>Ga0209062_1001337_pt1 | contig 45512 bp, 48 predicted proteins | sample Coa_R2_2_FD_187158 | JGI IMG/M metagenome (GOLD analysis project Ga0209062, IMG submission 187158) | Surface soil microbial communities from Centralia Pennsylvania, which are recovering from an underground coalmine fire - Coalmine... | ecosystem: Environmental > Terrestrial > Soil > Unclassified...
CGACGGGGAACTTCTTGAGCGCGTCGAGGTGCTTGATGAGCGCCGTGCAGTCGTAGTTCGCGGGGTTCACCTCCCGCTCGATGCAGACTAGCTCGTCCGGGATCTCCCGCTGCACGTCCGCCAGATATGTCCGTAGATCTTTCGGCATCCCTCCGCCTCCCACTGCTGTCACGCATGCGAAACATGTTATCTGATCTGCGACATGATACACTCGGCGCCGAGTCGGAGGCCAGCCCGATGATTCGGCTCTCCACTATTGCGGCGCCGCTTGCCGGGTACGCCTGGCGGCCTGCGCGCCGGTGCCGGCCCCGTCCACGTCGATCGGCGGCGCCATGCCGCCCGGGGCGGCGAGCGGTGCGCCGCCAGCAGCCGGGCCGGCTTCAGGAGCCGCGCCCGCCCTGCTTGAACGGCAGCGGCGTCGCCATGCTTACGCCTCGAGGAAGGCGACGACGCGACAGATGGAGGCCTCGCCGCCCTCGAAGCGCCAGGGGAAGACGCCGATGTGGCAGCGGCGATTCAGCACCTGCTGTACGTCGCCGCCGAGGTTCTCGACGTGCAGGATGTTTTGCCGGAACGGCACGCGGTGCATGACGAAGAGGTCTTCCTTCGGGAAGACCTCGCGCAGCTTCTGGTGGCGCAGGTCCTCGAACTCCTCGACGAGGTCGGGCCGCATACGGGTGATCGTCGTGTTCATGGGATGATCGCCCGAGCCGCAGTCCATGCCGGTCCAGGCGATCTGCATGTCCACCAGCCACTCGGCCAGCCGCCGGTCGCCGCCGGGGTGCCGCAGGAAGTAGCGCGCCTCGTCCTCGGCCTCGCAGCCCGGGTAGTAGCGCTTGTAGCCCGTGTAGTAGAGGAGAATGTCGCCCTTCTTGACCTCGACCTTGCTGGTAATCATCTCGGGCGTGATCACGTCCCAGTCACCGACGCAGTCGCTGATGTCGGCGATGACGCCCTCGCCGAAGCAGCGGGAGAGCGGGAAGCTGGCGATGTCGGCGCCGCCGGGGATGGCGTGCATCTGGCCGTCGAGGTGCGTGCTGACGTGCAGCGGTGTCTCGACGTACTGGGCGACGATCTCGTTGGAGGAGAAGCGCTGGATGTAGTAGTGCTTGACCGGGGGGTAGCCTGCCCACCCGGGCGTGTGGATGCTGAACGGGTGCGTCAGGTCGACCAGCTCGAACTTCACGGCGTACCTCCACACAAGCAATCGGGATGAGCTACCTGCCACGCAGTCAAGCTCGCTGCCCAAGAGCAAGCCGCACGTCGGCCTCCGAGTAGCCGGCCAGGCGATTGCCCTGGGTGAGCCAGTATTGCAGATCGTGGCAACGAAAGAGCTGGTTGTGATAGTCGGACTGGATAGCCATCCAGTCCAGCATCATGGCTATCCGGATCTCCTGCTGATGCGACGGTACGATAGGCATGAGGATAATGCCGGCGTGCATTCCACCTTGCAGGCGAAACGCTATGTGTAAGCGCCGGAAATCACGAGCATCATGGGTTAGGATGGCGAGATCGTGTTGGGTAGCAAATGTAAGCTGCGATTCATCGTCTACGCTGAGCAGCCCCTCTGCCAACGCTGTTGTAGCGTGATAACCGCGAACCTGGAGGCGCTCGGCAAGCTCATGTCGAACGCATTCATCCAGATAGACGGAGGGTACTGGCATCAGGCCAGAGCGTCCTCGTTCTCCTGAATGTAGTGGTCGATCTCCGCCCGGTTGGCCTCGTAGAACGCCAGTGCATCTTCTATGTCTTCGCGGGTGAGTCGCGGGAAGGCGTCTAGAAGACTCGCAATGTCTCCATCCTGTCGCAACGTCTCGACGATCACCCGCACAGAGACTCGCGTTCCGCTGACCGTAGGCTCACCGCTGAGCACACGAGGATTACGCACGATGCGCGGAAATGGCAGCGAGTACGCTTCCGCCATGTTAGTCTCCTTCTTCACCTACTAGCCGCCACTGTGGCTACTGTAGCACGTCAGGCCGGCGTTGAACGAGTGGGCGAGCGTCAGGTGCGGCCGAGGAGGAGGTCGCCGCCGTCGATGGGGAGGACCTGGCCGGTGAGCCAGGCGGCGAGGTCGCTGGCGAGGAAGAGGATCAGGCCGGCCACGTCCTCAGGCTGGCCGAGGCGCCCGAGGGGCAGGCGGGCCGCGCGGGCGCGGACCTGCTCGGGCGTGCGCTCGGTGATGCCGGTCAGCACCGGACCGGGGGCGACGGCGTTCACGGTGACGCCATCGGGACCTAGCTCCTGCGCCAGCGAGCGCACGAGGCCGATCACCCCGCCCTTCGCCGCCGAGTAGTGGGCAAGGCCGGCCTGGCCGATCAGACCGTAGTGCGACGCCGTGCAGACGATGCGGCCGTGGCGGCTGCGGCGCAGCGCCGGGAGGGCGGCGCGCACGGTGTAGAAGACGCCGTCGAGGTCCACGGCGAGGACCGTGTCCCACGCCGCCTCGTCCATGTCTACGACGGCCTGGTGGCTGCTGATGCCCGCGTTCGCCACGAGGACGTCCAGCCCGCCCCAGCGGTCGAGCGCCTGCTGCACCGCCGCGCCGATCGCCGCCGGATCGGCCACGTCGGCCGCCAGGCCGAGCGCGTCGTACCCACGCTCCCGCGCCTCAGCCGCAGCGGCCGCGGCGCGCGCGGCGCGCACGTCCACGTAGGCCACGCGAGCGCCCGCCTGGCCGAGCATGAGGGCGGTGGCGCGGCCGATGCCGCTGCCGGCGCCGGTGACGAGCGCCACGCGGCCGGTGAGGTCGATCATAGCGTCACCTGGCCGCCGTTCACGGCGAGCAGCTGGCCGGTGATGTGGCGGCTGCGCCGCGAGAGCAGGAAGAGGATCAGGTCGGCCACGTCGGCGGCGGTCGCGATACGGCCGAGCGGGTTGGCACGCAGCGTGGCCAGGACGTGCTCTTCCGAGCGGCCGGGGAGCGAACGCGGCATGGGCGTGTCGATCGACCCGGGCGCCACGGCGTTGGCGCGGATGCCACAGGGCGCGATCTCCAGGGCGAGCGCCTTCGTGAACGCCGCGATGCCCGCCTTCGAGGCCGCGTAGTGGGCACGCTCGCGGGCGCCCGTCACGGCGAGGCTCGACGCCATCGTCACGATGGCCCCGGCGCGCGCGGGCAGCATCGCCCGCGCGGCCGCCCGGCAAGTCAGGAACGTGCCGCGCAGGTTCACGCGCAGCACGCGGTGCCACTCGGCGTCCGTCATCTGCTCGACCGGCGCCGCGCCGTAGATGCCGGCCGCCGCGACCACGCCGCCGAGCGGCTGCCCGGTCTCGGCCGCGACGACGAAGGCCCGCGCCACGTCGGCGGCATCGCCCACGTCGCCGGGCGCGAGGCGCACGCGGTCCGGCTGGCCCCAGGCGGCGGCCGCCGCGTCCAGCGCCCCTGGCGCGAGGTCGAAGGCGACGACGGTCGCGCCCTCGGCGAGGAGCGCCGCCACGACGGCGCGGCCGATGCCGCCCGCGGCGCCGGTCACCAGCGCGGTGCGCCCGGCCCACTCGCCTCCCTCGGCCATTGTCACGATTGGCCTCCCTCGGCGCTCTCCGACATCACTCGCCGTTGCTCTCTCCTGTCGGACTCCCTCGTGCCCCATCCCGCCGGGGTTGCGGCCAGTGGCGCTTGCAGTATTCCGCGCCCCAAGCCCCCGCGGCGCCGGCCCTCCCGGTGGCTCCGGCGCCGGCACGGGGGCAGTGGCGCTGGCAGTATTCCGCGCCACAGGCCGCGGGCGGCCACGAGAGCCGCCCCTACGAGATATGGGCCCTCGGCTGAGTCATCCCCGGTCACCCCCCAGGATTGGGGGCTGAGGGGCCCGCCTGCGCCGCCTCGATGAGGGCGCGGACCCGCGCCGGTGTGAGGGGCAGCTCGCGCACCCGCACGCCGAGTGGGGCGAGCGCGTCCTCGACGGCGTTGGCGATGGCCGCGAGCACGGGCATGGCGCCGCCCTCGCCCAGCCCCTTCAGGCCCTCGGCGTTGAGGGGGGAAGGCGTGCAGAGGTGGCCCAGCGTCAGCGGCGGCATCTCGGCGGCCGTGGGCAGGAGGTAGTCCATGTAGCTGGCCGTGAGCGGCTGGCCGTTCGCGTCGTAGATCATCTCCTCGTAGAGCGCCGTGCCGATGCCCTGCGCCACGCCGCCCTGCGTCTGGCCGTCGCCCACGAGGGGGTTGATGACGACGCCGCAGTCGTGCGACACGACGTAGCGCCGCACGATCACCACGCCGGTTGCGGCGTCCACCTCGACGATGGCGGCGTGGGTGCCGAAAGCGTAGGCGTTGCCCTCGGGGTGCCAGTAGGTGGTCGCCTCCAGGCCCGGCTCCATGTCCTTTGGGAAGGTGAAGGCCGGCGGCGGCGCGGCGAGCGTGCGCGCGACCTGCGCCAGCGGCAGCTGACGGTCGGGCGCCCCGCGCACGCTGATTACGCCGTCCACCAGGTCGAGGTCGCTCGGCGCCGCCTCCAGCAGCTGCGCCGCCACGCGCAGGGCCTTCTCGCGCACCGTTGCCGCCGCCTGGCTGGTGGCGTTGCCCGCGACGACGGCCGTGCGGCTGGCGTAGGTGCCGATGCCGAGCGCGATGGCGGCGGTGTCGCCGGTCAGCACGGTCACGTCGTCGGGGCGCACGCCCAGCCGCTCGGCGCAGATCTGGGCGAGCGTCGTCTCGTGGCTCTGGCCCTGTGAGGCGGCGCCGGTGAGGAGCAGCACGTGGCCGCTTGGCTCGACGCGCACGGTGGCACCCTCGAACGGCCCGCGCCCCGTCGACTCGACGTAGCTGCTGAGCCCCAGGCCGAGATACCGCCCCTCCGCACGCGCGCGCACCTGCTCGGCGCGGAAGCCCGCGTAGTCGAGCAGCTCGACGGCCTGGCGCAGCGACGCGGGATAGTTGCCGCTGTCGTAGACGACGGACGAGCCGTCGCGGTCCTTCAGCCCCAGGTCGTAGGGGAACTCGTCGGGCTGGATCATGTTGCGCAGGCGCATCTCGACAGGATCGATACCGAGCGCGCGCGCGCCCAGATCCAGCAGCCGCTCCATGACGAGCACGCCCTGCGGCCGGCCGGCGGCGCGATACGGCGCGATTGGCGGCTTGGTGGTGTAGGCCGACCGCAGGTGCGCCTCGTAGTTGGGCAGGCGGTAGGGGCCGGGGAGCGTGGTCGTCGTGTTGAACGGCACGACCAGCCCGAACGGCGTGTAAGCACCCTGGTCGGCGATGAAGGCGTCGCGCACGCCGAGGATCGTGCCGTCGCGGCGCAGGGCGATGCTGGCGACGTGCTCCTGGTCGCGCGCCTGGTAGGTCGTGAGCAGGTCTTCCTTGCGGTCCTCGACCCACTTAATGGGCCGGTCGAGCAGGCGCGCGGCGATGGGCACCGCGGCCTCCTCTTGATAGAAGCGGTTCTTGATGCCGAAGCCGCCGCCCACGTCGGGGGCGATGACGCGCACGCTCTGCTGCGGCAGCCCAAAGATGTCGGCCAGCACCCGCCGCGCCGTATGGGGCGACTGCGTGGAGTCCCAGAGGGTGAGCGTGGGGCCGAGCTTGCTGTCCTCCCAGCGCGCGAGGCAGCCCCGCGGCTCCAGGGGCTGGCCGCTGATACGGCCCACGCGGAAGCGCTCCTCGATCACCAGGTCGGCCTCGGCGAACGCCTTCGCCACGTCGCCGGTGCTGTTGACGAGCTCGGCGGCGACGTTGTCGGGCAGGTCGTCGTGGACGCGGGGCGCGTCGGGGGCGAGGGCTTGTGCGCCGCTGGTGACGGCCGGCAGCACGTCGTACTCGACGCGGACCAGCTCGGCGGCGTCCTCGGCCAGGTAGGGGTCCTCGGCGACGACCATCGCCACCGCCTCGCCCACGAAACGCACCTTGTCCTTGGCGAGTGGGTAGGGCATCTGCGGCCGCAGCGCGCGGTGGGGCACGAGCATCGGCAGCGGCCGCGCCAGGGCGGCGATGTCGGCGTAGGCGAAGGCGGCGACCACGCCGGGCAGGCGCCGCGCCGCCTCCAGATCGACGCCGACGACACGCGCGTGAGCGTGGGGGCTGCGGACGAAGGCGGCGCAAAGCTGGCCCGGCACCTGTACGTCGGCGACGTAAACGCCCGCGCCGCGCAACAGCCGCGGGTCCTCCTTGCGGCGCAGCGGCTGGCCGAGATAGCGCGTGCTGGGCGAGGCGGGAGCGTGGGCCATGGCGGACTCCCCGGACAGGCTGGCCGGGCGCGCCGCGCGGCCGCCGGCATGGCGATTATAGGCGCCCACCACGGGCCGGGGCCATGCCGCTCATGCTGAGCGCACTTCGACCGCGAACTGGTTCAGGCTCCTTGCTGGCCCCGCGAAACCCGGTGGGTCCCGCGGCGGCTGCAACCAGCCCGCCGCGCCGCCGATGATCCTACTGGCGCCGCGAGCGCGCGGCCCTCGTCGCCGGGGACACTGACTAGCTGGACACGGCCTCATGAAGACACCTGATACTACAGCGGTTTGCAGCGAGACTGAGCGGTCAGCTGACATCGGGGCGGCGGCCTGCGGGCCGCGGGCGGCCACGAGAGCCGCCCCTACGACACGCTGGCCGCTCACCTGGCGCGCAAACGGCTCTAGCGCACCGCCGAGGCATTGGCAGGCGGCCGTCGTGGCACTCACGCTTGGCCTGGTCGCGCAGGCACCGTTCGTCAGCGCCAGCCCCGTGCCGCCGTCCGTGCCGGCCCGCTTCCAGCCGTTGCTCGGCGGCGTGCGCCTGGGCGACGCCGCACCGGCGCCCCAGCCCGACGGCGCGGGCACGGACGACGCCACGCCGGCCGCGGCCCCGGACACCGCCGACCCGGGCGCGCCCGGCACCTGGGCGATGCTGGAAACGGTGACCCCCGAGGTCCAGTGGCTGGCCGCCGGGTTCACCTCCTGGCTGCCGATCCCCACGGGCCAGATCGTCCACGCGGGCGACCGCGTGCGCACGGGCAGCGGCGCGGCCGCGCGGCTGGACTTCGCGCCCGACACGGCCCTGGACGTCGGGGCGGCGAGCGACCTCACGGTGCGTCGTCTGGAGCAGGGGCCGACCGGCAACCTCGTCCTGGAGCTATTCGTCGCCAGCGGCACGACCAGCGGCCCCACGCTGCCGGCGAGCGCGCCGGCCGCCCGCGTGGAGATCGAGACGCCGGCCGCGCGCGTTGTCGCCCGTCGCGCCGGGCCGCGCCTCGACGTGGGCGCCGACGGGACCACCCACGTCGTCGCCCCGAGCGACGCACCCGGTGGTGGCATCACCGTCGAGGCCAAAGACGCGCTGGCGACGACGGTGACGCTGGGCCCCGGCGAGAGCACCGACGTGCAGGTCGGCACGGCGCCAACCGCCCCGGCGCCCTCGCCCGCGGCGACTCCCGCGCCGACGGCAGCGGGAACGCCCTCGGCCGTGGCCGGTTCCGATGGCGCTGGCGCGCCGGCGCAGCCGACGAGCACGCCACCAAGCGCCACGCCGGGCCCTACGCCGGAGCCGGCCGGCGGGGCTAGCGCGCCCCCGCCCGGCCCGGTGCCGCCGAGCGCTACTGGTCCGACGGCCTGGGCCGCGCCCGCGCCGGGGCCGGCGCCGCAGGGCGCCGCCGGCCCGTGGGGACCGCCGTCGCCCTTCCCGCCGCCCGGCCTCGCGGGGCTGGCCGCCAGCGGCCAGACGCAGCCGTGCGCCGTGGCCCCCGGCCAGGTCTGCACGGGCACTCTTAAAGGCGCCGGCCAGTCGGGCGTCGGCGGCACCTTCACCGGCGTCGTGCAGGGCAGCCAGATCTGGCGCGTCGACATCACGGGCGCCGACCCCCAGGGCAGCGCGATGGTCTACGTGCAGACGACGATGGGCTTCGAAAGCATCCCCTGCCCCGCGCCCACGGCCGCGCCGACGAGCACCACCGGGCGCCCCGCCAGCGGCGGGAGCAGCAACGCCACGCTGGTCTGCGCCGGCAGCACGATGGGCAACGGGATACAGCAAGGCACGGCGGTGGTGTTCTCGAACAGCGTCCTGGCCGCGCAGGGGAACGTGAAGGGCCCCGGCCCGAACACGCCGACCCCCACGCTCACGTCCGCTCCCACCACGACCTCGGCGCCAACGGCCACGCTCCAGCCCACGAGCACGCCCCAACCGACCAGTACGCCGCAACCGACCAGCACCGTTCAGCCGACCGGCACGCCACAGCCCACGGCGACCGCCACGCGCACGCCCAGCCCGGTGCCCACCGCCACGTCAACCCCCACGCCGCGCCCCACGGCGACCGCCACGCGCACGCCCAGCCCCGCGCCGGCGGCCGCGCCGCACGCGGCCGCGGCCGCTCAGGCGGCCCGCCGCTGACGCCCACCGCCGCGAGCGCCGGGGCGCTGCCTCAGGCCGCTCTCTGCCGGCACCTGCGCCGGGCACCTTCCGAGGTCAGCAGGGGTGTGCGTGAGGTACAATCAACGGGCAGCCTGGGCAGAGGAGCGAGGATGCGCGGCGCGACGCCTGACCTGCCGTGGGTCACGATCAAGTACGCGCAGACCCTGGATGGCCGCATCGCGACACGCAGCGGCGAGTCGCAGTGGATCAGCAGCGCCGACTCGCTCGTCTACGCTCACGAGCTACGCGCCAGTCACGACGCGATCCTCGTCGGCGTGGGGACCGTGCTGCGCGACAACCCGCGGCTCACCGTGCGCCTGGTCGAGGGCGCCAACCCCCTGCGCGTGATCGCCGATAGCACCCTGCGGACTCCCCTGGAGATCACCCTGCTCGAGATGGCCTCCGAGGTGATCTTCGCCGCCACCACCGCCGCCGACCCCGCCCGCCGGGCCGCGCTCGAAGCGCGCGGCGCCCAGGTGCTCGTCCTGCCCGCCCAGGCCGACGGCCGCGTCGACCTGCAAGCGCTGCTTGGCGCCCTGGCGGCGCGAGGCATTCGCTCGGTGCTGGTCGAGGGAGGCGCCGAGGTCATCACGGCGCTGCTCCGAGCGCGGCTGGCCCACCGGCTGGTCGTCTGCGTGGCGCCGAAAGTGCTGGGCCGCGGCGTCGAGGGCGTGGGCGACCTGGGCATCGTGCGTCTCGACGAGGCGCTCACCTTCCGCGACGCGCGCTTCTGGCTGTGCGGCGCCGACGTGTTGTTCGAGGGCGACCTGGAGGGCGCTCTGCCGCCCTCCTTCCCCGCCCCGCGCACTGCCCCCAGCGTGCTGACCAATGAGCGCTGAGCCACCGGCGCCCGGCTCGCTCCCACCTCCCCTCAGCTCGGGGGGCGCGGCCGCGGCGAGCGGGGCGCGGTCCCCAGCCCAGCCACAGCACGGGACGGCGCTCTGGTGGACGGGGCCGCGCACGCCGGAGCTGCGCACGGAGTCGCTGCGGCCCCCGGCCGCCGACGAGGTAGTCGTGCAGGCCGTCGCCTCCGGCATCAGCGCCGGCACCGAGATGCTCGTGTACCGCGGCCAGGTGCCGCCCGCGCTGCCGCTGGACCTGCCTACCCTGGCCGGCAGTTTCCGCTACCCCGTGAAGTACGGCTACGCCAGCGTCGGTCGGGTGACGGCCGTCGGCACGGCCGTGGACGACCGCGCGCCGGGCGACCTGGTGTTCGCCCTGCACCCGCACCAGAGCGCCTACGTGCTGCCGGCGGCGCGCACGGTGCCGCTGCCGCCGGAGCTGCCGCCGGAGCACGGCGTCTTCCTGGCGAACCTGGAGACCGCCGTGAACGTGGCGCTCGACGCCGCGCCCCGGCTGGGCGAGACGGTGCTGCTGAGCGGGCTGGGCGTGGTGGGCCTGCTGGTGCTGCAGACGCTGCGGCAGACCGGCGTGGCGGAGATCATTGCCGTCGACGCGCTGCCGCGCCGCCGCGCGCTCGCCGCGCGACTCGGCGCGACGCTGACGCTCGCGCCCGACGAGGGCGTCGTCGAGCAAGTCCTCGCGTATACGGCGGGGCGGGGCGCCGACCTGGCGGTCGAGGTGAGCGGCGCGCCGGCCGCGCTGGGGCCGGCCATCGAGGCCGTCGCCGACGAGGGGACCGTGGTCGTCGCCTCCTGGTACGGCACGAAGCCGGTGCCGCTGGAGCTGGGCAGCCACTTCCACCGCGGGCGGGTGCGGCTGCGCAGCTCGCAGGTGGGGCACCTCGACCCGGCGCTCGCGCCCCGCTGGGACTACGCGCGACGGCAGGCCGTCGCCCTGCGCCTGCTCACGGAGCTACCACTGGGCGAGCTGATCACCCACCGCTTCCCCTTCGGCGAGGCGGCCGCGGCATTCGCCCTCCTCGACGAGCACCCCGCCGACGCCCTCCAGGTCGTGCTGAGGTATGGCGAACGCGGCCCATCCCCCGCGTAGCGGCGGACGGGCACGGCGCTGGGCCTCGGAAATCGTGGCAACCGGGGCGTGTAGCCCGCTACGGTGAACGGTGGAGCACGCACCGGGGAAGAGCAATGGGTAGACTGGCCGACCGTTGGATGCGCCTGGACCCCGCATGGGGAATCACCGTCGTGCGCCTGATCATGGCCGTGGTCATCATCGTGACGGGGTATCAGAAGTTTACGGCTGGCGTGGGCCGCGTCACGGCGATCATGGCGAACGACGGCATTCCGCTGCCGGCCGTGGCGGGGGTCGGCATCACGGCGCTCGAGCTGCTCGGGGGGCTCCTGCTCCTCGTGGGCCTGGGCGGGCGCGTCCTGGGTCTGCTGTACGTGGCCGAGTTCCTGGTCGTGAGCTTCTACGTGCAGCTACCGAAGGAGGGCTTCATCGCAGCGCGGCTGCCCATCATGCTCCTGGCGGGCGCCCTGATGCTCGTGGTCGCGGGCTCGGGAAAGCTGGCGCTCGATCGGGTACTGTGGCGGCCGAAGCCGGGCCCGACGGCGCACAGCGGCACCGCGAGCGCGGCGCCGCGGCAAGCCGGGTCCGCGCACACGGCCTAGCGTCTGCCAACATCCTGGCACGTCGGGCGTCAGGCACTAATCGCCCCGCGGCCCGCCCGCGCGACGACCTCGCGCACCGCGCCGAAGAACTGCGCGGCCGTCTGCTCCCAGGTGGGCCGGGTGAGCGCGCGCGCCCGCGCCGCCGCGCCCATGCGGCGGCGTAGCGGCTCGTCGCGGGCCAGCTCCAGCATGGCTTGCGCGAGCGCGGCCGGGTCGCCCACGGGCACGATGCGGCCCTCGACGCCGTCCGTCGCCAGGTGCGGCAGGTTGCCCGCGGCCACGCCGACCACCGGCAGCCCCAGCGCCATCGCCTCGCCGTACACGGTGCCGAATGGCTCCTGGGTGCTCGGCAGCACGAACACGTCGGCCGCCCGGTAGAGCGCGGCGACCTCCTCCAGCGCGACCGGCCCGTGGACGACCACCCGCTCGGCCAGCGCCGGGCTGGCGAGGCGCTCGCGTACCCGCGCGGCGTACGCTGGCTCTACGTCGGTCTTGCCGACCAGGTGGAGGGTGCCGGCATCGGGCGGCAGGCGCGCGAAGGCGTCGAGCAGGGGGATGATGCCCTTGCGCGCGATCCAGTTGCCAACCGAGAGGAACGCCGCCGCCCGTCCCAGGCGCAGATCGCGCTCGGGCGCGGCCGGCACGTCGCGCACCGCGCGGACGGCGGCGAACAGCCCCTCGGCCGCCGCCGGCCGCGGCGGCGGCTCGGGCACCACATCGCGGCCCGGCGGCACGACCCGCAAGCGCCGACGGGGGACGCCGTAGCCGACGAGCTGGTCGGCCAGCAGCTCGCTGGCGACCAGCAAGAGCGCGCAGTGGCGGTACACTAGCAAGTCGAGACGGGCCTGAAGGGCCGTGCGCAGCGGCTCGTGGTCGATGCCGCCGGGCGTCTGGTGCAGGCTGCCGAGCAGCGGCACGTCCGCGAGGCGGCGCAGCGCGGGCGCGAGGTAGGCCGCGGCGATGCTGTCGATCACCACGGCAGCGGGGCGCTCGGCGTGGATGGCGCGCGCGACCCGGCCGGCGGCCAGCGCCGGCAGTGGGAACGGCGCCTCGGGCACCGACACGAAGCCCAGGCGCGCATCTTGCGCCGGGGCGAGGTCGGCCAGGCGGCGATGATACAGGTAGCCGCCGGTGAGCTGGTCGGGATCGCCCAGCGTGACGAGCAAGACGACCATCGGATCGGGCATAGCCACGTCCCTGGAGCGCAGAATGGAGGGGCGCGCCCGGCCGCGGGGCAAGGAGCGCTCGTGAAGATCGTACACGTTTCGCCCACCAGCTTCGGGGCGGGCGGCATCCTGGGCGGCGGCGAGCGCTACCCGCTGGAGCTGGCGCGGGCGCTGGCGGCCAGCGGGGCGGCCTGCGAGCTGGTCACATTCGGCCGCGAGGCGGGCATCTGGGAGGAGCCGAGCGGCTTGCGCGTGCGCGTGCTGCGGGCGCGCGGCTACCTCGGCGGCCACCCGGCGCACCCGCTAGCGGCCGCGCTGGTGGGCGCGCTCCGCACGGCCGACGTGGTCCATGTTCACCAGATGCGCGCGGTGCCGGCGCTGCTGGCGGCGCTCAGCGCCCGCGTGCGCGGCCAGCGCACGGCCGTCACCGACCACGGCCTGCTGGGGACCGATTGGGGCGGGCGCGTGCAGGCGCTGTTCGACCGCTTCCTGCTCGTCTCGGCGTACTCGGCGCGCACGCTCGGGGCGCCGCCCGCGCGGACCGCGCTGCTCTACGGCGGCGCCGATCCCGCCCGCTACGCGCCGCGGCCCGACGAGCCGCGCGAGGGCGTGCTGTTCGTCGGCCGCCTGACGCCGCACAAGGGCGTGGACCGCCTGCTGCGGGCGCTGCCGCCCGGCGCCCGCCTGACCATCGCCGGCTCGGCCGGCCACGACCCGCGGCCGCCGGAGAGTGGCTACCCGGCGCTGCTGCGGCGCCTGGCCGCGGACCGCGCCGTGCGCTTCGTGGTGCCCGCGCCCGACGCGGAGCTGCCGGCGCTGTACCGACGCGCGCGGGTGTTCGTGCTGCCGTCGGTCCAACGGACAGTCTACGGCCGGGCGATCCGCATCTCCGAGCTGCTGGGGCTCACGCTGCTGGAGGCGATGGCCAGCGGCACGCCCGTCGTGGCAAGCGCGCTCGGCGGCGTTCCCGAGATCGTCGAGGACGGCGTGACCGGCTTCCTCGTGCCGCCCGGCGACGTGGACGCGCTGCGCGACCGGCTGGCCTACCTGCTCGACCACCCGCGTGCGGCCGCCACGATGGGCGAGGCCGCCCGCGCGCGGGTGCTGGAGCGCTTCACCTGGCAGGCGTGCGCCGCGCGCTGCCTGGCCGGCTACGCGGCCGCCGCGGCGCGCGGCCCGGCGCCCACCGCCGCGCCGCGCCGCGGCTCATAGGACGGCTGCCATTGGGCAGCGCAAGTCAGCGACGTGCGCTCCGGACACCCCCCTGAATTCGGGACCGGGGGCGGTAGCTCAGGCGTCGGCGAAGGGGTTGTCGATGACGCAGAGCCAGGTGCCGTCGGGCTGGCGGCGCAGCACCTCGGCGCTACGCCCGGCGATCTGGAGCGGCGAGCCGTCCGGCGCCGTGCCGCTGAGCGTCCACTGGCCGTGCGTCTGCGCCAGGTCGCCGGCAACCACGATGGCGCGGGTCTCCAGGGTCATACGGCCCTTGAGGGCCAGGAAGCCGTCCAGGGCAGCGCGGATGGCCTCGGTACCGGCGACCACCTGACCGGGTTGGGGAACGAGGCTGGCGTCCGGGTCGTAGAGCGCCAGCAGGGCCGCCGCATCGCCCGCATTGAAGGCGTTGACGAACGTAGGGTGGTAGTCCTCGAGACGGTGCAAAGCCATGAGCGTGCCTCCTGTGGGGCTATGGGTGGTGGGCTGCGCCGTCCGGGCTGGCGCGGCTGGTGGTTCGGCAGCCCCGGCCCGTTGCCGCCGACCGATGGCGTTCCCTAGAATCTGGCGCGATTCGACCGTCGCGGTCCACTATGGCCCGTCTTGGCGGCACAAAGCACGATCGGATTGTAGCCTCCCCGGCGGCCGAGGCGGAGGGAGCGCGATGACCACGTCCGTTCGGCGACCGGCGCCACGGTTCGACTGGTTCGTGCCGATCGACGGGGATGGCGCGTACATTGGCACCGTCCGCGCCGAGCGCGAGCCGACCTTCGCCTACTTGCAGGAGGTGGTGAGGACGGCCGAGGCGGAGGGGTACTACTCGCTGCTCATCCCGACGCGGTTCAGCAACGGGCTGTTCGACGAGTGCGCCCCGCTGGCCGAGACCTGGACGACGGCGACCGCGCTGCTGGCGGTGACGCACCGCATTCGGCTGCTCATCGCGGTCCGGCCGGGCTTCATCTCGCCCGGTCTGTTCGCCCAGATGGCGGCGACGCTCGACCAGCTCAGCCAGGGGCGGGCGGACCTGAACATCGTGCCGGGCGGGATCGCGGGCGACTTCGAGCGGCTGGGCGAGGTCAGCGACCACGCCTACCGCTACGACCGCGCCGACGAGTTCATCGCTGCCTGCCAGGCGCTGTGGGCGAAGCCCGAGCCGGTCGCGTTCACGGGGAAGCACATCACGCTGAAGGGCGCCGTAGTCTCGCCGAGCCCGAACGGTGGCGGGCTGCGGATGTATCTCGGCGGCGCCTCGGACAGCGCCCTGGCACTCGCCGGCCGGCGGGCGGACGTCTTCCTGGCGTGGATACAGCCGCTGGAGGCGATGGCCGCGCTGCTGGCGCGGGCGCGCGCGCAGTATGCGGCGGCGGGGCGGGCACCGCGCTTCGGGCTGCGCACACACCTCGTCGTCCGCGACAGCGAGGAGGCGGCGTGGGCCGCCGCCGACGAGCTGTTGTCGCAGGCCGCGGGGGCGGTGAAGGCTCAGCGGCAGGCGGCGTTCGCCGGGACGCCGATGGTGGGCCAGCAGGCGCAGGCGCGGGCCTACACGGACCACCGCGCCGGGCGGCATCTATGGAACGGCATCTCGACAGTGCGGGTCAACTGCGGCACGGCCATCGTCGGCACGCCGCAGCAGGTGGCGACGGAGCTGCTGGCCTACTGGCGCCTGGGAATCGACGAGTTCATCGTGTCGGGGTACCCGCACGTGGAGGAGTGTCGGCGCGTCGCCAGCGACGTGCTGCCGCTGCTCGCGGCGGCGATTGAGCGCGAGCGGGTGGCGATGGCGTGAGGCCATGCGCGGGGGCGACGCCGCCGCTTATAGCGGTTTGCAGCATGGGTGAGCGGTCCGCAAGCGCCGGGGCTGCGGCCAGTGGCGCTTGCAGTATTCCGCGCCACAGGCCGCGGGCGGGCATGAAACCCGCCCCTACGTCATCCTGGCTGCTCACACGCTCTGCAAGGCGCTCTAGCCGGCGCGGGGCGGCGCGAGGTGCGCGGGCACGGTGTCGCGGATGAGCGTGTCGTTGTGGTAGATGCGGTTGTAGACGGGGATGGCGCGACCGACCAGGTTGTACAGGGGGCAGCGGCTGTTCGCCTCGTCCACCATCGCCAGCACGCGCTCGGCCGGCGACGGGCTGCTCACGCGCGCCTCGAGGATGAGGTGCTGCGGGTAGACCGGCGCGGCGCCCACCTTGTGCTCGCCGCGCATGTCGAGCAGCGTCTCCAGGTCGATCGTCAGGTCGTCCAGCTCGCAGCCGACGAGCGCGGCGCCCTTGGCGTACCACACCTGCTGGCAGAAGGCGACGCCGCTGAGAAAGTAGCGCAGCGGGCTGGGCGCCGCGGCCTGGCCACTGCGCTCCACCGACTCGTCGCTGCGGAACTCGAACGGCTTGTCGTACTGGATGAACCGCGATTCGGCGGTCATGTCCTCGACGAGCCGCGTGCTCACGCGCGGCCGCTGGAGGCCGAAGGTCGGGTCGCTGGCGAGCTGCTGCTCTAGCGCCGCGACGTCGCGGCGCAGCTTGTCGGCGTGGATACGTCCGGGCATGGCCCCTCCCCTGAGCGGATGCGCGAGCTGTGGCGCGCGGCGGTCAGGCGCCCAGCGCGGGCCGTGAGATGTCGCCCGCGGCGTGGTCGGTGGCCGGCAGGAGCCCGAGCTGCTGGAGCATGCCCAGGTCGTCGCGCACGGCGTGGTGCTCGACGATGTAGCCGTCCACGATGCGGTAAGTGTGGGCGTGGGGCACGACGACGCGCCGGCCGGTGGGCGGCACGCCGACCAGCAGGCCGCCGAGCACCGGCAGCTCGGGCGTGCCGAGGTGCGTGCCGGTCATCGTGATCTCGGCCATCACCACGTCGCCCTCGACCACGACGCGCCCCAGGTCGTAGTGCCAGTCGGGGAAGGCGACGACGAGGCTCTGGAAGATCGCGCGGAGGCCCTCGCGGCCCGCGGGGTGGCCGTGATTGGTGGCGTCGAGGCTGTAGACGCCCGCCCAGGCATCCACATCCTGCCGGTTGCCAGCGGCGATCATGCGGTCGATGACCGCCAGCATCGCCTCGCGGGACATATCTCGGCTCATACTCGCTCCGGTCCGGCAGTTCGCCTGCGGCCGCCGGTCCTCACCCCAGCCCTCTCCCAGGGGGAGAGGGAGCAGGGATCAGGCGGAGGGCGGCTGGGGGCTGCCCTCGGGGTGCAGGTCGCCCCACAGCGCGGGGTCGAGGACGTTGCTCGGGTCGACCTCGCCGCGCGCTTCCAGCCAGCGCTCGGCGTCGATGGCGGCGCGGCAGCCGTCGGCCGCCGCCGTGATCGCCTGGCGGTAGCGGTGGTCCACCACGTCGCCGGCCGCGAAGACGCCCGGCACGTTGGTCATGGTGTGCCTGCGCGGCACGATGTAGCCCATCTCGTCCATCGCCACCAGGCCGCGGAACAGCTTGGTGTTCGGCTCGTGGCCGATGGCCGCGAAGTAGCCGGTCACGGGTAGCTCGCGCGTGGCATTCGTCTTGACGTTGCGGACGACGATGCCCTGCACGTTGTTCTCGCCCAGAATGTCGTCGACGACCGAGTCCCAGAGCACCTCGATCTTGGGGTGCTTGAGCACGCGGTCCTGCATGATCTTGCTGGCGCGGAACTTGTCGCGGCGGTGGACGACGTACACCTTGGAGGCGAACTTCGTCAGGAAGAGCGCCTCTTCCATCGCCGTGTCGCCGCCGCCGACGACGGCAACCTCCTGGTCGCGGAAGAACGCGCCGTCGCAGGTGGCGCAGGCGCTGACGCCACGGCCCTGCAAGCGCTGCTCGTTCGGCAGGCCGAGCCACTTCGCGCTGGCGCCGGTGGCGATGATCACGGCGTCGGCCAGGTACGGCTCGTCGACGCCGTCGGCGGTGACGTGGAACGGCTGCCGCGTGAAGTCGACGCCGACCACGTCGCGCGCGATCATCTCGGTGCCGAAGCGCTTCGCCTGCTCCTCGAACTTGTCCATCATCTCGGGGCCGAGGATGCCGTGGACGAAGCCGGGATAGTTCTCCACGTCGCTGGTCAGCATGAGCTGGCCGCCAACGGTGTAGCCCTGGAACTGGAGCACTTTCAGGTTGGCGCGGGAGGCATAAAGCGCCGCCGTGTAGCCGGCCGGGCCCGAGCCAATAATGATGATGTCGTAAAGGGTAGCCATCGTATTCTCAACTCCCCGCCGCGCGAGGTCAGCGGCCGCGCGGCGCGTACCTTCGTCCATATGTTACTGTACGCCATGTCATCCGGCCCCGCCTGCCCGCGCCCGCACGCGCCGGGCGGCGATGCACAAATCCAGCCGGGGGCCGCGTGGCCCCCGGCCAGCGGGAGACGCACGATGAAGGCGGTAGTGATCCACGAGCACGGCGGCCCGGAGGTGCTGCGCTACGAGGACGTGCGCGACCCCACGCCCGGCCCCGGCGAGGCGCTGCTGCGCGTCCACGCGGTCTCCGTGAATCGCACGCTGGACACCGAGGTGCGCTCGGGCACCTACGTCCCGCTGCGGTTTCCCCACATCCTCGGCGTCGATCCCGCGGGCGAGGTGGTGGCGCTCGGCGAGGGCGCCGAGGGGGTGGCGGTGGGCGACCGCGTGGTGCCCCAGCCGCTCATTACCTGCGGCGACTGCGCGCACTGCCGCGCCGGGCACCGCATTCAGTGCCAGCGGCCCCGCATCTTCGGCGTCCACACCTGGGGCGGCGACGCCCAGTACGCGACGGTGCCGGCCCGCAACCTGGTCCGCATCCCTGAGGGTCTCAGCTACCAGCAGGCGTCGGCCATCATGATCATGTTCCCGACTGCCTGGCACCTGCTGGCGAGCCGGGCGCAGGTGCAGCCGGGCGAGACGGTGGTCATCATGGGCGCGGCCGGCTCGCTCGGCCTGGCGGGCCTGCAGATCGCCAAATACCTGGGGGCGCGGGTGATCGCCGCGGCCGGCGCCGACTGGAAGCTGGAGCGGGTGCGCGCGCTCGGTGCCGACGAGGGGGTCAACTACGCGACCCACACGCTGTCCGAGGAGGTGCTGCGCCTGACGGACGGCCTGGGGGCCGACGTGGTGTTCGAGAACATCAGCTCGCGCGAGCTGTTCCCGCAGAGCATGGCGAGCCTCGGCTGGGGCGGCCGGCTGGTGACGTGCGGCACGCACGGCGGCGGGCTGGTGGAGATCGCGCTGCGCCCGTTCTACGTGAAGCAGCAGAGCATCCTTGGCTCGGCGGGCGCCACGCGCGCGGAGACCGAGGAGGTATACCGCCTGATCGCCGCGGGGCGCCTGCACCCGATCATCGAGCACGTGCTGCCGCTGGCGGAGATCGCCGAGGGCCACCGCCTCGCCGCCGACCGCAACAGCTTCGGGCGTGTGGTGCTCGACGTCCCGTAGCGGCGACTCGAAAGGCTCTCGATCGCGGCCGGAGGGCGGGCGCGCCGGCGTAAGATGGTTGGTGCGGCCCCGCTCGCGGCGGCCACTATCTCCGGGTGAGTGCAGCGGGGAGCGCCATGCTGATCGCGATCGAGGGGATCGACGGGGCGGGCAAGGGCACGCAGTCGCGGCTGCTACGCGAGCGGCTTGTGGAGGCGGGGCTACGCGCGGAGCTATTGTCGTTCCCGCGCTACGGCGAGACGTTCTTCGCGCGCTCGATCGTGGAGTACCTGAACGGCGGCTTCGGCCCGCTGGAGACGATCGACCCGCACCTGCCGGCGCTGCTCTACGCGGGCGACCGTCTGGAGAGCCGCGCGCTGATCCAGCAGTTGCGCGGCACGGCGGACGTGGTGCTGTTCGACCGGTACGTGGCCTCGAACCTGGCGCACCAGGCCGCGCGGGTCGCGCCCGCGCGCCGCGAGGCGTTCATCGCCTGGCTGGCCGAGCTAGAGTACGACGTATACGGGCTTCCCGCGGCTGACCTGACCGTGTATCTGGACGTGCCGGTCGCAATTGCGTCGGCGCTGATCGCGCGGAAGGGCGCCCGCGCGTACACGGAGGGCGCGGACCTCCACGAGGCGAACGCGGCCTACTTAAGCGAGTGCCTGGCCGTGTACCGCGCGCTGGCCGGCGCGAGCGTGCGCAGCCGCTGGCTGACGCTCGACTGCACGGGCGGCGGCGACCAGATCTTGCCCGTTGCCGAGATCGCCGAGGCGATCTGGCAGCAGGTCCAGTCCGTCGTGGCGGGGCCGCAGTCGCGGGCGCGCGCCTAGCGGGCGGCGACGTAGTCGGGGTTCTGGGGGACGCCGGGCGGGAGCGGCAGCGGCGTCGTGTCGGTCTTGCGCTGCCACTGCTTGAGCGGCAGGCCGCGCTCTAGCCGCGCCATCTCGCGGCGCAAAAGGCCGCGCGCGAAGACAATGCCGGCGTCGCCCTGGCCCAGCCGCTCGTTCAGGCGATCGGCGATCGGCCCCTGCCCAAGCTGCGCGACGTAGTCCTGGGACGCGACCGGATCGACGGTATTGTCCGCCTCGCGCGGGTTCGCCATCAGGAACTCGTGCTCGTCGGCCGGGTTGTAGTACTTCACCGGCGGCAGCAATTCGGCGAAGCGGCGCGCGTCTTCACCGACGACGGGCGCGCACCGCGCCGTCAGCAGCACGGAGTGCGTGTCGTCGACGGGCATGTACCAGTTCCACAGGTCGGGCCAGGGGATCTGGCCGACGCCGTCGCGGAGGACGGGCGCGCGGATGTGCAGGACGTTCGGGAAGTGGTACTCGTTGATGCGAATGTTGTCGGGCGTGCGGTACGAGGTCATCCGCATGCCCCACTCGGTCTCCTCGACCTCGAAGCGCGGGATCTGGCCGGTGACCTGCCGGCCGAACGCCGAGCCGCTGTGGACGAACGCGAGGTGCGAGCCGTCGATGGCGTTCTCGACGCGCTGGAACCAGTTGCAGGGCCAGGCGTTGCTCTCGGTCCACTTCACGCCGTAGTCGCGCTCTAGCTCGTGGCAGTACCACATGGGCGGCGGCTCGCCCTCCCCGAAGTAGGCGAAGACCAGGCCGGCGTACTCGCGCGTCGGGTAGCTCTTGATCTTGACCTTCGGTGGAATACTCGGATCCTCGGCGGGCATCTCGACGCACTGGCCGGAGGCGTCGTACTTCCAGCCGTGATAGAAGCAGCGGATGCAGTCGCCCTCTACCCAGCCGGTGCTGAGCTGGGTGCCGCGGTGGGCGCAGCGGAAGTCCACGACGTGGTACTGGCCCGACTCGCCGCGGTAGACCGTCAGGTCCTCGTGGAGGATGCGCACCGGTAGCGCCCGCTTCCGGTCAACATCTTCGGTCATCGCCACCGGCTGCCAGAACTGCCGCAGGATGCGGCCCATCGGGCTCCCCGGCCCGGCGTGCGCGTAGTCTGTCGTGTCCACGATCGTCCACTCCCCGTCGCGTCGGGGCCACGCCCGGGGCTGCCCGACGCCTGGTCTCCTGGCAGTCACCGCCTACGGTGCCATGATACCAGCCGCGCGCGGACGGGAGCTTGTCGGCGCGGGCGCCGAGGCGGCTCAGCGCGCCAGGGCCACTTGCTCGCCCGAGCGGGCGACGAGGCGGTCGAGCGCGAAGGCGCCGGGGCCGGCTAGAACGAGCGCGGCCGCGCCCCCGAGCAGCACCAGCGGCAGCTCGGCCCCCATGGGCGCGAAGAAGCCGTGCGGCAGGTGGACGAGCAGGATGGCCACGAGCATGTCGAGCGCCAGCAGGGCGGCGAGCCAGCGCGTGCCGAGCCCGACGAGCAGGGCCGCGCCGCCGACCAGCTCGAGCGCGCCCACCAGCGGGCCGGTCAGCTCCGGCACGGGCACGCCCATCTGGCCGAACATGGCGACCGTCCCCGCCAGCCCCAGCATGAACAGCTTTTGCCAGCCGTGCATCAGGAAAGTGAAGCCGACCACCACGCGCAGGACGGCAAGGCCCCACTCCTTCAGCTCCGGCGACGGCTCGGCGAGACGCAAGAAGGCCTTCATGCGGTGCTCCTTCGGGGCGGATTCCAGCGAATTGCTGGTTTGCATGCAGGCACGGGAAGGCCGTGCCCTGGTAGCCGTAGAGCGGTTTGTAGCTTCGATGAGCGGTCGGCTAGTGCTGGGGCGGCGGCAGTGGCGCTGTAGTATCCCGCGCCACAGGCCGAGGGCGGGCACGAAGCCCGCCTCTACGTGACCCTGGCTGCTCACACGCTCTGCAAGGCGCTGGGAGGCGTGGCGCGGCTAGCGACCCGCGGGCGGCGCGACGGCGGTGACGCGGCGCGCGGCTAGCTCGCCGGCGAGGTCGAGGCGGCGCGTGGGGTAGCTCCGGCTTGGCCATTCCTCGCGCGGCACCATCCAGAACACCTCGAACTCGTTGCCGTCGGGGTCCTGCCCGTAGAGGCTGAGGCTGTTGCCGTGGTCGGACTCGCCCGTCAGCGCGCCCGCCGCCAGGAGCGCCTCGCGGGCAGGCACGAGGTCCTCGATCGTGGCGACTTCCCATGCCGCGTGATAGAGGCCGACGCGCTCGCCGTGCGATGGCGGCGCTGCCCGGGCGCCGACGCTGAACAGGCCGAGGTCGTGGTGGTTGTCGCTGCCGTTCGCGCGCATGAAGACGGCCTGGTCGCCCATGCTCTCGACGACGACGAAGCCGAGCACGTCCTGGTAGAAGGCCCGCGCGCGCTGCGCGTCGCGGACCCACAGAACGATGTGATTCAGGCGCTTCACCGTAAACATCGCCAGCCCTTCCCCGCGCGGACCCCTTGCGCGACCGTGCGCCGGCGCCGGTCGGCTCCCCCAGTCCCGCGCCTACGAGGAGTCTAGCAAACGCTCAGGCCGTCGTCCTGCAATTGCCGAGGGGGGTAGAGCGGCGCGAAGCCCGGGGCGCCCCCCAGGCTTCGCGCCGCCGCGGCATCAGGAGACCTTGTGCAGGCCGATGAGGGTAACCGTTCAGTCCCCGCTGACGTACACGTCGGTTCAAACGGCGGCCGTCGGCGCTCACCGGGCGGCCATCGTGCCTACTGCACGTCCCTAATAGCGCGCCAGCTGCGTGAGCTGAATGAGGTTGCCGCAGGTGTCATTCAGCATGGCGATGGTCGCCCCGGTTACTTCGGTGGGCGGCATGGTGAACTCGGCGCCCCGCGCCTTGATCCGCTCGTAGTCAGCCTTTACGCCGTCGGTGTAGAACATCGCCGCCGGCTGGCCCTGCTGGAACGTGGCCTGCTGGTAGGCTTTGGCCGCCGGGTTGTCGTTGAGCGCCAGCTGCAGCTCGGCCCCCTCGGGCTCTTCGGGCGAACCGACGGTCAGCCAGCGGAACGGTCCTTGGGAGAAGTCGGCTCTCTTGGCAAAGCCGAGCACCTCGGTGTAGAAGCGTAGGGCCTTCTCCTGGTCGTCCACGTAGACGCTGGTCAGCTTGATCTTCATCGGCTTTCCCTCCAGTGGGTGATCACGTGTACTCGCTTTTCTCCCGCACCGGCAGCCCAAGCAGCCGGCCGAACAAACGATCTGGGAAACCGTACGGCCAGCGGGCCGGGGGCCGCCAAGAGGCGGGCAGCACAGCGCTGTCACAGAGGCAGGCGGCGGGTCAGGCGGGATCGGGCTGGGGGGCCGGGGCCTGGAGGTGGGGGGCGACCTCGCGGGCGAAGAGGGCCATCGACTCGAGCACGCGGGCGTGGGGAATGCTGCCCATGTTCATCCAGCAGAGGATGCGGGCCACGCCCGTCTCGGCGATCAGGCGTCGTAGATTGGCGATGGCGGTGGGCGGGTCGCTGACGATCGCGCCCTCGGCGCACAGGTGCTCGAAGGTGATCGGGTCGCGCGGACCGAGCGGCGACGCCTTGCCCTGCCGCGCCAGCCAGGCGATGTAGTCGGCGCGCACGTCGCCGATGACGCGGAAGTAGTCCATGAAGCCGTCGCGCGCCTGTGCTTGCGCCCGCGCCGTCGTCTCAGCGACGTGGACGGGGATGCTCAGCGTCACCTCGTGTTGCGCGGGGTCGTGGCCGTGGCGGCGGAGGCCCTCGCGGTAGGCGGCAAGGTCGTGAAGCAGCTGGGCGCGGGAGACGAGGTGCGCGGCCTGGCAGATGTCGAGGCCCTGCCGGGCGGCGGCCGCGATGCTCTCAGGCGAGGTGGCGGCCACGTAGACGGGCGGATGCGGCTGCTGGACGGGCTTGGGGGTGACGACGACCTCGGGCACGTCGTAGTAGGCGCCGTGGAACTCCAGCACGTCGCGGGTCCAGGCCGCGCGGATGACCGCCAGGCTCTCCTCCATGATCGCCTGGCTGCGCCGGCCCTCGGCGCCGAAGCCCTCGTAGACGCGGCTGTGCAGATGGCCGCGGCCGACGACGAAGTCGACCCGGCCGTGGGAGAGCACGTCGAGCGTGGCCGCCTGCTCGGCTAGCTGCACCGGGTGGTGGACGGGCAGGATGTTCACGGCCACGCCGAGGCGCAGCCGCCGCGTGCGCGCGGCGATGGCGCCGAGCACGACGTAGGGGGCGGCCAGCAGCGAGAAGGCGGGCTGGAAGTGGATCTCGGAGATCCAGAGCGCGTGGTAGCCGAGGGCGTCGGCGAGCGCGGCCTGCTCCAGCAGCTCGTCGAGGCGCCGCTCGGGAGAGGTGCCCGGTGGGCACTGCACCTCGGTGAACAGACACAGCTTCATGGGAGCGTCCGGGGATGGCGGGAGCTTGCGAGGCAAGCTCCCGCCATCCCCGAATTGCGAAATCCTAGCGGTGGGCGACGCGGAGGCTGCTGATCTGCGGCAGGCCCTCGGCGACACAGGCGAACGACTCGCCGCCGTCGTTGCTCTCCCAGATCGTGCCGTCGGTCAGGCCGACCAAGAAGGTGTTCGGGTCCTCGGGGTCGCCGGCGGTCGCGCGCGGCGCCGGCTTGATGTGCTCGGGCAGGCCGCCCGAGAGCCGCTCCCAGCGCTTGCCCTGGTTCTCGCTGCGGTAAAGGCCCGAGGCCGCGCCCTCGGGGCGGCGCCAGAACGGCGGCGGCACCGAGGCGCCGGCCGTGAACAGCACGTTGGGCCGCGCCGGGTGCACCACGACCTGCGCGAGATAGCGCTGCTCCAGGCCATCCACGCACTCCTCGAAGCGCGTGCCGCCGTCGTCGCTGCGATAGAAGCCGCGCCCCGCCGTCGAGAGCACGACGTTGGGCACGCCGGGGATGAAGGCGACCGAGTGGGAGTCGAAGTTCGTGCCGTCCTGCACGCACTCCCAGGTCTTGCCGCCGTCGCGGGTGCGGATGAGCCAGCCCTCCTCGACGGCGCCGAACACCACGTCGGGGTCGTCGGGGTGGACGGCCAGGCTCTTGACATGGGCGATGTAGGGCGGGCCGGGGAAGGTGAAGTCCTTGGTCTGGGGCAGCGTCTTGAGCTGCTCGCAGTCCTCCCAGGTGTCGCCGCCGTCGGTGCTCTTGAACACCATCACCGGGCCGGTGCCGACGTAGATCGCGCCGGTCTGGGGCGCCTGGGCGATCGACCAGCCCTCCTTGGAGATGATGCCCTCGTTGCGCTCGACCCAGGTGGCGCCGCCGTCCTCGCTGCGGAACACGCCCGTCTTGCTCGTCACGGCGAACAGGCGGCGCGGGTCGTCGCGGTCGATGAGGACCGGCGAGCGCACCGCGCCCTTGCCCTGGAGGCCGAGCGGGCGGGTCTTGTAGCCGCCGTTGTCGCGCTCGGCCAGGAACACGCCATCCATCGTGCCCACGTAGATGATGCGATCGGCTGCCGCTCCCATCGCTACCTCCTTCCCGCGCCGTGAGCTGAGGGTGGGCCGTCGCCTAGCCGGCGACCCTGGCCCGCCGCAGCTCACGGCCCGGGCTTCGCTGGCGGCGCGCTACCGTCGTTCGGCGGCTGCCGCCGCGCCCTCGCCCGACCGCACGTAGCGGTCGATCGCGTCCGCTGCTTTGAAGCCCGAGGCAAACGCCCGCTCGGTGCCGCTCAGGCCGGTCATCTCGCCGGCCGCGAACAGCCCCGGCAGCGTGGTCATCCACTGCTCGTCCACCGCCACGTGCCGCTCGTCCTTCAGGCGCACGCTGGCCGGCAGGAACGACAGGTCCACGACCTCACCCGTCGCCTCGATCACTGTATCGCACTCGACGACGAAGTTCGACCCTTCGACGGGCACGGCCTCGGGGCGCCCGCTCGCGTCAAGCGGGCCGGGCGCGGTGCGGACGCACTCCACGCCCACGACGCGCCCGTGCTCGCCGAGGATGCGCACGGGCGTCGTCTGGAACAGGTAGGGGGCGCCCTCGGCCGCCTGCCGGGCGACGAACTTGTCGCGCAGGAAGGGTAGCACCGGCATCTCGTCCTTGGTGCGCCGGTAGAGCACCTGCACCTGGTGGCCGAGCCGCACGCAGGTGCGCGACGAGTCCTGCGCCGTGTAGCCGGCGCCGGTCACGACGACGCGCGGGCCGACGCGCGGGTTGCGGCCGAGCTTGAACTGCGTCAGGAAGTCGAGCGCGCTCCAGACGCCGTCCAGGTCCTCGCCGGGGATGTCCATGCGCACTTCCTTGAACTTGCCGGTGCCCAGCAGCACGGCGTCGTACTCGGCGACGAGCCGCTCGACGAGCGCGGTGTCGACGCGCACGTTATAGCGCATCGTCACGCCCCACGCCTCCGGCGTGTTCTCGGCACGCAGCACGGCGAGCGGCAGGCGGAAGTTCGGGTAGCCCGTGAACATCATGCCACCCGAGACGGGCAACTGCTCGTACATCGTGACGGCGTGGCCGCGCTGGCGCAGGCGGTAGGCGGCGGCGGAGGCGGCCGAGCCGGCGCCGACGATCGCCACCCGCCGGCCGGTGGGCGGGCCGGGCTGGAAGGGGAAGCGGGCGCGGTCGCCGTGGTCGGCCGCCGCGCGCTCCAGCGCGCCGACGAACAGCGGCTCGATGCCCGGCCCCAGCGTATGCGCGCGCACGCAGGGCGCGTGGCAGTGGCGCCCGAGGATGCCCGGCCAGGGATGCGCTTGCAGCACCGTCCCGAGCCCGGCGTCGAAGTCGCCGGCGGCGACGGCGCGCACGAGGCCGCCCACGTCCACGCCGAAGGGGCAGGCGGCCTGGGCCGCGGCGAGGTCGGCGTCGCCCGCGCGCCGCGCCTCGGCCATCGCCTCGGCGGGCGAGTAGCCGAGCGGCATCTCGTCGAAGGTGGTTACGGCGACGGCCGTGGGCAGGGCGCGCATCGGAACCTGGCGCTCGCGCGTCACAGCACCTCTCCAGACGCGGGTGGGAGCGGTCCCGGCCGGCGGCCGCTGCCCCGTAGCCTGGCATTGTAAGCGGTCGAAGCATCATACTTCGAGATAACCCCGACGGCGGGGACCCACGGGGCGCTTGGTCGCCCGCAGCAGGACATGAGGAGTATCCATGGCGAGGCCGACGGCGTGGCTTATTGTACCAATTCTGGCAATTGCCTTCCTGGCGCTGGCCTGCGCGCCGAGCGCCTCGCCCTCCCAGCCTCCCCAGCCCGGGGGGAGCCAGAGTAGCCAGGCGGCTGGTGCTGGGGGGAGCCCAGGCGCGGCCGCGGCGAGCGGGAGCACGGCGCCCGCCGCTGGCGCCAGCGGTGCGCCGGCGGGCGCGGCCGCGTTCGCGACGGTGCCGCCGACGCCGCGCGTCACGATTCGCGCGGGCGGGCTGGGCGGCGCGATCGACCGCGGCTACTTCGTGGGCGTGGACAAGGGCTTCTACGAGGAGCAGGGGCTCGACCTCGACGTGCAGACGTTCCGCTCGGCGGCGGACATGGTGCCGCTGCTGGCGACGGGCCGGATGGACGTGGGCCACGGCAGCACGAACCCCGGCTTCTACAACGCGCTCGCCAGCGGCATCCCGGTGAAGATCGTCACGGACGTGACGCTGATGCGCGCGCCCGAGCCGGGGATCCATAACAGCATGTCGCTGATCGTGCGGAAAGACCTGGTGGACAGCGGGCAGGTGCGCGGCGTGGCCGACCTGCGGGGCCGCAAGGTCGCCATCAACGGCACGGGCAACCTGAACCACCTGCAGTTGAAGGAAGTGCTGGCCTACAACGGCCTCACACTGGGCGACGTGGACGTGACGCAGGTGCCGTTCCCCGACCAGATGAGCGCGCTCGGCAACGGCGCGATCGACGCGGGCATCACGGTCGACCCGTTCATCACGCTGGCCGAGGCGCGCGGCATCGCGGTGCCGATCTTCGACGTCGGGCAGGCGATGCCCGGGCGGCCGGCGCAGCAGTTGTTCTACGGGCCGGAGTTCATCCAGACCCAGCCCGACGTGGGCAAGCGCTTCATCGTCGGCTACCTGAAGGCGCTGCGGTACCTGGAGGACGCCTTCACCAAGGGCATCAACCGCGAGGAGGCGATCCAGCTGTTCATCGACAACACGCCGCTCAAAGACCGCGCGCTGTACGACCAGATGGGCTTCTCCTACAGCGAGACCAACGGCAACGTGAACCTGCAAGCGCTCGACAAGGACCAGGACTTCTACCTGCAGCAGGGCATGCAGAAGGAGAAGATCGCCCCGGAGCTGCTGGTCGATCCGACGTTCGCCCAGTACGCCGTGCAGGTGCTCGGGCCGTATCAGCCTTGATATCGTTGCGCCCGTAGCGCGGCGCGCATCGGCCGCTAAGCTTCGGGCCGGATGGCGACGAAGGCCTCTAGCGAGCCGGCGGGGATATCGCTCAGCTCGAATGGGCGCACGCTTGCCCGGAAGCCCACTTCTCCGAGCAGGCGCAGCCAGTCGGCGCGCGCGAACACGGCATACTGGTGCTGCTCGTGTACACACCGCGCTGGCTGCCCCTCCTCGTGCAGCACGTACACGAAGTCCGAGAGGTAGGTGTTGTCGGTCGGGTCGGGATCGGTCGTCCATGCCAGATAGCGCAGCGCGCGGCCATCACCGTCGGTGCCGCCGTGCTCCGTGCGAGGCACGAAGGTCTCGCGCACGCAGTCCGGCACGAACAGCGCCACCCCGCCGGGACGGCAGTGGACGAACGCCGTCGCCATAGCCTGGCGTAAGGCTTCCTCGGTCGTCAGGTACATCACCGCGTCGTGGACGAACACCGCGTCGAAGCGCCGCCCGAGCCGCACCGAGCGCATGTCGCCCTGGACGTGCTCGCACTCGGGGTTAATGCGCTGGCTGATGGCCAGCATCTGCAGCGATAGATCGACGAGCGTGGGCGTGAAGTGCCGCTTGTAATGCCAGGCGTTGTTCCCGCCGCCCGAGCCCAGCTCGAGCAGCGTGCGCGGCGGGGGCGACGTCGCCTCCAGCAGCAGGCGACTGTAGACTTCCGCCTCCTCGGCATATTCCTCCGGCGCGGTGAGGAGGTGAAACCACGAGGCCAGGTCGGTGTACCGGCGCGGTAGGGCTTCAGACATCCGGTCCGCCATGGGCCGGGCCCGGCGAGGCGGCGGGCACGCGGCCGAGCAGGTCGAGCTGGTGCGCGACGTAGACCAGCTCGGCCGCGTCGATCTGGCGGTGGCGTTCGGCGATCCATGCCGCGAAAGCCGCCGCGTCGAGCGCCGGGTGGCCGGCGAGCGTCTGCTCCATCAAGTAGATGATGTGGTGGAGGAAGTAGGCCTCGTCGGCCGGATAGCCATCGCGGCCCGGAAAGACGACCCAGTCGCAGCTCCCCATGTCCAGCACCTCGCCGCCCGCGCGGCGCACCTCATGGAAGAGCCGGCGGCCGGCGCGCGGGTTGACGCAGTCGCTGCCCGTGGCATCGCCGCCATCCGCGGCCCCGTACAGCACGCGGGTAATCTGCTCGTCGAGCGGCGGATCGACGACCGGCTCCAGAATCGTGCCGGCGTCGAAGTTGATCGTGAAGTAGAAGAGGCCGCCCGGCGGCAGGACGGACAGGAGCAGGGGAAGCGCCGGCCGGGTGTCGACGAGATCCAGGAAGGCATTGGCGATCAGCAGGTCCCAGACGCCGCGGCTGGCATCGCGCGCCGCGAACGCCAGCGCGTCGTCCGCCACGAACTCCAACAGCAGCGTGAGGTCGCGCCGACGCAGACACAGCCGGCCCTCGTCGTGGGCGATCGCGAAGCCCGCGGGCCCTGCCCACGCCGCCAGGCGGGCGCGTGCCTCCGCGACGCAGGCCGCGTCGCTGTCGACGAGGGTCAAGTAAACCTCGCGTGACCGGGCGGGCGCCGGGGGACTGCCGCCGGCGCCGGCAAACATGCCCCACTCGACGAGCCGCTCCACCATCGTCCCGATGCCCGCCCCCAGCTCCAGCACGTGCAGCGCGCCGTGGGTCGCGCTCAGCTCCTGCTGCACGCGCTCCCAGAGCCGCCGATTGATCGCCCGGTCGTCCACCGTCTTCTTTGCCGCCAGGTAGCGCAGCTGGCTGTAGGCTGCCGGTTGAGCGGCCAAGGCACGACACCCCCACGGTTCTTTCCACGTTAGAGTAATCGGCAGGCAGCCGCCAACGGCTACGTGTTGGGCATAGCCAACACGTCCCAAATCACCCTGGGGAGAGAGGCGCGGGCTGCCGCGGGGTCAGGCCGTCACGCGGAGGATGCTCGCACCGCGTCGGCCATGGCGAGCGTGTGGCGGGCGCGTTCGACGATCGGGCGGTCGATGAGCTGGCCGCCGAAGGCGATGGAGCCCTCGCCCTTCGCCTGCGCGGCGTCGAACGCCGCGACCACGGCCTGGCTGTACTCGATCTCCTCGGGCGTTGGGCTGAAGGCGCGGTTGATCGCATCGATCTGCCCCGGGTGGATCAGCGACTTGCCCGTGAAGCCGAGCCGCCGGCTCTGCAGGCAGTCGCGCTCCAGCCCGGCCGCGTCCTGGATGTCCGGCCACACGCCGTCGAGCGCCTGCACGTGGGCCACGGCCGCGGCGTTCACCAGCATCGAGCGCGCGTAGATCAGCTCGGCCGCCTCGCCCTCGCGCTTCACCGGCAGCCCTAGCTCGCGGCCGTAGTCCTCGGCCCCGAACATGAGCGCCGCGACACGCGCGCTGCCGGCGGCGATGGCGGCAGCGTTCAGCAGGCCACGTGGGCTCTCGATGGCGACGATGTAGCGCACGCTGCCCACCGATACGCCGTTGGCGCCCTCCTGGGCCAGCACGCGGCGGTCGATCTCCTGCAGCTCGTCGACCGTGTCGACCTTGGGCAGCACCAGCCCGTCCAGCCCCGGCCGCACCACGGCCCCGACGTCGGCGTCGAACCAGGGGCTGGCGAGCGCGTTGATGCGCACGTAGCGCAGCGTGCGGCCGACGCGCGGGCGGCCGAGCGAGTCGCCGGTCAGCTTGCGGCCCTCGGCCTTCTCCTGGGGCGGCACGCCGTCTTCGAGGTCGAGCATGAACACGTCGCAGGGCAGCCCGGCGAGCGCCTTGTCGATGAAGCGCTGCCGGTGCCCGGGCACGAACATCGCCGAGCGCATGAACTCCATGATGCTCTCCAATAGCTGGGTGGGGGACACCCCCACGCCCCCGGATTCAAGGGGGAACGAATCTGGGGCGACACCCCCAGAGCCCCCGTGGCGGGCGCTAGCTGGGCTGGCGGCGGCGCCAGACGAGCGCCGCGACGAGCACCATCGCCAGGAACGCGGCCGCGAGCAGGGTAAGGCGGGCCGTCTGGGCGCCGAACAGGCCGACCAGCACCTGCGCGACGAGGATGACGCCGAGCAGCACCGCGCTTCCCACCAGCAGCGGCCGCCGCCGCTCGGGCACGGCCAGGCCGAACGCCGCGAACAACACCACGACTCCCACCGCCAGGCCGGACCCTACAAGTGGATCCATAGCTGTCAGCCGTCAGCCATCAGCCGGCAGCCTCTGTCTCTTGATAGCTGCCGGCTGATGGCTAATAGCTCCGCGGCATCCCCAGCACGTGCTGGCCGATGTAGGCGAGCACGAGATTGTTCGAGACGGGCGCCACGGTAAGCAGGCGCGTCTCGCGGAACTTGCGCTCCACGTCGTACTCGGCCGCGAAGCCGTAGCCGCCATGCGTGTCGAGGCAGGCATTGGCCGCCTCCCAGGCCGCCTCGGAGGCGAGCAGCTTCGCCAGGTTCGCCTCGGCGCCGCAGCGCTCGCCGCGGTCGTACAACGAGGCCGCCTGGTAGCGTACGAGGTCGGCCGCCTCGACGTGGCCGTAGGCGCGGGCGATCGGGAACTGCACGCCCTGGTTGGCGCCGATCGGCCGGCCGAACACCTCGCGCTCGCTAGCGTACTTCCGCGCGCGATCGACGAACCAGCGGCCGTCGCCGATCGCCTCGGCCGCGACGAGAATGCGCTCGGCGTTCCAGCCGTCGATGATGTAGCGGAAGCCCATTCCCTCCTCGCCGATGCGGTTCTCGACGGGGATCTCCAGGTTGTCGATGAACAGCTCCGTCGAGTGGTGGTTCAGCATCAGCTCCAGCGGCCGCACGTCGATGCTGCCCTGCGCCCGCGCGTCGCGCAGGTCGACGATGAACACCGACAGCCCGCGCGTCTTGTCCTGCAGCTCGTCGTAGGGGGTGGTGCGGGCGAGCAGGAGCATGAGGTCGGACTGGAGCACGCGCGAGATGAAGACCTTCTGGCCGTTCACGACGTAGTGGTCGCCCTTGCGGACGGCCGTCGTCTGGAGGCGCGTCGTCTCGGAGCCGGCGTTCGGCTCGGTGACGGCGAACGCCTGCAAGCGCAGCTCGCCGTTGGCGACCTGGGGCAGGTAGCACTGCTTCTGCTCGGGGCTGCCGTGGCGCAGCAGTGTGCCCATCGTGTACATCTGCGCGTGGCAGGCGGCGGCGAAGCCCCCGGAGCGGTTGATCTCTTCGAGGATGATGCTGGCCTCGGTGATGCCGAGCCCGGCGCCGCCGTACTCCTCGGGGATCAGCACCGCGAGCCAGCCGGCGTCGGTCAGCGCCTTCACAAACTCGTCGGGGTAGCCGTCGGTGCGGTCCAGCTCGCGCCAGTACTGATCGGGGAACTGGCGGCAGATCTCGCGGACGGCCTGCTGGATGGCGCGCTGCTCGTCGGTCAGGCGGAAGTCCATGCCGGTGCTCCTTCGTGGGCTACGCTATTCTACGGCGCCGCCCGCCCGGGTGCCCATCCCGTGTCCCGGTGCGCAAAAACGCCCGGGGCGCCCTCCTGCGAAGGGCCCCGGGCGCATGGAATTTTACCGGACGTGGCGGTCAAATGGCGGTCAGCTCTGGCGGACGTGCAGCCGTGCCCAGGCCCGCATCTCCTCGAACCAGCAGCGGAACGCGTCGGCCCACTCGTCGCTCCGGAATAGCGTGACGCAGTTGGCCTGCAGCCACCCGCTCTCGCTGAAGTTCACGGAGCCGGTCCAGCAGTGCGCGGGGCCGCCGGCGGGATCGCGCACGACCATGATCTTCGAGTGCATGATCTGGCTGCTCCGCTTCGAGCGCGGCCCGGCCGTGGCGAACGTCACGTCGCCGCGGGGGAGCTGCAGCCCCTGGAGCGCCGCGCGCTCGCTGCGCCCGCCGGCCTGCGTGAGATCGAGGAGGCAATGGATCGCCACGCCCGCGCGATCGGCGGCGTCCAGCTCGGCGATGAGCTGGGCATCGGTGAAGCCGTAGGCGGCGATCCACGTCTCGCCCGGGTTGTGCAGGAGCGCCAGGAAGTCCTGATGCGCCTGCGGCCCGTCGCCCGGCAGCAGGTAGGTGGTCAGGTCGACCTTACTGAGCTGGAGCACTCGGGCCTCCCGGGCGAGGATCCTGGCGGGCCGCGGCCCACGGGGTCATCTGGACGCCGGCCGCCGGCGCGGAGGGATCCGCGCGCCGCGGCTGGACGCCCGGCAGCCAGGCGCCGACGAGGCCGCCGATGAGGCCGACCGCCGCGGCGGCGTCGAGCTTGCCCGCCCACAGGGCGGCGCCGGCCAGCGCCACGACGGCGAGCGTGATGCCGAAGCGCATCCAGAGCAGCGCCAGCTCGTAGTCAGGGGAACGGGACATGAGGGACTCTCCTAGAGCGCGCGGCCCCGGCCGCCGCGGGGGAGAGCAGTCCCGCGACGGCCAGGGCCTCTCGGCGCGTGGGCTTCCTGTTTTGGGCGCTCTTATGAGGCGCCGAAGCAGGAACCGCGGCCGTTAGCTCGCGTTGCGGCGCATGGTGGCGAGGACCGCGTGAAAGCCGTCCAGGTCGTTGGCCGCCCAGCAGCGCTCCAGCTCGTCGGCCCAGCCGCCAATCTCCGTCTGCAGCGCGCCGCCCCACTCGCGCTCTTGGGCGAGTTCGGCGGCGAGGTCCGCGCCATCTGGCGTTTCGGGCTTATGACATAGCTCGGAAACGCCGAGCTGCCGCGGCCGCCGCGCCTCGAAGAGCTTCTCCTGCCAGTAGGCCGTGCTGATGTCGGTCTCGCCGACGGCGCTGCCCGCGCGCTCGTGGCAATCCCACATGCGCTGCGTGCCGGCGCCGAGCGAGATCCCGACGTGCGTGGCGACGTGCCCGTCGCCGACGGCGCTCCGCTCGCTGGTCGCGTAGGTGTGCTCGAAGAACAGGAGGTCGCCGGGCTGCACGCTATCCCAGTCCACCGGGTCGCAGGCGGCACGGATCTGCTCGGCCGTGCGGACTCCCGCAGGAAACTCAGCGCCCGCGGTGTCGAAGACCTGCAGGACGTAGAGGCTGCAATCGAGCGTCATCACGCCATCGGGCGGCGGGTCGAGCCGGTAGGTAAAGCGCTGCCAGCTCGGCCACGCCGCGACATCGGCTACCCGGGCGCGCAGAGGATCCATCGGGAGCGCCTCCTCGGTGAGCGCGCGATATTCCGCGCGGAATCGCGCGGCGGCCGCGCTGTGCCGGTCGGGGTAGCCCGCCGGCCGCTCGGCGTGCAGGTAGGCGTAGACCGCCGCCTCCTCGCCGGCCAGGCCCTCGCTTTGCGCCAGCTCGTAGCCGCGGCGGTAGTAGGGCAGCATGGTCCGCGTGGCGACGGTGAAGTCCTGGCGCTGCGCCACCGACAGGCCGGCGCCGCGGCCCTGGTCGTGGAGCTGGAAGATGCCGATACTGTGGCCGCCGTCGCCGACGGCGAGCGGGTCCACGCCGCCATCCGGCGCCGGGGCCTCCGTGCGCGCGCCGGCGACCATGATGGTGTCCACGGGCGCGACGGCCCCCACGTCCCGGACGATGGCGTAGAGCGCCGCAAGCGCGAGGCTGGCCATCGTCAGCCCCCCGGCCGCGCGTGCAGCAGCCAGGCGGCGATGGCGCCCATGATGGGGCCGCCCACGAGCGCGAGCGGCGCGAGGATCGCCTTCACCTGCGTGCGGAACGCCTTCAGGCTCTCGACGTCGGTGCGCTGCGCCTGCAGGTCCTCGTCGAGGCGCGCGAGGTGCGTGTGGATCTCGCCCACCATCAGGTAGGTGGCGATCGCGTATTCGCGGGTCGTGCGGGGCTCGGGCGCGTGCATGGCGGGGATCCTTCGGGCCGGCGGAGCGGCGGGAGTTAGCTGGGCTGGGCGCGGCGGGCGAGGACTGCGAGCGCCTTGAGGAAGCGGAGCTGGTTGCCGAGGATGAGGGCCACGGCGTTCGTGCGCTGGGCGGCGGTGAGCGTGTCCCAGGTGGCGGCCTGCAGCACGTTGATCGCCTGCTGGGTCTGCGTGCCCGCCGCCACGATGACCGCCAGATAGCCGCTCAGGTCCGCGTGGTCCTGCTGCGCCTGCTGCTCGGCCGCGCTGAGCTGCGTGGGATCGTGCGCCGCGACGAGGCTGTCGAGCGTCGCCAGGTTCACGTCGTCGGCGACCTCGAGGATACAGTCCGCCTCCCGCACCCAGGCGTTGGTCGGGGTGATGCCCGCCGCACCGAGCTGCTCCCAGAGCCGCCCGACGTTGATCGCTTTGGCGTAGGTGCGTCGCTGGGCCATTAGCGCCTCCGCAGCAGCGACAGCCAGAACTCCGGCGACTCGCTCGGCGCCAGAATCACGTTCAGCGTCGCGCCGCTGTTCTGGTAGACCTCGACCTCGACGTAGTCGCCCGCGGCCAGGTCGTAGGTCGTCGTCGGCGCGCAGTAGGTGTAGTAGCCGTTGACGGCGTTCTTCGAGTCCTCGCCGATGTAGGCGGCGTTGTTGAGCTTGAGGGCGGCGAGGCGGAAGCCCACCGTGCTCGTGTTGTCGAAGCCGATGCAGGCGCCAATGGCGTAGCGACCCGCCACGGGGGCGACGAGGCGCGAATTGTTCGTGACGGTGCTGTGCATGGTCGCATCGTCTTTGTAGCGGTCGCCGTCGAAGTCCAGGATGGTGCGCGTCGCGGGGGTGAGCGGCTTCGCGCCCGTCCGCGTGACGTGGGCCGTGAGCCGCGGGCGGAAGGCGATAGCGCCCGCGGCCGTCGCCTCCAGGCCGTCGCCGACCGTCAGCCCGCTCACCGTATGGCCGGTGAGCAGGTCGTGCAGGCGCGGGATGGCGTTCGGGCGCTCGTCCGTGATCTTGTCGGCCGCGATCGTGACGGCCCCAGCCTCGACGCGCACCTGCGCGAGCGGCAGCCAGTACCGCGTGCCGACCGTCTGGAAGGTCAGCGCGGGCGGCGCGGGGCTGGGGTCCGCCGAGCCGGTGAGGTACGCGAGGGCCGCGGTGTTGGCGCCCCAATCGACGTCCAGGACCACGCGGTCGATGCGCGGGTTGGTCGGATTCGCCGCGGCAATGGGGCCGAGGGTCACCTCGGCGTCGTTGAGGTAGAAGCAGCCGCCGACCCACGCCTTGCCCGTGCGGATCTTGACCTGCATCCCGGTGCTATCGGCGTAGACCTGCAGGCCGTTCAGCTCGTCGAGGAGCACGCCGGCGCCGAGCCAGTGGCGGGCCATCAGCGCCCAGTCGGACTCCAGGACGCTGGAGCCCGCGCCGGCGTCGAAGGGGAAGGCGCGTTGCGTCACGGTCACTCCTTGTGCGGGCCCGGGGCGAGGGCGCTTAGAACTTGATGATCTTGAGGGCCCCCCACCAGGGCGGCATGTTGTTGTGGGCGAGGCCAGTGCCGGTGCCGCCCGTCAGGCCGCTGATGGTGACCGAGTGCTGGTGGTTGTCGGTCTGGGTGCCCGACGTGAACGACGCGATATCCAGGGTGTGGCTATGGCTCGCCCCGCCCGTATCGGTGGCGTGGGCGCCGATCGTGAGCGAGTGCGTGTGCCCCGACGTGTTGCCGCCGACGGCATGGCTATGGTCGATGTTCGTGGCGCCGCTGGTGCCGCCTACCGCGAACGTGTGCGTGTGCGCGGATTCGGCGTCCGTGGTGACCGTGCCGGGCGCGGCGTTGTCCTGGTTGGTCGCCACGCGGGCGGTGCCGAGGCTGGCGTTCAGGTTCGCCGGGAACGAGTGCTGGTGGGGGGTGCCGCCGCCCGTGGTCCCGCCGTAGGTGCCCGCGCCGTGGCTGTGGCTGCCGCCGCCGGTGCCCGTCGTCCCGTGCGAGTGGCCCGCCGACTCCCCGTCCGTCGTCACGGTCTGCGCGCCGATGCCGTGGCTATGGTCCGCGCCCCCCGCGCCGGTCGTCGCGGCGGGCGGATCGACGGCGTGCGCGTGCGTGGCGCTCTCGCGATCCGAGACGGCGCTCAGATTGACCGTGTGCTGGTGCGTCGGGATCTCGTCCACCGTGATCAGGTGCGTGGCCTCGCCGCCGGTGGTGCCCGCGGCGGTGGCGGCCAGCACCCGGCCCGCCGCGGGGCCGCCCAGGTTGTCCAGGCCGATCGTGCCGCGGCCACGGCAGTCGGGCACGTTGAAGGTCGTCGCGCCGTCGCCCGCGCCGTGGATGACGCCGATCGCCGCGAAGAGGTCCGCGTAGGTGACCCGGCTCACGGCCTGGCCATAGCACAGCAGGTTGCCGCGCGGCACCGTCCCGCCCGCGAAGTCGCGCACGATGCCGGGCGCGCAGAGGTCGTTCAGGATCGGAATGCGGCGCTCGTCGGTGACGTCGCCGGCGCCGATGATGGTGGCGCCGGCGCGGACCCGCACCTGCGCCAGCGGCAGGTCGAGGAGCTGCCCCGGGGCGAGCGCGAGCTGGGGCGGCGTGGGGCTCGCGGCGGGGGCGCCGCCGAGCACGGTGAGCTGGCCGGTATTGGCGTTCCAGTCGATGCGGACGACCACCCGGTCGATCCGGTCGAGCGTCGGGTGGGCCGCGGCGAAGGGGCCGAGCGTGAACTGCGTGTCGTTCTCGTAGAACGCGCCCGCCCCCCAGGCCTGGCCGGGCCGCACCTTCACCTGCAGCCCGGTGCTGTCGGCGAAGACGCCCAGCTCGCCGCTCACCGGGCCGCCGCCGGAGTCCTGGACGACGCCGTCGAGCGCCCAGACGCGGGCCATCTTGTACCACTGGTTCTCGGTGACGTTGGCGCCCGCGCCCGCGTCGAAGGGGTAACAGGTCTGCGCCATTACTGTCGCTCCAGGTGACTGATGCGGCCGCGGAGGTCGCGGAGCGCGCGGAAGAGGAGGGGCACCACACTATTGGCCAGACTCGGGGTGCCGATGGTTGGCACGATCTGCTCGGCCTGGTCGCCGCGGAGGGTGAGCTGCACCTCGCGCACGACGTCCGTGAACGCGACGCCGTCCACCATGACGGTCACGACGTCGCCGAGCTGGTAGTCGACGCCGAAGGCCAGGCTCGCCGTGTCGATCGGCGTCAGGCGCAGTTCGGTGCGCTGGGCCTGCTGCGCGAGCGTCTGCCCGATGGCCTGGTCCAGCTCGGCCGCGTTCGCCGTGTCGCGCTGGTCGAGGAAGACCTCCCGCCGGCGGTAGGTGGTGATGCTGGCGGCGTCGCCGCGCTCCGCGAAGGTGCGGCTGGTGCCGGTGCCCGAGCCGCCGGCGATCACGTAGTTCGCCGTCGCGGCCGCGCGGGTGTAGCCGAAGCTCTGCAGGGTGCCCAGCTCGCGGCTGAACAGCGCCGACGTCGAGCGGTCCGTCGGCACGTAGCACTCGAACTCCAGCGGGAAGCCGACGGCGGTCACTTGCTGCCGGATGCGAAAGCCCAGCCCGCCCGAGAGAGCGAGGCCCTGGAGCAGCTCGAGGAGGGTCTGGAAGCGGGCGCGCCCGGTCACCGGGGCGCCCCGCCCGAGATCGGCGGCGAGGCTCAGCGCGGGCTCCTGGCGCGCTGGGGCGGCCGCGCCGCCGACGTTCGCGTCGACGTACTGCCGCAGCACCGTCTCGCAGACGCCCGTGCGCACGTCATAGTCCTGCGCCGTGTACGGCGGGCCGCTCGGGACCGGATACGCCAGCCGGTGCGCGAGCAGGCTCACGTCGTCGACGCCGGTGGCCGTGAGCATGTCGCCCTGCACGCTCCACTCGCGGTCGAGCTGCTCGACGGGGCCGCTCAGCAGCGTCAGGCCGTCGCGCAAGACGATGAGCCCGCCGCCCTCGACCAGGAGCTGCGCCGGGCGGCTCGTGGCCGGCAGGCGCAGGCTCCAGGTGCCCACGGCATTGAACCGCGGGATGGCCTGCAGCTCGGCAAAGTCGTCGACCTCGGCGACGGGGATGCGCCCGGGGTCGCGCACCAGGAGGCGGTATTGCGGCACGCTAGGCTCCCAGGTAGCGGGGATAGTAGACGAGGGTGACGAGGCTCCCCCCGGTGGCGCCGCTCAGCTCGACGCGCACGCTGCTGCTCCCGCGCGGCAGCGCCCAGAAGTGGGAGGCGGCGTTGAGGGTGCCAAACAGGTTGCTGCCGTCCGCCCCGCTCACCGTCTTCTGGCCGGGCCGCGTGTCGATCGTCACCACGTCGCTGGCGCCGAGCGTGGTGACCAGCGTCAGCGCGGCGCCGGTCGTGACGTTGGTGAGGACCAGGTTGCTGCCCGGGCCGGTGATCGTCCAGATGGGCCAGGCCTCGACGTCGCCGGGGTTGCTGACCGCCGCGTCGCCGAGCACCGTGCTGGCGGACAGGCGCAGGGGGAAGAACGGGAAGAACGGCGTCGCCGCGCTGCCGACGGCGAAATCGACGCGGGTGGGCGCGGTCGCGTACCAGTACGGGTCCCAGGCGCGCAGCACGAGCACGACCTTGCGCCAGCTCGTGCCGCCGGCGTCCTTGTCGAGGACCTCGGCGCCCTCCAGGCCGCTGTGATAGCGGCAGGTCAGCTCGCGCACGCCGCCGTCCGGGCCCTGCACGCGCAGCTTGCCGTCGCCGCGCTGGGGGTCGAAGGTGTGCAGCAGCGTCCGGTAGAGCGCGCGGAGCGCCGTCGCGTCCGCGCCGCGCAGCAGGAGCGGCAGGTCCACCTCGCGCACGCCGACCTGCACCTGGCGCAGCCGCGCGCCGGGCTGGAGCGGGACCGGCTCCTCGGCGAAGGCGATGGGCGGCATGAAGGCGCCCTGGCGGCCCCACAGCAGTTCGAACTGCGGCTGGCCGCTCAGCACCGTCTCCACGCCGTCGGGCGCCACCCAGCTCACGACCTCAAGCGCCATGCAGCAGCTCCGCGCGCCGCAGCATCCGCAGCAGGCCGTCCTCGGTCAACTGCTCGCCGCCGGGGGCGTTGATCGTGATGTTGTAGGTGGGGCCGCCCGCCCGCGCGGCGGCCGCGTCACCCGTGACGTTGACGGCGTAGCCGGCCTGCGTCGTCGGGTCGATGCCGTTGGCGATCATGTACTGCAGCGCGTACAGCCCGGGGTTCATCGCGTAGAGCGCGTTCTGGAGGTAGTTCGGGTCGTAGCTCGGCCCGTTCGTGCCCTGCGGCCCCGCGGTGGGCGCCCCCACCGGCCGGCTGAAGAGGCTGGAGGTCGTCGGCTGGTCGAACGGGTTGGGGAAGCTGTTGCCGTAGATCTGGCCGAGGGTCAGGCCCGGCGCGGTGAGCCCCCAGGCCGCGAGCCCGCTCCCCGGATAGGCGCCGCTCTGGAAGCCCTGCAGCGCGTTCTTGCCGCCGCTCGGGCCGCCCGTGCCGCTCGTCGGCCTCGTCAGGCCCGTGTTGATGATGTTCTGCAGGCCCTCGATGCCGCCCCCGACGTTGCCGGCCGCCCCGCTCTTGACCGCCTGGATAGCCTGCTGCATGGCGGCCGTGACCTTCACCAGGTTGTTGGCCGCCTCCGCCACCGCGGCCTGCTGGGCCTCCGCGGCCGCCTGCACCGCCGCGGCGCTCGCGGCCGCCACCGCCTGGGTACCCGCCACGGCCGTGGTGGCCATCGTCCGGAAGTCGGCCTGGATGCCCGCGAACCGCGCCTTGACCGAGGTCTGAATGTCGGCCAGGAAGGTATCAACCGTGTCCGCGCCGGCCGTGACCTCGGCCTCGAGCACGCCCATGATCTCGCGGGCCTTGCGGCGGCCCTCCTCGAGGGGCGTCCCCAGCACCCGGACGACCGCCGCGGTCACGGTCGGGGTACCAGCGTCCAACGCCTCGACGGTCCCCTGGATATAACCCTCGCCGCTGGGCCGCCCCAGGCGATCGGCCCAGGTGCGCGACGGCGAGTTGATGTTCAGCACGGCCGGCGACTGCAAGAATGCCAGTAGGCCGCCCAGCTTCTCCGCCAGGGTGGGGCCGACGGTGGCCCAGATCTCGCCCAGCCCCTGCAGGAACCCCTGGATGATCTGCTGGCCGATCTGGCGCATGCCGCGCGTGGCCTGCTCGCCCCACGTCACGAACGCCTGAATGCCGCCGAACAGGTTGCCGAGAATCGGCCCCAGCGTGCTCAGCAGGTTGCCCACGCCGTGCAGGGCCTGGATGAAGCCGCCGGCGAGAAAGCCCGCCAGCGTGCGGAACGCCTGCATCTCCTCGCCCACGATGAACCCGGCGACGGTCACAATAACCGGGAGGAGGTGATCTTTGATCCAGCCGCCGAGGGCTTGCACTGCCGGCAGAACCGTGTCTTTGAGGAACCCCGCGAAGTCCTTGAACGCGGGAATTCCCGTTTCCTGGAGCCACTGGCCGAGATCATCCAGCGTCGGCTGGACGTGCTCCGCGAACCAATCGCTAAACTCCTGGGCCGCCGCGAGCACATTCTTGGCGATAGTGAAGGCGAAGTCCTTGAGGTACGGAATGCCGGTATTTTGCAGCCAGTCCCCCAAGTCATTGAGCACGGGCTGCACATGCTCGCCAAACCAGTCGCTAAAGTCCTTGGCTGCCGCCAGCACCTTCTCCCCGATGGTGAAGGCCATATCTTTCAGTACGGGCACCACGTTGTCGCCAATCCAGCCCGCGAAGCTCTGGAGGGCGGGGATCGCCGTGTCCGTGACCCAGCCGATGACGACCTGCGTCTTGTCCTGGATGCCGCCCCAGTTGTTCACCCAGGCGACGGCCAGCGCGGCGATGGCGGCTGTCACGAGCCCCACTGGCACGGCCACGGCGGCGATGGCACCGCCGACGAGACCAAAGCTCGCAGTGATGGCGGGCAGTGCGCCCGCGAGCATCAGGAGCGGCCCCCCGAGCAGCCCGACCGCGGTCACCACGACGCCGATGGCCACCGCCGTGTTCTGCACCGGCTCGGGCAGCTCGAGGAACCAGTTGACCAGGTCCGTCACGCGATCGACGAGCACGCGCGCGACGGGGAGCAGCCGCTCGCCGACGGTGATGGCCAGCGTCTCGACGGAGCCCTTGAGCTGCTCCATGCTGCCGGCCAGGTTGTCGAGCCGGGTGGCGGCGACGGCCTCGGCCGTCACCTTGCCCATGCTCTCGGCCATCTGGTCGAAGCCCTCGGCGCCGGCGTCGGCCATGATGGCAGCCGCGCGCATGGCGTCGGTCCCGAAGATCAGGTGGAGGCTTTGCAGCTTCTCCTGCTCGGTGAGGCCCGCCATCGCGTTCTGCAAGAGGTCCGCGATCTCGCCGAAGCTCTTGGCCTTCCCCGAGGCGTCGAAGAACTGATTCGCGCCGTCCTCGGTGATGAGCCCGAGCTTCTTCATCTCCTCGGCGGCCTGCTTCGACTTCGGCACCAGGTCGGTGAGGAACACTTTGAGCGACGTGCCGGCGTCGGAGCCCTTCACGCCGGCGTTGCCGAGGATGGCGATGGCCGTGGCGGTGTCGTCGATCGTCTGGCCCGACACCTTGGCGACCGCGCCCACCTGCTGCAGCGCGAACTTGAAGTCGCTCACTTCCAGCGAGCTGGCGTTGGCCGCGCCGGCGATCAGGTCGGCGACGTGGGCCATGTCCTCGCCGCGCAGGTTGAAGGTGTTGAGCGCGTTGCTGGCGATCTCCGCGGCGTCCTTGAGTGAGGTGCCGCCGGCCGCCGCCAGGTTCAGCGTGGCCGCGGCGGCGCCGTCGAGGATGTCCGTGGCCGAGATGCCGCCCTTGACCAGCTCCTCGATGCCCTCGGCCGCCTCTTTGGCGCTGTAGACGGTGTCCTTGCCGAGCTTGAGCGCGAGGTCGCTGAGCGACTGGCCGAAGGCGTCGACCTCCTCGGGCGACATCACGGCCTTCACGCCCGACATGGTCTTCTCGAACTCGCCCGCCTTGCTGAGCGCCTCGCCGAAGGCACCGGCGCCCGCCACGCCCACGGCGGTCATGGCGGCGCCGACGCCGAGCATGGCCTTGTGCGTGTCGTCGAGCTTCTTGAGGGTCGAGTCGAGCACGCCGGTGATCTGGTCGTCGGCGCGGAGGATGACGGCCAGCTCGGCGATGTTGACGGCCACGGGGTAGCTCCCGGTGCGGGGATGGGTTAGGCGTTACGCTCGCGGGCGGCACGGGCGGCGGCGCCCTCGGCCTCTTCGGCTGCGAGGGCCCAGCGCTGCCAGGTGACGGGCTGCCGGGCCAGCTCCCACGGCGGCACGCCGAGGTAGCGGGCCGCGCGGAGCAGCGGATACCACGGGGGACAGGCGCCCACGACGCCGCCCGTGGTTAGCCAGCGGCGGAGGGCGCGCCCGCTTCCCCCGGGGACATGTCCTCGACAATCGCCGTCAGGACTTGCCCCAGGAAGCGCGTGGGCAGCGTGCGCAGGCTCTCGGCCGTGGTCGGGACGGGCTTGCCGCGGTCGTCCTGGAGGTCCCAGGCGTCGAGCACGCCGGCGAGCAGGGCGACGATCGGGCCGGCGGGGCGGCGGTCGTCGTCGCGCTTGGCGGCGACCTCCTCCTCGACGAGCGGCGTGTAGCCCGACGGGCGGTAGGTCACGGTAAGCTGCTCGTCGCCGACGGGCACCTGCACGGTGCGCCGATCGGCGGCCAGGTGGCTGAGGCGTAGGGCCATGCGGATGCTCTCCTTGTGCGGGCCCGGGGCGCGTATCGCCCCGGGGGTATGGGGGCGCGCGGGTTACAGGCTGGTCTGGGTGTTGACGACCTTCACTTGGAGCGCGCGGCCCCAGGTGGCGTCGTGGACGGCCTGGAAGGTCCACTCGATGGCGTAGACGCCGTCCGAGTCGGCGAACGGGCCGACGCCCGAGACCTTGCCGGCGAGGTCGAGCTGGAAGAGGTAGGTGGACGCGGGCGGGCCGGCCTCGATCTGCGCGCCGGCGGCCGCCAGGCGGATGAACCGCGTGTCGCCCTGGCGCGCGGCCGCCAGGTAGCCCATGCCCTCGGCGTCGGCCTCGAGCAGGAGCTTCAGCTCCAGCTTGGGCTCGGTCTCGACGTGGGCCGCGAAGCTGTTGTTCGCCGAGTTGACGGTCCACAGCGGCCCGAAGCGGCCGCTCAGGGTCCAGGAGCCCGAGAGCACGCGGTTGGCCTTCGTCGTGCCCAGCCCCGCCGAGCTCGGGTCGATGTAGACGTCGAGCTGCTTCGGCAGGATCGGCACGAGCGGGATCGCCGTCGGCGTGGCGGTCAGGGTGATGCCGTCGGTGAGGTTCTGGCCGAGCATCGTGCCCGTGAGCGCGATGTCCTTGCGGGAGAACGTCATGCCCAGCTCGGGGACGATGCCGTAGCTGAACTTGTGGGCGCGCACCGCGGAGCCCTGCTCGACGGTGAAGGTCTTGACCGTGTCCTCGCTGGTGCTCGACGGGTCGAACAGCCAGGAGTACGCCTGGCCCGTGGTCGGGATGATCTGGGTCGGCGTGACGCTCTTCAGGATCGAGCTGAGCAGATAGATCAGCTCGGTGTAGGTCGGCTGGCCTTTGATGCTCGCCTGCGACCACTCCTGGCCGAGCGCCTGCACGGTCGGGTACTTCGTGCCCATCGGGCGGAACAGGCTGATGTTCGCCTGAATGCTCGGCTCGATGGAGATGCTCTGGAGGAGCTTGTTGGCGGCGGTACTGGTGCCCGGCGTGGTCTCGACGCCGAGCTGGACAACCTGGGCGATACTGGCTCGCTCTGCCACGGCAGACTCCCATGCGGTCGGGTGGGTCCGCAGTGGACCGCGCGGGGCGGCAGCAGAGCCGCGGTGAGCGGTGGCGACGGGGGTTAGGCGCCGCGGGCGATCAGCCGGTACAGGGCACCGAGGTGCCAGTACCGGATGCCGCTGTCGGTTTCCTCGTAGTCGACGGGCTGCTCGCCGACGCACGCGTAGACGGCGCCGGCGGCAGTGCTGCCACTCGCGCCCTGGAGCACCGCGTCGAGCTGGTCGGCGATAGCCCGGAGCGCGGCCGCGTCCTGCTTCACCAGGCCGATGGCCTTCACCTGGAAGACGAGATCGGCCATGATGCGCGCGGTGCCGACGCCCTGGACGTGGTGCCCGCCCTGGTAGCTCCACACGACGTAGGGCGTGGGGGCGCCCTCGTCGGCCTGGTTGCGGTAGATGCGGCTGCCGGTGAGGCTCTGGAGCGTCGCATCGCCCTGCAGCGTCGCGGCCAGCCAGGCGTGCGCCGTGACCGTCTCGCTGCTCACGGGTGGAGCGCCTTCATCGCCTCGACGAACGCGGGGCGCACGGCCTCGGCGGCCGGGCCGAGGAACGGCCGCGCGCCCATGCGGCGGGTGCCCAGCTCGACGTACACGCCGTACTCGGCGCCGACGGCGACGACGGCGGCCAGGTCGTCGGGCCGCTCGTGCTCGGGGAGCATACGCGCCTGGCCGTTGGCGCCCTGCGCGGCCGACCGCGCGGCGCCGTAGCCGCTCTCCTTGCGGGTGCGGGTGTAGATGCTGTTGCGCAGCGCGCCCGTGTCGATCGGCGCGGCCTGCTTCGCCCGCGCCTCGACGTCGAAGGCGGCCTTACGGATGACCTCATCGGCCCGGTCGTGCAGGCTGTCGCGGAAGGCCTGCAGGCCTGCGTAAGTCAGGGTCGAGCTGAGGCTAAACATCAGAGCACCTGCACACAGGCGATCTCGCGCACGAACTCCCAGGTGCGCGGCCCGAGCGGCGCCGCCACCTCGAAGGTGCTGGGGCCGACGACGATGCGGTCCTGCGGCTGGACGTCGGTCCCGACGGGCAGCAGCACGATCCAGGCGGCCTGCGTGCCGAGCTGCGCGGCGACCACGCTCTCGTCCGGGCGGTAGGGCCGCGGCCCCACGGCGCACGGCACGGTGGCCACCGTCTGCCAGGCCATCGTGGTGCCGCCCATACCGTCCTGGGCGCCCGCGGTCGGCCGCTGAATCTCGGCAGTATCCGGGAGCAGCAGGGCGGCCTCGGCCTGGATGGCGGCCAGCTCACCAGTCGATAGCAACGGATCTCCAGTCGGGGAGGCCCTCGCCCCAGAAGTCCGCGGGCACGTCGGGGCGACTGAGCGGGATGCACTCGGCCCAGGCCTTCGCGCGATACTCGGC
>Ga0209062_1001338_pt1 | contig 45435 bp, 41 predicted proteins | sample Coa_R2_2_FD_187158 | JGI IMG/M metagenome (GOLD analysis project Ga0209062, IMG submission 187158) | Surface soil microbial communities from Centralia Pennsylvania, which are recovering from an underground coalmine fire - Coalmine... | ecosystem: Environmental > Terrestrial > Soil > Unclassified...
CCAGCCATCCTCGGTCAATGCCTCGCGGCTCGCTTCCGGCTGTTTGTAATAGCCTTGGAACGTTCCGGGGGATCGGATGAGAACCTCGCCATTCTCGGCGATACGGGCGGTGATCCCAGGACACATCCGGCCGACGGTATTGGGATCGGCCTCGGCATCCGGTTGGAGCGCCGCGACGCCGCAGAGTTCCGTCGCGCCATAGATCTGCTTGAGATTGATGCCGAAGGAGCGGAAGAAGCGGAAGGCGTCCGGCCCCAGCGGCGCGCCACCGGTATAGGCCCAGCGCACGCGTCTGAGACCGAGTTGGTCGCGCACCGGCCCGTAGACGAGGAATTCGCCGATGGCCAATCCGAGTCGCGTCACGGGCGACAGCCGCTTGCCTTCGCTCCGTGTCAATTCGGCGCGCTCGGCGAGGTCGCGGAAGAAGGCAAAGATCCGTCGCTTGAGGAGCGACGCGTCGGCGGCACGGACCTGCACGGAGGTCAGGAGATTTTCCCAGATGCGCGGCGGCCCGAGCAGCGCGGTGGGTCCGAGCTCGCGCAGATCACGCTGCGCCGTCTGCGGGCTTTCGGGGCAATTGCAGGTGAACCCGACAAGGAGGCTCAAGACGGTCGAATAAAGCGCGTCTCCGACCCACGCCATCGGCAAGTAGCAGAGCCATTGATCGGACGGCCGAATATCCTCCGCGGAAGCGAAGGCGCGCCCGCTTGCGATGAGATTGATGTGCGAGAGCATGACGCCTTTGGGATGGCCGGTCGTTCCCGAGGTGTAGGCTAGAAGCGCGAGATCATCGGCACTCACCTTGGCGATCTCGGCCTCGACATAGCCCGGATGCTCGGCGCCGAATTCCCGTCCTCTTGCCTCGATCTCCTCGAAGGAACGCAAGAACGGAAAGTCGTAAGCGCGCAGGCCGAGCGGATCGTCATAGATGAGAAGGCGAAGCTGCGGCAGCTTCTCCTTGAGCGACAGGATTTTGTCGACCTGCTCCTGATCCTCGGCGACGATGACGGAGACCTCGGCATGCTCGAGCACATAGACGAGCTCGGCGGCGATCGAATCCTGGTAGACCGGCACGGCGATGCCGCCCAGGCATTGCGCTGCCAATTGCGCGGCGTAGAGGCGCGGCCGATTGTCGCCGATCACCGAGAGCTTGTCGCCCGCGCGAAAGCCCGTGGCCGCGAGCCCAAGCGCGAATCCGCGGGTTTCCTCCCAGTATTCGCGCCACGTCGCCGTCTGCCACACGCCACGGTACTTCTCACGAATAGCCGGCCGGGTTGCCATCGTTTCCGCATTGCGGCGAAGGAGCTGCGGCAGCGTATCAGGCTCGCTCATGCGCCGCCTCCGGCCTCGCGGCCGAGATAGGCCTGCAGCACGGCGGGGTGGCGCTGGACTTCCATGGGCGTTCCTTCCGCGATCTTGCGGCCATGATCGAGCACGGCGACGCGGTCGGAGATGTCCATGACCACCCCCATATCATGTTCGATCAGGATGATCGTCGTGCCCCACTCCGCATTGACGTCGAGAATGAAGCGCGCAATGTCCTCCTTTTCCTCCTGGTTCATGCCGCCCATCGGCTCGTCGAGAAGGAGTACCTTGGGATCGAGCGCCAAAGCACGCCCGAGCTCGACCCGCTTGCGCAGGCCATAGGGGAGCGCGCTCGTCGATTGCTTGCGCACATCCTCGAGCTTGAGGAACTCGATGATCTCCTCCGCGCGCGCGCGATGGGCGACCTGCTCGTTCCGCGCCGGTCCCCAGAACACCAGGGAGGCCAGCACGCCCGCACGCATATGCACGTGCCGGCCGAGCAGGATGTTGTCGAGCACGGTCAAGCCGCTGAACAAGGCGATGTTTTGGAAGGTGCGGGCAATGCCGAGCCGTGCGATTTCCGAGGGGCGGATCGCGGTGATGTCCCGCCCCTCCAGCAGGATCGCGCCGCTGTTGGGGCGATAGAAGCCGCTGATCATATTGAGGAGAGACGTCTTGCCGGCGCCGTTCGGGCCGATGATCGAGACGATTTCGCCCTTGGTGACCGCAATGGTCACATCTTCCACGGCGCGGACACCGCCGAAGCGCTTGGACAGCGACACCGCCGAGAGCTGCGAGCCAGCAACGCCGGCGGGCGTGGCAAGGGCGGTATTCGGCCCCATCTTGCCCGTGTTTCCTCCCTCGGCCGCTTATGCGCGGCCGTTGTACCTGCTATGATGCGCGCGCAGACGAGAGAAGGCAACCGGCGAGAGCAGCCGCCCGGCACGGCTCGTTGTCGGTTATCAGGCGGGTTATTGCCGGAGATGCGCTTTCAGTCGCTGACGCGCGATGATCAGCTTCATGATCTGCGCCGTCCCGTCGCCGATCTCGAGACCCATGACGTCGCGCAATCTCTGCTGGTGAGGCAAGTCCATTGACCAGCCGTAATGGCCATGGGTCAACAGGCACTGATGGATGGCATCGACCGCGGTTTTGGGCGCGAGCCATTTGCACATGGCGGCCTCGGCGGTGTGCGGCAGACCGGCATCCTTGAGACGCAGCGTGTGATGACAGAGCTGACGCGCCGCGGCGACGAGCGTATCCGCCTCGGCCAGCGGGAAGGTGACTCCCTGATATTGGGCCAAGGGCTGCCCGAATGTCTCCCGCTCTTGGACATAGGCCCAGCTTTCGTCAAGCGACGCCTGGGCCGAGCCCAAGACCTGCAAGCCGATGAGCGCGCGGCTGAAGTCGAACCCTTGCATGACTTGGACAAAGCCTGCGCCTTCAGCCCCGAGCCGGTGAGAGGTTGGCACCGCGACGTCATCGAAAAAAATCGAGCTGCGGCCGATGGCCTTGCTGCCGAGATCGTTGAACCGCGTCGAACTGACGCCGGGCGTGTCCATCGGCACGAGAAAGGCGCTGATGCCGTGAGCACCTGCCTCGACGGGACCGGTGCAAGCGAACACGATGGTGGCGTCCGCCTGGTCAGCCATGCTGATCGACGATTTCTCGCCGTTCAGGAGGTAGTGCTCTCCCTCGCGCCGAGCGGCGAGGGCGAGCCGGGCGGCATCCGATCCGCCGCGCGGCTCGGTGAGGGCAAGCGCGATGATCGACTGGCCGGCGATGAGCCGCGACAGCCAGTACCGCGCGAGTTCCGACCCGGCATGCTCGGCGATGATCTTGCCGCAGAGCGATCCCAGGAGCTGAACATAGGCCACATTGACATCAGCATAGCCGATGGCCTCGATGATGAGCCCGCTCGTGACGCTAGGCTCGCCCAGGCCGCCGCAGGATTGGGGCAGCTCGGGCGCGATCAGCCCCAGCTCGCCCATCTCGCGAAGGAGAGCGCGGTCGATGCGGCCCTCCTGCTCGCGTTTCTGATACTGTGGTGCGATCCGCTCGCGCGCAAAGCGGTTCGCAGTCGCCAAGAAGGCACGCTGCTCGTCGGTCAGCCAGGGTTCCATCGGTCGTCCCGACGAGCGGTCGTGATCATTTGACGTATTTGCGGAAATCCGGTTTGCGCTTTTCCATGAGGGCGCGGACGCCTTCGCGCGATTCCTCGCTATCGTAGTAGAGCTTGAGCGTTTGCATGCCCATGGCGCCAATCCCGCGAATGTTCTCGCTATCGGCATTGAAGGAGCGCTTGGCAATGGCGATCGCGGTCGGGCTGCGTTCGAGAAGCTCGGCGCACCATCGCGCAATCTCCGCGTCGAGCTGGTCATGCGGCACCACGGCGTTGACGAGGCCCATCGCCAAGGCCTCGGACGCGGTATAGCGGCGGCAGAGATACCAGATCTCGCGCGCCTTCTTCTCGCCGACCACGCGGGCAAGATAGGCGGTGCCGAAGCCGGGATCGACGGAACCCATCTTCGGTCCGACCTGGCCGAAAACGGCCTTCTCCGAGGCGATGGTCAGATCACAGAGCGTCGCAAGCACATTGCCGCCGCCGATCGCATAGCCTTGTACGCGGGCGATCACCGGCTTTGGCACGTCGCGCATCAGAGAATGCACCTCTTCGATCGGCAGGCCGATCGTGCCGCGGCCGTCATATTGGCCGTCATGGGCGCTTTGATCGCCGCCGGTGCAGAAGGCGCGATCGCCGGCGCCACCCAGCACGATCACGCCGATCGACTTGTCCCAGCCGGCCCGATTGAAGGCATGGATCAGTTCCTCGCAAGTCTTGCCGCGAAAGGCGTTCATCACCTGAGGACGGTTGATGGTGATGTGCGCCACGCCGTCTCTGGCATCGTAGAGAATATCTTCGTAGGTCATTCGCCCATTCCTCGATTCACCCGGCCATCGTCAATCCGCCGGAGACGCTCAGTACCTGGCCGGTGATGTAGGAGGCGTCGTCGCTGGCGAAGAAGCAGACCGTGCCGGGCAGATCGGCGGGAACGCCGATGCGGCCCATCGGGATTGCGCGGCGAAACGCCTCGTCGAGCTTCTCGGGATTGGCGGCGCCCTTGCGGTACTCCGCGAAGAGATTGGTATCCGTGGGTCCGGGGCAGACCACATTGACGGTGATGCCGTGATGAGCGTGTTCGCGCGCCAAGGTCTTCGACAAGCCCAGCAACCCCGCCTTGCAAGCGGCATAGACGGCCTCGCCGGATGAGCCGACCCGCGCGGCATCGGAGGCGATGTTGATCACGCGGCCATGGCGTCGCGTCACCATGCCGGGGAGAACGGCATGGTGCAGATTGAGCGCGCCGAGCAGATTGATCGCGATGAGGCGCTGCCATTCTGCCGGTTGCGTCTTGAGAAACGGCCGGAAGACGTCCCAGCCGGCATTGTTGACGAGAATGTCGATCGACCCGAGCACCGCTTCGGTGTCCGCCACCGCCCCGCTCACCGCGACGTAGTCGGTGACGTCGCAACGGAAGGACCGGGCAATGCCGCCCGCTGATGCGATCGCCGCTGCCGCGCGGTCGGCCGCCGCGGCATCGATGTCGAAAAGCGCGACCTTGGCGCCTTCCTCTGCAAAGCGCTTGGCCGTAGCCGAGCCAATGCCGCCGCCAGCGCCGGTGATGAGTACGACACGCCTGCTCAATCCCCGCACGGCGCCTCCAGCGAGCCATCTCGAATTCAGGAACTCTATCGGCGGCCTTGAATGTCGTCAAAGATTCGTGCGAGCGAGGCTCAGTCGAGGTCGAAGGCGCTGTCTCTGCCGATGCCGATGCGGCGATAGGCGGTGGCGTGCAGCTTGGCCGAGATCGCGGCGGCGCAGGCTTGCACAAGGCGAAGCTGCTCGGGTCGCGCGGGCGCCGGGATATCCTGCTCCGATCCCACGAGCGCGACGATGCCGACGAGACGATCCTCATGATCGAGGAGCGGCGCAGCAAGGGTCGAGATGCCAAGGAGCGTGTCGCCGGGCGCATGCTCATAGAGCTGATCGCGGATCTGTTGAAGGCGGGCGCGGATCAGCGCGGGATCGGTGATCGAGCGCGGCGTGAGCTGCGGCAGCTTGCGGGCGAGGATGCGCTTCTGCAACTCGGGCGACGAGAAGGCAAGGGCGATCCGCCCTTGTGCCGAAGCATGCGCCGGCAGGCGCGCGCCTTGGCGCACGGAGATGGTGACGAGATTGGCGCTCTCCATCACCATGGTCACCATCGCCTCGCCATTGACCGGCACGCTCAGCACCACCGTCTGATGCGCGAGATCGCGCAGCCGCAGGAGGAACGGCTCGGCGACGGCGCGGATCTCGAACTGGTCGGCAGCGGCCTGACCGAGATTGACGAGTTTCCAGCCGAGGCGATAGCGCTCGCTGCTGCGGTCCTGATCGACGAGACCGACGCTGCGCAAGGTCGTGAGATGGCGATGAATGCGCGCCTTGGCCTCGCCAAGCTGCTCGGCGAGCTCCGTGAGGCGAACCGGCTTTCCCGCCGCGGCGAGCGCTTCGAGCACGCTCGCCGCCACGACCACGGATTGAATGATGGTGCCGGGCGCGCCCGCGACCTCGTTCTCGCCATCCTCCAGCATCGTCATCGCGGTTCTCCCGGTGTCATGCCGCGAACCACGGCTCGAGGCCGCAGAACACCGCCTCCTCCCCGCCGGCGCGCAGCGGTACGATCGGCACATCGGCGATCCCGAGCCTTTCGCCGAGCGTGTGATAGATGCCGCGACTGAACAGCAGCGGCCGACCGCGGCGGCGCGCCTCGAGGCGCAAGACGCGGCCGATGAAGATGAGATGGTCGCCGCCTTCATGGATCGCCTCGGTCCGGCAATCGAGCGCCGCCAGCACACCGCGCAGCACGGGGCAGCCGCTTCCCCAGGTCTCAAAATCGACATCGCGCCATTTGTCGCCGCCGGGCTTGGCGAAACGCGCGGACAGCCCTTGCTGATCCTCCGCAAGGATGCTCACGGCGAAATGGCCGAAGCTGCGAAACGCGGTCAGGCTGAGCGCGCGCCGATCAAGGCTGAACTGGACGAGCGGTGGATCGAGCGATACCGAGCCGAAGGAGTTTGCGGTAATTCCGACCGGTGCGCCTTCGATGCTGCGCGTCGTGATGATCGTGACGCCAGTGGTAAACCAGCCCACCGCGTCGCGGAATTGCCGCGCATCGAAGGCGGGGTTCACGGCGCGTCCTCACACATCGGGGCCGAGCCCGCCTTCGGCGACGAATTCCTTCCAATACCCCGCCCGCGCCGGCTGCTCCTGATAGGTCTGAACGCGATCGGCGGCGACGCCGATGATGTCGCGCGCGGAGTGATCCTGGCGCGTCAAATAATCCGCGAGCTCGGCAAGCGCGCGCGATATCATCTCGAAGCCGCCGGTGAAGACGGCGCTCGTCATCTCGACGGCCGAGGCGCCGGCGAGCAACATACGCGCGAGGTCGAGTCCGCTGCGCGCGCCATTCGTGCCGATCAGCGGAAAATCGGCGCCGAGCCGCCGGCGCGAGAGCGCGAGCCAACGGCAGGTGAGGGGAAGCGCCCAGGGGCCGCCGAAGGCGGCGTTGGTGCCGAGCAGCGGCGCCATGGTCTCGACATCGGGCAGGAAGGCCATGAAGCGGCCCATGATGCCGACGGCGTCGGCGCCGCCGGCCTTGGCCGCCGCGGCGAGCAACGCCACATCCTCGCTCTGTCCGGTGAGCTTGACCCAGAGCGGCAGGCGCACGGCGCCGCGCACCCGCGCGACGATGCCGCGCACGCGATCGGCCTCGCGCTCTAGCACGATCGCGCCGGGCGTCGCCTCGCCGCCATGGGGAGCGCCGATATTGAGCTCGAGAATGCGCACACCCGCCTGTTCGACCGCGCGCGCCATCTCAAGGCAGCGCTCGAGATCGGCGAGGATCAGGCTCGCGACGACATAGCTCCCGCGCGCCTGCGCGGCGCGGTCGAGCCGCGCCACCATCTCGAGCCAGGGCTCGAATTTCTGTTGCGCAAGGCCGGAGCGGCAGAAAAGTTGCGCATCGGGCGGCGGCGCGAAATTCCAGGGCAGCTTGCGCCAGGTGCTGTCAAGCAGCGCGTAATCGGTGCGGTCGAGCTGCCGCTTGGCGGCTTCCGACTCATTGGTCGATTTCGCGACCACGGCGCCCGCGCCGCGCGCCAGGCACTGCTCGATGCCAGCCGCGGCCATCGTGTGCTCGCCGGACCCGCAAATCAGCGGGTTCTTGAGCGTGATCGCGCCGATGCGGGTCGAAAGATCTGCCACGCGCGTTCAGGCGTATTCGGCGCGGCGCGGCGTGAAGACGTCGAGGTTCAGCACCTCTTCCTGTCCAACCACCTCGGCCCAATGCGTCACATTGGGCGGCACCGTGAGCAAGCCGCCGGGTCCCAAGCGGATGGTCGCCTCGCCGACATGGAAGTCGACCTGCCCCTGCATGATGTAGACGATCTGCTCGTAAGGGTGAGCATGCGACCGCGGCTCATGGCCGGGCTTCAGGCGATGGAGCGCGAGCGTCGCCCCCTCGCCGCTGAAGGCCTTACGATCGACGCCATCGCGCACCTTCTGCCACTCGATCTTGCTCCAATCCACCGTGGGAATCGCCATGGGTATCCTCCCAAATCTCATTCAGCGGCTTGCAGTTTCGGCCGGAAGCCGGGATTGTTCGGCCCCGGCAATTGCCGCGTCTCGAGATCGTCGAGCAGGCGCGAGATGCGGTCCATATAAGTGTCACGATCATAGATCGAATAGAGCGTCCCCGCGAGCCGCACGGGATCGCCGGAATAGTAGCGCTCATAGAGTTGCTGACGGCCCGAGAAGGACGAGATCGCGGCGTCGAAGGCGAGGCGGAAGAGCTTGATGCGCGTCTTCGAATCGGTGTTCGCGGCCTGGAAGTATTTCTCGACATCACCCCAGACCGGGCTCGACGTCTCGGCGTAGGACGGCACCGCGACCAAGCCGCCCGCGCCCAGGATCTGGATGATCTCGCACATGCGGATGAACATGTTGGGGAACATCATCCGCACCGTCCAGAGCGGCATGGCAGCGGGTGTCATGAACCCGGCCGCGTTGGGCTTGGCATCGGCTTCCGCCGCGCGCAGGCAGGCGCGCACGAACTCGGTGTATTGGATGAGCTCGGCCAGCATACCCTGCACATGGAGATGCTGGTCGATATTGGTCGATTTGGCGATCGAGAAGGCGAGCCCCATCATGAACTCGGCCTTGGCCAGGTTCTTCGTGCTGAACTGGTGCATGATCTGGGGCATCGCGCCGGTACGGTTGTAAAGCCCGTTGCACATCTCGGCGTCGCGATAGATGAAGACGCGCTCCCACGGCACCAATACATCGTCGAAGATGACCATCGCATCGGTCTCGTCGAGCCGCGTCGAGAGCGGATAATCCATCGCCGACGCCGCGCCCTGATGAAGCACCGAGGGGCGGCAGATGAAGCGCAGGCCCTTGCTGTTCACGGGAATGCTGAAGCCGAAGGCGTAGGGTGCTGCTTCCGGGCTGTTGGCGAGATATGTCGACGGCATCACCATGATGTCGTGCGAATAGGCGCAGAGCGTCGAGACCATGCGCGCGCCGCGCAGCACGATGCCGGCATCGGTCTCCTTCACCACCTTGGCGGCGAGATCCTTGTCCTGCTTCTCCACCGGCTTCGAGCGGTCGACCTGCGGGTTGATGAGCGTATGCGTCATCGAGATGTCGTTCTCGCGCGCGTAGAGGTAATAGTTCCACACATTCTCGGCGTAGCGCTTGTCCTTGCGCCCGAATTCCTCATAGGCCGAGGCGAAGCCGGTCAAGTTGATGTTCATGAAATCCGGGCTGCGGCCGAACATGCCGCAGGTCGCATCCATCCAGATCTTGACCATCTCGCGCCGGCGCACGAGCTCGTCGATCGTCTTCGGCTGGATGAAGGAGAGACCGACGCGCTCGCCGCTGGCGGGCGATTTATAGGTAAGCCGCTCGGTGAGCGCCGGGTCATGCTGCATGTCGTAAAGCTCGGCCATGCTGTGCGCCGCGCCGGCAAAGCGCGGATCGGTGGTCACGTCGCGCACGAGCTCGCCGTCGATCCAGATTTGCCGATCGTCGCGCATCGATTCAAGAAAAGCCCTGCCGGTACGAATGCCCATCGCCTGCTCCCTTCAACCCTGGCCTTCGAGCACGAGCAGCCCGTAGCCCGTGATCAGCGGCGCGTAATAATTGCGGTGAACGCGCCGCACCTTCTGCCCGAGCGCCGCGCGCATGCCCAGCCACATGATCATCTCGACCGATTCGGCGCCGCCGCGCTCCATATACTCGTGATGGCTGATGGCGGCGAGCGCCTCGGGATCGCTTTCGATCAGATCGAGAAAGCGGTTGTCCCATTCCGGGTTCATGAAGCCGAAGCGCTGACCATGGAGCTGGTGGGAAAGCCCGCCTGTGCCCATTACGACGACGCGAATATCCCTGGGATATGTCTCGACCGCGCGGCGCAGCGCTTGGCCGAGCTTGAAGAGCCGCCGCGCGGTCGGCAGCGGATGCTGAATGACGTTGACGGCGAGCGGAATGATCGGCGCGGGCCAGGGCGCGTCCCAGAGCAGCGGCAGGATCGAGAGAATGCCGTGATCGATCAGGATCTCCTGACAGATCGTCGGATCGAACTCGTCGGCGACGAGGCTGCGCGCGAGATGCCAGCCGAAATCACTGTCGCCGGGAATGTCCGGGAAGTCGCGCTTGCCCCAGCCTTCATCGGCGAGGCGATGAACGTCGCCGACGCCGAGCGCGAAGGTCGGATAGGCGTCGAAGAAAAAACGGTTCATGTGATCGTTGTAGAGAACGATCATCAGATCGGGCTTCTGCTCGGCGAGCCAGCTTTTTGCGGGACCATAGCCGTCGAACAGCGGCGCCCAGAGCGGGTCCTTTTGCTTCTTGTGGTCATAGGCATGCGCGATCGACGGCGCGTGCGAGCTGCCGATACCGCCGATGACGCGCCCCATCTCAGCGCCCCGCCGCGGCGCCGGGCCGCGTCGCCATGAATTGCGCGAGCGTCTCGCCCCGCATCTGCGCGCCCATCTGAAGCAAGGTCTGTCCCACCGTGCCGGCGATCTTGAGGATCAGGTAGATGTTGCCGCCATGCTCGATCATCGCCGCCCAATCGCGCCGGCGGACCATGTCGGTCTCGTGCTCGTCAAGGCCCATCGCGCGCATATAGCCGCTCTCATCCGCGAGGAAGCGGCGGCGGTTCTCGGGGTCGGTGAGGGACATCGAGAGCTTGTTCAGCCGATAGCCGCGGCGCGAGCGCTCGCCGGTGAAGACATGGGTACCGAAGATTTCCTCTGTCATGCCGAGGGGCGTCCTATCGTGTTCCGGATATTGGAACTGGATACCGTTATTCAAAACAATGCTACCGGTCCCACTTTTCGACTGTCAAGGCACAAACGCCGCTTGACAGGGGTTTTGCTGTCGGCCAACGTACCAGATAGCAGTATTTAGTATCGCAGACCGAAACGCAGGAAGCAAGGGGAACGAATGCCGCGCTACGCGTTGGCCATCGATATCGGCGGCACCTTCACCGATGTGGTGCTGCGCGACAGCGCCGGCGCGACCTGGGTCGACAAGGTGCTGACGACCCATCACGACCTGCTCGACGGCTTCTTCCGTGCCGTCGATCGTGTGCTCGCGCAGGCCGAGGTCAGGCCGAGCGCGGTTGACGACGTGGTGGTGCACGCCACGACGATCGTCACCAACGCCATCATCGAGCGCAAAGGCCCGCGCACCGCGCTGCTGGTGACCGAGGGGTTTCGCGACGTTTTGGCGATCCGCGACGAGCATCGCTATGAGATGTTCGACCCGCAGATCGAGTTCCCGGAGCCGCTGGTGCCGCGCGCGCTTACCTTCGGCGTGCCGGAGCGCACGCTGGCCGACGGCACGATCGGCAAGGAGGTCGATACGCAAGGGGTGGCGGCCCTGGCGGAGACGCTGAAGCGGGAGCGCGTCGTCTCGGTCGCAATCGCCTTCCTCAACGCCTACCGAAATCCGAAGAACGAGCAGATCGTCCGCGATCTCCTGCGCGAGCTCGCGCCCGATCTCTATGTCAGCCTCTCCTCCGAGGTGGCGCCGCAGATCCGCGAATATCCGCGCACCTCGACGGTGGTGCTCAACGCTTATACCATGCCGATCACGCAGCCCTATCTGCGCGCGCTGCGCGAGCGCTTGAGAGAGCGGCGCTTTCCCAACGATCCCTTGATCATGCTGTCGAATGGCGGCGTCATCGGCGCCGATGTGGCCGGCCGCTTTCCCGTGCGCATGATCGAATCAGGGCCCGCCGCGGGTGCGCTGGCGGCCAGCTACTATGCCGAGGCGCTGGGCCTCGACCGTCTCCTCTCCTTCGATATGGGCGGCACCACCGCCAAGGCCTGCATCATCGAGCAGCGGCAACCGCTGGTCAGCGGCACCTTCGAGGTCGATCGTATCTATCGCTTCAAGGCGGGGAGCGGGCTTCCCGTGCTCATCCCGTCGATCGACATGATCGAGATCGGCGCCGGCGGTGGCAGCATCGCGGCGGTGGGCGATTTGGGATTGCTCAAGGTCGGGCCGAAAAGCGCGGGCTCGGAGCCCGGTCCCGTCTGCTATGGCCGCGGCGGCCGTGAGCCCACGGTCACGGATGCCGACCTGGTTCTCGGCTTTCTCGATGCCGATCACTTTCTCGGTGGCGACATGAAGCTCGACCGGGCGGCCGCGGAAAAGCAGATCGCGGCGCTCGCCGAGAAGCTGGGCACCGGTACCGGCGAGGCCGCGGCCGGCATTTATCGCGTCGTCGGCGAGTCCATGGCATCGGCCGCGCGGGCGCATGCAACCGATCGCGGCATCGATTATCGCGGCGTGCCGCTCCTGGCTTTCGGCGGCGCCGGCCCGGTTCATGCGTGCTACGTCGCGGAACTCCTCGAGAGCCCTTGCGTCATCTATCCGCCGCTGGCGAGCGTGCTCTCGGCCTTCGGGACGCTGGTGACGCCGGCGCGGCTCGACCTCGTGCGCGGCGCGCTCGGCCGCTTGAGCGCGGTCGATTGGCGCGAGGTCGATGCGATTATCGGCCAGATGATGGCGGAGAGCCGCGACGCGCTCGCCGAAGCCGGCTGTCCGCCGGAAGCGCTGCGCTACAATTTCGGCGGCGATCTCCGCTATTTCGGGCAGCAGAACGAAGTGACCGTTACCTTTGCCGAGGATCCGCGCCGTGCCCAGGATGTGCGCGCGATCCGCACCGCCTTCGAGGAGGCTTACGAGGCGCAATACGGGCTGAGGCTCGGCGATGTTGATGTCGAGATCGTGAGCTGGCGCCTTACCGCTTTCGGGCCGCCGGCGGCGCGTCACAGCCGCGCGGCGCTCGCCAAGACCAACGGCAGGCCCAAGGCGAAGCGGCCGGCGCGCTTCAATGGCGCGGCCATGCCGGTCGATGTCTATGACCGCTCGGCACTGGCGCTCGGCCAGGAGGTGGCGGGACCCGCAATCATCGAGGAGCGGGAGACCACGATCGTCATCCTGCCGGGCTGGCGCGCGACGGCGGATGCGTCGGGTTGCATCATGGCGAGAAGAGGGTAGATCCGATGGACGGCATCGAGCTCGAGATCCTCTGGAGCAATCTCATCAGCACGGTGAGCGAGCAGGCGAAGGCGCTGCAGCGCATCGCCTTCAGCCCGATCGTGCGCGAAGCCGGCGATCTCGCCACCGCGGTGTTCGATGCCAAGGGACGCATGGTCGCGCAGGCCGTCACGGGCACGCCCGGCCATATCAACTCGCTGGCCGCGGCCGGACTCAACATCAACCGCGCGGTGCCGCCGGCGACGCTGGTGCCCGGCGATGTACTCATCACCAACGATCCCTGGCTCTCGGCCGGGCATTTCTTCGACATCACCGTCTATACGCCGGTGTTCAATCGCGGCCGGGTCGTCGCCTTCTTCGGCTCGACCATCCATCACACCGATATCGGCGGTTATGGCGTCGGCGCCGGCGCGCGCGACGTGCATGAGGAAGGGCTCTGGATCCCGATCGCCAAGCTCTACGAGGCGGGCAAGCCCAACCCACTGCTCCACGACATCATCCGGCACAACGTGCGCACGCCCGATCATGTCTTCGGCGACCTCGCCGCGCAAGTCTCGAGCGGGCGCGTCGGTGCCGAGCGGCTGCTCGCCCTCTTGGAGCGGCACAAGCTCGCCGATATCGATGCGCTGAGCGACGAGATCATCACGCGCTCGGAGCGCGCGACGCGCGAGGCGATCCGCGCGCTGAAGCCTGGCACCTTCCACGGCGAAAGCTCGTTCGACGTGCCGGGCGGCGATGTGGTGACGCTCAAATGCGCGCTCACCATCGACAAGGATCGGGGCGAGATCGACATCGACTTCGCCGGCAGCTCGGGTGCGAGCCCCTACGGCATCAACGTCGTGATGAACTACACGCACGCCTACAGCACATTCGCCATCCGAAGCTGTCTCGATCCGCATCTGCCCAACAATTATGGAAGCCTCGCGCCGATCAAGGTGCGCGCGCCGGAAGGCTCGATCGTCAACGCGCGCTACCCCTCGCCGGTCAATGCCCGCCATGTCGTCGGCATGTACGTGCCGATGCCGATCTTGAAGGCGCTCTATCATGTGATGCCGGAGAAGGTGCTCGCCGAGGGCGCGGGTGCCGTATGGACGATCCAGATCCAGGGCCGCCGCGCCGATGGCAGCCCTTTTACCAGCTCGATGTTCAACTATTCCGGCGGCATGGGTGCGCGGCTCGACAAGCCCGGGCCGGACGCGACCTGTTATCCAACGGGCGTCGCCGCCGTGCCCGTCGAGGTGCTCGAGGCCTCGATGCCGATCGAGTTCTTGAAGAAGGAACTCAGGCTCGGCTCGGGCGGTGCCGGGCGCTCGCGCGGCGGTGACGGCCAAGTCGTCGCCTTCCGCATGCGCACCAACACGCCCTGGCTTCTCAACGCCGTGACGAGCCGCACCCAGGCCTCGGCCGAAGGGCTGGGCGGCGGGTCGCCCGGCGCGCCCGGACGCTTTCTTGTCGACGACCGGCCCGTCAGCGAAGCGCGCAAGATGGCGCTGCCCCCCGAAAGCGTCGTGGTGCTCGAGACGCCTGGAGGCGGAGGTTACGGCGTCGCGGCCGCGGAGTAAGGGCAGCGAGCACCGCTTCTCTCAAGCCGTCCCGTCCGTCCTTATCCACCAAATCCGTGGATAAGTCTGTGGACAAGCACGCTGTTTCCGGACAATCGCAAAGAGATCGACCACTGCCCAAAAAAACGGCAACTCGCCTCGTATCTTCTTGACGGTCATAAATGTTGTGTAAAAATAGTAACTTAGATGATGGCGTGGTCCAGGAGGTTGTTGTTTCTTCGCTAAAATTCGCGTAGGCGAAATGCAAAAACGCTGTCGAGCCTGCCTGTGGACCGAGTCCGGCAGTTACCGACGCTCCCGATATTGCAAACGCAAGATGGGAGTCAGTAATTGTCACGACATAAAGCCTGTGCTGCGAATGTAGGTGCGTCGGCGGGTGGGCCGAAGCCGGATTATTACCAAAACGGATGAAGAGCGTTTCTAACTATTGCTCCTTTGATCCTCTCATCCCCCCGTCGCGAAGCAAGGAAACAGGGTCATTCCACCGTCGACGAAGAGCGTGGCGCCCACGACGTAATCCGACTCATCCGAGGCCAGCCACACCGCCGCGCGTGCGATATCGGCGGGGTCACCGATCCGGCGATAGGGCACGAGGGTCATGAGATCGTCGTAAGCCCGTTTGGTGTCCCAGGCGCTCTTATTGATGGGTGTTCGAATGGCTCCGGGGGCGATGCTGTTCACCCGGATGCGATGGGGCGCATATTCCTGAGCGATGCTCTCCATCATCATCATGACGCCGCCCTTGGACGCCGCGTAGTTTGCATGGCCGGCCCATGGGATCTCTTGATGCACCGAGCTCATGCAAATGATCTTGCCGGCGGCGCGTGAAACCTTCTCCACGACGCCACGGCGGAGGAATTCGCGAATCGCTTCGCGGGCGCAGAGGAACTGCCCCGTCAGATTTACGCCGATCACCATATCCCATTGCGCCATTGTCATCTGATGAAAAGCCGCGTCGCGTTGCAATCCCGCGTTATTGACGAGAATGTCGATCGTCCCGAACCGCTCGTTCATGGCGCGAAACATGGATTGCACTTCGGCCTCTTGCGACACATCGGCCTTGTGCGCGTAAGCCGTGCTGCCGTTTTCCTTGATTTCTTGCACGACTTGTTCCGCCGCCGCGTCGTCCACGACATAATTCACGACGACATCGGCTCCCGCTTGTCCGAGCGCAATCGCCACGGCGCGTCCGATGCCGGAGTTGGCTCCCGTTACGAGAGCTTTCTGACCAAGCAGCGACTTGGGCAAGGGGCGGGCGGCCGTCGAGGGGAAAGAGGCGGTCTCGGCGGGATCGGTCACAGGGACTCTCCTTTCTCTTTTCTCTGGGGAAGCGACAAGGGACCATGTCGGTCGTTTGAGGGGCACTAGGTGCTTGCCCCGCCAACGGCGGCGAGTTGAAATAGTCGCAACGGCGATCTATGGCGGCCCCTGCGGCAAGCCGCCGCCCCCAGGCGCGCATGAGGAGACCGGCCATGAAGAACCAGGACACCACCCCTTTGCGAGGCGTTTACGCGGCAGTCCTGACGCCCGTCGATGACGATCTCGAGCCCAACAAGAAGGCGTTCATTGCGCATTGCCGATGGCTGCTCGCAAATGGCTGCGACGGGCTCGCCCCCCTGGGGACGACGGGCGAGGCCAACTCCTTCTCCGTGGCGCAACGGCTCGCGCTCATCGAGACGAGCGCTGGCGCCGGCCTGCCCATGGGCAAATTCATCACCGGCACGGGCTCTTGCGCTTTGGCGGATGCCGTCGCTCTTACCAAGGCAGCGCTCGCAGCGGGGAGCGGCGGCGCGCTGTTGCTGCCGCCCTTCTATTACAAGAACCCGAGCGAGGAAGGACTCTTCGCCTTCTTCTCGGAGGTCGTCCAACGAGTGGGCGACGCGCGGCTGCGGCTCTATCTCTACCACTTCCCGCAAATGTCGGCGGTGCCGATCACGGCATCGCTCATCGCCCGGCTCAAGAACGCCTATGGCGATGTTATCGCCGGTCTCAAGGATAGTTCCGGTGATTGGAACTACAGCGCCAAGCTGCTCGAAGAATTTCCCGGCTTTGGCGTCTTCTCCGGGAGCGAGCAGTTTCTTCTCGCCAATCTCAGGGCCGGCGGCGTCGGCTGCATCTCTGCCAGCACGAATGTCACCGCGCCCATGGCGCAGGCGGTTTACCGCGCGTGGCAACGGCCCGAGGCGGAGGATCTACAGAAGGCGCTCACCGCGGCCCGCCTTGCGCTGCAAGCTTTTCCATTCCAAGGCGGCTTGAAGGAGCTGGTTGCCGGCATGACCGGCGATCGGCAATGGCGCAATCCGCTGCCGCCGAACCGCCCGCTTACCGCCGCGCAGCGCGACGATATGTTGGCCCGCTTGCATGATATGCCGGGCATGCGTGCAATCCTGGAGCCGGCATAAATCCGCCGCCCGCGTCAGCGGAGGCCCGTCGGCTCGGTTTGCCGCAACCATGGGGGCCGCTCGCGGAACTCCTCCTTGAGAAAGTCAGCGAATGCTCGCACCTTGAGCGGCACATAGCTGCGCGTGGGATAGAGTATCCAAGCGGCCGTGCTGAAATCGGTCGCCGTGACGTCATAGTCGGGGAAGACATTGACGAGAGCGCCGGTCTGCAATTCCGGACCGACGATCCAGTGCGGCAGCAACGCCAATCCCATTCCCGCCACCGCGCATTGCTGGAGGGCAATGCCATTCGAGATGAGGATGCGGCCCGTGATCGGCACATCGACCAAGGCGCCCGCGCGATCCCGGAAAATCCAGCGCGTACGGAAGCCGGGAAGCGGAAAAAGCAGGCATTTATGGTCCGCGAGATCGCGCGGCGTCGTCGGCCGGCCGTGTCGCGCGAGATAGCCGGGACTCGCACAGACGAGATAGCGGGCTTTCAGCAATTGGGTCGCGATCAGGGTCGAGTCGGGCAATGTCCCGAGCCGGATGGCGATATCGATGCGCTCGGTGACGATGTCGATGATCGCGTCGCTTAGCTGCAGATCGATAATCAGATCGGGATGGCGGGCGGTGAAGTCCGGCAGCAGCGGCACCACGCATTTTTGGCCGAACGAGACCGACGTGGTGATGCGAAGCGTGCCCCGGAGTCGTTCGCTGACATCGGCGGCAACCAGACGCGCCTTCTCCATCTCGTCGACCAGCGGCGCGATGCGTTCATAGTAGACGAGACCCGCTTCGGTCGGCGACAGCCGCCGCGTCGTTCTTTGGAAGAGCCGCCGCCCGAGTTCATCCTCGAGAGCGCTGATGGCGCGCGAGATCGAGGAGGGGTCGACATTGCGATCGCGGGCGACCGTCGCGAAGCTGCCGCGTAGCATCACATCGACGAAGGTGCGAAGGAGGGCAAGGTCCATCGGTGCGCAATTGGCATGAAATTGGCCGGGCGGGACATGATTGATGGATTTCTTGGTTTAAGCAAACGCGACATTCGTGAAGCGGACGCATGAGAGTCGTTCGATCGACGTAGTTAATCGCGTCGGCTGCGGGAACTAGCCTTTCGCCAGTACTGCGCCACCAGCGAGAGGAATCATCGCCATGACGCTTCAGACCGAATTGGCGGCCGTGACCGAGCATGTACGGCGACAAGCGCCCGCGGCCTTTGCGGCGATCGAAGCAAGCAACACGGCGCTTGCCGCTACCGGACTGCCGCAGCGCGCGCTTCGGAGCGGCCAGACCATGCCCGATTTCGAATTGCCCGACGCCACGGGGAAGATCGTGCGCAGCGCCGATCTGCGCGCTCGCGGCCCGCTCGTCATCTCGTTCTATCGCGGGCATTGGTGCCCCTACTGCAATTTGGAGCTTCGCGCGCTCCAGCAGCATCTGCCGGAAATCGCCCGCCGCAGCGCGACGCTTGTGGCGATCTCGCCGCAGACCCCCGACCAATCGCTCACGACGCGCGAGAAACACGAACTCGCCTTCCCGGTATTATCGGACCAGGGCAATCGGGTCGCTCGGCAATTCGGCCTTGTCTTCACTCTCGACGACGTGATCAAGCCGGTTCTGAGCGGCTTCGGTGTCGATCTCTCGGCCTATAACGGTGATCGGAGTGACGAATTGCCTGTTCCCGCGACTTACGTCGTGGCGAAGAGCGGGGTCGTGATCGACGCCTCCGTCGATGTCGATTTTCGCAACCGCATTGCACCCGAGACAGTATTGGCGTGGCTCGATCGGGCGAGGTAGCGCCTCTCAAGGGCAGGATCGCGGCCACCGCATCAACGCACTCTGCGGCGGCCGATCGTCTTCGGCACAAACGCCGCAGTCTAGACATCTTCCTTGGCGCTTCGGCGCTCATTCCGGCAGTATCCGTGCAGAACGAAACTTGTGCGGGTGACGAATGCTGCCTCTCGACATGGCGCGCGCCTCGGCTGCCATCGCGATCCTTTGCGCGCCGATCGTCATGATGGCTCACGCATCAGCGGCTCCATCATCCGCCATCGTCGATCCCGAGGCCGGATCGATCGAGAATGGCGCCTATGTGAACCCGTATTTTGGTCTCTCTTTTCCCCTGCCGCCGAATTGGAGTCCGGGTCTTCCCGGACCAAAGCCGTCGGAATCGGGTTACTACGTATTGGCATCATTCGACGCAAAGGGCGGCACCGCCGGGACGGTGCTGATCGCGGCGCAGGACGAGTTCTTCGCCGTGAAGCCATTCGACGATGCGATGGCGATGGTCAGGGATCTTCGCCGCAGCGTGAGCGAGATCGACGGGATCACCATTGATCAGGAGCCGAGCGCGAAGCACCTCGCCAACCGCAGCTTCGCCCAACTGGAATTCAGCGGTGCGGGATTGCACCACGTCGTGCTTGCGACGGCGATGCGTTGTCACATTCTGAGCTTCACCATGACCACGCCCGATGCGGCGATGCGGGATGCGTTCTTGCATGTCATGGAAGGCGTCGATTTGGCGCCGGAGGGCTCCGCTTCGAGCGATGCGGCGCCGCGTTGCGTGCGCGACTATGCGCGTGACGAGAATGTGCGGCGCAAAATCGAGCCGGCGCCCGCGGGTCCTGTCTTCACTTCCGTGCCGGTGAGGCTCGTTCTCGCTCCAAACGGCCTCGTCATGCATATCCACGTCATCCATGGCTCGGCCGAACAGCGACACAGCCTCGAGGCGGCGTTGAGCCAGTGGGAGTTTCGCCCCTACGAAGTCGACGGGCATGAAGTCGCAGTCGAGACCGGGCGCGTGTTTCGCTTCAGTCCCGAAAATGGCGCCGTCGACAGACGGCATCCATAACGCTATCTCCGCACCACCTTGACAAGGAAGGGCCGCGAATGCTTGGCATCCGCGGCCCTCCGAGCATTTCGAACGTTAAAGCGAGCGGAGATAGTTCAACAGATCTTGCTGCATTGCCAGCGGCAGCAGGTTGTAGTTGCTGATGACGCGATTGGCTTCGGAGCCCGGGCTCGCATGCTGGCGGATCGCCGTCACGAGATCCGAGGTGCGGCCGTCATGGAGGAAGAAGAGCCGCTGCCCCAGCCCCCAGAGCGGCGCCGTGCGGAACTCGTTGCCGGTCGCATTGCCCTGGCTGACATGATCGGCCAACCCGTCACCCATGTCGTGGAGCGCGAAGTCGCTGAGCGGGTGAAAGGCGACGTTGCTCTGACCGGCATAGGCTGATTGGCCGCTCGTCTGAGTCTTGGTGTGGCAGGCCTGACAGCCGATGAGCGAGAAGATCTGCTCGCCACGAACGGTCGATGCGGTGGGCGCAGCCGGTACCGGTGCCGCCGAGAGGCGCATGAAGGCGGCAAAGTTGACGATATCGGAGGCGTAATCCGATGCTGGGCTCGCGCTATTGAAGCCGTTGGTCAAATTCGTCGCGTCCTCCGGCAGGCCATTATAGAGGCAATGCGGGTCGGTCTCGCGCTCGTTGGGGAAGGCTTCGTTGGTGACGCCCTGTTCGACGTTGTAGGCCTCGCCCGCGAAGATGAGCAGCGATTTGTTCTGCGCCTTCCAACCGAACCGCGTGATCGTCCCGTCATTGCCGCTGCGGTTGAAGTGCCCGGAAATGCCGAGGAGGGCCTGCAAGTTCGCGCCGGTCGCCTGGGCGGAGATCAATCCATTGTCCGGAATATTCTCGATCAGCCCGCCGCCGAAAACCGGGGTAGGAATACGGAAGATCACGTTTTTCGCCGCAAGCTGGCTTTCGAAATCGGGTTGCGCGATGTGGCAGCCTGATGCGTCCGATCGGCCGGAAATGACGAAGAGATCATGCACCCCGCCATCGGGCGTTCCGTCCGGGTTGCGGATGAAGCGCGCCTCGCGCACCGGCCCGTTCCGGGTAATGAAGGAGGGCACCGAATTTTGCGCGCCGTCGAGCGTCGCGACAGCGACCTGGGGATTGACCGGCGGACTCGATCCGCCGGCGGCCGGAAAGGCATGACAGCCGCTGCAACTATTCATGTTGAAGCGCGGCCCCAAGCCCAAACCTGCCTCGCCCGGCAGTGTTCCCGAAACCGAATCGATCTCGGCGAACCGATCGCGGGCAGCATTGAAGAAATTCTGCTGGTCACTGCTGAGTCCTGAGAGCGGGCCGCCCGCGCCGGGCGCGCCGCCACGTGGACCCGGATCGATCGCCTGGAGGTTGGCGGCATGCAGCGCAGGTGTGGCGAGGGCCAGGGGAAGCGCGGCTGCTACCAGTGCTATTCTTTGAAGCCGCCGAGACATCAAAGTATATTTATGGGCCATTTCAAAGGTTCTCCTCCGACATAGAGAGGAGTACGCTAGCCTGCATCAACGGTTTTGCGTGTGATATATTTTAGAAATCGCAGATGAAGAGACGAGGATTTATGTTTCCTTTTTAGAACTATCGTTTTCATATATTTGGATTGTTAAATTTCGTTGGAAAATTCGGAGAGGCGCGCCGCTATACTCGCAAAACGAGAGGAGCGGCTCGCGCTCGCCCGGCCCGCGAGCCGCTTCAGCCGCGGGTTCGCGCGAGCCGGCCGAGCGCGAATGCTGCGCCGGCCGCGTCGCTCGGGCTTGACGATGGGCCGGGCTCTCGGAGAAAAACGCCGATCCCGGTCGCCCGGCGATGAGGAGATGATCCATGGCCGATGCTCCGTTCAGAAACATTCGCGCCTGCGTCTTCGACGCTTACGGCACGCTGTTCGATGTCGCGGCGGCGGCCTCGCGGTGCCGCGACGTACTCGGCGCCAAGGCGGACCCGCTGGCGGCGCTCTGGCGGGAGAAGCAGCTCCAATATACCTGGCTGCGTGCCTTGCAAGGGCGGCATGCCGATTTCTGGCAGGTCACCGGCGACGCGCTCGATTTCGCGCTCGAGACCCTCGCCATTTCGCCGGACGGGCTGCGCGGGCGGCTGATGGATCTTTATCTCACGCTCGACGCGTTTCCCGAGGTGCCCGGCGTGTTGCAGCGTCTGAAAAGAGCAGGCTTCATCATCGCCATTCTCTCCAATGGCACGCCTGAGATGCTCAGGGCGGCGGTGGATGGAGCGGGCATTCGCGAGCTTGTTGACGACGTGCTGTCGGTCGAAGAGGTCGGCGTCTATAAACCGCATCCGAAGGTTTATCAGCTTGCCGTCGATCGCCTCGGCGTCTCGCCCGAATCGGTGTGCTTTCAGTCATCGAATGCGTGGGACGCTTACGCGGCTTCGGCCTTCGGCATGCGAGTCGTGTGGTGCAATCGCTATGGGCAGCGGCGCGAACATCTGCCCGGGGCGCCGGATCGCGAGATCCGCACGCTCTCGGAATTGCCGGCCCTCATCGCCGGCGCATAGCGACGACGCCCTGCCTTGAGCAGGGCGTCGCGGTCTCGACCGAGTTACGGCGCAGCTTGCCGCTGCGACAGCCTTCAGGTGCCCGACAGCAGCGCCGTCCAGAATGGGCAGTGATGCGCCGTGGCGAAGTTGTTTTCACCTTGCGGCGACGGCGGATCGAGCGATTGAAAGATTTCCGTCGTCGCGTTGTAGGAGTGCCAGAACGGCACGCCGAATGCGTTGGGATCGCCGCGCTTGGCGAAGTCGGTCCAGTATCGAACCATGGCGTCGGAGAGCTGCTCCTGGCTCGCCGTGAGCGCGGGGCGCGGCACCGTAACCCGGAGATTGAAGAGATACTGAAGCTCCGAAGCATGCGCTGCGCCATAGGGGAAGGTCACCGGCGGCAGGAAATCTTCCGGCGCGTTCTCGTCATTGAACTCGTAAGCGAAGACCGGCACGAATTTCGCGAGCGATTGATCGGCGGAGCGGGCCGGGCAGGCGAAGATGAGATCGGTGCCGACGGCGCCGAACGCGATATCAGGCGAGGGAAAGTCGGCGAGCGGGTATTGGGTCGCAACGATCGGCGCCGCCACCGGCCCGACGAGCGAGGCGATCGCGGCCTGATAGGTTTGCGCCGTGATCGGGTGTCCCAGCAAATCGAAGTCGAGTGCGACGAAGAGGCGCCACTCGTCGTGGTTCGAGCCCTGAATGATGGGCACGCGATTGAATTGCCCGGCAGCGAAGGCGGTGCCGAGGGATTGGGGCAGAAACTCTCCATCGATATTGGGCACATAGCCGGCGGCATTTTCCTTGGCGAGAATGGCCGGCACGCCAAGGGCGCGCAGGCACGCCGCCGTTTGATCCGTGCATCCGACGCTGGTCGCAAAGGCCGTACCCTGCGCCTCGGCTGTTGCCAGGCTCGGAATGGTCAACGAGTAGGCGCCGCTCTCGACAATCGCCTTGTGAAAGAGCCCTTTCGCCGCGGGGGAGGCCAATTGCGAGAAGACGCTCAGCCCGCCTGCGGATTCGCCGAAGATGGTCACATTATCGGCATCGCCGCCGAAAGCCGCGATGTTTCGCTTGACCCAGAGAAGCGCGAATTGCTGATCCATGAGGCCGTAATTGCCAGCGGCGCTCTCGTGATCACGGTCGCGGTCCGGATCGGTCGTCTCCGCGGCGAAAGCCGGGTGCGCGAGAAATCCCAGCGCACCGAGGCGGTAATTGATGGTGACGACGACGACGCCTTGCGCGACAAGTTTCGTCGGATCGTAATCGTCGCTCTCGCCCGTCACCAGCGCGCCGCCATGAATCCACACCATCACTGGAAGACGATGGTCGTCGCGGTCGAAATCATGGTCGCCATCGGAATGGCGCCGCGGCGTATAGACGTTGAGGAAAAGGCAATCCTCGGTCGTGCTCGCGATGCCGAAGGGCGTGGCGGGTTGCGGACAGTGATTGGCGAATTTGGTCGCGTCGAGTGGCGTGAACCAAGGGGCGTGAGCCACCGGCGGCCGCCAGCGGAGATCGCCGACAGGCGCCGCTGCATAGGGGATGCCGAGAAACTCGCGCATGCTCGGCGTATCGACCCCTCTGACCGGTCCGTTTTCGGTAAAGACCAGGGGCGCCGCCAGGGCGGATGCGGCCGTCATGAGGGCCGCGCAAGTCACAAGCGCGGCAGAACATGTGGATCGCCAAAATGTCAGAACTCGCCTGTGACGAGACGGCATGCCTTCCTCCAAGGTCGGGTTTGTTGTCGAAGGTGTCTCTGCGATGCAAAACGAAATAATATTGCGCTAATCCATCCATTTCTGAGCGAACAGCGACATTCACCTTATAGTTTGGCGGATTGTCTGACAATCCTATAAACGGGTCAGAGGTCTGGCAAATAGTGGCATTAAGGAGTAGGAATGCCTGTCAGAGTTCTGCGGTGAGGGCGTTCAATGTCGGTGGCGGCCGAGAGATTCGAGCGCATCAATGCGCCGCCGGCCTATCAGTTGGTTGCCGAGGCGATCGAGCGCGAGATCATCAGCGGCCGGCTGCGCGCAGGCGAGCCGCTCGGCACCGAGGCCGAGCTGGTAAGACAGTTCGGCGTAAACCGCTCGACCGTTCGCGAGGGCATCAGGATGCTCGAGCAGGCGGGGCTCATCCGTCGCGATGCGAGCCGCCGCTTGACCGTCGGCCTACCGCATTACGAGCATCTCGCCTCGCGCATGACGCGCGCCTTGGCCTTGCATCAAGTGACGTTCCGCGAGCTCTGGGAAGCCTCGATGGTGCTGGAGATCGCGGCCGTGGAGCAGGCGACGATGCGCGCCACTCCCCTGGTGATCGCCGAGCTCGAAGCCAATATCGCTAAGACCGAAGCGGCAGCGAGCGACGCGGCGGCGATTGCCGAGCTCGACACGCAATGGCATGCGCTCATTGCAAAGGCGGCGCGCAATCGCGTGCTCGAACTCGCGCGCGAGCCGACGATGTTGCTCAACGTGCCGACCACGGGCGCCATCCTCGATACCTTTCCTGAGGGTGCTTCACGGCTCATCAAGGCGCATTGGATGATCGTCGGCGCCATTCGCCGGCGCGAGGCCGAGGAGGCCAAGCTGTGGATGCGCCGGCATCTCGTCGATTGGCGCAAGGGGTTCGAGCGGCTCGGCAAGGAACTCGATCGGCCCGTCGATTACGTGGAGCTGCATTCGGTCGTCTCGCGCGAGCGCGGCTGACGGCGAGGATGGTCTTCGTACCCGCCGCGTCGATTGATGCCCGGAAATCGCGCGTGCTAGAAAGCGGGGCCGGTGCTTCGGCAGGCCCGCTCGACATCCGACCGAAAGACCCTCGATGATCGCCCGCAATGTGACGGTGGTTTCCCATCCCTTGGTGCAGCACAAGCTGTCGCTGATGCGCGATCAGGAGACGCCGACAGCGGCCTTTCGCCAACTCCTGCGCGAGATCGCCTTGCTCCTCGGTTATGAGGTGACGCGCCATTTGCCGATCGCGATGCGCCGGATCCGCACGCCGCTCACGGCTATGGATGCGCCTTTCATCGAGGGCAAGAAGCTGGTGGTGGTGCCGATCCTGCGTGCCGGGCTGGGTCTGGCCGACGGCTTGCTCGACCTCGTGCCGTCGGCACGCGTCGGGCATGTCGGAATTTATCGCGATCCCAAGACGCTCGCGGCTGTCGAATACTATTGCAAGCTGCCGGAGGACATTGCGGAGCGTTCAGCCATTCTGTGCGACCCGATGCTGGCGACGGCGCATTCGGCCATCGCGGCGGTCCATCTGCTGAAGCGCAAAGGCTGTCCGCGCCTCCAGTTTCTCGCGCTGCTCGCCGCGCCGGAAGGCGTGGCGGCCTTCACCGAGGCGCATCCCGATGTGCCCCTGACCGTCGCCGCCATCGATGAGCGCCTGAACGACCACGCCTATATCGTGCCCGGTCTCGGCGATGCCGGCGACAGGCTCTTCGGGACCAAGTGAACAACGAGGTCAGGGAGGTGTCATGAGCTCTCTCAGAGGTGGTCTGATCCAGATGAGTTTGAAGGGCGAGACGACGATGTCGCCGGCCGAGATCCGCGACCGCATGATCGCCGCGCATCTGCCGTTGATCGAAGAGGCCGGGCGCAAGCGCGTCCAGGTCCTCTGCCTTCAGGAAGTGTTCACGCAGCCCTATTTCTGTCCGAGCCAGGACGCCAAATGGTATGCCGCCGTCGAGCGCATCCCCGAGGGGCCAACGACCAAGCTCATGCAGGAGCTGGCGCGCAAACATTCGATGGTAATCGTGGCACCGATCTATGAGGAGGACATCACCGGCGTCTATTACAACACCGCCGCCGTGATCGACGCCGACGGCACCTATCTCGGCAAATATCGCAAGACGCACATTCCGCAGGTCGCCGGCTTCTACGAGAAATTCTTCTTCAAGCCGGGCAATTCCGGCTATCCCGTCTTCCACACCGCCTATTGCAAGCTGGGCGTCTATATCTGCTACGACCGCCATTTCCCCGAAGGCTGGCGCGCATTGGCGCTCAACGGCGCCGAATACATCGTCAATCCGTCGGCGACCGTGGCGGGCCTCAGTCAATATCTCTGGGAGCTGGAGCAGCCGGCCGCCGCGGTGGCGAATGGCTGCTATATCGGCGCCGTCAATCGCGTCGGCACCGAAGAGCCCTGGAGCATCGGGCGCTTCTATGGCTCTGCCTATTTCGTCAACCCGCGTGGCAAGATCATCGCCAAGGCGAGCGAGAGTGGGGACGAGCTGCTCGTCGCCGACATGGATTGGGACATGGTGCGCGAGGTGCGCAATCTCTGGCAGTTCTTCAGGGATCGCCGGCCGGAGACCTATGGCGGATTGACCCAGAACTGATTGGCGCCACGGGACGGCGCCGGAGGAGGAGCGTGCCTCCTCCGGTCCGTGTCGTGGCTACTTCGCCGCGGGCGGTGTCCAAGTCTTCTTGGATTCCTCATAGACGGCATGCGTCCACGCGCCTTCGGGCTTCTTGGTGATGACCGGCGTCGATTTCGACGACAGCAGGATCGAGACCGTGCGGTCGAAATCGGCCGGATTGAGATACCCCAGGGGATTCTTCGAATCGGTGATCAGCTTGGCGACCTCGGCCATCATGTGCTTCTGATGCACTTCGGTCTGAGCACCCGTCGTGTCGTTGTCGAGGACGATCTTCACAGCCTCGTCGGGATGTTGAATCGCATATTCCCACCCCCTGTCGGAGGCCGCGACGAAGCGCGCGAGCTTTGCCGAGAAGGCCGCGTCCTTGAGCTTGTCGCCGATGGCGTAAAGGCTGTCCTCGAGCGTGGCGACACCCTCGTCCGAATATTTGAAGACGATGAGGTCCTCGGGTTTTACGCCGGCCTCGATGATCTGCCAATACTCGTTATAGGTCATGGTGGAGATGCAGTCCGCCTGGTGCTGCAGCAGCGGGTCGACATTGAAGCCCTGCTTCAGCACCTTGACGCCCTTCGGGCCGCCGTCGGTGGGAATGTTGAGCTTCGCCATCCAGCTCAGGAAGGGATACTCGTTGCCGGCAAACCAGACGCCGAGCGTATGACCCGGGAAATCCTTTGGCGATTTGATGCCGGATGATTTGAGGCAGGTCAGCTCAAGCCCCGAGCGTTGGAAGGTCTGTGAGATGTTGACGAGCGGTACGCCTTTCTCGCGCGCGGCCAGGGCGGCCGGCAGCCAATCGACGACGACATCGGCGCCGCCCGCAGCGATTACTTGCTCCGGCGCCACATCGGGGCCACCTGGCTTGATGGTGACATCGAGATTGGCTTCTTTGTAGAAGCCCTTGTCCTTGGCGACGAAATAGCCGGCGAATTGCGCGTCCGCGACCCATTTGAGCTGTATGGTGACCTTGTCCGCGGCCTGCGCCGTCGCGGCGGCGAGCACCCCTCCCGCGACGGCGGTCGAAATCAGTATCTTCCTCATCTGAGCCTCCTCATCTGGTTATCGGCCCTTCGGGCCGCCTCTTGGCTTGGATCTCACAATGCTACGGGAAATCCACGCTAGACCCTCCGGAACGACGGATGCCAGAAGGTCAAACTCCGCTCGAGCAGCGCAATCGCGCCATAGGCCGCCGATCCCGTCAATGCGGCAACCGTGATGGTCGCCCAGACCAGCGCAATGTCCATGCGGCCGACGCTAGTTGAAATACGAAATCCCAAGCCGACGATCGGCGTGCCGAAGAACTCCGCAACGATGGCGCCGATCAGCGCCAAGGTCGAGTTGAGCTTGAGCGCGTTGAAGATGAAAGGCAGCGCCGCCGGCAGCCGCGCCAAACGCAGCGTCTGGCCATAGCTCGCGGCGTAGGTGCGCATGAGATCGCCTTCCATGCGGCTCAAGGCGCCGAGCCCGGCGATGGTATTCACCAGCATCGGAAAGAAGGTCATGACGACGACCACGGCCGCTTTGGATTGCCAGTCGAAGCCGAACCACATGACCATGATGGGCGCGATGCCGACGATGGGCAGCGCGCTCACGAGATTGCCCACCGGCAGCAAGCCCCGCTGGAGGAACGGCACGCGGTCGATCAAGACGCCGACGAGAAAGCCCGCGCCGCAACCGATGACGTAACCGGGGATCATCGACTTCACGAAGGTTTGGACGAAATCCTCGCCGAGAACATGCGCCGATGCCGCCAAAGAAGTCGCAATCTGCGTGGGCGGCGGCAAGAGGACCGAGGGCACGCCGAAACCGATCGTGAGCATCTGCCAGAGGTAGAGGAGCCAAATGCCGAATGCCGCGGGGACGGCAAGGTTGACCGGCGTGCTGCGCGTCTCGGCACCGAGTGCGGCGCCGCGTTCGAGGGCACGCCACACCAACGCCGCAAGGCCGATCAGGCCGATCCAGAGGCCGATCGCCGCGTCGCCACGCGCGCCGTCCTGGAGCAATAGATAGAGCGCGACGGCGCCGGCGAGCGCGCCGACGAGGCACAAGCCCGCCATCATCGCCATCGCGGCGGGCCGGAAGAACGAAAAAAGAGCGATCGCGATCATCGCCGACCAGAGCGCGAGCTCGGGAGGATGATCTTGCCAGGAGCCAGTGTCACCCAAGGGCAAAGCCAGCGCCGCGATCGCCGTGAGCGCGGCGGTGGCGAGCACGCGGTCGTGCCTCATGGCCGTCCGCCCATGTGGCGCAAGGTCAGCCGCTCGACCAGGCCGACTGCTGCGACGCAGAGTGCCGCCGTGATCGCCGCGACGATGAGCGCCGCCCAGATTTGCACCGTCTGTCCATAATAGGAGCCGGTCAGCAACCGCGCGCCCAAACCCGCTTGCGCGCCGGTCGGTAACTCGCCGACGATCGCGCCGACAATCGCCAGCGCGATCGCCACCTTGAGGCTCGCGAAAAGAAACACGATCGCCGAGGGCCAGCGGAGTTTCCAGAAGATTTGTGCGGCCGTCGCATTGTAGGTCCGCACCAGATCGAGATGAAGCGGCTCGGGCGAGGTCAAGCCCTTGACCATGCCGATGGTCACCGGGAAGAAGCAGAGATAGGCGGAGATGATGGCCTTGGGCACGGTTCCGACAAATCCGATCGATCCCAGCACGACGATGATCATCGGGGCGATCGCCAGAATCGGAATGGTCTGTGACGCGATGATCCACGGCAGGAGCGATCGCTCGAGCGTCGGGACATGAACAATGCCGGTCGCCAGCACGATGCCGAGCAAGGTCCCGAACGCGAAACCCAGAAGCGCCGCAGAGAGCGTGACCCAGCCGTGATAGACCAGACTGCGCCGGGAGCTTGGCGACACCTGGAAGATGGTCTTGTTGAGTTCGACCAACACCTGATGAGGCGCGGGCAGTACCGGTCGGTCCTGCATCATGGTATCGGCCACGAGATCGCCGAAGGTCCATGCGGTGCGGTGAGCCCGCTCGAAGCGGTCGATGGCGCCGGGCGCATTGAGCCAGACCGCCGCGCCATACCAGATCACGAGCAGTGCTGCGACGATCGTCAGCACGGGAAGAGTCGAGCCCTGGCTCAGCCCGCGCGCCACCATTCGGAGCGGCATCGCCCCGCCGACGACCGGCTCACTCGTCGTCATAGCTGCGGCCCGCCTTGAGACCCAATCGCACGCGATGGGCGATCTCGGCAAATCTCTGGGATTCCCGGATGTCGAGCGTGCGATGCGCGGGAAGGTCGCTTTCGATCACATCGATGATGCGGCCGGGTCGCGGGCTCATCACCACGATGCGGGTCGACAGGAAAACCGCCTCGGGGATCGAATGCGTGACGAAGATCACGGTCTTGCCCGTGCGTTCCCAAAGCCGCAGCAATTGCTCGTTCAGGTGATCGCGGATGATCTCGTCGAGCGCGCCGAAGGGCTCGTCCATCAGGAGCAGCGCGGGATCGAAGGAGAGCGCGCGGGCGATCGAGACGCGCTGCTGCATGCCGCCCGAGAGCTGCCAGGGAAATTTGCGCTCGAAGCCCTTGAGATTGACGAGATCGAGCACGCGCTGTGCCCGCTCGCGCTGCTCGCCCTTGGGCAAGCCCATGATTTCCAGCGGAAGCGTGACATTGCGCATGACCGAGCGCCAGGCGTAGAGCGCCGGTGCCTGGAAGACATAGCCATAGGCGCGGGCGGCGCGGGCTTCTTCCGGCGTGGCGCCATTGACCCTCACGCTGCCGCCGGTCGCCTTCTGCAAATCGGCGATGACGCGCAACAAGGTGGTCTTGCCGCATCCCGAGGGGCCGATGAGCGAGACGAAATCGCCCTTATGAACGGTGAGATTGACATCGCTGAGCGCATAGACCGGCGCATCCGGCGTGTCGAAGACGAGATTGAGGCGGTCCACCTCGACGACCGGCGGAGGGACGGCACCGGCGGCCTTGGCCGCGCCCGCCGCTTTCTTTTCGCCGGCGATGTCGATCATCGTCTCCAGAAACCGCTCCCCTGCATTCCCGTCAGGCCGCCGTCGCGTGCTCGAGCATTGCCCGCAGCAGGACATTGCAGCCGGCGCCAAGATCCTCCGCCGTCGCGCTCTCGATCTCGTTGTGGCTGATCCCGTCCGCGCAGGGAACGAAGATCATGCCCACGGGCGCCACGCGGTTGATATAGCCGGCATCGTGACCGGCGCCGGAGACGATGTCGCGATGCTTGAAGCCGCATTCCTCGGCGGCCTTGCGCACGGCGGCGATGCAATCCTTGTTGTAGTGGATCGCCGGCGACCACCAGATCTCCTGACAATCGCCCTGCAAGCCGAGATCGCCGCAGACCTCGGCGACCGCCGCTTCGAGCGCGGCCTTCATCCGCGACAACGCCTCGTCCTCGGGATGGCGGAGATCGACCGAGAAGAACACCGTGCCGGGAATGGTATTGCGCGAATTGGGACTCACCTTGACGAGGCCGACGGTCGAGACGCCCGGCGGGTGATCGAGCGCGATCCGGTTGATGCGGTCGACGATGCGGGCGCTGCCCAGCATCGCGTCCTTGCGGCGATTCATCGGCGTCGTGCCGGCATGGCTCTCGGCCCCGGTGATGGTCACTTCGAACCAGCGAATGCCCTGGATGCCCTGGACGACGCCGATCGTCTTGCCCTCGGCCTCGAGGATCGGTCCCTGCTCGATATGCGCTTCAAAGAACGCCTTGAAGGGACGGCCGCCGACCGGCTGGTCGCCGAAATAGCCGATGCGCTTCAATTCCTCGCCGATGGTCTTGCCGTCGAGATCGGCGCGGCTCAAGCCGTATTCCTCGGTGAACACGCCGGCGAAGACGCCCGATGCGGTCATCGCCGGGGCAAAGCGCGAGCCTTCCTCATTCGTCCAGACGCTGACCTCGATCGGCGCATCGGTCTCGTAGCCGAGATCGTTGAGGGTGCGGATGACCTCGAGCCCGGCGAGCACGCCATAGACGCCGTCGAATTTGCCGCCGGTGGGCTGCGTGTCGAGATGGCTTCCGGTCACCACGGGGGCCAAGTCGTTTCGGCGGCCCGGCCGGCGCGCGAAGATGTTCCCCATGCGGTCGATCGAAACGGCGCAGCCCGCTTCCTTGCACCATTTGACGAAGAGATCGCGGCCCTCCTTGTCGAGATCGGTGAGCGCGAGGCGTTTCGAGCCGCCCTTTTGGGTGGCGCCGATCTTCGCCATCTCCATGAGGCTTTCCCAGAGCCGTTCCTGATTGATCTTGATGTTTTTGGCGAGCGTCATCGCGGCGTCACTCGGCAGCTTTCAAGGGGTTGTTGGGATGGCGTGTCCAATTGAGATAGGGGCGGCCCGTATTCACCTCTTTCATCGTGATGCAATTCTCGACCGGGCAGACGAACATGCAAAGGTTGCAGCCGACGCATTCCTTCTCGATCACTTTGTAGCGGCGCGCGCCGTTCACGCGCTCAGCCGCGATCGCCTGGTGCGCCGTGTCCTCGCAAGCGATGTGGCAGAGGCCGCATTTGATGCAGAGATCCTGATTGATCTCGGCGATGATCTGGTAGTTGAGGTCGAGGAACTGCCAATCCGTGACATTGGGCACGGCGCGGCCGCGGAAATCGGCGATGCCGCCATATCCCTTGGCCTCCATCCAGCGTCCGAGCCCGTCGATCATGTCGTCGACGATGCGGAAGCCGTAATGCATCGCGGCGGTGCAGACCTGCACCGTTCCAGCGCCAAGCGAGACGAATTCGGCCGCATCGCGCCAAGTCTCGATGCCGCCGATGCCGGAGATCGGGATGTTGCGGCATTCCGGATCGCGCGCGATCTCCGCCACCATGTTGAGCGCGATCGGCTTGACCGCCGGGCCGCAATAGCCGCCATGGGTTCCCTTGCCGCCGACGACCGGGACCGGCGCCATCGCGTCGAGATCAACGGCAATGATCGAATTCACGGTATTGATCAGGCTGACGGCATCGGCGCCGCCCCGCACCGCGGCACGCGCGGGCCCGAGTATGTTGGTGACATTGGGCGTCAGCTTGACGATTACCGGCATGCGGCTGTGCTGCTTGCACCAGCGCGTCACCATCTCGACGTAATCCGGCACTTGGCCGACCGCGGCGCCCATGCCGCGTTCCGACATGCCGTGCGGGCAGCCGAAATTGAGCTCGACGCCGTCGGCGCCGGTCTCCTCGACATCCTTCAGGATGCGCTTCCAACTATCCTCGACGCAGGGCACCATCAGCGAGACGACGAGCGCGCGATCGGGCCAGTCGCGCTTCACCTGCTTGATCTCGCGCAGATTGATCTCGAGCGGCCGGTCGGTGATGAGCTCGATATTGGTGAAGCCGGCGACGCGATTTCCCTTGTAGGAGATGGCGCCGTAACGCGACGTGGTGTTGACGATCGGCGGATCCTCGCCCAGCGTTTTCCAAACGACACCGCCCCAGCCGGCTTTGTATGCGCGCACGACGTTGTAGGCCTTGTCCGTGGGCGGGGCCGAGGCAAGCCAGAACGGGTTCGGCGATTTGATGCCGGCAAAACGCGTGGAGAGATCAGCCATTCGCCCCTCCTTCAAGCCAACGACAGGGCGCGGTCGATCGCCTCGGCCGCGACCTTGCCGTCCTGCACCGCTTGCACGGTAAGGTCTTGCCCGCCGGCCACGCAATCGCCGCCGGCCCAGACCCGGTCGAGCGAGGTCTTGCGCTCGCCATCGACGCGAATACGACCATCGTGGAGTTCCAAAAGTTCCCGGCCGTCGGCGCGCACCGGGTCGGCAACGAAGAGCTGTCCGATCGCCTTGAACACCATATCTGCGGGAAGGGCGAATGTCTCGCCTGTACCGGCGAGACGGCCGCCTTCGCTTCTCGTGTATTCGAACACCGCCGCGGCGACATGTCCCTGCTGCCCTTCGAGCCTCACGGGCTTTGCCCAATGCTTGATCTTGACGCCGTTGGTCTGCGCGAATTCCTGCTCATGCGCCGTGGCACTCATCGCCTCGGGGCCGCGGCGGTAGACAAGGGTCACGTCCTCGGCGCCGAGCCGCTTGGTCTGAACCGCAATATCGATTGCGGTATTGCCGCCGCCGATCACCACGATGCGCCGCCCCACCGGCAGCCTCGCGAAATCCTCCGCTTGGCGCAATTCGGCGATGAAATCGACCGCATTGTGAACACCCGACAATTCCTCGCCGGGGCAATCCAGCGCCCGAACCCCGGCGAGGCCCATGCCGAGGAAGACGGCATCGTAGTCGTTGCGCAGCGTCGCGAGCGACAGGTTGCGTCCAAGCGCCTGGCCGGTGCGTATCTCGATCCCGCCGATACCGAGGATGAAATCGACCTCGGCACGCGCGAAATGTCCCGCGACCTTGTATTCGGCGACGCCATATTCGTTGAGCCCGCCCAACCTCTCTCTGGCCTCGAAGACCACCACGTCATGCCCCCCGAGCGCCAACCGATGCGCGCAGGAAAGGCCGGCCGGCCCACCGCCGATGACGGCGACTTTCTTTCCGCTTCGCGGGCCACGCCTGAACGGGTGGGACTGCGCGGCTAGGACCGGGTCGGTCGCGTAGCGTTGGAGCCGGCCGATCTGGACGGGCTTGCCCTCCTGCGCCATGCGCACGCAGGCCTGCTCGCACAGTATCTCCGTCGGGCAGACGCGCGCGCAGGCACCGCCGAAGATGTTGGCCTCGAGGATGCGCCGTCCCGATCCCTCTACATTGTCCGTCGCGATCTGCTTGATGAAGCCGGGAATGTCGATGCCCGTGGGACATGCTTCGATGCAGGGCGCGTCATAGCAGAAATAGCAACGATTTGCCTCAACCAGCGCGGTCTTGCGCTCCAGGGGAGGATGGATGTCGCTGAAATTCGCGCGATAGGTCTCGGCATCGAGCCGCATGGGCGCGATGTCCGGGCCGCTCGCCGCTGCGCTCGCCTTCGCCATGGCCTCGCCGTCCCTCTCTGTCTGGGAAGCTCCGCTCTTGCTGCGACTCTATTCGGAACTTGACCGATTGATCAAGCCCGATCGCGGCGCGGGCGCAAGACTTGAACGAGCGGTCAAGAATTTCCTTTGACGGCGCGCGGCCCTGCGCATAAACAACATGGGAACCAGCATCCGAAGGACGGGCATGGCGGGGAAGGGGCGGGGAAGCCTCCAATCGCGGCGCATCCGGTCGCGAGGCAACGGCAATGGCGGCGCGATCCGGCAGCGCAACGAGGCGAAGATACTCGCAGCCGCCGAAGCGGTTTTCGCCAAGCACGGGTTCGAGGGGGCGAGCACGGCCGAGATTGCGCGACGCGCCGGCGTGCCGAAAGCCAATCTCCACTACTATTTCCGCACCAAGCGCGCGCTCTACGCCGCCGTGCTCGACGAGATCATGGAGATTTGGCTCGACGCGATGGATGAGATCCATGCGGACGCCGAGCCCGAGGATGCGCTTCGGCGCTACATCGCGCGCAAGATCGAATCTTCCCGCACCTTGCCGGAGCCTTCGCGGCTCTGGGCGATGGAGCTCTTGGGCGGCGCGCGCCATGTTCGCCCGTTCCTGGAGAGACGACTGAAGCGTCTCGTAGGCGAGAAGGCGCTGATCATCAGATCATGGATCGCCGCCGGGAAGATCGCGCCGGTCGAGCCGACCCATCTTCTCTTCATGATCTGGGCAATGACCCAGACCTACGCCGACTTTGCCGCCCAGATGACCGGGGTGCTCGGCAAGAAGAAGCTCGATGGCGGCGACTTCAAGGCGGCAACGGCCACCGTCACCGCCTTGGTGCTGAGAGGACTTGCCCCGCCTAGGCGATCTCCTTCAGCACCTGCGCGAGCTTCCCGAAGATCTCGTCGATCTCCGCCTTGGTGATGCCGAGCGGCGGCGAGAGCGCGATGATGTCGCCGGTCGTGCGGATGAGCAGCCCCTTGTCATAGGCGCGCAGGAAGGCGTCGAAGGCGCGCTTGGTCGGCTGTCCCGCAATGGGCTCGAGCTCGATCGCGGCGATGAGGCCGAGATTGCGGAGATCGATGATATGCGGCAGCCCTTTGAGCGCGTGCACCGCATCCTCCCAATAGGGCGAGAGCGCACGCGCATTCTCGAACATCTTTTCCTCGGCATAGACGTCGAGCGTGGCGATCCCCGCGGCGCAGGCAAGCGGATGGGCCGAGTAGGTGTAGCCGTGGAAAAGCTCGATCGCATGTTCGGGGCCGGTCATGAAGGCGTCGTAGATGCCCTTGCGGACGACCACGCCGCCCATCGGCACCGTGCCGGAGGTCAATCCCTTGGCCATCGTCACGATGTCCGGCTGGATGTCGAAATAATCGACGGCGAAGCCTGTGCCGAGGCGGCCGAAGCCGGTGATGACCTCGTCGAAGATGAGCAGGATGCCGTGCTTCGAGCAGATCTCGCGCAACCGCTTCAAATAGCCTTTGGGCGGAATGAGCACGCCGGTCGAGCCGGCGACGGGCTCGACGATCACCGCCGCGATGGTCGAAGGATCATGCAAGGCGACGAGCCGCTCGAGCTCATCCGCGAGATGGGCGCCATGCGCGGGCTCGCCGCGGCTGAAGGCGTTCTTCTCGGGCAGATGCGTATGCGGCAGGTGATCGACGCCGGAGAGCAGCGGACCGAAGAATTTTCGGTTGTTGGCGATGCCACCCACCGAGATGCCGCCGAAGCCCACGCCGTGATAGGCGCGCTCGCGGCCGATGAGGCGCGTGCGCGTGCCCTCGCCGCGCACGCGGTGATAGGCGATGGCGACCTTGAGCGCGGTGTCGACGGCTTCGGAACCCGAATTGGTGAAGAAGACGTGGTTGAGATCGCCCGGAAACATGGCGGCCACCCGCGCGGCAAGTTCGAAGGCCTTGGGATGGCCCATCTGGAAGGCCGGGGCGTAATCCATCTCGGCCGCTTGCGTCTGGATCGCCGAGACAATCTTTGGATGGCCATGTCCGGCATTGCAGCACCACATGCCCGCCGTGCCGTCGAGCACCTGGCGGCCATCGACCGTCGTATAGTGCATGCCCTTGGCGCCGACGAAGAGGCGCGGCTTCGATTTGAATTGCCGGTTCGCCGTGAACGGCATCCAGAAGGGGCCGAGATCATTGGGAACGCGGAGCGGCGCCGAGCCGGCCTTCGCGGTATCGGGCATGGGACGTCTCCTCGAGAGGGTGGTTTTTCCCATACTTGCCGAGTTTCGGATGGCATAACAAGCCGGTTTCTTGCTTTTCCGATCCCCTTGAATTCATTGAGATCAGGTCTCACGATGTTCATGATCGTGAACACGTGAAACGGAGGCCGTCATGGAGATCGACATCGGCGCGCGGCTCAAGGCCGTGCGAGTGATGCGGGAACTCTCGCAGCGGGAATTGGCGCGCCGCGCCGGGGTCACCAATGCGACCATCTCGCTCATCGAATCGAACCAGATGAACCCCTCCGTCGGCGCGTTGAAGCGCGTGCTCGATGGCGTCCCGATGGGGCTCGCCGAGTTCTTCGCCTTCGAGATCCCGGCAGCCCGCAAGGTCTTTTACCGCGCCGAGGAGCTGATCGATGTCGGCAAAGGCAAGATCAGCTTTCGCCAGGTCGGCGCCGGGCGCGAAGGACGCAAGCTGCAGATCATTGCCGAGCGTTATGCGCCAGGCGCCGATACCGGACGCATCATGCTGTCCCATGAGGGGGAGGAGGGCGGGATCGTCGTGCGCGGCCGCATCGAGGTGACGGTCGCGGGCGACGCGCGCGTTCTCGGCGTCGGCGATGCCTACTACTTCGAGAGCCGCCTGCCGCATCGCTTTCGCAACCTGAGCGAGGAAAGCTGCGAACTCATCAGCGCCTGCACGCCGCCATCCTTTTAGAGGACCGGGCGAATACTTGATCGAATGGTCAAGTGTGGCGTACGCTCTTCCCCTGTGCGAATTGTCCCGAGGGAGGGTGCGATGGCGATCCTGATTCGCGGCGGCACGGTGGTGAATGCCGATGCCAGCCAACGCGCGGATGTGCTCGTCGAAGGCGGCGTGATCAAGGCGGTCGGGCCCGGTCTCGCCGCGCCCTCGGGCGCCGAGATCGTCGATGCCGGCGGCGCCTATGTCATGCCGGGCGGCATCGACCCGCACACGCATATGGAATTGCCGTTCATGGGGACGGTCGCGTCGGAGGATTTCTACTCGGGCACCACGGCCGCAGCGGCGGGCGGCACGACGATGATCATCGACTTCGTCATCCCGAACCCGCAGGAGAAGCTGCTCGACGCCTACAAGAAATGGCGCGGCTGGTCGGCCAAGGCCGCGACTGATTACAGCTTCCATGTCGCGGTGACCTGGTGGGACGACAGCGTCCACCGCGACATGGGCACCCTGGTCGCCGAGCACGGCGTCAACAGCTTCAAGCATTTCATGGCGTACAAGAACGCCATCATGGCGGATGACGAGATCCTGGTGAAAAGCTTCCGCCGCGCGCGCGAGCTGGGTGCGCTGTGCACCGTGCATGCCGAGAATGGCGAGCTCGTCTTTTACTTGCAGCAGGAGCTGCTGAAGGCCGGCGTCACCGGGCCCGAAGGCCATCCGCTCTCGCGTCCGCCCGCGGTCGAAGGCGAGGCGGCCAATCGCGCGATCCGGCTCGCCCAAGTGCTCGGCGTGCCCTTGTACATCGTGCACAATTCCTGCCGCGAGGCCATCGAGGCGATCGCGCGGGCGCGCGGCGAGGGGCAGCGCGTGTTCGGCGAGGTGCTGGCGGGGCATCTCCTCGTCGATGATTCCGTCTACCTCAACAAGGATTTCGAGACCGCTGCGGCTTATGTCATGAGCCCGCCTTTCCGCGCCAAGGAGCATCAGGCGGCGCTCTGGCAGGCGCTCCAAGGCGGCCATCTCCAGACGACGGCGACCGATCATTGCTGCTTCTGCGCGCCGCAAAAGGCGATGGGGCGTAAGGATTTCACCAAGATCCCCAATGGCACGGGCGGTGTCGAGGACCGCATGCAGGTGCTCTGGCACCACGGCGTCAATACGGGGCGCCTCACGCCCAACGAATTCGTCGCCGTGACCTCGACCAATGCAGCCAAGATCTTCAACATCTATCCGCGCAAGGGCGTCGTGGTGGCTGGAGCCGATGCCGATCTCGTCGTCTGGGATCCCAAGAAGACGCGGCGCATCTCGGCGAAGACGCACCATCAAAAGGTCGACTTCAACATCTTCGAGGGCATGGAGGTCGAGGGCGTCAACGTCGTAACGCTGTCGCAGGGCAAGATCGTCTACCGCGATGGCGACGTGCGGACGGAGAAAGGCGCCGGCCGCTACATCAATCGCCCGCCTTTCCCGCCCTATTACTCGGCACTGCTGCAAAAAATGGCGCGCGAGCAGCCGCGCGCGGTGCTGCGCGACGCGGCGGAGTAGGCGGGAGCAATCGGCGCGGTCGTCTATGCCGAGGCCGCCTGGCGTTTTGGCTGATCCGCGGCGGAAAAGCGCTGGAGCGTGACCGTGACCGTGGTGCCCCTGTTGGGCGCGCTGTCGATGGTCATGGTGCCGCCATGGAGATTGACCAGCGCCTTGGTGAGCGGCAGGCCAAGCCCCGTTCCGGCATAGCGCCGCGCAAGCCGGCTGTCGATCTGCGAGAAGGGTGTGAGCGCGACCGGAATATCTTCGGGCGCCATGCCGATGCCGTTATCCGCAACCCGGCACGTGATCGTATCCCGGTCCGCCGTCGCCGCGATCGAGACGCGGCCGCCGGGCTCGGTGAATTTGACGGCGTTCGACAGCAGATTGAGCAGGATCTGCCGCAATTTCGCTGCATCTCCCCAGACGATCAACTCGTCCTCGCCATGCTCGACATTGAGCTGAAGCTGGCCGCGCAGGCATTGCTCGCGCATCATCGTCGCACAGCCATCGATGATGGTTCTGAGATCGAGCGGCTCGGCATCGAGTTGCAGCTTTCCGGCATCGCTCTTCGCGAGGTCGAGAAGGCCGTTGATGATGGCGAGGAGATGACGGCCGCTTTCCAGGATGTTCCCGGCATATTCGCGATATTTGGAATTGCCCAATTCTCCGAAGAGCTGATCTCTGAAGATTTCGGAGAAGCCGATGATGGCGTTGAGCGGCGTGCGCAGCTCGTGCGACATATTGGCGAGGAAATTGCTCTTGGCCGCGCTCGCGGCTTCGGCCTGGCGCTTAGCCAGGCTCAAATGCTCCTCGCGTTCTTTGATCTCGGTGAAGTCGCTGAAGACGATGAAGAAGCCGCCATCCTGCGTGTTGCTTCGGCTGATGCGAAGCCAACGGCCATCGGTGATCTGAAACTCGCCGCCGATCGATAGGAGCTCGTCCCAAGTGGGAGTGCGCTCGCCGCCGACGCCGTCGCTCGTCGCGGCGATCGATGTCACGAAACGCTTGCCGATCTCGGAAAAGACCTCGGTAAAATCGGCATCGGCGCCGATCTCGCGCGTGACCAGCGGGAAATGCGCCGCGAGCTGGCTGTTCGCCAGCGCGATCTTGCCGCGGGCATCGACGAGGACCATCGCCTCGTTCGAGCTTTCGAGGGCGTGGAAGAGGCGGTTCTGCGCCGAGCGCCGCTGTCCTTGCTCGCGCTCCACCATGGCGCGGATGTTGTCGCGCATGATCGTCATCGAGCGAAGGAGAGTCCCGGTTTCGTCGTTTCCGCCCGTGGGGATCGGAGTCTCGAGCTCGCCATTGGCGATCCGGTCGGCGCTCGATGCGGCGGCGGAGAGGGGCGTGATGATCCGCCTGGCGAGAAAAAGCGCCATCGCCGTCGCCAGCAAGAGCGCCAAGGCGGTGGCCGCGACGGTCGTGTATTTGAAATTCGCGACCGCGGATACGGCCTTGCGCCGCTCGACAAAGCTGTGATCGATCGTCTTCTCGATGAGGAGCTCGAACCGCTCGGCAATTTTCTCGGCCAAGGGGTCGAGATCGCCGGCGGCGCCATGCTCCGCCTTGGAAAGCCGCAGCTCGTTCCACGCCGATACCATTATTCTTATCTGCTCGATGATCGCCCGCTCGTCGGAGGAAAGAGAGCGCTCATCGGCCACGGCGAGGTCATCGAAGAAGGTCTTGGTGAGCTGTTCGATCCTGTTGTCGATGGCGGCGCGCTGATCGACCGCCACGAGCTCGCGACGCAATCTCTCCTTGTCCATCTGGGCAAAGGCGAAGCTCGCCGAGCGCGCATAGTCGATCGCCACGAGCGGACCGTCATAGGTGGCGACCACAAACCCGCTGGCAGTGGAGAGCACGAGAAAGCCATAGGTGCCGAGCATGCCGATGATGAGGCTCATCGCGATGAGGGCGCCGAAGATCCTCGCGCCGATCGATCGCTTACGGCGCAGCAAGCGATCGGCCAATCGCTGCCACATCTCTCCGGTATGGGGGCGGCTATGCGACATCATCGACGGTTAATTCGCATGGACGATCAGCAGCATCTTCGGATGGATGCGGCAGCGCACCTCGAACGTCCCCTGGGGAAACCTCACATCGATCGATTGGCCGGGCGCCTGCTCGTCCGATTCGAAAGTGAAACTCGGCGACTTGACATAGATCTGGTGCAAAAAATCGTCGTCATTGGAGAAGCGTATCGTGTCGCCATGCGCGATATCGATCTCCTTGGTCTGGAACATGCGTCCCTTCTGCGACACGCCATGAATCTGGGCGGCCCAAGCGACGGCGCTGACCGCGCCCAGGACAATGGCGAGGAGAAGGGTAAAGGCGGTTCGGGTTGCGCGGGGGACATCGCGCGATTTGCTCGAGCGGCTCATGGCCGGCCTTCGCGGTGCTCGCCGCCGAAAAGCGGCTTGCCGGCCGCCGCCGGCAAGAATGTCTCGAAGGGGATATGCACCGACGCGATGACGCCGACATTCGTGCCGGATTGCCGGGTCGCGGGAATGAGCGCCTCGACGCCGAGGTCGATGCCGTTGGCAGAGTAAATGAAACCGGGCGCGATGATGCCGGTCGTCGGCGCACCGAAGGCGGTGCCGACAGGCACGGTGTAAGCGAATTCCACCACGGGGGTGAGGCGGCCGATGAAGCCGGGCAGACCGAGATAGGCGACATTTCCCTCGAGGTAGCGGAGGCTGTATTCGAGCGCGAAACCGAGGACGAGCTGGTCGGGATTGTGCTCGATGCTGAGCTGCGAGACGCCCGATTGCGGGTCGATCGTGGCGATCGTGCGGGTTCGTTGATCGGCGCGTTGGTAGCCGACGGTGCCGGTGATGGCGATCGGCCGCAGATACTTCACGCTTTCCGCGAGATCGCCCAGTCCCTTGCCGAAGAAGAGCGTCGGCGTGGTCGCGCTGACCGCCTCGGCTCCGACGCGATTGGCACCGCTGCCGCCGAACTCGCGCTGAACGCCGGCGGAGAGGAGAAACTCATGCTCGTCGCTGAGAAAGAGCTGGTATTTCGCGGTCGCCTCGACATTGCCGAAACCGTAAGCGTTCTTGCGGGCCGGCATGTTGAGGATGTTGTAGGCGTCCTCGACTTCTATCCCGAGATCTTCGGTGATGCGCTTCTCGACGCCGAAGCCGAGCGCGGTCTGCCGGATGCCGGTGTCGGGGGCGCCTTCCCGCATCGACGTCACGCTGCCGTAAGCGGCGTCAGCGACGAATGGATAATTCGTCGTCGGTGTGGCCGGAAAGGTGCGATCGCCGGCGACATAGGGCCCGGCAATCGCCGGCGAAATAAAGATCTCCGAGGCGAGTGCCGCCAATATCGCGCCCATGAAGACTGAATAATGAATGGTCATATAAAATAGCTGGCGAGAACCGATCCATGCGCGGCGCTATCCTGGCAGTGTCTTCACCAACATTCTGTTAAACCAGTATTGTTCCTGCGCCGCCCAACTTCTTGTGATCTGATTGTGGTTGTCGTTTTGGGCATCATCAGCGGGGACGCGACGCGGGATCGCGCCGCGCAGTCCGGGATGTCGCCGATCCAAGCGATAGGCGCGGTGAAACGCGCCGGCGCTTTCTCGCCGATTGCGCGGCGTTCGCGTTCTGCCTAAAGTTCATCTGCGCGGGCGTGATCGTGGAGCACCGTAAGATAGAAATGACGGAAGCCGCTGCGGTCGCGGATGTGCCGAGAAAGGCGAGACTGCCCCTATGAGCAAGGCCGCATCGCCCGAGCTGACGGTACGCTTTTGGGGCGTTCGCGGCACCATTGCTTGCCCAGGCAGCGCGACGTTGCGCTACGGCGGCAATACCGCCTGCGTCGAGCTGCGGTGCAGCGGAAAGCTGGTGATTCTCGATGGCGGTACCGGGTTGCGTCCCCTCGGCGAGGAGCTTCGCGCCGAAGGACCAGGGCTCGATGCGGATCTCTTCTACAGCCATTGCCATCTCGATCACATCGTGGGAATGCCGCTCTTCGGCCCGGCTTACGTCACCGGAAACCGCTTCCGGCTGTGGGCCGGCAACCTGCTGCCCGACCACACGCTCGGCCAGGTGTTGCACCAATTAATGGCGGCACCGCTCTTCCCGGTGCCGCCGGACATCTTCAAGGCGGATATCGAGTTTCGCGATTTCCATTGCGGCGAGACGCTGGCGCCGCGGCCGGACATCGTCGTGCGCACCGCGCCGCTCCATCATCCCGATGGCGCGACCGGCTACCGGGTCGAGCATGCGGGCAAGGCCGTCGCCTATATCACCGACACCGAGCATTTTCCCGACCGGGTCGACGAGAACGTGCTGGCGCTCGTCAAAGGTGCGGATCTCATGATCTATGATGCGACCTATACCGAGGAGGAGTATCGCGACCGCATCGGCTGGGGACATTCGACTTGGCGCGAGGGCGTCAAGCTCGCCGATGCGGCCGGCGTCAAGGTGCTGGTGCTCTTCCATCACGATCCCGGCCATGACGACGCCTTCATGGACGATCTGGCCGCGGCGGCCGCAGCGGCCCGGCCCGGGACGATCGTGGCGCGGGAGGGGGAACTCCTCCGGGTCTGAGCCGGACGCGGCTCAGCCGAGCATCGCCAATTCTTCGAGCGCCATCGGGGCGAGGACGATGATCCAGCCCTCTTGCAGCCGCACGATGCCGCGGCGCTGCCACTCCCTGAGGCAGCGATTGACGCTCTCCCGCGTGCCGCCGATCATGCTGCCGAGCTCCCGCTGCGACAGCGCGATCTTGAGCTGGCGCTCGCTTCCGGCAATCGCGGAATGAACGGTCGCGGTGCGCAGCAGCACCTTGGCGAGGCGAATCGGCAATTCGGAGAACGCCATTTCGGTGATCCGCTCATCGGCATGGCGGATCCGCTCGCACAGCATCTCCATCAGCTTGAGGCAGACTTCCGGATGGCGTTCGAGGAAGGGCAGCACGTCGCGCCGCTCGAGCACCATGAGCTCGCAATTGGTCAGCGCGACCGCATCCGCGGTGCGCTCGCGCCCATCGAGAAGGGCGATCTCGCCGAACACATCGCCCGCCGGCAGATCGGCGAGCACGATCTCCTTGCCGCTGGGGGCGCGGACCGTGATGCGCACCGTGCCCGTGAGCACGGCCATCATGGTGTGGCCGGGCGAGCCGATGTGAAAGATGACCTCGCCGGCCAGGAATTTTCGTCGATGGGCGTGCGAGGTGAGCTCGCGGCGAGTCTCGGGATCGAGCGCCGCAAAGAGGCCGCATCGCTCCAAGAGGTGCCGGCCGTCCACCGCCGTATTATCCCGCATTCCCGGCATTGCCGCTCCGTCCGAGGCTCCGACGCACGCCGTTACTGACCTGGAGCATAGTCGGGCAAGTAATGATCTGCCATCCTCATTGTGAGGCATGGCCGCGAGGAATTCGACCATTCGGTCAAGTATTTGATTCCAAAAGAAAACGGCGCCGGGGATGTCCCCGGCGCCGGTCGTTTGACGCGCCGTTCGGATCAGAACGGGAAGAAAGCGTCGAAGTGGAAGAACGAGGTCCGCGCACCGTCCTTGGCGTAGAGTCCCGCCAGATATTTGGCCGAGAAGGTGACGGGACCAACCTCATACGCGAAGAGCGGACCGATATTCGCATATTGGAAGCGCTTGCCCGAAGATCCGAGCAGCGCCGCACCCGAGCCCGAGTCGCCATTGAGCTGCTGGGTAATGTTGAAGCCGGCGCCGACGGTGAACTTTCCGATGGTCTTCGCCACCGTGCCGTCGAAGTAGAAGTCGTTGCCGGACTGGTAGTGAGTATCGTCGTTGTTCGTGTTGATGTCGAAGATGATGTGGCCGGTGAAATTCCACCCATCGTTGAGCCAGCTCAGGCCGATATCGGGCTCGATCGTCCAGAAGTTGTTGGCGATGGAGTTCGGATTGGTGACCTTCACGCCGCCACCGGCGTTCAGAGTGCGATACGTGCCGTCATTGACGTAGACCGCGGTGCCGAACTTGGCGAACAAGCCGCCGCCCAGGTTCCAGGACAGGTTCAAGGGCGAGATGACGGTGTTGAAGATGCCGCTCTGCGTGCCGCCCAAGGTGGCCGAACCGCCGAGATTGAGGGTCTGCAACACATAGGGTTGTGTTACCGCGGTCGAGTACTGGGCGCCGAACAACTGAAAGTTCGGCGACCAGATGAGCGTCGGGTTGTTGTTGTACACATTGACATTGACGCCGACGTCATGACCGCCATGGTCCTTGACGGGGCCGGTGATGATCACGTTGTCGTCGAGGAAGTAGAAGCCCGGAGGCGGCAGCGCACCGGCCGGCGCACCGATCGAGATGCCGGGCTGGTATGGTGTCGGACCCTCCATCGCGGAGGCCGCGCCCGCCCAGGATACCACCGCGGCGGCCCCCAGGCCGGCGATGACCAAGGAAACTGATGTCTTCTTCATGTATCTCCCCTGTTAAGCCTCCGTCGAGGGCGTCTCGACGTTCGGATCGAATCTACGCCGTACACTCTGACGGGCGCCGCCATGCAGGCAAGCAATTTTGGCGTT
>Ga0209062_1001341_pt1 | contig 45413 bp, 44 predicted proteins | sample Coa_R2_2_FD_187158 | JGI IMG/M metagenome (GOLD analysis project Ga0209062, IMG submission 187158) | Surface soil microbial communities from Centralia Pennsylvania, which are recovering from an underground coalmine fire - Coalmine... | ecosystem: Environmental > Terrestrial > Soil > Unclassified...
GGGGGGGGGGGGAGCAATGAACCGGACTATCGCACTCGCCGTAGCTGCGCTTGCGCTGACAGGCTGCGGCGTCGCCGCCAAGGTCGATGCACGCAACAACATGCAGCAGTCGCTTGTCGCCTACAAACAGTGCCTCGCCCAGCACCCGGACAACGCCAGGCAGGCCTGCGAAGCCACGAAGCTGGCTTACGATGCTGACATGCGGGCTTATCGGGCGACATCGGCAGGTATCCGCAGCGGCCAGACGATCGATGTCAACACCACGAGTGACTAGACGCGTCGCCCGCTCCAAGGCCGACATCATGTGCCTTGCCGTCTACACGCTGGCTGGCGGCAAGATCCTGCGCGGCTTCATGGTGGCGACCATTGCAGACCGGCTAGGAATCGGTTTCGAGGAGGCGACAGACATGGCGGACGCGGCGCACGCTGCCGGCCTAGTGAGGCACGCGCACGGTACAGTCGTGTTAACCGGCGACGGGCAAGCGCGTGGGGCGACGTTGATGCCGCCGGTGGTCAAAAAGTCGGCCCCCCGCCACCCACCGGTGAGACCGTCAGCCCCTCCAGCCAGGCCTCAGCCTCGTTCCCGACGAACAGCCAGCCCCGCCACGCGCGGGAGCCGCAAGCCGAGCAGGTGAAGCGGAGGGTCCGAAGTTCGCGCATGTTCCCCTTGAAGTCGTCCAGCCGGCCGCCGAACGCCAGCGCCCGGTGACCGCATGCGGTGCATTCCACCCCGAGCGGCCGGCTGTACCCATAGAGGCTGTGCAGATTGTGCTTGCCGGTGACGGGCGTAGGCATGCAGCCGAGATCCTGTTCGGCGGCGCCTCTCCTGCACCTAGTTGACGACACCGGCGCCCCACGCGCCGCAGGACGACTCATAGCGCCAGTGTCAGCGGATGTCAGCTTGTCGGTGCAGGAGTGAGGTATCTTGAGATATTAAAGACGTCGGTCTGCCAATCGGGAAAGTACAGGGCGCCGTGAACCAGAACTTCCGGCGAGGGAGTTTCGGTCATTTCGCCTGACCAATAGCGCCTAGCACGATCAGGCCATTGCTCGGGTTCATCGACATGGAGCCATTCAGCATCACCACGGAAGACCGTCGAACCTACCACGATGCGCGCCCGCACGAGGAGGCGCTGTTGACCTTGAAACCATCGAGCGGAGCGATCCACGGCCAGATCTTCATCGTCGAAAAGAAAAAACGCTCCATTACGTGTGGGGAGCGAGGGAGCGCCGGAGGCACGTGCTGCTTCCCAGGCAATTTCCTTAGCATCGGTCCGGCCTTTTAGCGACTGCAAGGAAACCGCGTCCGGTGCATCGCGGTTGATCACTGACATGGAATAGCAGATTCCCTGTCCAACCCGCGCGTTGTTGATCAGCATCAAGCTATTCACCGAGTGCCAAAAGGTAGGCACCAATAGCCGATAGGTTTGGCCGCGCCCCTGAACAGTTTCGAAATGGGTCGACATCGCTGGGGAAATATAGACACACGAGCCACGAATGGCACTCGAAAGGCCCCGGCGGTGAGCCGGGGCCCAAGAGAAGGGCTAAGTAAGGAAGCCCTTTGCCGAGTAATGCTGCTAAGGCCTCATCTTCACAATGCGCGGGACCGCCCTTAGCTGTCCAGCCGACAGCGGTGGGGGCATTTCGCAGCGGCCTCCTAGGGCGAGCTGAATAGCCTTTGCCCGATCGGTCATCCCCAGTGCCACCGCGTCATAGTAACCCTCGTCGCGACAGAACCGGGAGCAAACCCGCCAAGCTGCCTGCCACCGCTTGCGAGACAGCCGCCGAACTGTGTGGCGCGGCTCTCCATGATACTGGCCGATGCGCCACGACTTGGCCGTCCAACCCAGCACCTTGCCCAAGACGACAGCGCCATGGTCGTCGATAAAGAGGAAATCGCTGTCTTTTTTCGGGCGGCGCCTGCGGATAACCCCAAGCCATTCGCCTGCTTCATATGCAGGGGCCATCGCGCCGTCAGGAACGCGCATCATGTGGGTGCCGAAGGTGCGGCCCGGGCGGCGGGGTATGGGGGTGTCGTGAACAGTCCTCAAGAGCCGATAGGCGTCAACCGCTTCCAGAAACGTTCGGAATGCAGGCCGCCATCGGCGGCGAGCTTCTACGATCAGCTCACGCCGTTTCTCCCGGGGGCACTCGTCTATCATCTCGACGGTCTTGTTGTCCCCGCACTTGGCCGCCAGCGTTCGACGAAATCGCGAGACTTTGTAATAGTCACTCTTCGCCTCGTTCAGCTCCCGTCCGCGTTGCAACAGGACGGCCGCTGCTTTCTCGTGGGGCAATTTCCGTCGATTACGACGCTTCTCGACCCACTGCCCCTCGAAGAAGGCGACCAACTGCCAGAAATGGACGGAGTTGCGATGCCCCGGTATCGTGAAGCCCGACCCGGCCCAGTCATGCAGGATTGCCCTTGCCTGCAGCGCCGCGAAGTCGGCTGGTCCTCTGGTCGGTTCTGGGCTCTGCATAGCTGCGAAGTGACGCTGAAGGGCCGTCCATTCCTCGAGCGTAACGAGGCCAGTAATCACGGGCTCAGGTGTGGCGCTCTGGTGCTGCGCGTAAGCGATTTTGGGACCAAACGTTGAACCGTCAGGCATCTTGGACTCCTCCAATCTCAGATGTTTGTACGTGGGGGCAACGCTGAGCCCCCTCTTTCTGAATGAACTGCGCTTGTGGGTAGTTGTGCGGCAGGGCTTACGCGGCATGGTCGCCTCCCGTCGTCGGCGCGCACGGCGTGCACGGGATCGGCGCGTCATTCACGATCAGGCGAAGCGACTGGCCTGTCCGAGTCTTGAACGTGGTGGGCTTTGCCTTCCGACCGGGCTTGCCCTTGCGGTCGCTTGTGGCCGCCATCAATGCATGCAGGCGGTCGGCCTCGTTTCGGAGAGGATGGACCGGCTCCACGTCGCCGTAGCCGAACCCGTTGAGCGAGTTTTCGAGCGGCGCAAGGCAGCCAACGGCGAACTCTGCGCTTTTGAGCAGCCGGCGGCGAGCGTGGCGCCCGCCGGCCCGGTCGAGCAAATCGGCTGCGCGCTCCACCTCGGCAGTGAAGTCTTCCAGCGCCTTTTCGATGACGCGGGCGAAGTGGCGCGCGCCCTCAATGCGATGGTCGTACGTCATTGGGCGGCCTCCCCGTCGCGTCGCAGGATACCATCCCATGCGGCGTCAAAGGCGCGGTCGAGGGCGCCCAGATCCGCCTTCATCCAGCGCTCCAGTGTCGCCGGCACGCCCTCCTCGCATTCCCTGTCGGCATCGATGACCAGGCTCATGACCTGCACCGTGCCAGCGAGATGGGTCTTAGCCTGAGCCACAGAGTCGAGCAGGTTGAATACCCGCGAATGCTCGATCGCTGCAGCCTGCTGAGCCGCTCGCTCTGCGGCCGCCTTGTCTAGCTCGCGGTCGTCAACCTTGATCGTGACGCCGCGGCCCGTAATGGTTGTGATGCCGTTCCTGGTGGTGGTGCGCTTGCTCATTTGGCACCGCTCTTCGAACCGCTGCGCTCATGTGTGTACTGGGCACAGACCAGCAGGCGCCGATGGGCCTCCATCACCCGGGCCAACCGGAGCTTTAGCGCCTCGGTCCCCTCTTGCAGAATGTCGCTCACGGTCTTGAGCGCCGGATGGTCCGACCGCCCGAGGATTTCGTCGCTCGACTGGCCGAGCAGTTGGGCGGCGGCCAACTCGGCCACCGTGGCGGCGGAATCGGGGGCGATCTGCTCCCGCATGAACTCCTGCCCTTCGTCTTCCGACCACAGGGGCCGGAAGCTGGGACGGCGCTGGATAACTTTGCGGCTGACTCGGCCTCCTCCGTTCGAGGCGCTCGCCGCAGATGTCGCTGTCATGGTCGTTTGCTCTAGGAAAACCGGCTTTGCAGGCCGGGCGCCAGCGGTCGGCACTGGCACCGGGAGCTGCAAACAGGCCTAGAGTCCTGCGCCACGACCTTCCCCCGAAGGGTATTGTATAGCCGTGGCACTCCCGGCATAGTGAGCCGGTCGCGACCCACGGCAAATGGGCGCGTCGCTTTCGATGGTTCGATGATCCCGGCAAGGATCGCCTCGCCATCGCTCTAGGATGCCAGCAGGCCCGGCAAGGCCGTTTGGCGGGAGTTTGCAGCTCCGCTTGGCATCGTGCCTCAATTCCATCACAAGCGCCACCGTCCCAAACGGTGGGACGCTTGCGTGTCGCCAGGACGCGCTATCGCGGTTGCGGCTGGGGCCGGATCGTCTACCTTGCGCCCGCGATTGGGGGTGGGGATCCGATGGCTTCTCGGCAGATCGTTGTCGCGGTGATCCGATGCTGAAGTGGGTCGCGCCGTGGGTGGTGCTAGCGGCTGTTTTGGGTTTCGCATTAGGGGCAAGCCTCCTCTCACAGCCATCTGACTGCTTTCAGCACGGACCGGCGACCGTGGAGCGCGGCGGGAGTGCAGGCCTGCCAGCCCCAAAAGAGGAGCACGATTGCAAACCGTGGTGGGGGCCGGAGTGGTCTTTGGTGTGGGCTACTATCGGCCTCGTGATCGTTACGTTTGGGCTCGCTTGGTTCACGGCGTATTTGTTCTGGACTACTCGCGCACTTGCGGACGACTCCCGAGCCGCGATTGGGCTAGCCCGCGACGAGTTCAACGCGAGTCATCGGCCTATCCTTCGTGTACGTCGAATGTTTGTGTGGCCCATGAGACAGGGGCACGAGATTGTGGTGCAATTTGAGGTCGCTAACGTAGGGAGCACTGAAGCCACGCTCAAACGCTGCGAGGCCCGGGTTGAGGTCCTTCGCGCAACGCCAGGAACTTGGCTCGATGGAACACCAGAACCCCAATGGCACGGCAGTGCCGCGTCCGATGACGAAATCGTCATTGAGAGTGGTGGAACGCACGAAGTGATCCTAACCACGGACCTAGCATTTCAGAACCGCGCTCGTTTTTCCGCCGGCAATATGCTGGTCCGTGGGCACGTGCTTTACGGGGATCGCCGGAACGTGAACAGGCGGACCGGCTTTGAACGTGTATGGCGGGCCGAGGCTAATCGGCGTTTGGGGTTTCGGTTTACGAAGCGCAAAGAACCAGACAGTGACTACGAGTACGAGGATTAGCGTCTCCGCCACTCCCACGCCGGCTCGCACCTATGCGCGTGGACGCCAAGTCCCGAAGCTTTCGCGTCAGCCTCTTGACTGACGTAGTCTCGGCTATAGCGGACGAATGCCCAGGCCATGCCACTTCTGACCATCTCAGCCTGGATATCGACGCCATCCGCGCGGCATAGGCCGATCATGCGGCCGTAGCGATCCACTCCCCTATTTTCGCAGGTGATCACATGCCCTCTGACCAACTCGCGCATGTAAGTGGTGGCCGCTCGCCCGGCAGGCCAACCATCCGGGCAGAGTTGTTGCGACTCGGGGGCATCAATGCCCCACAGGCGCACGCGCTGGCCGCTCAGCTTGATGGTGTCGCCGTCAGTGACGGTCTGAGCAGAAGCCTGCGCAGCCAGTAGCGCAACAGTGAGCGGCGCCAGAGCTAGGAGCAGTTGCTGCCTAAGCATCTACGGCGGCGACCACCGACGCTGCGACGACAAGCACGGCGTACATAGCGATGTAGAGCACACTGCCGATCGCAAGGTAGGACCAAAAGTCACCGTAGTGGTGCCAAATCTTGAATATCCAGAAAATCTCAGCGATCGGCGGTGTGAGGAAGGTGACGATTGCCGCCACTACGCCCGAAATCTCGTACGCCAACCAAGTTGTGTAGCCGTGAAGCACGAGACCAAGAACGATTTTCAAAAGGTTGGACAAGCCGAATATTGCACCAGCTGTCGCCAACACAATCTGCCGCATTACAGATCCCCCCGGTCTCTATCGGCACAGTGTCAGGGGAAGCGATTATCTGCAAGCTCGCGATGGTTGCAGCGCCATCCCCGCCAGCAGGCCGGGCACGTGTCGTGTCAGGACAGCGCGCCCGACTGGCCGGCGAAGCTGACGGTCGACGCCAGGGCCGAGCTGAGCTTTGCAAGAGTGGTGACGGTCAAACCGTTGGTTTGCACCAACACGTCATTGCCGACACCCGGAGATGGGCTCATGGCGTTCACGTCGGTCTTGACCAGGGCCGTCGCGGTCTTCGCCGTCGCGGCATCGGCTTTGGCAGTGGCCGTTGCGGTCTTCGCGGTAGATGCCGCGGTCTTGGCGGTCGCGGTATCGGTCTTCACCGTTCCCACCTGCGTCTGCAGCGCGAGTAGCGCCGTCGCCAGCGCATTGAAGTCGGCGATGAGAGTCGTCTGCTGCGCAAGCGTGGCATTGAAGGCCACGCCGCTGCCCGAGGCAGAGCATTGGTGGGTTGTAGCGTTATAGCTGATCGGCGGCGTGCCACTGCCTCCGCTGTTGATCGAAGCGATCAGATTGCCCAGCGTATCGAGGTCGGCCAGCGTGGTTGTCGCGTCGGTAACCGCCGTTGCGCAATCGTTGTCGGCTGCCGTGATATCCGCCACCACTGTGGCGACGTTGTTGTCCGCCGTCGTCGTATCGGTGACGACGGTGCCGACATCGTTGTCGGCGGTCGTGGCGTCGGTCTGCGCCGTGGTGATCTGGGTGCTGAGCGCGCTGACCGTGACCGGCACTGCGCTGGTTGCGACAGGCGGTCCGAGCGCCACCCCAAAAGACAGGTTAGCCACGAATTCTCCGTTTGCTTTTGTCAACCGTGCTGATGTGTTCGCCGATGCTGGGCATTAGAGGAAAAACGGAGCGATTGCCGCCCCGGCCTTCAGTACACCGCCGATGGCATCCATGATGCCGCCCGTGCTGGCCGCGCTTGCCTGCGCTTCCGCTGCCGACGCCGCCGCATCGGCCTGGTCCGCCTCCGCATTATAGGCGGTCTGCTGAATCTTGTAGGTGTTCTCGTTGATGGCCGTCTGCGTGCCGATAATCGATCGCTGCATGGCCCCCTGCTGGGCGCTCTCGCGGAGAATGTCTCCCGCCGACCCTTGCCCGCTGAAACCAGCGCCCGCCACGTCGGCCCGGGTACCCGACTCCGACTTGTAGATTTGCCGCGCCGCCGCAAAGTCCTGCAATTGGCCCGAGGCGCCCGCATAGGCGATGTTGAAGCCTTCAAGGTTGGCCGCATCCCGAAAGCCCTGCGCTTCCTTCCGGTAGCCCTCGGCCGAAGCCTGAAGCGCGGCAGAGTTCGCCTGCCCGCCCAGGAAGCTGCCCGCTGCGCCAACGAGGTCGGCGGCGGCGCCGAGCCCCGCGCTCCATTTGGCGCCAGAGGAGTTTGGATCGGGCATGCTTATCTCCCTCCAATGAGAAGAACTGGTGGCCGTGCCGCATCGATCGGGAGAGGCGGCGCGTTCACGCTGTTGCTGTAAGTCATTCTGAGCCGAACCAAGTCGAGAAGATCATCCGGCGTGTTGACGTTTGCGAACGCCTCCTGCACGGCCGCCTGCCACGGGCTTGGCCGATTCTGGCTCGGGTTGTTCTGTGCGAAGAACTCGGGGTAGTTCTCAGAGAAGAGTGGCGCCGGCAGCCGGGTGCCAGTGAACAGATCCGCAGGATTGCCGAGTCCATATTCACGAAGAATGGGCATGCGTCAGGGCCTCCTCGCCCAAACAATCACTTCGCGCACCCTGGACCGCCTCGCGCGCGTGCAGGGCCGGGTGGCGGGAGCTGCTTGGCGGATGGCGAGTCCACTTCCTCAAACTCCACATCGACGACGCCCACGTGCTCGAGGAACTTTCGCTGCAGGTCCACGCTTAGCCCCATCCGGGTGAGGATCGCTTTCACATCCCTCAGGGCCTCGGCTTCGGACTTGTTGTCCACGGTGACCTTGTGCTCCGTCGTCGGATGCAAGCCGGCGCGATCGAGGAGCATGTGGGCAGCCTTCAGCGCGACGCGTCGGTCAGGATCGGCCATGGCTTCATGGATTACGCCGACAGCGGTAATCGCCCCGGCGTGCAGGCGGCGGCGGGCCTCCTCCTGGATGGCGGCCTGGACCCGGTCGTCGTGCGCTATGCGATGGGCGATGAACCGAACGTTGTCGGGGTTCTCCCCGCCGTAGCCCGCCGCCCGGGCGGCCTTCGTGTAGTCGGCAGTCCCGAGCGTAAACAGGGCCAGGACAAACGCCCTCTGCCGGTCTGTCGGGAGGGCTCGCATCGCCGGTCCCAAATTGCCATCGGGCACTTTGAGGGCCAAGCCCGGGGTCTGATCGGTCATGTGCGGAAGTGTACTTCGCGCCTATGTGAATGGCAATATTATTTCTATTACTGCGTTTAATGCGCAATAAACGCAAAGGTGCGAATCGTTCGCGGCTAGGTTTCAAAAAGGCCGCGAAAAATGGAGGGCAGGCAAAAATTCAAGCGCGACCGCGTTTTGGACCCCACCCCGGCACCCACCCCGGTCTTTTTGAGGCCGCTTTCCCTGCATCCGGGCGAAAGACGGTGTGGCCATCGCGCCCGCCACCGAAGGGGGAAACCGGTGCCTATCGCCGGGATTGGCCAGTGATCTCAATGGCTTGGCGATGAACCTAGGACCGGTGGACCCAATCTTGGACCCGATGTCTGATGCGATGCTCGATCATCAGGCGCCGGCTGCGTCGCGGCCGATGCCCTTCAATGTCCAGGGCGCAAACCATTGTAGACCCACATGTGATGCACTCTGGGGCAATCCGACCTCTCTCCGATCAATCCCTCCGACGAATGATCCACCTTTGGACACAGGGACGTTATCGCTCGTGGCCTTAGGGTCTCGGGATGTCCGAGAGCACAATTGCCGTCTATCTCCTGCTGCTGGTGTGTGGGCTTGCTGCGTTTGCGACATTGAAGCCGAGGCTAGGTCGGGGCTCCAGTTAGGGAGCCTCTGCGCCTTCAGGCGGCGGTGTGCGTGGCTCACGCTTTCGCTGCCGCTTGGTGTCCTTGCGTTGCTCGCGGTCCTTCCGCCTCAGCATGGCGAGGAGTCGATCGCCGTGTCGGCGGCGTCCCCTAACCGCTCCCCGTAGCTCGGCAACGTGACTCGGCTTCACGTCGCCGGGCCTACAGCTCGCCCCGCAACAACATCCGCTGCGCTTGCTGGGCCAGCAACACGATGGTTCTGGCGCTGCGCCAGGCGCCACGCTTGCTCAACTCCTCGAAGCCAGCGGGGTCCTTGTCCTTGACGAGGGAGAGCAGCGTTTTCGCGTGTGAGATGGTCTCGTCGACATGCTCGGCACCGACCGCACTCGCAAGGTTAGCTCGCTGTTCAACCTCCCAGCTTTTGCGCTGTTGGTCGCTGAGCTGATTATACACCATAGCGTCGCTCAGGGCCATTTCTGCGACGCTCGAGCCGATGGCGGAGGCGAAGCCCATAGCGCTGAAGGCGCCGCGAACTTGGGCGTCGAGAACGTGGAGCTTGTCGGGTTCAACATCTGCCGGGGTCCGATGCCTCCAATCGATGTTGAATTTTTCCGGAGGGCTTGCCCCGAAAACGTCGTCGTATCGACGCTGGGCGTCTGTTCTGTCGTCGGGTGTCAGTTGGACGCCCTCGCGCTCAAGCGCGGCATGCACGCGTTGGGGATCGGCGCCCGAGCGAAGCAAGGCATTTCCCATGCTCGCTGCTTGGTCGCTGGAGAGGTTGCCGAAGGGCTCATTATTGTCAGTCATGGCGCGCCTTAGTTTTCGGTGCCGGCACGGCGGTTAAGTTCGTTGAGCACGTGTGCCGTCGCGCTCTGGATCTCTTCTACGAGGCTCGGCAGAGATTCCGGTTGATGCCGGTAACGCTCGTCGTGGGGCCGCCCGCCCGGCAGGGAGAGACTTGCATCGATCGAAGGGTCACCGCCGACGCGCCACATCTCCCTTTCTGCGAGCTGGCGCGGATCATCGATGCCGCATGCCGGCCAGGAGATGCCCGCTGGACAGGCGCCTTTGGCGGCCATCACACTGGCGTGCATCGTTCGGTAGCCCTGTACGGCCTTCTCGATGCCCTCCCGGAACAAGTCCGCTGACTTCTCCGCCGCCGCCAGATGCATGCGAACGCTGCGAATCTGGGTACGTCGCAGCGCTACCACCCTCGCCCGGTCCGCTTCTGCCTCGCGCGCAGCCGCAGCCCTGTGGGCGACGCGCAACAAGTCGGCCTTGGCGCGCGCTTCGCGTAGCCGATCGGCCACCGCGGCCAGTTCCGCAGCCGACTCTTTCGTCCCATCCAGGGATTGAAGCGCTGCGCTCTCGTGCTCTCGTTCCAGTACGCCCAAGGTCGTTTCGGCAGCCTGCAGCTGTCCAAGAACGAGGCCGGCAGTAGGATGGCGACTTGCGCCACCAAGTTTAGGCAACACACCCATTTCAAAAGGTCCTTTCATCATTTCGGCTAAGGGGATTGCCGCCAACCTGAACTTGTCGGCTGCCACGCCGGGTCCAAGGTTGGCGGCCACGGATCGTCTGGCTTCTGCGCACAGGCAGCGACGACCCGAATACAGTTTGCGGCCTAGGGGCGTCGGTCACCTCGCCCCCTGCATCGTGCCGTCATCGGTGATCGTGTAGCGGCCAGTCGATTCGTTCCAAATGCCCTCGATCGTGCCAGGGCGCCCGATCTCGGTGTGATAGCGAGACTTCGCGACGATGATCTTGGTCGGCAGGCCAGACTGAGGCCCCTCGCGCCAGAGCAGCACGCCAACGTCAGGCTTGTTCGCCCAATGAGCGCTGTCGGCGATGTCGTAGAGGGTGGGCTGGGGATACTTGCCGTCCTTGTTGCGCGAAAGCTTCGCCGGATGCGCCACCACGATCAGGTGGACGCGGTACTTGCGCGCAAAGCGCTTCAGCGCCCTGATGGCCCAGCCGGTGTATTCGGTCTGCGTCATCTCCTTCGAGCGGATGTGCTCAAGCTCGTTCCATGGATCGATGACACAGATCTGGGCCCCGAACCGATTGACGGCGACCGCCATCGTCTCGAGCAACCATTCCAGGCTCGCTTCGGTGTCTTCGTCTGGGACCAAAAAGCGGAAGCGCTCATCGATCCAGGCGTCGGCAGCGGCCTTCTCGGCGCTGCTCATGTAGATTTCCAGCTTCTTCGAGTGGAAGGTCCGTAGGGCGCGGCGGTGGTCGGGCTTGGGCCGTTGCTCAAAGCTCGCAAAGACGGTCCGCCATCCGTGCTTCTCGCCCATGCGGCAAGTGATCTCGTTCACGATCGAGGATTTGCCAGCTCCCGGGACGCCGCTCACTACGCACAGATCGCCGCGTCGCAGGCGGTAGTGTTCCTTGAGCCCGATCATGCCGCAGTCGAGCGCAGGATTTGGCGGCGGGTCCGGCAACTCTGACATGCTGTAGATGCCGGGCGTGGCATACCACTGTGCCCGCTTGATCGTCTCCTGAACGCCCTTCTCCCGGTGCTGGCGAAGCGCCTGCGCAAGGTTGAAGCAGCCCTTGGGATACTTGACCCAGCGGCAGCGACCGCGGCCCAACGCTGAGGCCAGGTCCTCGCGCAGTGTGTCTCCTGCCTCGTCGCCATGGGTGCAGATGATCACCTCGCGCACGCTCTCCAGCTTGTCGGCATAGCGGTCGATGAGGTCGCGCAAGCCCGTTCGCGTCGCAGGCACCGCCACCGATCGACGCAAGCCGGCAATCAGCGCCGCCCAGCAGGCATCCGGCGTGTCAGTGATGATCAACGGCTGGTCGTGCAGATCGTCCTGGGCGAGGACATCGGCATTGTAGATCAGTGGTTGGTCGACGTGCCGCTCCAGTGCCATGAACGTGTCGGCCTGGTGGACCGTCAGACCGACGATGCGCCCGCCTTCGCGGTAGGGGATGGCCAGGGCGCCGCGATGCTTGGTCGAGTGCCCTGCTCCAAGATCCAGTGCCAGAAATGCCTCAGCCTCAAAGCCGCGCTGTTCTAGCGCTGCGATCAGCTCGGGCGTGATGGGCTCCACCATCCGGTCGAGGAAGCCGCTCATGGTAGATACTCCGCCCACGGCGCGCGGGGCGACGCCTTTGGCTTCCGGGATTTGATGACGGCCTGCATCCACGACTCGGGATGCTGAACACCGGCCCGCACAGCTCGTCCGATCGCGGCGATCAGCTCTGCGTCATCGTTAAACTGCTTGCGCCAACTCCCGAGGATGCTCCGGCAGGCATCGTTGGTTTTGCCGGTGGTCTTGACCAGCCAAGACAGACCTTGGCCGAAAATTACCTTCACCGGATCAAGGTCAACATCAGCGTCCGGCGGCGCGACAGCGCCCGTAAGGAATTGAGAAGGATGAGAAGGATGAGAAGAAGGCAGAGCTTTGCCAATGGCGTCGCCATTGGTTTGCCATCGCCGTTTTGCCGTCCCATCACCGTTTAGTGTTGTTCTGGCTGCACTTTCAGCACTTCCAGCGCTTGGAGTTTTGCCATCGCTTTCGCCATCGCGCTCGTCATGCCTCTCGCCATAGGGTTCGCCATCACGTTCGCCATATGGTTCGCCATGGTGCTCGTCAGCCATTTGCCATCCGCCATTTGTGGGCGAGATGCCGTTTGATGCTGACCCACCTGCACTTTTCGCGCTGGGTGGTTTGCCATCAGTTTGCCATTTAGCCGCCGCGCCGAGCTTGCCGGCAGCGGAACGCTGCTGCCTAAGCTTCGCCTCTCGCACCATCCGCCGGCAGTACACTCGGCCGCGTTCGTCGACCGATGCCGCACCATTGTTCACCAGCTCGTCAATCAAAGCCTGGGTGGTTTCGACGGTCTCACCGATCTCGCGGGCGAATAGCGCTCCTAGCTCGGCTTGGAGGGACGGAAGGCCGTCGAGAAGGACTACGCCATATTCGGGCGACTCCGCGGCGGCGGGCAGCATGTGCACCGCCCAGATCCCCTTTGCCCCTGGCGAGCAGCGCCGCAACTTGGGATCGTCCCGCAGGTCCGCCCAGTAGAGTATGCTGGACGGATTGCCACGGCGACGCTGTTCGATCGGTTTCGTCACTGCGCGTCCTGCTCGATCGGCAGCTGGTTGATCTTGGAGCGCAGCACATAGCGCCCGTGGCTGCCTTCAAACTCACCGCTGTGGCGCTCGTATTTCGTCTCGATCACCACCCCCGCTTTCCGGAGCTTGTGAATCGCATCTCCTACCCGCACACCGGGATAGTCGACGGTGGTGATGCCTTCGCCGCCGGCGGCGAGCAGCTCCTCGAGGAAGAACCTGGCGCGCTTGGTCAGCGTGAGGGGCGACGGCTCTGTCGCCTCGATCGTGTACCGCGGGCAGCTCACGGCTCGATCCCTATGGCGTCAATCATGTAGTCGAGCACGGCGGGATTGAGTTCGCCGCGCGCGGCCTGTGCCTGAATGAGCTCGCGGGTCAGCCCGCGGAATGCGGCGCGCTGGAGCATCTGTTGCTGCAACCGGTCGTACTTGCCGAGCCGTCTGGTTGGCTGGGGTTTGCGTTGCGGCGTCGACAGGTGGTATACGTTCGTCATGTTCAACTCATCTTTCGCGAGGGGTTGGGCACTTGCATTTCGGGGGCGGTCCGTGGCGGGATTCGCCCCCTTTGCTTTAGGCGGCGCGCAATTCAGACGTGCTGCGCACTGGCCCGCGGGTCTTGCTGGCGATGTAGGCCCTCAGTGAGCTCTCGGTGTAGGCGAGGGAATCTCAGGCAGGCCTTTAGGCAGCCTTGTCCGGGATGGTGGAGGCCAGGTCGTGACCGGCCCGCAACAGACGCTCGATTTGAACCTTGGGCACCAAGATACGGCGGCCGAGGCGGATGGTAGGCAGACCGCCAGACGCAGCGAGCCGGAACCCCGTAGTCCTAGAGACTCCGAGGAGTTTGGCCGCCTGTTCCACGGATAAGGTCAATTGTTCACTGTTCACGGAATGGCCTCGTACATGCTGGAGGAAAGTTGCTAGTTTCTCTAGTATCCTGTCGTTTTCTTGCGTATAAGGCATATAATGAGCGTTGTGAAGAGGAAATAGAAATAATCTTTCAATCTCTGTCCACAGACCGTGCTTCCGGTCATATTTCGGTATACCGGAATGCTTGACGCCCATACAATATGGGTATACCCAAATGATAGTTCCCAAACGGAGCCCGATCACTATGAGCAAGCGTGACTACGGTGAAGGATCGATCGACGAACGCGGCAAGGGTCGCTGGCGCCTTCGGTATCGCGTGAACGGCCGCCGCTTCGCCAAGACCGTCAGGGGAAGCATCAGCGATGCCCGGAAGGAACTGCGTCGGCTCCTCAAGAGTGGCGACGACGGCGAGCATGTCGAGCCCAGCAAGATCACGGTCGTTGAGCACGTGCGGGCACGCCTCGCCCAATGGCGGGCTTCCGGTGACATCAGCGACAAGACAGCCGAGCGATACAGCGAGCTGATCGAAAACCAGATCGCCCCCTTCCCTATTGGCTCTATCAAGGTGCAGACGCTTAAGCCGGTCGATGTCGAGGCTTGGCACACCAAGCTACGCGCCAGCGGGAACAAGCGCGGCGGCGGACTCGCAGCCAGGACGATCGGGCACGCTCACAGAGTGCTGTCGAAGGCGCTGCGTGAGGCGGTTAAGTTCGACATGGTGATGCGGAACGCCGCGGGTAAGGACGGCCAGTCGGCGCCCAAGGTGCAGACTGAAGAAGTCGAGATCATCGCGCCTGAGAAGATCCAGCCGATGCTGGACAAGCTGCGCGGCCGCGCGATCTACCCCAAAGCCGTTACGGCACTGTTCACGGGCCTGCGCCGGGGTGAGCTGCTGGCCTTACGCTGGTCGCGTGTTGATTTGGATGGAAAGGAAATCGACGTTCGCGAGGCGCTGGAGGAGACGAAGGCGCATGGCGTTCGGTTCAAGGCCACCAAGACCAAGAGCGGCCGGCGGGTGATTAGCCTGCCGGACATCGTGGTCGAGACTCTGCGAGAGCATCGCCGCGAGCAGCTCGAGCTACGGATGGCCCTGGGCCTCGGCAAGCTGCCGGATGACGCCCTGGTGTTCCCTGCCCTTGACGGCGGCCCACAGGCGCCAAGGCAACTGTCCGGCGACTGGCGAGAGGTGCGCGAGGCTGCTGGCGTGGGCGATGTCACGTTCCATGCTTTGCGTCACACGCATGCTTCGCAGCTCATCGAGGCCAACGTCGACATCGTGACCATCAGCAAGCGGCTCGGCCATGCTTCACCGAACATCACGCTCCAGGTCTATGCTCACCTGTTCCAGAAGCGCGACGACAAGGCCGCGGCGGCGATCAATGCCGCGTTTGCGGGGCTCGCTTGAGTCAATGGCGCAAGCGGTCCTTGGGTCCAAATTGGGTCCAACGGTGCCATCGTTTCGGTTCCGTTCGACAAGCAGCAGTCGCTAAGTTATTGAAATCACGTCGTTGGATGGGTGGCCGAGCGGTTTAAGGCACCGGTCTTGAAAACCGGCGTGGGTTCACGCCCACCGTGGGTTCGAATCCCACCCCATCCGCCAGTTGCAGCTGCCGTCTGCGAAGAAGCCGCAAGCGCGAGACGCTTGCAGGACTGACGCTTGCGGGGCTCAGGGGGCCACTGTGGCGAAGAGCCAGATCACCAAGCCGCCGATACAGAGGCAGGCCCCGAAGGCAATCCATTCCAATCGATTGAGCAAAATTTGTCGCCGCTGTTCGCGCGGCTTCCGACGAGACATGCTCAACCGGTAACCGAGGCAGCTGTGTAATGCCACTGACACAAGGTCAAATTTTGGGGATAGCCATTTTCAGTCTGCGGTAGCGATCTTGCGTCACGCCACGCTCACTGCGTCACGCCGAAGCGCGTGAAGTCCTCGCCGACCTTCGGCAGCAGCTTCACCGCGGCGGCTATGTCGGCGCCGCCGCCGCTCTTGTCGCCACTCTTCGTCTTCGCCATCCCGCGCCCATACAGCGATCGTGCATGGTTGGGATCGATCTGCAGCGCGGCATTGTATTCGTTGATCGCCATCTGGAAGTCGCCCAGCTTCAGCTGGATGAAGCCGCGGGTATCGAGCGCGTCGATGTTTCCCGGCGACAGCTTCAGGGCCTCATCGCAGTCGTGCAGCGCGTCGACCAAGTCCTTGCCGATCACGGCGCGGGTCAGGCAGCGGTTGTTGAAGGCGACCGCGAGGCGCGGGTTGAGCCGGATCGCCTCGCTGTAGTCGGCGATCGCCCGGTCGTACTGGCCCTTGGCGAAATAGGAGAAGCCGCGGTTGTAGTACGGCCCGGCCGCGTTGGGCACGAGCTTGATCACCTCGTTGAGGTCGGCGATGGCTTTGTCGTGCTGGCCGATCTGGGCGTAGAGGCCGGCGCGTGCGAGATAGGTCTCGGCGCTCTTGGGATCGAGCTTGATGGCGCTGCTGTAGTCGGCGAGCGCCCGCTCGGTGCTGCCGCGCAGGCTGAACAGCAGGCCGCGATAGTAGTACGGGCGGGCGAACTCGGGCGACAGCTCGACCGCCCGGTTGAGATCCGCGAAGCCCTTGTCGAAGTCGCCGCTGCCGCCATAGGCGACGCCGCGATGCATCAGGGCGTTGATGTTGTCGGGGCCGAGTTGCAGCGCCTTGGTGAAGTCCGCGATCGCGCCCTCGAAGTCGCCGCGGCGGGTGTAAAGGATGATGCCGCGATTCAGGTACGAGGTGATGTACTTGGGATCCCACTTGATGGATTCGGTGTAGTCCGCATAGGCCTTATCCGGCTCCTCGAGCGCGTGATAGGCAAAGCCGCGCTGGAACCAGCCAAAGGCGAACTCGGGGTCGAGCCGCAGGCCCTCGTTGAAGTCGGTGATCGCCCGCCGGTAGTCCTGACGCGCCAGATAGACGCCGCCGCGGGCGACGAAGACGCGCGCCTCCGTGGGATTAAGCCGGATCGATTCGTTGAAGTCGGCCAGCGCCAGATCGTACTCGGTCTTCAGAACGTACGCCACGCCGCGCTGATAGCGCGCGTGCGCGACCTGCGCCCAGTGGCGCACCGCCTCGGGATCCTTCGAGCCGAACTGCAGGACATCGCCGGTCAACAGGCCGAGCCGCAGCGCCTCGGTGAAGTCGGCGATGGCCTTGTCGGGATCGCCCTTCTCGCGCCACGAGATGCCGCGATTGATCAGCGCGTTGATCTCCTTCGGGTCGATCTTGAGCGCGTCGGTGAAGTCCTGGATCGCCTTGTCGTACTCGCCCTTCTTCGAATACCAGACGATGCCGCGGTTGATCAGCGGCGCCACGTCGAGCGGGTTGATGCGATGCGCCTCGGTATAGTCGGCGATGGCGTTGTCCGGCTCGTTGACCGAGTGATAGGCGATGCCGCGATGCAGGTAGGTGTACTCGTCGCCGGGGGACAGCCGCAGCGCCTCGCTGAAGTCGGCGATCGCCTCCCGGAACATCTCCTTGTACATGTAGGTCGAGGCGCGCCCGACATAATGCGCCGCCGCCGTCGGATTGATGCGGATCGCGTCGTTGAAGTCGCCGATCGCCGCGTTGTACATCGGGATCGCCTGCTCGCGGATCTTGCTGCCCTTGTCGAGGTAGACCAGGCCGCGCTGGTAGTAGGCGTCGGCGAGCTGCGTGCTCTGCAACATCGCCTTGTAGTACTGCGCGCCGAACGGCTTGCCCGCGGCATCGACGGTGTTCGTGCTGACCGTCGGGCCGTTGCCCGGCAGGCACTTGATGGCGTCGGTGAAGTCGGCGATCGACTGATTGAGGTTGCCCTTGCGCTTGTAGACCAGGCCGCGGTTGATCCAGGCGGTGGCCTCGCAGCGGTTGAGCTTCAGCGCCGAGTTGAAGTCGGCGATCGCGCCCTCGTTGTTGTCCTTCTTGGTGTAGAGAATGATGCCGCGATTGACGTAGGGCTGCACGTCGTTGGGCGTGAGGCGGATGGCGTCGCTGTAGTCGACGATCGCCTGATCGGCGTCGCCCATCGTGTGATAGATCACGCCGCGCTGGAACACGATCTGCCCGGAGGGCGCCGAGGTGCGAATCACATCGGTGTAGAAGCGCAGCGCCGTGCGGTAGTCGTTCATCGCCCCCTTCGGGTCGCCGTCGTTGGCGCGCGCCACGCCCCGGTTGAAGTAGGCCAGGCCGAGGCCGAGCCCCTTCACGGCGCCACTGTCGATCACGTCGCTGCAAACATTGATGCGCTGCTTGGGCGTCAGGCCATTGCCCACGTAGCAGATGTCCGGCGTCGATGCCGGCTGCACGGCCACGGGCTGCCCGACGGTCGCCGGCACCTTTGTCGGTTGCGCCATCGCGAGGATCGGCCACGCCGCGACAGCCAGCACGCATGCCAGCGCGGACAGGCAAAGTTGGTTACGCATGACCCTTCCCTGGCGCCGCCGGCGCGGCCTCCCCGGTCCCCTGCTCATCGACGTCCAAATGCCTCGCACACCTTCGAAGCGGGCAAGCCCTAGCACAATTTCCGAATCCCCTTAAGAAATTCCATCCGCAATGCGACAATCTGGGAGGATTCAGCTGCGATGCATCTCGACCGGACTTCGTCATTTTGGCAGGATTCCTGCCAAAAGCGGGAGGAATCCGAATGCACAGGCGCACAGTCGTCGCTGGCCTGGGAAGTGTGCTGGCGGCCCCAGCCATTGTCCGCGCCGAAGGGACCTATCCCAACCGGCTGGTTCGCTACATCAATCCCTACCCTGCCGGTGGGCCGACCGACACGCTCTCGCGCCTGTTCTGCGCAAGATGACCGAACTCACCGGTCAGCAATGGGTGGTCGAGAACCGCGGCGGCGCGGGCGGCAATCTCGGCATGGAGGTGCTGTCGAAGTCCGATCCTGACGGCTACACGCTGGGCCTGGGCGGCATCGCTGCGCACGCGATCTCGCCCAGCCTCTATGCCAAGCTGCCGTTCAACGCCCGGACCGACTTCACCTTCATCTCGACGATCTGGTGGCTGCCGAACCTGCTGGCGGTGAATCTCAATGTTCCGGCCAATTCGGTAGCCGAGCTGGTGGAGCTTTGCCGCAAGAACCCCGGCAAGTACTCCTACGGCTCGGCCGGCTCCGGCACGACGCTCCATCTTTCGGGCGAACTGTTCAAGATGCTGGCGAAGGTCGACATCCAGCACGTGCCCTATCGCGGTTCGGCGCCGGCGACGCAGGATCTGCTGGCCGGTCAGATCCACATGATGTTCGACAACATCCCCGGGACCTTGACCCAGTCCCGCGCCGGCAAGGTGCGGGCGCTGGGCGTCACCTCGACCAAGCGCACATCGGTCGCGCCCGAGATCCCGGCGATCGCCGAGACGCTGCCGGGCATGGACATGATCTCGTGGACCACCCTCACCGGCCCGGCGAAGCTGCCCGCCAACGTGATCGAGCGCCTGTCCGAGCTGTCGAGAAAGGCGCTCGAGAGCAACGACCTGAAGGCGAAGTACGCCGACCTCGCGACCACGGCGTGGTGGAGCACGCCGGCCGACACGCTGGCCTTCCGCGATTCGGAAGAGGCGCGCCTCGCCCCAATCATCAAGGCGTCCGGCGCGCGTGTTGACTAAGGACCGCGGGTAGCCGATGCCTGCGCGATGCAAAAGCATGCCTCTCTGATGCTTCCGGACGGCCTGCACGATGTGCCGGCGGACCGGGTCGCAGCCGTCGTCACGTCGCTGGAGATGAAGTCGCGCCCCGCTCTTCGGCCCGAGATGCGTGGCCCCTGGCAATTGCGGCACATGCCGCGGCCGGAGCCCGACACGTATCGCGCGCTTTACGGCAAGATCGGCGACGAGTGGATCTGGTTCTCGCGCCTGATGATGAGCGATGCCGAGTTGACCGAGATCCTCTGGCACCCACAGGTCGAGGTCTATGGGCTCGAAGCTTCGGGCGAGCTCCAGGGCCTGCTCGAGCTGGACTATCGGATCGAGGGCGAGGCCGAGCTGGCCTTCTTCGGCGTTACCGCGCCATTGGTCGGTGGCGGCGCCTCGCGCTGGCTGATGAACCGCGCCCTGGAGAAGGTCTGGCAACGGCCGATCAAACGCTTCTGGGTCCACACGTGCACGCTGGATCATCCTAACGCCCTTGCCTTCTACATGCGCTCGGGCTTCGTGCCGTTCCGGCGGCAGGTCGAGATCGCGGCCGACCCCCGGCTCCAGGGCGTGTCATTGTCATCGCGCGAGCGCACGCCGGTGCTGGCGAAAGCATCCTGAAGGAGTAGACATGCAAACCCTCACCACGGCGCAAGCCGTCGTGTCGATGCTCGAGCTGAACGGCATCGACACCCTTTTCTGCCTGCCCGGCGTGCAGAACGATTCCTTCTTCGACGCGCTCTACGATCGCACCAATGCGATTCGGCCGATCCACACCCGGCACGAGCAGGCCTGTGCGTACATGGCGCTGGGATACGCCATGGCGAGCGGCAAGCCGTCGGCCTATGTCGTGGTGCCGGGTCCCGGCTTCCTCAATACGACAGCCGCGCTCTCGACCGCCTATGCCGCGAACGCGCCCGTCCTGGCGCTGACCGGCCAGATCCAGCAGTCGATGATCGGCCGCAACGTCGGCCTGCTCCACGAGCTGCCCGACCAGCTTTCCATCATTCGCGGCCTCACCAAGTGGGCCGATCGGATCAACGCCCCGGCCGAGGCGCCGGGCCTGGTGAACGAGGCCTTCAGGCGCCTCCTCTCGGGCCGCCGCCGGCCGGTCGGTCTCGAATGCGCGATCGACACCTGGGGCCGCAAGGCGCCGGTCGTGCTGCCGGCAACACCAGCGCAAGCCGATCCCTGCCCGGTCGACGAGGATGCCGTTGAGCGGGCAGCCAAGCTGCTGGGCAACGCCAAGCGGCCGATGATCGCCGTCGGCGGCGGCGCGCAGGGCGCGGGCGAGCATGTGGCTGAGATCGCCGAGATGCTCGAGGCGCCGGTGATGACCGGCCGGATGGGCCAGGGCGTGATCGACGGCCGCCATCGCCTGTCGGTGACCTCGCCAGCCGGATACCGTTTCTGGGGCGAGGCCGACGTCGTGCTGGCGGTCGGCACGCGCCTGCAGGCGCCGCTGATGGCCTGGGGCGTCGATGACGACCTCAAGATCATCCGCATCGACATCGACGGCGAGGAGATCGACCGCCAGCGCAAGCCGGAGATCGGCATCATCGGCGACGCGAGGGCGACCTTGAAGGCGCTGGCCAACCGCCTCGCTGCGCACAACAGCAAGCGCAATGGCCGCGCCGAGGCCGTGGCCGAGACCAAGGCGCAGGTGATGAAGAAGGTGCACGATTTGCTGGCGCCGCAGCTCACCTATCTCGATGCGATCCGCAAGGCACTGCCGGACGACGGCATCCTGGTCGATGAGCTGACGCAGATGGGCTACGCCGCGCGCTTCGCCTACCCGACCTACAGGCCGCGCACCTTCCTGTCGCCAGGTTACCAGGGCACGCTCGGCTGGGGCTACGCCACCGCGCTCGGCGCCAAGGTCGCCAGGCCCGACACGCCGGTGCTGTCGATCAACGGCGACGGCGGCTTCCTGTTCACGGCGATGGAGATGGCGACGGCAGCGCAGAACAACATCGGCACGGTCGCCGTAGTGTTCAGCGACGGCGCCTACGGAAACGTCAAGCGCATCCAGCAGCAGTCCTTCAAGGGCCGCACCATCGCCTCGGAGCTGCACAATCCGGACTTCGTGAAGCTCGGCGACAGCTTCGGCATCGCCGCCGAGCGCGTGAAGTCGCCGGCCGAGCTCGGAGCCGCGATCACGCGCGGCTTCTCGCGCGGCGGACCGACCCTGATCGATTGCCCGGTCGGCGTGCTGCCCGATCCATGGCCGCTGGTGACGCTGCCGCGCGTCAGGCCGCGTAAGTCTTGATCACATCCGGATCGGGGTCAGGTCCCAGCCCCGGCCCCTGCGGCACATTGAAGGCGCCATTCACCGGATCGATGAGTTTGCCGTAGAGGCTCGCCTCGAGATCCATGTGATAGCGCTCGACCAGCGCGCCAGGCTGGCCACGCGCGGCGGTGAGATGAAGCGTCGCGAGGAAGCCGGGCCCGAAGTACGGCGAGTGCGGCATCAGCGTCACGCCCGATGACTCGGCGAGCGTCGCGACCTTCAGGAACTCCGTGATGCCGCCGACCTTGGTCACGCTCGGCTGCGCATAGTCGACCGCGTTGGCGGCGAACATGTCGCGGAACTGGATGGCGGTGCAGAGGTTCTCGCCGGAGGCCATCGCCACGCCAGTGCCTTCGCGCAGCCGGGCGATCGCGGGGAAGTCCTCGGGCGGGAAGATCGGCTCTTCGAGCCAGTAAAGATCGTAGGGCCGCAGCTTCAAGGTCATCTGCCGCGCCTGCTCGGGCGTCCACGGGCAGTTCGTATCGACCATGATCGGCACGCCGTCGCCGGCCGCCTCGCGGGCAGCCCGCACCTCCGCTTCTTCAGTCTCGTGCAGCTTGATGTAGCGATAGCCCTGCTGGATCGCGAGCTTGGTGCGCGCGGCGATGCGCTCTGGATCGCGGAACTTGAGCAGGCTCGCATAGGCCGGCAAGGAAGTCTGTCCTGCGCCACCCAGCAGGCGATGCAGCGGCAGGTTTGCGGCCTTGGCGACGATGTCCCAGAGCGCAATGTCGAGACCAGACAGGGCGAAGATCGTGATGCCGTAGCGGCCGTGCAGATGGAGCGCCTGCTGCAGCTCGTAGGAGAGCCGGGCGATGTCGCGCGCATCGCGGCCGATCACGCGCGGCGCGATCATCGAGTGCACGGCCGCGCGTACGGAGTCCATGCAGCCATAGCAGAACGCGTCACCCCAGCCGGTGAGGCCGGTGTCTGTCTGCACCCTCACCAGGAGCGTGTCGTTGCTGGTCCAGCGCGCAAAGCCGCCCGGCTTGCCGCCGAACGTGAAAGGAACCTTGATGGCGAACGTCTCGACGGCGGCGATCTTCATGCCGCTTCGCCCTTCTCGCGCACATCGGCCAGCAGCCGCTCGGCGTGACCACGATCGGCCAGCCGCTTGGAGGTGAAGCGCGGGTCGTTGCGAGGCGCCAGCAGCAGCACGTGCGATGCGAGCTCGGCCGGCGGTGGCGGCGGCACCGAATCGCCTTCCGGCATCTCGACCTCGGCCAGTGCAAAATAGGTGCGGCCGTCGTCGGTCTTGAAGAAGTCGACGTCCCAGTGGAAGCGGCCGTCGTTCCAGGAATAGCGCGCCTTCTGCAAGGTCTCGCGTCGCAATTTCCACAGCCGGTCGAAGTCGACCGGCGCAATCTCGGTTTCGATCTCCACCATCTGGTCGTCGACCGGGCGCTTGTACGTGAAGATGTGGCGAGTCCGGCCGGCACCTTCCATCGAACGGATGCGCAACCCCGAGGCATCGAGATAGGCCTGCTTCAGATAGTGCCGCGTCGCCCCCGGCTTGGTCATGAGGCGAGCTTCGAGAGTCCCGTCGTCTTCCAGGACAAACTTGCGTTCGTTTTCAATCGGCATGCGCGGTATGAATCCCCGATGAGCCAAACGCTGGACGACCTGCCGACGCCCGCCCTCATTCTCGACCGGACCATCCTGCGCCGCAACCTCAAGCGTATGAGCGACCGGCTTCGAGAGGCCGGTGTTTTGTTGCGGCCGCATCTGAAGACCGCAAAGTCCGTGCAAATTGGCCGGATGGCGGTCGAGGGCCACGACGGCCGGATCACGGTCTCGACCTTGGCCGAAGCGCGTTATTTCGCGCAGGGCGGCTTCAAGGACATTTTCTATGCCGTGGGGATCGTGCCGGCGAAGCTCGCGGCAGTGACGGAGTTGCGGCGCCAGGGCGTGAACCTGCGCGTCGTGACGGACAACCTTGCCGTTGCGAAGGCGGTCGCGGAGGCCGCCAAGGATGGCGATACCTTCTCGGTCTTCATCGAGATCGACAGTGGCGGCGGCCGCGCCGGCCTGCCCTATCCCGAGCTGCCGGGCCTGCTCGACATCGCCCGCGTCCTGCACGACGCGCCGGGCGTCGAATTGGCAGGCGTGATGACCCACGCTGGCCATTCCTATCACGAGAGCACTATCGACGGCATCGCCGCGGTCGCCGAGCAGGAGCGGCTGGCGATCGTCACCGCGGCGGAGAAGATCCGTGCGGCCCGTATCCCCTGCCCGATCGTCTCGGGCGGGTCGACGCCGACGGCGGTTCATTCGCGCGACTTCACCGGCATCACCGAGATGAGGCCCGGCGTCTATTGCTTCAACGATCTGGACCAGGAATATATCGGCTCGTGCGGCGCGGGCGATCTCGCCCTGTCGGTGCTGGCCTCGGTGATCGGCCATTATCCGCATCGCAACCAGGTTCTGATCGATGCCGGGGCACTGGCGCTGTCCAAAGACATCTCGGCGCAGGAGTTCCAGCCCAAAGTCGGCTTCGGCACGATTGCCGATGCGCCGGCCAAGGACATGGCGGTCGTTGCCTGCTCGCAGGAGCACGGCTTCGTGCAATCCGACGATCCAATCCCCTACGGCAACCTGCCGATCGGCAGCCGCGTTCGCGTCCTGCCCAACCATGCCTGCATCACGGCGGCGGCCTACGATCGCTACTACGTGATCGACAGCGATCTCGACGGCGGCAAGACCGTGGTCGACACATACGACCGCATCAACGGCTGGTAACTACAGCGAGCTCACGGTGTGGCCGCCGTCGACGGTGACGACGCTGCCGGTCATGAAGGCACCGGCGTCGGAGGCGAGAAGCAGCAACGCGCCGTCGAGCTCCTCTGGCTTTCCGATACGGCGCTGCGGGATGCGCTCGATCAGCTTCTGGCCGCCCGGCGTCTTCCAGAACGCGCTGTTCATTTCGGTCTCGATGTAGCCGGGGCAGATCGCATTGACCCGAATCTGGTAGCGCGCCCATTCCATGGCGAGGGCGCGCGTCAGGTGGATCAGGCCGGCCTTCGACGCATTGTACGGCGCTACCTGACCAATGGTGCGAAGGCCCAGGATCGAGGCGATATTGACGATACTGCCCGGCCGCTTCTGCGCGACCCAGCGCCTGGCCGCCCCCTGCGCCACCAGCCAGGCCCCGCGCAGGTTGGTATCGACGACGGCGTCCCAGTCCTTCTCCGGCATGTCGAGCGCCGGCTTCACGATCGAGATGCCGGCATTGTTGACCACGATGTCGAGCGGCCCCGCCGCATCGAGCGCTGCAACGATCGAGTCCGATGATTGGACGTCGAGGTCGATCGCCTTGGCAGCGATCTTGTCCTTCGCCAGTTCCGCCTGCAGGGACTGCAGCCGGTCGGCGCGCCTTGCTGCGAGAATGACGGAGGCCCCGGCCGCGCCGAGGCAGCGGGCGAAGTGCGTACCGAGGCCGGACGAGGCGCCGGTTACCAGCGCCGTCTTGCCGCTCAGATCGAATGGCTTCATACCCGCCTTCTTCGCGGAGGAAACAAGACTGAGTCAATCGCGTACGCCGTGGGATCTGGTCGGCCTGCTCGTGCTGGCCGGCATGATCGCGGCATTCCATGTCGGCAAGGCACCCCCGGCGCTGCCCTCGATCCGCGGCGATCTCGGCGCGAGCCTGCGCCAGGCGGGCTGGCTGCTGTCGATCATCAATTTGGTCACCGCGTGCGGCGGCATGGCGATAGCGCTCACTGCCGACCGGCTGGGGCATCGCCGGCTGATCCTGTTCGGCACCGCGGTCAGCCTGACGACCAGCCTTGCGGGCGGCGCAGTCTCATCGACCGATGTGCTGCTCGGCCTGCGCGTCCTCGAAGGACTGGGCTTCATCTGCGTCGTCGTGGCGATCCCGCCGCTGCTGGTGCGCATCGTCACGCCGCACGACCAGCGCATCGCCCTTGCCGCCTGGTCGACCTACATGCCGGCGGGCGCTGGGGCGATGATGCTGATTTCGTCCCTCGTCCTGCGCACCCTGTCCTGGCGCTGGGTATGGTGGATCGCGGCCGCGGCATCGGCCGCCATGCTGCTGGCGCTCCTCCTGCGCACCGTACGCCGGCACGAGCTCGACCCGGTGGTCGCGTTGCGCCGACCGATCCTGGCCGAGATGGCCGAGGTCGCGACCAGTGGCGGGCCGCTGGCCATCGGCATCTGCTTCGGCGCCTATTCCTGCTGCTGGTTCACCGTCATCGGCTTCCTGCCGACCCTGCAGGTCGAGCGGCTGCACTTCACCCCCGAAACAGCCGCCATCGTCACCACGATCGTGGCGACCGTGAATATCGCCGGCAATCTCGCTGCAGGCTGGCTGCTGCAACGGCGGGTGCCGCGCGTGGTCATCATCGTCAGTGCGACCGTGTCGATGGCGATCTGCGCCTCGGCCATCTTCATCGACGGTGTGCCGGATCTCCTGCGCCTGATGCTGGCCGGCGTCTATTCCGCCGTGATCGGCGTCGTGCCCGGCTGCCTCTTCACGGCGATCCCGGTGCACGCGCCGCGCCGGCAACTCGTCGGCGCGGCGACCGGCCTGCTGATGCAGGTATCGAACCTCGGCGCCCTGGTCGGGCCGCCGATCACGGCGGCGCTGGTCTCCGCCGGAGGCTGGCCGGCGGCGGCGTGGATGACCGCAATCGCACTGGGCATCGCAGCCCTGGCGGGCGTCTTCCTGCACTGGCGCGAAAGGCGTAGACTCGCGGCATGATTTACGTGGACATCGTTTCCGATACGATTTGCCCGTGGTGCTACATCGGCAAGCGGCGCTTCGAGCGCGCTCTCGACCTCAGTGGGCGCAACGACATCGCCATCTCGTGGCGGCCGTTCCAGCTCAACCCCGACATGCCGCCCGAGGGCATGACGCGGGACGACTATGTGCGGGCGAAGTTCGGCGGCGGCGACCGGCCGCGCCAGATCTACCAGGCGATCGCCGAATCGGGCCGCGAGGCCGGCATCGAGTTCCAGTTCTCCAAGATCAAGCGCACGCCCAACACCGTGCTGTCGCACCGCCTGGTCTACTGGAGCGCCAAGCAGGAACGGCAGGACGAAGTCGTGGCCGCGCTGTTCAAGGCCTACTTCGAGGACGGGCTGGATCTCGGCGATCTCGACGTTCTCGTCGAATGTGCCGTGCGCGTCGGCCTCGACCGCGACGCCGCCCGCCAGTTCCTGCAGAGCGACGAGGGCCGCCAGGAAGTGGTGGCGTCGGACGTCTATGCGCGGCGGCTCGGCATCAACGGCGTCCCCTGCTTCATCGTCAACCGCAAATACGCCGTCTCCGGCGCGCAGCCGCCGTCGGCCTTCGTCGAGGTCTTCAATCTCGCCGAGCGCGACGCCGCCACCAGCACGGCGCTGTCGACCGCCTAGAGTTCGCCGCGTGGCAGCCAAGCCGGACAACGACGAGTACGCCTCGCCGCCGTGCCAGATGCACGAGCTCGCGCCGTCCACCGACGAGCGTCAATGGGCCGATGTCCGGCGCTGGCGCAAGGCCGAGCGGGAGCGATTGCTCGAGTTGCGGCGTTCGGTCGAGCCGCAGGACAAGGATCGATATGCCGAAAGCATCGGCCGCGAGCTCGACCGGCTGCTCGGCAACGTCAGCGGCCGGATCATCAGTGGCTACTGGCCCATCAAGGGCGAACCGAACCTGATGTCCTGGATGGCCGGTCTCGAGGCGCGTGGCGCCATCTGCTGCCTGCCCGTGGTCGTCCAGCCGAACACGCCGCTGGTGTTCAAGCAGTGGCGGCGCGGCATGAAGATGGTCCCCGGCATCTGGAACATACCGATGCCCGCCGACAGCCCGGCCGCCGTGCCGGATGTCGTGCTGGCACCGGTCCTCGGATTCGACGACGCCTGCTATCGACTGGGCAACGGCGGCGGCTATTTCGACCGGACGCTGGCGGTGCTGCAGCCGCGGCCGCTGGTCGTCGGCGTGGGTTACGAGCGGCTCAGGGTCAGGACGATCTACCCGCAGCCGCACGACGTCCCAATGGACGCCGTCGTCACCGAACAGGGAACGACCAGGCCCGTCCGCTGATCAGCCGGCGTTCTGCTGGATCCAGGCCCGCAAGGACTGGGCATCGGAGGCGCCTGCGCGCTGGGCGACCATCCGGCCGCCCTTGAACATCATCACGGTCGGGATGCTGCGGATGTTGTATTGCGCCGAAAGCTGCTGCTCGGCGTCGGTGTCGACCTTGAGGAACCGCACGCCCGGCTCCAGCTCGCCCGCCACCCGCTCATAGGCAGGCGCCATCGCCCGGCAGGGCCCGCACCACGCGGCCCAGAAGTCGACGACCACCGGGATGTCGTTGCGGCCAATGTGGGTCGCGAAGCTCTGTGCGGTGGCCTCCGAGGGCTTGCCGGTGAACAGGGCGTTCTTGCAGGCGCCGCACTTGGCCTTTTCGGCCGGCTTGTCGTTGGGCACGCGGTTGACCGCCGCGCAATGGGGGCAAACGATCTGCATGGAAGGGAAATGGGGTGGCCGGCTGAAGGTTGCAATGGGCCGATGATATGTCAGTCGACATATGGTATGTTATATGACAGATCATGCCTCCCAGCCCCGGCCATTCCGCCCGCGTCAGGGCCGAGATCCTCCAGCATGCCGCCCGGCTGTTCCGGCTGCGCGGCTATGCCGGCACCAACATCGACGACATCATGTTGGCCGCCGGCCTGACCCGCGGCGCCTTCTACGCGCACTTCAAGTCCAAGGACGATCTGTTCGCCGAGGTGATCGGCGCCGGTCACGGTCTGCTGGCGCGCATGCGGACCGGCAGCGGCAAGATCCGCGACGTGCTCGACGGCTACCTCGCCAGGGACGGCTTCAGCGCGACCCATCGCGACTGCACGCTGGCGGCGCTGGCCGGCGACGTGGCGCGCGCGCCGCTCGCCGCCCAGCTCGCCTACGCCAACGTCCTGCACGGCCTGATCGGCGAGATGGCCCGCGGCCGCAGCCGCAAGCTCGATGCCGATGCGACGGCCGCCGCGATCCTCGCGGTCGGAGGCCTCAGCCTCGCCCAGGCGAGCGGCGACCGGCGGCTGAGCGACTGGCTGCTGCGTTGTGCGCGACGGGCGGCGCGGTTTCTGCTGGCGCCGAAGCCGAAGAAGAAACCGGCGCGGAAGCGAGCTTCGCCAAAGCGGAAACGATCCCGGTCACGCCGGAAAGACGCTGCCGCTCGTCGGCCCAGACGCGCTGCACGATCACGCGGTGGTCGGGCCTGAGCTTCACCAGCGGCGCGTTCTTCTGAATCCAGCCGATCAGCCGGTCGGGCTTGGGGAACTTGTTCTCGTGGAAGGAGAAGACGACCGCCTTCTCGCCGGCATCGATCTTCTCGACATTGGCCTGCCGGCACAGAAGCTTGAGCGCGATGGTCTGCAGCAGGAACTCAGCCTCGGGCGGCGTCTTGCCGAAGCGGTCGACCAGCTCGGCGGCGAAGGAATCGACTTCGGCCTGGGTCGTGAGCCCGCCCAGCCGGCGATAGAGGCCCATGCGCACGGACAGGTCGGCGACATACTCCTCGGGGATCAGCACGGGGATGCCGAGATTGATGGTCGGCGACCATTCGGCCCGCTCCGCCTCCTGCGCCCGACCGCGCGCCGAGGCCACCGCCTCCTCCAGGAGCTGCTGGTAGAGCTCGATGCCGACCTCGCGGATGTGGCCCGACTGCTCCTCGCCCAGCAGGTTGCCGGCGCCGCGGATGTCGAGGTCGTGGCTGGCGAGCTGGAAGCCCGCCCCCAGCGTATCGAGCGTCTGCATCACCTCGAGCCGCTTGGACGCGGCCTCGTTCAGCGCCTTGCCCGGCGGCACCGTCAGATAGGCGTAGGCGCGCGTCTTGCCGCGGCCGATGCGGCCGCGCAGCTGGTAGAGCTGCGCCAGGCCGAACATGTCGGCGCGATGGATGATCATGGTGTTGGCATTGCGGATGTCGAGGCCCGATTCGACGATGTTGGTCGACAGCAGGACGTCGAACTTGCCGTCGACGAAGTCCTGCATGGTGTTCTCGATCGCGGTCGGTGCCAGCCGGCCGTGCGCCATCGCCATGCGCATCTCCGGCACCAGCTCGCGGATCTCCTCGGCGACGGCGGCAAGATCCTCGATGCGGGGGCAGACATAGAAGCTTTGGCCGCCGCGATACTGCTCGCGCAGCAGCGCCTCGCGGATGGTGACGCCGTCGAACGGCGTCACGAACGTGCGCACCGCGAGCCGATCGACCGGCGGCGTGGCGATGATGCTCATGTCGCGCACGCCGGTCAGGGCGAGCTGCAGGGTGCGCGGGATCGGCGTGGCGGTGAGCGTCAGCACGTGCACGTCGGCGCGCAGCTCCTTCAGCCGCTCCTTGTGGCCGACGCCGAAATGCTGTTCCTCGTCGACGATCAGCAGGCCGAGGTCCTTGAACTCGATGCTCTTGGCCAGCAGCGCGTGGGTGCCGACGACGATGTCGACGGTGCCCTCCTTCACCGCGGCCTTGGTCTCCTTCATCTCCTTGGCCGGCACCAGCCGCGACAGCCGGCCGATCCGCACCGGCATGCCCTGGAACCGTTCGGCGAAGTTGCGGTGATGCTGGCGCGCCAGCAGCGTGGTCGGCGCGATCACCGCGACCTGTTTGCCCGACATCGCCGCGACGAAGGCCGCGCGCAGCGCCACCTCGGTCTTGCCGAAACCCACATCGCCGCAGATCAGCCGATCCATCGGCTTGCCGGACGACAGGTCGTCCATCACGTCGGCGATCGCCTGCAGCTGGTCGTCGGTCTCGGCATAGGGGAAGCGGGCGCAGAACTCCTCGTACAGCCCCTCCTGCGGGCTCATCGCCTCGCCGCGGCGCACCGCGCGCTCGGCCGCAATGGCGATCAGGCGGTCGGCCATGTCGGCGATACGCTGCTTGAGCTTGGCCTTGCGCGACTGCCAGGCGACGCCGCCCAGCCGGTCGAGGGTCGCCTCCTCATCGCCGGCGCCGTAGCGGCTCAGCACGTCGATGTTCTCGACCGGGACGAACAGCTTGTCGCCGCCTTCATACGTCAGCTTGAGGCAGTCGTGGCGCGCATTCTGGATCTCGAGCGTGACCAGGCCCTCGTACCGGCCGACGCCATGCTCGCGATGCACCACGAGGTCGCCGTCGGAGAGCGCCGCCGCCTCGGCGATGAAGCGCTCGGACGGACGGCGCTTGCGCTGCGGCCGCGAGAGGCGGTCGCCGAGGATGTCCTCCTCGCCGATCACCTCGAGCCCATCGAGCACGAAGCCGTGCTCCAGCGGCCAGACGGCCACGCCGATCACACCGGCCGGGAGCTTCAGGACCTCGGTATAGTCGTGCACCGACACCGGTGTGGTGGCGCCGTGCTCCTGCAGGAGATGCGTGAGGCGCGTCGCCGAGCCGTCGGTGAATCCCGCGACGACGACGCGCCGGCCCGCGGCATTGGCCGCCCTCACGTGGTCCGAGACCTTGTCGAACAGGTTCACGCCCTGCGCGGTGCGGGCCTGGGCGAAGCCTTCATGGCGCCGGCCGCCGAGATCGACTGCGTTGGGCGCCTCGGGCGGGGCATCGAAGCTGGTGAACTGGCCGACGCTGTGGCCTTCCAGCAAGCTGTCCCACTGCGACGGCTTGAGATAGAGCCGGTCGGTCGGCAAGGGCTTGTAGTCCGCGCCGCCCGACATGCCGCCTTTCGCCCCGGTTTTCACGCGGGCGTCGTGATAGTCGTCGATCAGCTCCCAGCGGGCGTCGAAGGCTTCCTTGATCTGGTGGTCGGCTGTGACGATTGCCTCGGGGCAATAGTCGATCAGCGTCTCGAGCCGGTCGTGGAACAGCGGCAGCCAGTGCTCCATGCCGGCATAGCGCTGGCCGGCCGACACCGCCTCGTAGAGCAGGTCCTCGCCCGCGACATTGCCGAACAGCTCGCGATAGCCGACGCGGAAGCGCTCGATGCTCTCGGGCGTCAGCAGCACCTCGCTGACCGGCAGCAGCACGACCTCGTCGCGCTCGCCGGTGGTGAGCTGGCTCATCGGATCGAACGAGCGGACGGTCTCCAGCACGTCTCCGAACAGATCGAGCCGCAACGGCTCGTTGGTGCCCGGAGGGAAGAGATCGACCAGGCCGCCGCGCACCGCGTACTCGCCCGGCTCCATCACCGTGTCGGCGCGACCATAGCCGTTCTCGCCGAGATACTTGGTGAGCGCGGTCACGTCGACCGTGTCCCCCTTGCGCAGGACCTTGGCCGCCTCGGCGTAGAGCTTGCGCGGCGGGACCTTCTGCAAGGCCGCGCCGACCGAGGCGAGCACGATGCGCGCCGGCGCACCCGGCTTCTTCGGCGCCGCCAGCCGGGCCATCGTCTCGAGCCGCTCGGCGACGATGTCGGGATGGGGCGATAGCCGGTCGTACGGCAGGCAGTCCCAGGCCGGAAACACCAGCACCTCGCGCTCGGGGGCGAAGAAGCGCAGGCCGTCCTGCAACCGCTCGAGCCGCTGGCCATCGCGCGCGACGTGCAGGATGTCCTGCCCGCCGGTCGTCTTCGCGAGCTCGGCCAGCACCATCGCATCGGCGCCCTCCGGCAACCCGGCGAGCGTCCAGCGTCCTGCCTTGCGGTGCAGGCTGGCGAGTTTGTCGGCAATTCCCGCCACTAGAACCTCACGCGGAATGCGAGAAGCCGGCGCACGACGGCGGTGTCCATGTCGGCCGGCACGGCGACCTTTCCGGTGACCCAGTCGAAGATGTCGTTGTCGCTGATGGCGAGCAGGCGTTCATACTGGTCGAGCTCCGCGGCGGAGAATTCCGCGATATGGGCGCGCGCGAACTGGCCAAGGAGGATGTCGTTCTCCTTGTTTCCGCGATAGATGCTGCGATAGAGCAAACGCTTCCGCCGCAGCTCCAGTTCACTGTCCTGTCCGTTATTTGGGCCCATTTTCCCACAGCCCTGCGCAAAAAGGGGCGTAGCATATAGGCGCGGCGGAGTGCGAAGTCACGCTCCAGACAACACCAACATGCGTCCGCAGAGCCTCACCCCCCTGTTCGCCCAGGTGACCTCGCTGCCCGGAATCGGGCCGCGGCTGGGCAAGCTCGTCGAGCGGCTGGCGGGCGGCCTGGTGCTCGATCTGCTGTGGCATCTGCCCGTCGGCGTGATCGACCGCCGCAACGCACCGACGATTGCCGGCGCGCAGCCGGGTACGGTTGCGACCATCACCGTCACGGTCGACGAGCACATCGTGTCGCACAATCGCCGCGCGCCCTATCGCGTGTGGTGCAGCGACAAGACCGGCCGGCTCTGCCTCACCTACTTCAACGGCCGGGAGGACTATCTCAAGAAGCTGCTGCCGATCGGCGAGCGGCGCGTCATCAGCGGCAAGGTCGAGCTCTACCAGGGCGACGTGCAGATGACGCATCCCGACCACGTCGTGCCGGTCGAGGAGCTGGAGTCGATCCTGCGCGTCGAGCCGGTCTATGGCCTGACCACCGGTCTGACGCAGAGGCCGTTGCAGAAGGCGGTCACCGCGGCGGTCGAGCGGGCGCCAGAATTGCCGGAATGGCAGGACGCGGCCTACCTCAAGAAGCAGAAGTGGCCGGGCTGGAAGGCGGCGCTTGCGACGGCCCACGCGCCGGCCGACGAAACCGACCTTTCCCCGATGACGCCGCCGCGCGCGCGGCTCGCCTTCGACGAGCTGCTGGCGAGCCAGCTCGCGATCGCCCTGGTGCGCCATCACAATCGCTCCCTGCCCGGCCGCACGACCAAGGGCGACGGCTCCTTGCAGAAGCGCGCGCTTGCGGCGCTGCCGTTCAAGCTGACACCGAGCCAGACCTTCGCGACCGCGGAGATCGCCGCCGACATGGCCAAGCCCGAGCGCATGGTGCGGCTGCTGCAGGGCGATGTCGGCAGCGGCAAGACCTTGGTCGCCTTTCTCGCCATGTTGACCGCCGTCGAAGCCGGTGCGCAGGCGGCTCTGATGGCGCCGACCGAACTGCTGGCGCGGCAGCACTACGCCACCATCGCGCCACTCGCCGAGGCCGCCGGCGTCACCCTTGCCCTGCTGACTGGCCGCGATGGCTCCCGCCAGAAGAAGGACACGCTTCAGGGCCTCGCCGACGGGACGATCCAGCTCGTGGTCGGCACGCATGCGCTGGTGCAGGAGGAGGTCGAGTTCGCCGACCTGGCGCTGGCCGTGGTCGACGAGCAGCACCGCTTCGGCGTGCACCAGCGCATGGCGCTGTCGTCCAAGAGCCAGGCGGTCGACCTGCTGGTGACGACCGCCACGCCGATCCCGCGCACCCTGATGCTGGCGGCCTACGGCGACCTCGATGTCTCCAAGCTCACCGAGAAGCCGGCCGGCCGGCAGCCGATCGATACCCGCACCATCCCGCTCGAGCGCATCGGCGAGGTGGCCGAAGCCGTCGGCCGCATGGTCGCGACCGGTGCTCGCGTCTACTGGGTGTGCCCGCTGATCGAGGAATCGGAGGACGTCGACCTCGCCAACGCCGAGGAGCGCCATCGCCTGCTGAGCGCGCGCTTCCCCGGCAAGGTCGGGCTGGTGCACGGCCGGGTGAAGAGCGCGGAGCGCGAGGCGATCATGGCGGCCTTCGCCGACGGGCGCCTGTCGATCCTGGTGGCGACCACGGTGATCGAGGTCGGCGTCGACGTGCCGGCGGCCACGGTGATGATCATCGAGCATGCCGAGCGCTTCGGCCTCGCCCAGCTTCACCAGCTGCGCGGCCGGGTCGGCCGCGGCAGTGCCAAGTCGACTTGCCTGCTGCTCTACGCCCAGCCGCTGGGCGAGACCGCCAAGGCGCGTCTGGCGATCATGCGCGAGACCGAGGACGGCTTCCGCATCGCCGAGGAGGACCTGAAGCTGCGGGGCGCCGGCGAGCTGCTCGGCACCCGCCAGAGCGGCCTGCCCGACATGCGCCTGGCAGACCTCGCGGCCCATGGCGAGCTGCTGCAGGCGGCGCAAGACGACGCCCGCCTCATCGTCGACCGCGATCCCGAGCTGCAGTCCGGCCGCGGCCAGGCGCTGCGCGCCCTGCTCTACCTGTTCCGCCGCGACGACGCCGTCAGGACGCTGCGGGCCGGCTGACTCCGCCTGAAACTTCCCACGACTTCCCACGGCCGTGGGAAGCGTAAAATGGCGGCCTGCTTGGCTTTCAGGCGATTCTTCCCACTTCCCGCCACACCCCCTTTTGTCAGCTCCAGTGGATAAGTCTCAGCCGAGATGACTGACGTAGTTCCTGAGCGCGTCGCGAGCCGTCTCGACGGCCTTCTCGGCGTCGGTCCGGCGGGCGGCGAGCGCCTCGAGGTCGGTCTCCTGCTTGTCGAGGGTCTTGAGATAGCGCCGCTGCAGGTCGCTGTTCTCCGGCACGCGGGCGAGGTTCTCGCGCAGGCGGGACTGCTCCTGCACGATCTGCTGCTTGTCGCTGTCGATCTGCGTCAGCTTGCGCTGGGCCTCGGACACGGCCTGCTGCAGTTGCAGCACCTTGGTCAGCGCCTCGCGCGTCTTGGCATCGAACTCGGTCGCCTGGGCGAATACCTTGATCTGGTCGTTGTTGGCGTCGAGCAGCCGCAGTTCCTGCTTCTGCGTCTGCTCCTGCACGATCTCGGCGACCTGGACGACATCGCCGCCGGGCAGCTGGAACGGGATGCGGTAGTAGCCCTCGCTCAGCTCCATCCCTTTGGAGTCCGGCTTGGTCAGCGTCCAGCCGGGCAGCTGGCGCTGCATGATGATGAGCTGGCGCGGCTCCTTGGCCGGGCCGTGGATGCGATAGGTCGCAGTCTGACGCAGCACCCGATTGTAGTGCAGCACGCCGTCCGCGATCGTGCCGGTCGCCAGCCGCTGGGTCTGCGCCGCGTCGCGCTCGATGGTGATCTTCTCGTCGAGTGCATAGGCGATCAGCCGCTTCTCGCCGACCGGGGCATTCGACAGCCGGCCGTCGCCGACATAGGCGACACCGGCCTTGTCGCGCTCGTAGATCGTCAGGATGCCGGGCGGCAGACCGGTATCGCCGTCGTTGGTGAGCCGCACCGCCGCCATCGGGTTGCGCGCGGTGGTGTCGGACTGGAACAAGGCAAGTTGCTGGGACGGCACCTGGCGATCGATCACGGGGATCGAGAGCGTGCGGCCGTTGGCGACCGTCACGGGGCCTGGAAACTTGAACGATACCTGTGTCGCGGCGTCGGTCGCCTGAATCTGTTCGACGTTGCCCGTCTGGGACATCGGCCGCCCGGCGGCGTCGGCCTTCTGCATTGGCATCGGCGCCGGAGCGGCCGACGGAGGCGGTGCGAACGCGCGTTCGCGCTGCGCCGTTGCGACGGCCACGCCGCCGCGATCGACGTTCGGCATCAGCCGGTCGGCCACCTCCACCGGCACTTCCGGCCGGGTGACGTAGTAGGCCTCATAGAGCGCCTGATGGAAGGCGACCGGCCGGCCCGAGACCAGCGTGAGCTCGACGCCCTTCCAGTCCTGGCCGCTCAGGTTCTCGACCGTGGCCCAGCCCTGAAGATCGGCCTTGGGTGCATTGGAGTCGGCCGGCAGCGTCAGCCGGTACGAGGCCTTCCACACCGGCGCCGTCACGATGTAGGCAACGCGCACCAGCCGCTTGCCCTTGCCGCGGGCCGACAGCTCCAGGGTGCGGGAATCCTTGGCGCGGTTGGACTGGATGGCGAGCAGCGCCTGGCCGATCTTATCGCGCAACGCCGGGTCGGCGAACTGCAGGTTCTCGGCATCCTCGAGGATGAACTGTTGGATGCCGCTGTCGGTGAACAGCGCCACCCGCGTGCGCTTGATCGCGGTCTTGCCGTCGTCGCGGGTCTCGTTCTCCTCCTCGACCGAGACGATGCGGCCCGACATGGCGCGCGGACCGCCGACCGAGATCTGTGAGCCGCGCAAGGCGTCCAGCAGCTTGGCTGGCGAGTCGAACGCCGTCTGGTCGAACGGCATGTCCTTGAAGGTCTGCCGCAAGGGCTCCTTGCCCGGCAGGCTGAGGCCGCCAATGCCCCCCTTGTCGTCGTAGACGACCAGGCTCTTCAGCACGTCGTCGACCTGGTCGAGCGACACGGTGAGCTTCAAATTTGCGTCGCCGTCGACCGTCGCCTCGTACTCGAAATAGCCGAGGCCGCCGGAGGAGAGCATCACACGCTTGAGCGTCAGGTCCTGGGCAAAGGCCGGGAGAGCAATCAGGCTCACCAACGCCACGATCAACCAGCGCATGTCATCTCCCCTCCTGGGTCTCGGCGCGTACGCTGGCTGCGGAGTGTGACGCTACCGGGGCAATGAAGGGGGAAAAGTCGGGCTCAGTGGACCGCGCCACTCCAGTGGCGCTCAAAATCATGAGCGCCACTGGAGTGGCGCGGTCCTATGAAAGAGCGTCCTTCAGCGCCTCGAACGGCAGCAGCACGCATTCGTGCCGCGACTTGTGATTCGCGACCGGCTCGAAGGCGTCGAACGGGTCGTGCGCCTTCCCTTCCTCCCGGCCGATCGCCCGCTCGGCGTCGTGGCGGAGCTCAGCAACCCCGGCGGCATCGCGGCCGACTGCGGTCGAGGCGAGCGCCGAAGCCGAGGCCTGGCACAGCAGGCAGCCGCGCACCTGATGAGCGATCCCGGCAATCCTGCCGTCCTCGACCTTGACGTCGATCGTCACGCGATCGCCGCACAGCGGGTTGTCGCGGCGCGCCGACTTGGTGGGCGCGGCCAGCTTGCCGGCGCCCGCCCTGGACTTGGCAAGCGCCACGATGCGCGCCTGGTAAAGCTCGTCACTCATCGCAGAGTCTTCGCTGCATACCTCACGCCCGTCAGCAGGGCGTCGATGTCGCTGTTGTCGTTGTAGGGTGCGATCGACACGCGCGTGGTGCCGTCGAGGTCGAAGCGATCCATCAGGGGCTGCGCACAGTGATGGCCGGCCCGCACCGCAACGCCGAACGAATCGAGGGTCTGCGCCACGTCGTGCGGGTGCACCCCATCCAGCATGAAGGACACGACCGGATAGCGGTTCTGCAAGCTGGCCGGGCCCAGGATCTGCGTGCCGTCGATCTCCTGCAGGCCGTCCAGCACGCGCTGCACCAGGCCCATCTCGTGATCGTGCGCCGCGGTCCAGTCGAGCGCGGCCATCCAGTTGCAGGCGGTGCCGAGGCCGATCGCCGGCCCGATCGGCGGCGTGCCGGCCTCGAAGCGGCGCGGCGGCGGCGCCCAGGTCGTCTCGGCGAAGGTCACGCGGCCGATCATCGAGCCGCCGCCATGGAACGGCGGCATGGCTTCCAGCAGCTCGGGCTTCGCCCACAATACGCCGACGCCGTTCGGCCCGTATGCCTTGTGGCCGGCGAAGACGTAGAAATCGATGCCGAGCGCCTTGAGGTCGAGCGGGCCGTGCGGCGCGCGCTGCGCGCCGTCGAGCATCACCTTGGCGCCGACCGACTTCGCCGCCTCGACGACCTTGCGCACGTCGATGAGCGCGCCGGTGACGTTCGAGACATGCGCCAGTGAGATCAGCCTGGTCTTCGGCGTGACCAGCTCGGTCAGCAGGCCGAGGTCGATCTGGCCATCGGTCGTGACCGGGATCATGTCGATCTCGACGCCGCTCCGCTGCCGCAGCAGTTGCCAGGGCACGATGTTGGAATGGTGCTCGAGCTCGGACAGCAGGATGCGGTCGCCGGGCTTCAGGAGCTGGCCGTAGGAATAGGCCACGAGGTTTATCGCCGCGGTGCAGCCGCCGGTGAAGACGATCTCCATCGGCTGCACGCCCAGGAATTTCGCTACGTCGGCGCGGGCGGTCTCGTAGAGCTCGGTGGCGCGCTCGGCCAGGCGATGGACACCGCGGAGCACGTTGGCGCGGCTGGTCAGCTCGTAGGAACGCACGGCGTCGATCACCGCGAGCGGCGTCTGCGCCGAGGCGCCATTGTCGAGATAGTGGACCGGCCGGCCGTCGATGATCTCGGACAGGATCGGGAACTGGCGCCGGACGGCGGCGACATCGAAGGTCATGTTCTCGGACTCTTCTCTTGCCGGACCGCGGGCGTCCCGCCCGCCTGATGATTGAGCGTATTCATATGCGCGTATGAGCAGGCGAGACGCCCGCGGTCCGGCAAGAATACGAACTCATGATGAGCGCGCCCGCCACGCGGCCAGCGCCTCCGGTGTGTCGATGTCCGTGATGGCCGCCTGCCCGCTCATCTCGACCTCGCAGACCAGGTCGGCGTGCTCGCCGATCAGGTGCTTCGCGCCGGTGTCGCCGGAGATCTGGGCGATCTCCGGGAAGAAGCGGCGGTCCCACAGCACCGGGTTGCCGCGCTTGCCAGCCACCGTCGGCACGCAGATCGACCGGCCCTCGACCGGGCTGAACGCGGCCATCAACCGGTCGAGCAACGCAGAGCCCACACCCGGCATGTCGCCAAGCTGTACGATCGCCGCGTCGATGTCCTTGCCGAGCGATGCGATGCCCGTGCGCACCGAGGTGCTGAGCCCTCCAGCGAAATCCGGATTGTGGACGAAGCGCAATTTCCTGTTCGTGCCGACGGCCTTCTCGACCGCGGCCTTCACCTCGTCGGCCATGTGACCCAGCACGACCACCACCTCGACCGCCTGCGAGGCGAGCGCGGCCTTCGCGGCGTGCACGACCAGCGGGGCGTTGTCGGCTTCCTGCAGCAGCTTGTTGGGCCCGCCCATGCGGGTCGAGCGGCCGGCGGCGAGCAGCAGGATCGCGACGCGCGGCGCCGCCTGCGGCCCGGCCTCCTCGCTGTCGGCGTCCTCGGCGCGCGGCTGCGGCCGGGTCGAGATCTCGGCCAGCAGGCCGCCCGAACCGAGCTTGACGAGCTCGGCACGACCAACAGGTAAGCCGGCAGCGAGGCGTTCGAGCACCATGTCGAAGCCGTTGTACTTGGGTGACTTGGCACAGCCCGGCAGGCCCAGCACCGGCTTGCCGTCGAGCTCACCGGTCAGCAGCAGGTTGCCGGGATCCACCGGCAAACCGAAGTGGATGACGTTGCCGCCCGCCTGCACGATGCCCGACGGCACCACGTCATGGCGATCGACGATCGCGGAGGCGCCGGCGACCAGGTAGATGTCGCAATCCTCCTTCTTCAGCTCATCGAGTGCCGCAGCGATCGCAGCGGCGTCGTGATCGACCCGGCGCTCGCCGACCAGCTTGCTGCCGAGCGAGGTCAGCCGGTTGCCGGTGGTCACCACCGCCTTGTCGAGGGCCTTGTCGCGCGTGCCGGGCAGTCTGGTCTGCACCAGGCCCGCCCGCATCGGCTTGAACGGCGCGACCGAGATCATCGGCCGGTTGCTGGTCTTGGCGACCTCGATCGCCCGATCGACGGCCGCCTTTGGCGCCGCGTAGGGAATGATCTTCACCGTCGCCACCATCTGGCGCGGGGTGACTCGCGCATAGGGCGGCAGGGTTGCGAGGGTCACCGATTCATCGAGCTCGTTCAGCGCATCGACCCGCGCCTGGTCGATCACCGCGACGCCCGCCTCGCGGGCGAAGTGGTTGCAGCGGCCGGTGAAGGGCGCTGTGACCTCGATCCCCTCGCCCGCCAGCACCTTCGCTACCGATTCCGCAGCCTGGTCCTCGTGGATGTCGCCCGGCTCGAGGCGCGCCGCGACAATCGTCGTCGCGCCCGCGGCCTTCAGCTTGTCGACGTCCTCCGCCGTAAGGCGCCGGCCCTTGGAGAAGTTGACGCCGTTCGCCCGCCAGCTGTGCGCCAGAATGGCGCCGGCCGCCTCGTCGATCGGGGTGTCGCCGAACTTCACGCAGCCGCTGCCTTGGGCGCGGCCAGCGCCTCCAGGCGGCGCGCCCGAACCTCGATGATCTGGCCCAGGATCGACACGGCGATCTCGGCTGGCGATTTCGCGCCGATATTCAGGCCGACCGGGCCGTGAATGCGGGCGAACATCTCGTCGGTGATGCCGACCTCGGCCAACCGCTCCTTGCGCTTGGCATGGGTGCGCTTGCTGCCCAGCGCGCCGATATAGAACGCGTCGGACTTCAGCGCCGATTCGAGCGCCGGATCGTCGAGCTTGGGATCGTGGGTCAAGGTGACGACGGCGGTCGAGACGTCGAGGCCCATCTCCTGGAAGGCTTCGTCGGCCCAGTCCTTGATCACCTTCACGCCGGGGAAGCGCTGGCTCGTCGCCCAGGCGCCGCGCGGATCGACGACGGTGACGTCGAACTCAAGCAGGGTCGCCATCGGCGCCAGCGACTGCGCGATGTGCACCGCACCGACGATGATCAGCCGCGGCGGCGGCACGTACACGTTGAGGAAGATCTTGGCGCCGCCGATATCGACGGTCTCGCTCTTGCCGATGTCGATCGCGCGGCGTGCAGCGGACACAATGGCGGCGTCGCCGGCGAGATCGCCCTTCGCTTCGTCGCGATAGACCAGCACCTCGGCGGCGTCGCTGAGGCGGGTCGCGAGCGCCACGGCCCGGCGCTTGGCGCGTGCGTCCTGAAGGGCTGCGAGGGTTTCAGCCTTCATCAGTTCACCTTCTCGACGAACACCTGGACCTTGCCGCCGCAGGCCAAACCGACATCCCAGGCCTGCTCGTCCGTCACGCCGAAGTCGAGCAGCCGCGGCTTGCCGTCCTTGATCGCATCGAGAGCTTCCTTGACGACCGCGCCCTCGATGCAGCCGCCGGAGACCGAGCCCACCATGTTGCCGGCATCGTCGACGCCGAGCTGGCTGCCGACAGGACGCGGCGAGGAGCCCCAGGTCGTGATCACCGTCGCGACGGCGACGCCCTTGCCCGAGGCCTTCCATTTGCCGACCTGATCCAGAACTTCCAGCGCGTCGCTCATGGTCTCTACTCCTTGCGCAGTTCGGTCTGCCAATTCGTCAGCCGCCGGTCGCCCGCCAGGCTCGGATGGCTGTCGATCGCGGCAATCAGGCCGGCCAGGCTTTCGAGATTGTGCACCGGCCGGAACTCGTCGACATGAGGCAGCATCGCCTTGTTGCCCTGGGACTTGGGTTCGTAGGCCCCGTATCTCAAGAGCGGGTTCAGCCAGATGAGGCGGCTGCAGGATTTGTGCAGGCGCTCCATCTCCTCGGCGAGCCCGGCCGCGCCCTCGCGGTCGAGCCCATCGGTGATCAACAAGACGACGGCGCCCTGGCCCAACACCCTCCGCGACCATTTGTTGTTGAACTCGTGCAGCGCCTGGCCGATGCGCGTGCCGCCGGACCAATCTTCCACCTGTTGGGAGGCTTTTGCCAGCGCTATATCCACATCCCTATAACGCAGGGCCCGCGTGACGTTGCTCAGCCGGGTGCCGAAGGTGAAGCAAAAGACCCTGTCGCGATCGTTGGTAATCGCGTGCATGAAATGCAGGAACATCCGCGTGTAGCGGGCCATCGAGCCGGAGATGTCGCACAGGATCACCAGCGGCGGCGGTCGGCGGCGCGGCTTGCGCTTGCGCAGCTCGATCAGGCCTTCGGGCCGCAGCGCGCGGCGAAGCGAGGCGCGGAAGTCGACGCGCGGGCCGCGGCGAGCCGGCTCCTGGCGGCGGGTCTTGCGCTCGGGCACCGGCAGGCGCATGCGCGCGATCGCCCGCAGCGCCTCGTCGATCTCGGCCTGCGTCATCTGCTCGAAGTCGCGATGCTGCAGCACTTCGCGGTCGGACACGGTGAAGGTCGCCTCGAGCTCGACCTCGGGCGGCTCCTCCTCGTCCTTCGGCGCCTCGCCGTGCCCCGGCGACAGGGCGTCCTGCAGGCGGCGGCTCAGCTCCTTCTGCTTCTTGTCCGGATCCTCCGGCACGGAGACCTGCGGCAGCAGCATCTCCATCATCTTCTCGAGCAGCCGCGGATTGCGCCAATAGACGTGGAACGCCTGGTCGAAGATCTCGCGCTGGTCGCGGCGGTTCACGAACACCGAGTGCAGCGTCCAGTAGAAGTCGTCGCGCTTCCTGAGGCCGGCCTCTTCGACCGCCTCGATCGCGCGCAGGATCTGTCCCGGCCCGACCGGCAGCCCCGCGGCGCGCAGGGTACGGCCGAAATGGACGATGTTGGTGGCGAGGCGGTCCATCACGCGCACTCAAATTCCTCTCCCCCGATAGGGGGAGAGGTTAGGAGAGGGGGAATCGACGGGTGTTGCCCCCTCTCCCCGCCTCTCCCCCTAGCGGGGGAGAGGAGCCTGATACGGAGGTGACGGCGGGAGCGAGCCATCGCCCTCACCCCAGCGGCTGGGCCGCGATGTCGGCTTTGACCTTGCGCAGGATGTCGGCGGCTTCCGAGCCCTGCAGGCGCTGGATGTCGTCCTGGTACTTCAGCAGCACGCCCAGCGTGTCGTTGACGCTCTTCGGGTCGAGATCGAGCGCGTTGAGCTCCGACAGCGCCGTCGCCCAGTCGATCGATTCGGCCACGCCCGGCGCCTTGAACAGGTCGAGCTTGCGCAGTTCCTGCACGAAGCCCACGACCTGGCGCGACAGCCGCTCCGGCGCGCCCGGCGCCTTGACCTTCAGGATCTCGAGTTCGCGCTTGAGGTCGGGATAATCGACCCAGTGGTAGAAGCAGCGCCGCTTCAGCGCGTCGTGGATCTCGCGCGTGCGGTTGGAGGTGATGATCACGATCGGCGTCTGCGCGGCCTTCACCGTGCCGAGCTCGGGGATCGTCACCTGGAAGTCGGACAGCACCTCGAGCAGGTAGGCCTCGAACGGCTCGTCGGTGCGGTCGAGCTCGTCGATCAGCAGGATGGGCGCGCCCTCGGCATGCGGCTCGAGCGCTTCGAGCAGCGGACGGCGGATCAGGAAGCGCTCGTCGAAGATGTCGGATTCGAGCTCTTTGCGGTCCTGCACGCCCTGCGCCTCGGCCAGGCGAATCTCGATCATCTGGCGGGAGTAGTTCCATTCGTAGACCGCCGAGTTGACGTCGAGGCCTTCATAGCACTGCAACCGGATCAGCGGACGCTTCAGCGTCTCGGCCAGCACCTTGGCGATCTCGGTCTTGCCCACGCCGGCCTCGCCCTCGCAGAACAGCGGGCGGCCGAGCTTCAGGGCGAGGAACAGGACCGTGGCGAGGCTGCGGTCGGCGATGTAGTTGCCGTTTTTCAGCAACTCGAGCGTGGCGTCGATGGACGCGGGTTTGTCGGAGGGCATGTCCCTTCGATATGATGCGGAAATTGCGCGGATTCAAGCGTTTACGGGTCGCGCGTTTACGGGAGGAAGCATGGCGTCGGATCTGTTCAAGGGGCGTACCGCCGTGGTGACCGGCGGGGCCCGCGGCATAGGCCTCGCCTGCGCTGCGAAAATCGCCGCCGGCGGCGGCCGGTTGGCGCTGTGGGACCGCGACATGGATCGTGCGAAGCAGTCCGCGGCGTCGCTCGGCGACGCGATCGCGGTCGAGGTCGATGTAACAAGCGAACAATCGGTTGCCGACGCCGTGGCCAAGACCGAGAAGGATCTGGCGGCGCCCGACATCCTGGTGGCGAGCGCCGGCATCACCGGTCCCAACGCCACCGTGATCGACTATTCGGTCGATTCCTGGAAGCAGGTGATCGACATCAACCTGACCGGCGTGTTCCTCAGCAACCGTGCCGTGGCGCCGGGCCTGGTCAAGCGCGGCTGGGGCCGCATCGTCAACATCGCCTCGGTCGCCGGCAAGGAAGGCAATCCCAACGCCTCGGCCTACTCGGCCTCGAAGGCCGGCGTGATCGGCCTCACCAAGTCGCTGGGCAAGGAACTGGCGACGACCGGCGTCCTGGTGAACTGCGTGGCGCCGGCGGTTGTGAAGACCGAGCTGTTCAGCCAGATGACCGAGCAGCACATCCAATTCATGCTGTCCAAGGTCCCGATGGGCCGCTTTGGCGAGGTCGAGGAAGTGGCCGAGATGGTGTCGTGGCTCGCCTCGCCGCTCTGCTCCTTCTCGACGGGAGCGACCTTCGATCTCACCGGCGGAAGGGCGACTTACTGATGACCGGCGGATTGCACGACCTCACCTTGACCGAGCTGGCCGACGGCCTCTCGGCAAAGAAATTCTCGTCGCGGGAGATCGCCGACGCCCTGCTCGCCCGCATCGAGAAGGCGGACAAGAAGCTGCATGCCTTCACCGAGGTGTACGCCAAGGAAGCGCGGGCGATGGCCGATGCGGCCGACACCGCGCGTGCCGGCGGCTTTCCGCTCGGGCCGCTGCATGGCCTGCCCATGGCGTACAAGGACCTGTGCGACATCAAGGGCCGCATCGGCACCGGCGGCTCGAAGATGTGGGAGAAGCGGATCGCGACCGAGACCTCGAACACGGTCGAGCGGCTGACCATCGCCGGCATGTTCCCGCTCGGCAAGCTGCACATGGTCGAATTTGCGTTCGGCGGCTGGGGCACCAACCCGCTGATGGGCGCGCCCTGGAATCCCTGGGACCTCGAGACCCATCGCACGCCGGGCGGCTCGTCGAGCGGCACCGGCGTGGCCGTCGCCGCGCGCCTCGCACCCGCAGGCATCGGCAGCGATACCGGCGGCTCGGTGCGCATCCCGTCGGCATTCAACGGGCTCGTCGGCCTCAAGGTCACGTTCGGCCGCATCAGCCTGCACGGCACGATGCTGCTCAGCTGGACGCTCGATTCGATCGGCCCGATGGCGCGCTCGGTCGAGGACTGCGCGCTCTTGCTCAACGCGCTCGCGGCGCCCGACCCGCGCGATCCGACGACCCTTGGCCAGCCGCTCGAGGACTTCACCGCGGCCGCGAAAGGCGGCTCGATCGAGGGCATGCGGGTCGCGCTGCCCGATTCCAGACAGCTCCCCGACACGGTCCATCCCGACGTCGCCAGCGCCTGGCAAGCG
>Ga0209062_1001342_pt1 | contig 45376 bp, 47 predicted proteins | sample Coa_R2_2_FD_187158 | JGI IMG/M metagenome (GOLD analysis project Ga0209062, IMG submission 187158) | Surface soil microbial communities from Centralia Pennsylvania, which are recovering from an underground coalmine fire - Coalmine... | ecosystem: Environmental > Terrestrial > Soil > Unclassified...
ATGTGCTCTTTTCTGAGTCTCGACCAATACGTTCGATCGAGCGGATGTCGAAACATTTTGGTATCGCAAGGCATAGCCGTGCGCAGATTCGACCATCTATCATTTTCACCGGACAGCCCTGCTTCGGGAGGGGAGATTCACGCCGCCTGCGTTTCGCCCGGATGGCGCCCGGCGCGCTGCGGCAGGAGCAGGACGCAGGCGACGATGAACGCGGCGATGATCGCGGAAGCCAGCGGACGGCTCAAGTCGAACCCGCCGTCGCGAATCGGCTTGTCGAGCAGGTCGCCGACCGTTGCGCCGAGCGGCCGCGTCAAGATGAACGCCGCCCAGAACAGCCAGACGCGGGAGACGTTCGTCCAGTAATAGGCGACGGCGAGCAGCGCGAGACCGGCGCCGAAGACCAGCGCGCCGCCTTCATAGCCGAGCCCGCCGGTATCGGCGAGCCAGTCGCCCAGCGCGGTGCCGAGCGTCTGCGAAAAGGTGATCGTCACCCAGTAGAAGATTTCGACCTTCGGGGTTGCGACGGTCTGAACGTCCACCGACCCGAGGGTAAGGCGCCAGATCGCCAGCGAAGCGAGAACGCAGGCCAACAAGATCGACGAGCCGCCCGTATAGCCGACGCCCAGCGAGCGGTCGAAAAAATCCGCCATCGCCGTTCCCACCGTCGTCGAGGCGATGATCGCGAACCAATAGGTCCACGCGTTGAATCTCGGCGTCAGAATCTGAACGACGACCGCCGCGACAAAAACAGCGAGGAAAATTCCGGTTCCGATGAGATAGCCGCCGTTATGAGCATTGGCGTCGGCGTGCAAGAGCGACATCGTCACCGAATCGCCGCCGGTCTCGCCGAGCGTCGTCGCCGCGATCTTGATGATCCAGAAGACGAGCGTGACCTCCGGCACTTTGCTCAGGGCGGCCTTGGCCGGTTCGTTCATCGCGAATTCCTCCGCTCGCGCGCCTCGCGTCGAAGCGCGCGCATGGTGAGAGATCGGGCAGGCTGCGGCGAGAAGCGCCGAGCGCCGGGCTCGACGCGCGCCGCATTGCGACGCTTTCAGCGAATTGAGGCGTCATTCCGGCGCGGAGATGAAGGATTGGTCATCTCACGCATGCGTGATTTCCAAGCGGCCGGGCGCGTTCGCGCCGCTCAAGCCGCCGACGGCTTACCGGTAAGCGAGGAAGGAGCCTGAGCCGCAGCCTGCGCGTTTCCTACCCGGCGCCGTCTCCCGGCTGGTGCCCGCCGGTCAGGGGTACGAAAGGGATCACCTTGCCGCCGAAAATGTCCGACCGGGCCACCGTCGTCTCGTCGCCGGCGCCGGTCTTCTTGACGACCTTCAGAATGTGCTGCGCGCCGGGCGGGCCGACCGGGATCACCATGACGCCGTCCGGCTTCAATTGCTGCAGCAGGGGCGGCGGAATGTGATCGATGCCGCAGGTGACGATGATCTTGTCGAACGGCGCGGCGTCGGGCCAGCCGTAATAGCCGTCGCCGGCCTTGGTCGTGATCGTCGAAAATTCCTCGTAGCCCTTGGCGATCAGCCGGTCGTAGACGCCGCGCGTCCGCGACGCGAGTTGCGGGATGATCTCGATCGTCCACAGGCGCGGCGTCAGGTAGCTCAGCAACGCCGATTGGTAGCCGGAGCCGGTGCCGATCTCGAGCACCTTATCGCCGTGGCGCACGGCGATCGCGCTGGTCATGCGGCCCATCGTGCCGGGCGGCGTGATCGTCACGCCGAAGCCGATGTCGAGATAATGGCCGACATAGGCGTTCTCCTTGTCTTCCGGCAGCACGAACTCTTCGCGCGGCGTGAACAGGAAGGCGCGCTTGTCGGCCGAGGTCCACAGATCGTTGAACGAGAGCAGCACCTTGTAGCGGTCGAAGCGGCGGCCGAGATAGGTCGGGTCCTCGCCGCGATTGGCGACCATCCATTCGACGAATTTGGCGCGATCGGTCAGCGGCGGCCAGAGATCCGGCCGGAACGGCTTCGGCGGCTCGGCCCGGGCGGGAAAAGCGGCGAGGCTGGCCGCCGCGCCGATCAGAAAATCGCGTCTGCGCATGAAGCGTCCCCTCATGATTATTGAGAAAAATGCGGCTTGCCGCAGCGTGAAAGGCGAATGCTTGGACGATTCTGTGGCGCGAACAAGGTCAATTGTCGAATCCGGCCACAAACGCCCCGTTTGGCCCGCCCTTAGAGCCGCGCCGCCAGAAAATCGCGCAAAGCCGCCATCGCCTGCTCGGCGGCGCGGCGATCATAATCGAGCCGCATGCCCAACACGTTTCGGCCGCCGGCGAATTGCGGGTCGTCGAACACATGGCCTGCGCCGGGATAGACGATGAGCTTCACGCCGGCCGATTGTCGCTTCGCCAGAGCCTCGCAATCCGCCGCCGGAGTGACCGCGTCCTTGGCGCCGATCACGATCAAGGTCGGCAACCGCAACGCCGCCTCCGCCTCGTTCGCGCAAGGCGGATAAAAAGCCGCGACGGCTCTGAATCTCAATCCGTCGGGAATGACGTAGGCCGGGGCGGCGCGCGCCGCGGCGATTTGCAGCGCCGTATCTGCGCCCTGCGAGAAGCCGACAGCGGCGATCCGGGTCGGGTCGACATGCGGCGACCGGCCGATAAAGGCCAGGGCGCCGTACGCATCGGCGAGCGCCTCGTTGAAGTCGACCGAGCAGGTTTCTCTCAAGCCGCGCGTCGCGAAATCATCGACGAACAAAGCGACATAGCCCCATCGGGCGATCGCCTCGCCGATCGCCCGCCGGTTCGACGGCAGGCCGAGACAGGAATGGAGCAGCACGACAGCCGGAAACGGACCGGCGCCTTTCGGCTCGGCCAAATAGCCTTGGATCGCCGTCTTGCCGCCGCCGGCGCGCGGCGCGGCGGTCTCGAACGTGACCAGTTCTTCGGCCGCGGCGGAAAGCGGCGCCAAAGCCGCGAGCAGAGCGAGAGCGAAGCTGGAAAAGCGCATCTCGCGGTCTATCCTTTTTCCGGGCCCGCCGCCAAGCGCTTGGCCATGGGATAGCTCGATTTCGATCCCAGGCGTCTTTCCGGCGGCCCTTGCTCGAGGTAGCCGGCCGAAGCGTAAAAGCGCCGCGCCGTCTCGGTGCTGACGAGCGCGCAGCTTTCGGCGCCGCGCTCGCGCGCAGCCGCTTCGAGCGCCGCGAGCATCGCCTTGCTGACGCCGCGAAAGCGCGCCTCGGGCGAGACATAGTTGAGCGTGATCTCGCCGGAATCGGTCACGCAGCCGACCGCGAGGATATCGTCGCCCTCGGCCGCGACGAGCAGGTTGTTGTCAGGCCGCTCGATCCAGCGGCGGACATTGTCCGGAATCTTGTTCGCCAGCCACGCGTCGAGGATGGCGGGATCGTCGCGATGATCCGCGACGCAGAGTTCGATAATCGAGCGGCGAAGAAGCGCGCAGATCGTCTCGGCGTCGGACATGCGCGCGCGTCGGATTTCCATGATACGAGAATGGCCGCCAGGGCGATGCGGAGCAAGAGCGATGGCGAGGAGATTGACGGCCGAAAGGAGCAAACTGGGCGGCCTGGATCAGGCCGGGCGCGCGGCGCTCGAAATCGATCCTTTTGGGACTTTCGTGGAATGGCGCAGCGGCGCAGACCGACGAGCATTTCACGATTTAAGAAAGCGCCGATTGGAAAAAAGCCGCGCATTCGCCCCGCTCGCCCCGCGAGAGTAAAATGAGCAGAGGCGGAGCCGAACACTTCACAGAGCCGACGACATCTTACTGGCAAAGGATCGAACCCGCCCTGCCCGCCGACCTCCTCCGGCCGCCGTTCCAATTCGGCTACCCCGCCCTGCTGCCCGACGGACGCTATCTCGTCCTGCCCATCCGCCGGCGCGAGCAGAAAGACCGCGCCGTCGCCTCCTTCATCGCCAATCACGCCTCGTTCGAGGTTCTCGACGCGCTCGCCGATTATATGGCTGCGCAGGCGGCGGCGAAGCGGCCCGACCTCGTCATCGGCCTGCCGACGCTCGGCCTCGCTCTGGCGCCGCTCGTCGCGCGGCGCCTCGGCCATGCGAGCTTCGTCCCGTTCGGGACATCGCGGAAATTCTGGTACGACGAGCGACTGTCGCAGCCTTTGAGATCGCTGACCACGACCCAAGCCGGCCGCAATCTTTATGTCGATCCCAATCTCGTCCCGCGCCTCGCCGGCGCCCGCGCGCTGATCGTCGACGATACGATCTCGACCGGCGCGACGGCGCTCGCGGCGATTGAATTGGCGCAAAGCGCCGGCGCCGAGGTGGTCGGCTTGGGCTTCGCAATGAGCCAGGGGGATACTTGGCGTCAAGCGTTGGCCGCGCGCGGGCCGTGCTGGCCGGACGCCGTCTCCTTCGTCTTTCAGACGCCGCATTTCGCGCAGGTCGAGGGGGGCTGGACGCCGCTTTGATCGGCGAGATTGGGACGTATGATCTGCGAGGAGGCGCGCTGTGAGCGCTCCAGATAGGTATTCAACCTATCCTCTTGGCTGAAGCCGACACCGAGGACGGACTATCGGATCATACTGCGTCTCAACCTCTGCCGAGGTAGGCTCGTATTGCATTCAGGCAGCACGGGCCAGAAAGCCGAAAGTAGCGCTCACTCGACTTTCGTTGCTGACACGAAATCGCCGACGAGCCACGCGGCTTCCAGTTCCAGCATTCCACCGCCAATACCGGTAACGGGAACTCCGATCGCATTGGCTGTCGCGGCGGCAAAGGCGACCCCTGCTACAGGGACCATGCCCATAGCCGTGGTCGTCATGACGAGCGGTAAGAAGGGACTACACCCGAAAAAAAATAGCCCTGCTTTTGCGCCGACACCGAAGCCGAGTCCAACTTTTATGAAAAGAAATGTCCCGGTCAGATCGTTCACAATCAGTTCGTTAGGGTTATTGATCCTCGTGTCGAATATCGGACCTATCTTGCCAATGCTTGGGAAAAGCTTAAATAAACCTTTCAGCATGTTCTTGCTTACCGTATCCGCCTCTTTAACTAGAGCTGTGCCTTTGGTACCCGCGCCAACGCCAATAGCCGACGAAGCCATCGCAAACTTAGGACCGTCTCCAAACTGCACTTCGGCGATCAAAACACCCGCGCGGAATACGTTTTCGGGTCCGAAGGTCGCAGTGAAGTCCGTATCTTTTGTTATATGCCATTGGCTTGAACGCGTGGGCACAACTGGAAGCGGCAGCGGCGGATCGGGCGGCATATCGGGCGGATCGACGGGGCTAGCGCCGTGCGCCAACAAGTTTAGTCGAACAATCGTCATTCCGCCCGGGTCGACGTGCCCGTCGACCGACAATCTTGGCGTCCGACCGCGATTGTTTTGAACGCTTTGGAAATTCAGAATTGCGGAATGCAGCAAGTCTGCTGATGGATGCTGCGGAAGAGGGTTCCCTGATCTTCCCCCTTCGATGCTAGCAATGAAGTTTAGGAGGCGGACGACAGTGGCGACGTCATTTGGCGTATTATAACAAGGCGTACGTCCATTATTATACTTTCCAACAGACGCACGTATCGAAGCGAATGCCATGTAACTCCCCTATGGCGTCCCGTAAAAGAGTCCTGCGATTCACTGCGCGAAGTCATTGGCATCTATCAGAAATCACTCTCTGGCTGCACAGAATCAGACGCGGTATTGCTACTTCATCTGCGCCGAGAGGCGACCGAGCCCCTTGGAATTAAACCTCGAATATCAGTTGGTGTCGAGCGCCGCCGGCCCAATCGATCTTGATCCCGCGGGTCATGGGCCCGGGATGTATGCAAGCGCGTCCGGCTTGGCGGCGCGGAGCTTTTCCACATCGAGGCCGAAATAGCGGAATATTCGTTGGTCGATACGATGGGAGCCCCAGATGCGTTCGCGTTTCGGGCGTAGCATCATGACGATGTCGGCGTCCTTAAGCGTACGCACGCATGTCGCGGGAGACATCGACGCCATGTTGGCGGCCCCGCCGCCGGCGAGGTCGACGTGCCGATCCCCCGGATGAATCGATGCGCCGTTATCGTATCCGAGCGCGCGGACCGGAACGCCGCCTCAGCCTTGGCCGAGGCATTCCTTGTTGTCGCCGGGCGACGGAGCGTAAGTCTGTTGGGCGAAGCCGAAGAACGAGCCCCAGTAGGAATCGGCCATCAGGGTCTGCCGGATCAACAGCGCTCGCGCGAAGATGACGCAGCGCAACGCCTCGTTCGTCTTGTAGATCGCATCGAGCTTCGGATAAGTCGAATCGGCGAAGGCCTTGCGCGTCGCGGCGTCCAGCTTTTGCGGCGCGCCCGCGCCGACATCGACCGTCTTGTTGATCTCGTCGCTGACGACGCCCGTGCAATGATTGACGACTTCGAGCACGACGCGGGCCGTGGAGGCGTCGAGGCCGGCGCCCGCCCCTTCGCCGAGCTCGAATTTCGAGCAAGGCAACGACCAGACGCGGCTGAGCTTGTCCTTCGTCTCGAAGCCGAACGGCGTGTCGATATAGAAGGACACGTCGCGCGCGACGCTCGTATAGCGGATCGCCCATTCCTTGTCGGCCGCGGCATATTCGTCTCGCGCCGCCTTCCATTCGTCGCCGCTCTCGCCGCGCTCGATCGCGCGCGCCATACCGTAAATCGCGTGCCAGCGCGCGTTGATGAGGTCGGAGACGTTCTGGTAGGTCGTCAGCGCGTTCTGCGTGTCCTTCTCGATTCTGGCGACGTGGTTCTGCCACGCCCAGCCGCGCTGCTGAATCCAGGTGGTGATCATCGTGCCGACGACGCCGGTCAGAATGAAGCCCATGACGGCGATGAAGGCCTTCTGCCGCCAGGAATCGTCGGTTTTAGCGGGCGTCGGCGCGGGCGAAGAAGTCAAAGGGAGCCCGTTCTCGTTGGCCTTGCCCCTTCGCGGAGCATTGTGGCGCGCGCATGGTCTAGCCGGAGCCGGCTCGCAGTGGAAGGGTGAAAATCGACCCGCGCGGCGGCGGCATTGACCGAACCTGCTCTTGATCGATTGAGCCGGAATGCTCGGACCACGTACCATCGTTCAGCTACGGCGACTGCGCGCTCTCAACTAACCTCTCGGAAGAGCGGAGGAGAAAATGCACCGTCACCGAAACTCACGTTGCTATAGATCGCGGCAACGACCGCGAGCGCGTTTCGATGCGTTGAGGCTTGATACCGCCGTTCTACAAGCCAAAGATGGCTATTCACAACGATCCAAGGCCAGCCTCAAGGCCGCGCCCAGCTCGGCCGCGTCCTTCGTCTCCGGAACGACGACGGTCTTGTCCGGCGGAAGATCCACGAAGAGCTCCGGCTTGTCTCGCTTGTGCGGCTCGATTGAGATTCTTCCTTCGGATCTCTTGACGCGACACCAATCCATATTCTTGTAGGCCTCGCGCTTGGTCTTGTAGCCGTAGCGCTTCATGAAGTCCTTCTGCCAATTTCGGTAACATTGGACATATCGCGGTCCTTCGAAGAAATCTGGTTCGTCGGGGGGCCAGATGAACCGGCTCCTGTCCAACGCCTCGAGCAGCGCCCTTCCTAGAGCTTCGTCACTCGCGTCCGGGTCCAGATAAATCACATATCCATCGCTTTCTCGCTGAACCATACCATAACCGGACAGAGGCTCTACGGAAATGAACCTCTCGGTCCGGTGGACGTCGGCGCATTGCCTGAATGGAAACTGCCTGCTCGGCCTCATTCTCTTATCCTTGTGATGACAACAGAGACTCCACGCTTTTTGCCATAGGCGAACGCCGCGTGGAGATAACGCCATTGCATCGGCGAGGTGTATCCATGAACGGCCAGATGAAGCGTTTTCGATTCTATGTCCTTCGGATCGAGGTCGATGTCGCCGCGAGGTTGCCAGTAATCCGCGGCAGTATCGATATATGTCTTGAGTTTCTCAAAAATCTTCCTCGGATTCCTGATGTAGACCATCGACAGGGTATTCAAAGTTTTAGCGCTTATCGCTTCGCGTACTTCTGGTTTAAAAAAATCAAAGGCTTTGGAAAGCGAATGCAATCGCTTTGCGGCGAGAGTTTTCGCGAGGTAGTCTTCCCAGGTCTTCCCCTGATCCGCCGCCCAATTGACCCCAGCCTCGGCATTGTCGACGACGCCGCCAAGTCCGTTAACCTCCCCGAACGGCCCTATCTCCCCAGGCCTCTCTTCGGTTTCCGTTAACGTCTCCGCCAACCCCGCCCCGTCCTCGCTCTCCTTCGGAGCCACTGCGGATGGCGGCGCAATTTCATACTCCGGCAGCGCGGCGCGAGTGCGCGTCTGCGGAAGATTGTCGATCGCCCAGGCGCCCACTCCGACGTCTACCATTGATTCGGGCATATCACGAACGCCGACAATGCCGCCATTGACCGCGCCTTGGTACAACCTGTATGCGGCGGAGAGCAGATTGCCGTACGCCGTCGCCGGTTTATAGGGATAGCCAAGCCAGAACGAGAGCCGATTCTGAAGAAAGGAATATTCCGCGAGCGCTTGCTCTTTCTCGGCGGACGAGAAATTCTTGCCGTCGCGCTCCAATCGATAGCCGAACTCGATGACCTGCTTAGCGAATTCGACTGGTCCTAGCTCGTCGTATTTCCGCTCGAACTCTTGTTCGGGCGAGGTCGGCTCATGAGAATGCTCTTCAACCGCCTCGCCTTCCGAGGAGGCGACGGGCGCCGCCGATGCATATTGCTCGGCGCCGCCGCGCTCTGAATCAGAGATACGGGGGCCGATCAGCTCGGACGCGTATCTGGCTGGGCTGAGGTCGACAGGCGCCGATATGTTGACCGAACCAGCGGCGCCGTCCCTCGTCCAGCGGCCATGCCAATCTCTCGGCTCGCTGGGATCGTAATTGTACTTGGCGAGCTCTTCATTGGTCTTTGCAAGGCGCGCGGCGGCCTCGCCGTTCAGCTCCGGCGTCCGCGTCATGACCGCGATTATCGCGGCGCGGGCGACCTCGCCGCGATTGAGCGCTTCGGCGATCGCGCCGAGGCTCGCCCGTAATCGCGCCGGCGCCTCTTCGCCATACGCCGTCTTGATCAGCTCGGCGACTTCATGCTTGGGTCGCGGCGCAAAGCCCGTCGCGGTCTTCTGAAGCAGAGGCGCGCCAGCCAACGACAGGCCGGCGGAAGTACAGCTTAGTCCCAATCCGCCGGGCGCGTTCGTCAATCGATAAGTCCGGATCATGCAAGCCCGCGGGAAGAAGGATTTCATACATCATAATGTTCCTGATTTGTTCCGTCAAGGACAAGATATTTCGGCTCTTCATAATTGCCTGAAATTGTTTTACTTTTGCTGGCAAAATCGCAATGCGGCCGTCGAAGTTTACGGTAATCGGCAGACTGACCGCGCCCGGCGATTCGCGAGCGACAGGCGGCCGGGGCCGTCGGCCCGGGGGAGCGTTACACCCTCTATCAACTCGCGCCGCCCCTGGCTCGCCGCAGCAGCGGATAGCCGTACCATAGCCCGAGCAGCACGATCAGCACGCACGCCGCCAGGATCAGCGCCGTCGAAGCAGAGTCGAGCGCCCGGCGCACGGCGACGTACGTATCCAGCGCGATCGCTACAGCGAGCGGCGCCGGCGCGGCGATGACGAAAGCGGCGCCGAGCCGCAAGAAAGCCGGATCGTCCTCTCCGGCGAAGGAGATGCGGTGGAAAGCCGCCGGCGCCATCAACAGGACCACCGTCAGCGCGACCAAGCAGAGCGCCGCGACATGCGCGGCTTTGGATTCGAACGGAAGCTCTTGAAACGCGCGGGTGAGCGTCACGGTGAGCTGAAAGCCGAGCAGCGCTTGCGCGCCGGGAATGACGACCCGCGATTCGGTCAAGAGCTGCTCGACCTTGTCGGGAAGGGGCGTGGATTCTCGCGCGTCTTCGCTCACGGCCCGCTCCTTTTTTCGCAAGAGGAATTCCAGGACGTACCAAAAGAGCAGCGCGAGCGCCAAGGCGCCTGCGCCGACGAACGCGCCCCATTCCCGCCCGCCCACGCGCTCCGTCGCAACGAAGACGTCGAGCCCAAGCGCGACGGCGAAGGGGGCCAGCGCCCAGTCCATGACCTTGGTGGCGAAATTCAGCGCCGCGCCGCTCGCCTCGCCGCTCTCGACGAGGCGATGGCGCATCGACGGGGCGATCAATAGCCCGATCGTCAAAACCAGCAGCGCCAGACCGACGCATTGGAGCGCTTTCGTCACGGCCGGCTCTTTCTCGAAAAGGTCCTGAAAGACCCCGTCGAACTGGAAGCCGAAGAGAACCTGCGCGCCGAGAATGAGCAGGCGGCTCTCGCCGAGCGCCATTTTGATCTTGCGGCTGAGGTTCATCCGGCGACTTGTTCCGCCATGCCGGCCTCCGCTCGGGGCGCGGCTTTCCGCTCCTAACCCGCCAACCAGCCCCGAAGTTTCACAGGGCGCGATCGCCCTATCCGTTCGGCAGGTGCTGCGCCAGCGCCTCGAGCACGGCCATGCGCACCGCGACGCCCATCTCGACCTGCTCCTTGATCAGCGATTGCGCGCCGTCGGCGACCAGCGAGTCGATCTCGACGCCGCGGTTCATCGGCCCCGGATGCAGGACCAAGGCGTCGGGCTTGGCGCAGCTCAGCTTCTCCTGATCGAGGCCGAAATAGCGGAAATATTCCTTGGTCGAGGGAATGAAGGCGCCCATCATCCGCTCGCGTTGCAGGCGCAGCATCATGACAATGTCGGCGCCGTTCAGGCCGGCCCGCATGTCGCGGTAGACCTCGACGCCCATATTTTCGATCCCAGCGGGCAGCAAAGTCGAAGGGCCGATCACCCGCACCCGGGCCCCGAGCGCGCCGAGCAGGATGATGTTCGAGCGGGCGACGCGCGAATGCAGGATGTCGCCGCAAATGGCGACGGTCAGCCCCTCGATGCGGCCCTTGTTGCGGCGGATGGTCAGCGCGTCGAGCAAAGCCTGGGTCGGATGCTCATGCGCGCCGTCGCCGGCATTGACCACCGAGCAATCGACCTTGCGGGCGAGGAGATGCGCCGCCCCCGCCTGATGGTGGCGCACGACGATAATGTCCGGCCGCATCGCGTTGAGCGTCGCCGCGGTGTCGATCAGCGTCTCGCCTTTCTTCACGCTGGAATTGGCGACCGACATGTTCATGACGTCCGCGCCCAGCCTTTTGCCGGCGAGTTCGAACGAGGATTGAGTGCGCGTCGAAGCCTCGAAAAAGAGGTTGATCAAGGTGCGGCCGCGCAAGGTCGCGCGCTTCTTCTCGACCTGCCGCGACACCTCGACCGCGGCCTCGGCCATGTCGAGCAGCGCGAGGATGTCCAGCCGGGAAAGGCCGTCGACGCCAAGCAGGTGGCGATGGGCGAAGACGTGTCGCTCGGGCGTTGCGGTCATCAAAGGGCGAGCCTATAGGCGCGGCGGCTGGCCCCGGCAAGCGGCCGGCCTCAATTCGAGGCGGGCCGTCGTCGCGGCGGCGCTTCCGGGCCAGGCTCGCCGCCGCCCAGGCGCGCCAGCCGTCGCGCGCTTTCGCGCTCGATCAGAGCTTTGAGGGCTTCGCGGACCAAGACGGATGTCTCTTTTAGGCCGGTGAGGGCTTCAGCCTTGGCGACCAGTTCACCGTCAAGTGTAAGGGTGGTCCGCATCTCGGATTTCCGTATGAAATCGGCCCAACTCATTCACCGGGCTTACGCGTATTGCGATAGCAGCGCCTTGCCGTCGGCTAGACTAAGCATAGCAGGGGCGTCCGGGCTCGGCGAGCGGCCCTGAAGAGAGGTTAAAGATTAAACCGAGACGCAAGGCGCGGCCTCCAATTTGACAGCCGGGCCGGCCTCCACCATGTTCCGCGCCCAATTTCGCCCCCTCGGGGCGCCAGCTTTGCGGGCGGGCCAAACGACGCCCGGCCCGCTCAAGGAAAAGCAAGCCCAATGAACGTCGTGATCGTCGAATCGCCGTCCAAGGCGAAGACAATCAACACTTATCTCGGCAAAGACTACCGCGTTTACGCCTCCTACGGCCATGTCCGAGACCTGCCGCCCAAGGACGGCTCGGTCGATCCGGACAACGATTTCGCCATGCTCTGGGAGGTCGACGGCAAGGCCGGCAAGCGGCTTTCCGAAATCGCCCAGGCGGTCAAGGACGCCGACAAGGTCATCCTCGCCACCGACCCGGATCGCGAAGGCGAGGCGATCTCCTGGCACGTCTACGAGATCCTCAAGAACAAGCGCCTGCTGAAGGACAAGCGGGTCGACCGCGTCGTCTTCAACGCCGTCACCAAGGAGGCGGTCGCCGAGGCGATGCGCAATCCGCGCGAGATCGACGACGCGCTGGTCGACGCCTATCTGGCGCGGCGCGCGCTCGACTATCTCGTCGGCTTCAACCTCTCGCCCGTCCTGTGGCGCAAGCTGCCGGGCGCGCGCTCGGCCGGCCGGGTGCAGTCGGTCGCGCTGCGCATCGTCTGCGACCGCGAATTGGAGATCGAGAAATTCGTCCCGCGCGAATATTGGTCGATCCTCGCCCATTTGAAGACCGCGGCCGGCGCGCCCTTCTCCGCCCGCCTGGTCGGCGCCGACGGCAAGAAGATCAACCGGCTCGATATCGGCTCCGGCGCCGAGGCCGAAGCGTTCAAAACGGCGCTCGAAAAGGCGCGCTTCGCCGTCGCCGAGATCGAATCGAAGCCGGTCAAGCGCCATCCCTACCCGCCCTTCACGACCTCGACCCTGCAGCAGGAAGCCTCGCGCAAGCTCGGCTTCGCGCCGGCCCGCACCATGCAGATCGCCCAGCGCCTCTATGAAGGCGTCGATATCGGCGGCGGCGCGGTCGGCCTCATCACCTATATGCGCACCGACGGCGTCGACCTCGCGCCGGAGGCGGTGAGCGGCGCGCGCGCGCTCATCGCCAAGGATTTCGGCGATCGCTACGTGCCGGGCGCGCCGCGGCGCTACACGGCCAAGGCCAAGAACGCGCAGGAAGCGCATGAGGCGATCCGGCCGACCGACGTCAGGCGAAGGCCGCGCGACATCGCGCGCCATCTCGATCCTGACCAGGCCAAGCTCTACGAGCTGATCTGGAACCGCCTCGTCGCTTGCCAGATGGAGAGCGCCGAACTCGAGCGCACCACGGTCGACATTCTTGCCGACGCCGCCGGCCGCAAGCTCGAATTCCGCGCCACCGGCCAGGTAGTGCGCTTCGACGGGTTCCTCGCGCTGTACCAGGAAGGCCGCGACGACGAAGAAGACGAGGATTCCGCGCGCCTGCCGGCCATGGCCAAAGGCGAAAACCTGACCAAGGAGCGCATCGAAGCCTCCCAGCATTTCACCGAGCCGCCGCCGCGCTACACCGAGGCGACGCTGATCAAGCGGATGGAGGAGCTCGGCATCGGCCGGCCTTCGACCTATGCGTCGACCATCGCCGTGTTGCGCGACCGCGACTATGTCCGCATCGAAAAGAAGCGCCTGATCCCGGAGGACAAGGGAAGGCTCGTCACCGCCTTTCTCGAAGCCTTCTTCGCCCGTTATGTCGGCTACGATTTCACCGCCGATCTCGAGGAGAAGCTCGACAAAATCTCCAACAGCGAGATCGACTGGAAAGAGGTCCTGCGCGATTTCTGGAAGGACTTCTCGGCCGCGATCGGCGGCACCAAGGACCTGCGCACCGCGCAAGTTCTCGACGCGCTCAACGAGCTGCTCGGCCCGCATATCTTTCCGCCCCGCGCCGACGGCGCCGATCCGCGCCTTTGTCCGAATTGCAACAAGGGCCTGCTGTCCCTGAAGCTCGGCAAATACGGCGCCTTTATCGGCTGCTCGAATTATCCCGAATGCCGCTACACCCGCACGCTGGCGCAAAGCGCCAATGGCGAGGCGCCGGCCGACGGCGAACGGCCGGGCGTGCGCGTGCTCGGCGAGCACCCCGAAACCGGCGAAGAGATTTCGGTGCGCGAGGGTCGCTTCGGCGCCTATCTACAGCAGGGCGAAGGCGGCGACGGCGACAAGCCGAAGCGCTCGTCCCTGCCGAAGGGGCTATCGCCCGCCGACGTCACGCTCGAACAGGCGATTGCGCTGCTCTCGCTGCCGCGGGAGGTCGCGCGCCATCCGACCAGCGGCGAGCCGATCCTGGTCGGCCTCGGCCGCTACGGCGCTTACGTCCAGCACGGCAAGACCTACGCCAATCTCGGCAAGGACGACGACGTGCTCGAGATCGGCGCCAACCGCGCTATCGATCTCATCGTCGCCAAGGAGAGCGGCGCCGGCGGACGCCGCTTCGGCCCGTCCGCCGGCCGCGTCCTCGGCGAGCATCCGACCAAGGGCGGGCCGGTCACGGTCAAGCAGGGCCGCTACGGCGCTTACGTCAATCACGGCAAGGTCAACGCCACCCTGCCGCGCGACGCCGACCCGGAATCGATCACGCTCGAAGCCGCCCTGGCGCTGCTCGCCGAAAAAGCCGCGGGCGGCGGCGGAGGCGGAAGGGCGCTGGGGGAACATCCGTCGGGCGGCGCCGTGACGGTGCGCGCCGGCCGGTTCGGCCCCTATGTCAATTGGGGCAAGGTCAACGCGACCATTCCGAAATCGATCGCGCCCGACGAGATCACGCTCGGCGAAGCGCTGGAGCTGATCGCGGAGAAGGACGGCCAGCCGGCAAGCCCGCGCAAAGCGGGCAAGGCGAAGAAGGACGCCGAGAAGGCGGCCAAGCCCGCCGCCAAAGCGGAGCGCCCGGCTAAGAGCAAAGCGCGGCCCGCCGCGGCCAAGCCGGCGCGGAAAGCGGCTCGGCCGGCGGCCAAATCCAGGCGAAAGGCTTAGGACGCGGCGTCTCCGGCTCCGTTATCTATCAGAGGCGGAGAATCGTCGCCCATAGGGAGAGAACAGGCGCGTACCGGCCGCGCGGCAGGCTCAAGCCCCGCAGGGGCGCCGCAGCGCTGGTTGGCGGTTAGAGCGCCAGCCGTCTCGGCAGCTCGGCATAGTCTGCGAGAAACTCGAAATCCTTCGCCGCCTGCTGCATCGCCTGAGCAGAGAGAGGATTGATCATTCGTCGGGCTTTGGCGCGAACGCTATTGGCGTGGCTGCGCCATCGCGCAATCTCGCCCAACACCTCCTCCGCCTGCTTTCCGAGGCGCTCGTACTCCTCCGCGACCTGAAACATGGTTTGTCGGGCCTGCGCATCATTCATCAGTTCGCCTTTTGCGCGAGCCTCCTCCGCCCGATCTCGCCAATGTTTCGGATCATTGATGCGCTTTGGCGAAGGCGGCGCGACTTCCACGTCTTGCCAATCGGTCATTTTCCTCCCTCAAACAAACGTACGGCGACTCCGCCCCCTGGTACGAAGCGGCGCAATGGTCCTACTTTTCCGAAGTCCCCGCCCCTCCCGGCGTGGTTGAGCTACATCTTGTGTCAATGTTGCATGGAGTCAATCCACAATTTTAAATCAAGGGCCATTAATTAGCGGTCGAAATAACCATACTATTACAACGCAATTGCTCGGTTTCGAGCATGAGCCGCCCGTCCGCCTGCGCGTAATGTCATATTTTTGTCGCTGCGGGCAGACGAGCGAAACAAAGCCGCCGGCGTCTTTGTACCAGCATGAGCCGCTCGCCTCACGAACGGGCGCTCCAACCAGCAAAGATCGCCTTTGCTGGAACCAAGGCGCTGACAGGCCGTTTGCGCTCCAGAGCGCTGCGGGCCACGCCCCTTGGCCCGTATGGCGGCCGAGCCGCCTTGCGCATGAGAGCGGCCCGCCAACCACCTTGTTTCGACTGGCGGGGCCGCTCCTTTGGCGCTTTTTGTGATCTTCGAGGAGGTTGCTATGTCCTTGGCGCGAAATCTGCTTTTGACCGCCGCTGCGGCGTCCGCCGTCGCGCTGCTCGCCGCCGGCCCGGCTTCGGCGCGCACCATCTGCCGAGCCGACGGGACCTGCTTCAACACGAGCGGCGAGCCGATCGCCCCGTGGCAGCAACCGGCCTTTCGCGGCGGCTACGCCTATGAGGGCCGCGGCGCCTATGAGGGCGACCGCTACTGGCGCTACCGCCACAACAGGCATTGGCGCGAAGAGGACGAGGACTGATTGATGGCGCCGGCGCGGCGAATTGAAAGGAGACGCCGCTCGTCGCCCTCAAGCCGCCCTCCTTTCAGCCGCCATAACGTTCGATGTTCGCGCCTGCGGGTAGGCGCGGATTTCATAGGCGAGAGCGGCGTCGGCGACAGCTAAAGAGGAGCGTGGCCGCGCTGATGAACGCGGCGATCTTACGGATCGCGGCGGCTGCGTCACGCACGCCGGAGCATGCCGCCTTAGGTTTTGCTTCGAGTTGGGCACCCGCCGGGCGGGACGATGCCGTTCACATAGTTATCGCCGTAGCTGCAGAGGAAACCGCCGGGCGCGTTCCAGAAATCGCCTTCCAGATTGGATTGCGAAACATTGATTTGGCTATTCGTATCGGCATAAATGCCGCCGTTTGAATTCTGCATGGTCATGCTGCGGAACACGTAAATGACGGCGGGGACGCCGCCGCCCAGCGCATAGAATCCGGCCGCACTGTTGTAAGCGGCGACGCTATCGACCACCTTGGCGATTAAAGAGCCCGGGCCATCGGGGAGGACGTTCGCGTAAAGGCCGATTCCGTTCAGCCGGTTGTTATACGCATGCACGCCGTCGAGGACGACGTTCACAAATGTACTGCCGCCGCTCGGCTGTACGTAGAGCCCATGGCCGCCATTATACGCGACGAGCGTGCTCGAGACCACGATATCGCTTGTGGCGGTCGGCGCGATGGCGATGCCGCTCGATGCGAAATTGGTGACCTTGCAGCCCTCGATGATCAGATTCCCGCCGCCGCTGAAAAAAACGCCGGTCCCGCCGACCCCGGACGTTTTGACACCTAGGGCATTTATCAGCTCATCGGCGACTGCTTTTGGCGCGAATGCAGTCCGCACGATCGCGACCGTCACGACGGAATGGATGTTCAACCGATTACGCATTGGCGAAGTCCTTGGCCGCGCACCGCAGCCCGCGGCGTCGACGGGCGGCTTTTCTGTCCTTCTCTCGCGTCCGTTTTTTAACATCGGCGCCGGCCAGCCGCGAATAGCCGACCACGTCGGCCGCCAAGATCGCAGCGAGTTTCCGGGTCTCGCTCATTCCTCCCGCAGTCCTGCCTTGCGCAGGCCCTCCGCCGCGCGCGCGGATTGCTGCCTGAAGACTGGGTTGTCGCTGAGTCCGTAAAGATACGTGATGACGCCCTTCACGGTTAAACCGGGAGCTAGCTTCAGGAGTTCCGCCACTTCCGCCTTCGCTTCCGCGTCGCGTCCGAGCCAGCCGTAGGCGGCGGCAAAGTTAAGATGACATTGCCAGAGCTTTGAATTAGCGGCCAACCCTTGCTGGCAGGGCGCGATAACTTGATCCCACTGCGCCAGCTGGAGGTGCAGGTTGGAGAGAAACCAATCCCAAACCCACACGTTGAGATCGTGCGGGCTCAGCCTCTTTGCAGTCTCAATGTCGGCGAACCCCTCTTCGGGGCGTCCGGCCAAGCCCTTCCAGGCCCCAAGAGAGCCATACGCATTCGCAAAATTGGGGTCGCTCTTGATAGCGGCTTCGCCCGCGAGGATCGCCGCGTCGGTTTGTTTCTTGGCGGCAAGAACGTACGCTTTGGCGTAGATGAAAAGCGCGTTATCAGGCTGCGTGGACAAAGCCTGATCCGCCAACTTCTCCGCCCGGTCGAGATAGGCGTCATGTTCGGTTGCTCCCGGATAATTCGCGAGGTTAGCGAGCGCGAACGCCAGAAGAACCTGCGCTCGCGCCAAGTTCGGATCGAGCTTCAACGCCTGTTCGAGATAGTCCTTCGCTTCCTTATTGTCACTTCTGAGCAGTACTAGCTCCGCACGCATTGCGAGGTCGACGGCGTCGGGGTTGTCGGGATGCAAGCGAAGGGCGCGCAAGCTCTCGGCTCTTGCAAGTTCCCCTCCAAGAGCATTCGCGATCCGAGCGACAACGTCCACCTGCAATTGGCCGAGCTTGGCTCGCTCGCCCTCGAACCGCTCCGCCCAAATGTGCGTGCCATTTTCAGTCGAAATAAGCTGGGCATTGATCGTTATGGCTTCGCCGACGCGCCGGACACTGCCCTCTAACGCATATCGCACGCCCAGTTCTCGCCCGATCTCTTTCACGTCGACGGCTTTGCCTTTGTAAGTCATCGCCGTGTTATGGGCGATGACAAGGCAGTCGGCCGTATGCGATAGATCGGTGGTGAGGTCGTCTGTGATCCCGTCGGCGAAATAGTCCTGTTCGGGATCGCCGCTGAGGTTCGCGAAAGGCAAGACCACTATCGACAGATGCGGCGCGTTCTTGAGCTTATCGTCGGCGACTGAGAGACCGAGGATGTGCGGAGCTAGGCCCGATCTCCAGGCGTAGGTCCCCGCCGCAAGACCCAAAATGACGACGGCAAAAACAGCACCAACCGCACTTCGCCAGATGGGCAGTGGCTTTGTACGAACTCCGCGGGATCGGGCCGCGTTGCCCTTGCCGGGAACGCCGACGTCCAGCGAATAAGCGTGGACCGGTTCGGCGATGTTCTTCAACTGCGTCGAGCCGAGATCGGTGACGGCGAAAGTCAGGCGGCCCTTAACTTGCTCATACGCGGCGCCCGAGAGACAAACCGCGCCCGGTTTGGCGATCCCTTCCAGCCGCGCGGCGATGTTGACGCCGTCGCCCATCAGGTCGCCGTCGCTTTCCTCGACCACGTCGCCGAGATGGACGCCGATGCGGAAAACGATCCGGCGATCCTCGGCGACGCCCGCATTGCGCTCGGCCATCGCGTTCTGGATTTCGACGGCGCAGTTCACCGCGTCGACCACGCTGCGGAATTCGACGATCGCCCCGTCGCCGGTGCGTTTCACTACCCGCCCGTTGTGGACGGCGATCGTCGGGTCGATGAGGTCGCTGCGAAGAGCCCGCAGCCGGGCGAGAATGCGATCCTCGTCGGCCCCGGCCAGCCGAGAATAGCCGACCACGTCGGCGGCGAGGATCGCCGCCAGCTTGCGTTGCGGGCGTTCCGCCATGCGAGCCCCCGGGCCGCTGGGAGCGGCGACCCTAGCACGTCTGGCCGGCGGACGGAATTTCGTCCGGCGAGGGCGACGGGCGAGTTCTGTGGCGCGGCTCCCCTTTCTGATCAGGGAACGAACGCAGCGGCGGATCCATTGATGCGAGCGGCCGCATGTGGCGCGACCGGCGCGAACAATCCGCGCCTTGCATGTCCGCGCGGCTTGCGCCAATTTCGCCATGGTTGGGCGCCGGCGGGGCGAGGCCTCGGGCAAGGGACGGACATTATGGCCAAGCAGAGCGCGGCGCGGCCCCTCGCCGCCCCCCTCTCCGCCGAGGGGCTTTACGGGCGCTGGGCGCCGATCTACGACCTGATCTTCGATCTGCCCTTCCGCCCCGGCCGGGCGGCGGCGGCGCGCGCCGCGGCCGCGGCCGCCGGCGCGACCGGCGAAGTGCTGGTGGTCGGCGTCGGCACCGGCCTCGAATTGGGGCTCCTGCCCCACACGTTGCGGGTCGTCGGCATCGACCTTTCCGCCCGCATGCTGGCCATCGCCCGCGACCGGGTCGCGCGCAAAGCGCTTCGCCATGTCAAAGCCTTGCAGGTGATGGACGCGGCCGCGCTCGACTTCCCGGCAGGCCGGTTCGACGTCGCGCTCGCCCCTTACGTGATGAGCGTCGTACCCTCGCCGGCCCGCGCGCTGGACGAGATGTGGCGCGTCGTCAAGCGCGGCGGCGAGATCGTCATCGTCAATCATTTCTCCTCCGAGCGGGGCCTGCGCGCCCGGATGGAGCAGGCGATGGAGCAATCCGCGACCTGGCTCGGCTGGCATCCGGTCTTTCCCTACGCCGCGATCGGCGATTGGCTCGCCGGGCGGACGGACGCCGAACTCGTCGAGCGGCGCGAAATCGCGCCGTTCCGGATGTTCACGCTGCTGAGGATCAGGAAAACGACCGAACAATGAGCGCCGACTCGGTGAAGAGCCCCGCGGAATGAACCAGACCATGCGCCGTTCGATGAACCTCGTCCGTCGCAGCGCGTGGGCCGCGCTCTTCTGCCTGTCGCCGGCGCTTGCCGGGGTCCGAGCCGAGGAGAATTACGATCTCTTCAAATATGGCAGCTTGAGTTGCGACGAATGGCTCCGCCACTCCGATCTGACCGCCGGCGAGACGCCGCACTGGTTCGCCGACGACCTTGCGCAGCTCTACCAGAGCGGCGGCTATCGCATCGATATTCTGAGCCAGTTGAAGCCCGACCGGATCACCGCGTGGCTCACCGATTATTGCCGCGCCCATCCGCTCGACGGCTTCGCCGCGGCCGGCGCCGTGCTGACGAACGACCTCGCCGAGCGGGCGGCGGTCAAGAAGTAAGCCGCCGGCGGCGCGGCTCCTCGCAAAGGCGCGACGTACTTGTTGGCCATTCCGGCGCCGAGTTTCTCGATCTGCGTCTTCGTTGGCGCGCCGTATCTGTCGATTCAGTCCAAGAAAACGGCCAAAGATGCTGTGAGCCGTTGAAACCGGCACATCCCGAGTCGCCGAAATGTCTCTTTGAAATCAAAGAGCGCGAATTTCTACAGGCTAGCGGATAGAGCGTGTCCCGACGCGCGGAGGCGTGCTAAACTCGGCTTTGCTGAAGAAAACAGGGGGCCTCGTGACCAGACTGCCGTTCGCTCTTCTGCTCGCCCTGTCGCTTTGCCTCGCCGGCGGGACGGCTTTTGCGACCGACGGCGCGCCGGCGGCCCAATCCGCGCCGAGCGACAGCGCCGCCAAGGGGCAGCCGAAGAAGGGCCGTCACAAGGAGGCGACGAAGGCCGCCAAGTCCCAGCAGAGCGCGGAAGACGCCGAAAAAGCGGCGCGGCTCGAGGAAGGCCGCAAGAAGTTTTTCCAGCGCTCGATGGGCTTCGACGCTGGCGGCGGCGCCGACAGCCCCGTCACGCTGCAGGGCGGCAATGGCCTCACGCCGTCGATGGGATTCAAGTTCTGAATCGACTTGACCGCAGCCGCCCTTGCACCCCGCGGCCTGCGCCATGATATAGACCGGGACGGCGAGCCAGAGTCGCCGGTTTTCTCTTTTCCAAAAAGACGGTGAATTGCCTAAGACTATAAAGAAAGCGCGACCCGAACGCGCAAATTCGTTGCGCGGCGAAAATCCCCGCAGCTCTCCGATCCCCGGCGCCCTGCCCTCGCGCGAAGACCTCCTCGCCTTTATCGCCGGCGAGAAAGCGCCGGACGGCGCCAAAACTCCGAACCGCATCGGCAAACGCGAAATCGCCCGCGCTTTCGGCGTCAAGGGCGAGGCCAAGGCCGAGCTCAAGGCGATGCTGAAAGACCTGCAGGCCGAGGGGGCGATCCAGCGCGGCCGCAAGAGCTTCCATGCGCAAGGCCGGCTGCCGGCAATGATCGTCGCCGACATCGTCAGCCGCGACCGCGACGGCGAGCTGATCGCCAAGCCGGCTGAATGGAGCGAAGCCGGCGAGCCGCCGCGCATTCTCGTCTCCCGCCCGCGCGGCAAGGCCGAGCGCGGTCCCGCGCCGGGCGTCGGCGCGCGCGTCCTGATGCGCGTCGCGCTCCTGCCCGACGCCGGCCCGCGCGAGCCCGCCTATTCCGGCCGCGTCGTCAAGATACTCGACAAGGTCAAGGCGCGCGTCCTCGGCGTTTATCGCGAGCTCGAAACCGGCGGCCGGGCGTCGCCGATCGACAAGCGCGCGCGGGAAGAGTTCTTCATCCCGCCCGGCATGAGCGAGGGCGCCGCGAACGGGGACCTCGTCGCGCTCGAACCAATCCGCGCCGGCGGCTTCGGCCTGCCGACCGCGCGGGTCGTCGAACGGCTCGGCTCGCTGAAATCGGAAAGCGCGATCAGCCTCATCGCGATCAACGCCCATCAGATACCGTACGTGTTCCCACCCGCCGCGCTGGCCGAGGCCGAGGCGGCGCGGCCGGCGGATATGGATCATCGCGAGGATTGGCGGGCGCTGCCGCTGGTCACGATCGACCCGCCCGACGCCAAGGACCACGACGACGCGGTCCACGCCGCGCCGGACCAGGACCCGACCAATCCCGGCGGCTTCGTCCTGACCGTGGCGATCGCGGACGTCGCTTACTACGTACGCCGCCATTCGGCGCTCGACAAAGAGGCGCTCTTGCGCGGCAACTCGGTCTATTTCCCCGGCCGCGTCGTGCCGATGCTGCCGGAGCGGATTTCGAACGATCTCTGCTCGCTGCGGCCGAGCGAGGATCGCCCCGCGCTCGCCGCGCGCATGATCATCGATCGGAACGGCCGCAAGCTCAGACACACGTTCCACCGCATCATGATGCGCTCGAAGGCCAAGCTCGCCTACGAGCAGGCGCAGCGGGCGATCGACGGCTCTCCCGACGAGACGACGACGCCGCTGCTCGACAGCGTGCTGAAGCCGCTCTATGCGGCGCATGAGGCGATCAAGATCGAGCGCGCGAACCGCGCGCCGCTCGATCTCGATCTGCCCGAGCGCAAGCTGATCCTGAACAAGGACGGCTCGCTCGCCCGCGTCGTCTGGCCGGAGCGCCTCGAAGCGCATCGGCTGATCGAAGAATTCATGATCCTCGCCAATGTCGCGGCGGCGGAGACGCTCGAAGCCGCGAATGTCGGCCTGATCTATCGCGCCCACGATGCGCCGTCGCTCGAGAAGATCAACGACCTCAACGAGTTTCTGTCGACGATCGGCGTCAAGTTCGCCAAGGGCGAGCGCCTGCGGCCGGCCCAGTTCAACGGCGTGCTGTCGCGCGTCAAAGGCGAGCCGCACGAAGCGTTGGTCAACGAAGTCGTGCTGCGCACGCAGTCGCAAGCCGAATATGCGCATGAGAATTACGGCCATTTCGGCCTCAATCTGCGCCGCTACGCGCATTTCACCTCGCCGATCCGCCGCTACGCCGACCTCGTCGTGCACCGGGCGCTGATCCGCGCGCTGAAACTCGGGCCGGGCGGCGCCCTGCCCGATGAAAATCCGCGCGAACTCGCCGACATCGCCGAGCGCGTTTCGGCGGCCGAGCGCCGCGCCATGGCGGCCGAACGCGAGACCGCCGACCGCCTCATCGCCTCGTATATGAGCGAGCATATCGGCGCGACGTTCAAGGCGCGCATTTCCGGCGTCACCCGCGTCGGCCTTTTCGTACGTCTGAGCGAGACCGGCGCCGACGGGTTCATTCCGGCCCAGAGCCTCGGCGCGGACTATTTCCACTTCGACGAAGGGGCCCGCGCGCTCAGCGGCGCGCGCAGCGGCGAGACGTTCCGGCTCGGCGACGAGGTCGAGGTGAAGCTGCTGGAGGCTGCGCCTTTCGCCGGCGCGTTGCGCTTCGAGATGATGTCCGAAGGATCGGGCAAGAGGCGGGTCCGCGAATTCTCCGATCGCATGAGCCGCCGCGCCAAGAAGAGAGCAGGTCGATGAGCCAGAGTACGCAAACCGTCTTCGCCGCCGCGCCGGCGCGCAATCTCGGCCAGGCGATGCGCCGCGGCTTCGTCGGGCGCTGCCCGAATTGCGGCGAGGGCCGTCTGTTCCGCGCCTATCTCAAAGTCGCGCCGCGCTGTCCGACATGCGGCGAGGATTTGAGCCATCAGCGCGCCGACGACGCGCCGCCCTACATCACCATGTTGATCGTCGGCCATGTCGTCGTCGCCGGCGTGCTCGCCGCCGAGGATATTTTCCCGCAATCGCCGCTCTGGCTCGACGCGCTGATCTGGCTGTGGCTGACGCTGATGCTTTCCTTGGCGCTGCTGCCGCGGGTCAAAGGCGCGCTGGTCGGCTATCAATGGGCGTTGCGCATGCACGGCTTCGGCGGTCATCAGGACGAGACGTGAGCGAGGCGGCCGAGCACCAATACGCCAAAGCGCTGACCGCCGAAGCGCGCGAGCGCAAATGGCCGAATGTCCGGCCGCGCGATGCGGCGACATTGATCATCCTCGATCATTCTGGCGGCCAGCCGAAAGTCCTGCTCGGCCGGCGCCATGACGGCCACAAATTCATGCCCGGCAAGTTCGTCTTTCCGGGCGGACGCATCGAGCGCAGCGATCGCCAGATGAGCGCCGTCAAGCCGCTCCATTCCGAAATCGAGGACAAGCTGAACGCGCGGCTCCGGCGGCCCGCGCCGCGTTTCGCCCGGGCGATCGCCCTCGCTGCGATCCGCGAGACATTCGAGGAGACGGGCCTTGCCCTGGGCGTGAAGGCGCGCGCGCCGCTCGCGCCGGCCGGCGCCTGGACGCGCTTCGCCGAAACCGGCGTCACGCCGTCGCTCGACGGGATCGACTTCGTCGCCCGCGCCATCACGCCGCCGCGCCGGCCGAAGCGCTTCGACACGCGCTTCCTCGTCGCCGACGCGAACATGATTTGTCACCAGGCGCCGGGCGTGGTCGGGCCCGAGGCGGAGCTGGTCGAGCTCGTCTGGATGCCGCTCAGCGACGCCGCCGGTCTCGACATTCCCGCGATCACCCGCATCGTCCTCAAAGAACTCGACGCGGCGATGAAAGACGGCATGGCGAGGAGCCGGCCGCGGCCTTTCTTCTACGAGCGCAACGGAGTATGGCGGCGAGACGAGTTGTGAGGTACGAGCTCTTTAGGAAAGCAGGCCGAGCCGAACCGCCGCGCTCCAAGAGCGGGTTGCGTTTGGGCCGAATCGCCGGAGACATCCTTGCGAGGAGCGAAGCGACAAAGCAATCCATTCGCAGGGCTGAGCCTTCCAAATGGATTGCTTCGCTTCGCTCGCAATGACGATGGGTCTATCCCTACGCCGCGGCCGAGGAATGCGGCGTGAGCCGTCCCGCCAGCGCGATCAGCGCCAGGTGGTACGAGCGCGCGGTGCTCGCCGAGCGCTGGAAACGCGCCATCACGATATCGAGCAATTCGACAATGATCTCGGCGTCGGCGTCGGCCGCGTCCGCGCTCGACAAGAGATGTTCGTCGAGCGCCGCCAGCAGCGCCCAGCGCGCCGCGTCGAAATCGTCCCTGTCGCCTAAGATCGCCGCCTTCCAGGCGCGGGCATGGAGCCGCGCCAGAGTCCAAGCGTTGGAGCCGGTCCCGAGCCGCCGGCGGTAGGCGTCCAACAAGCGATCGAAGATGATCGGCTCCGACCAGGCCCGCAACCCGGCCAATCCTACGGCCACGTCGCCGTTCGGCATTTTCGCAGTCTCACGTCAGCCCCTCGTGAACGCGCAAACCGAATCTCGCAACTCCCGAATCCTAGGCTGCGACTCGAGCGTTCGCAAGAATTATGAGATCGTCTGGCGGCGAATAAGAGCGCGAATGGTCCGGCCGCGAGCCTTTCCGACCCGTGCGGATTGGCGATAGGACCTGACCGAACCCGCTATGCCGCATTCTTCACCTCCACCGTCAGGTGCGACAGCGCCTTGAAGCGCGCCAGCCGGGCTTGATAGTAGCCGGGATCGCGCGGCTTGCAGGTCCTCACCGAGACGATGGCGCCGAGATGGCCCGGCCCGAGCCGCCAGAGATGCAGGTCCGCAACTTCATCGCCCTCGCTCTCGACGATGCGGCGCAAGCGCGCCTCCAATTCGCGATCCGGCGACATGTCGAGCAGGATCGCGCCGGTGTCGCGAACAAGGCCGTAGGACCAACTGGCGATGACCAGGGCGCCGATGACGCCGACGGCCGGGTCCATCCACAGCCAACCGAAGGCGCGGGCCAGGACGAGGCCGGCAATCACCAGGATCGAGACCGTGGCGTCGGCCATCACATGGATTACCGCCGCGCGCATATTGTTGTCGCGCGCCGTCGCGCCATGCGCATGTTCGTGGCCCTGCTCCTCGAAGACGATACGATGCGCGTCGTCGCCGATGCGAAGATGCGCGGCGAATTCGTGCGGTTCGGGAATTTCATCGAGCGATTCGAGAAAGCCGTCGCGCTCGGCGAAGGCGAAGGTCTGGCGCGCGCCGTCCGGCCGCTCCGTCGTCAGCGATACTGACGCCGCTTCGGGACATTCGCCGGCCTGCGGCTTCAAGCGAAAGCGCGGCGGAACGCCGTCCTCGAACACTTCAAGCGCAAGCGTCGCGGCGCCTGTCGCGACGATCTTCGTCTCGCCGTGATCGTCGTCATGCGCAAGCGCATGACGGTGGCCATGGCCATGCCCGTCATGGCTGTGATCATGGCCGCCGCCGAGCAGGAGAACGCTGGCGACGTTCACCGCCAAGCCGAGACAGGCGATCGGGATCGCTTGGGCGAAATCGATCGGCACGGGCGCGAAGAAGCGCTGCACGGCTTCGTAGCCGATCAGCAGCGCGATCATCGCCAGGATGATGGCGCTGGCGAAGCCGGCGAGATCGCCGAGCTTGCCGGTGCCGAACGTGAAGCGCGGATCGTCGGCGTGGCGGCGCGCATAGCTATAGGCGAGCGCGGCGAGCAGCAGCGCGCCGGCATGGGTGCTCATATGGAGGCCGTCGGCGACGAGCGCGATCGAGCCGAACAGCAGGCCGCCGACGATTTCGGCCGCCATCATCGCGCCGCAGAGCGCGATCACCGCCCAGGTGCGGCGCTCGCTCCGCTCATGGCCTTCGCCGAGAAAGACATGGCTATGCGGCGCCAAAGGGCCAGCCGAATCGCTCGCCATCGTTCACCTCAAATAGGTCCGCACCACGTCCAGCAATTGCTCGGCGGCCTCGCCGTTCAGCGCGTTCGGATGGCGCGCCGCGTCGACGAGATGGGTGCGAACGTGGTCCTCGATCACTTCCGACATCAAGCCGGCGATCGCGCCGCGCGCGCCGGCGATCAGATGCATCACCTTCTCGCAGCCGGCCTCCGCCTCGAGCGCCCGCTCGATCGCCTCGACCTGGCCGCGGATGCGCTTGACCCGGGCGAGCAGCTTCTGCTTGTGGCGGACGGTGTGGGTCATTGGGATAGCCCCCTACCCTATCTGCGGGCCGCTGGCAAGGGCCGGCGCGCTTGGATAACGCCGCCAACTCGGCGCTCGTCCGCGCTCCGCGCGCCGGCCTCTTGTCTTTTGGCGATTCTCTGACCAAAGTCAGAGAATCATGCACCCCGCCCAGGTCGAGCAAGTCCGTCGCTTCAACCGGCTGGTCACGCAACGCGTCGGCGCGCTCGACGAGAGCTATCTGCGTCGCGGCCGACCCTTGGGCGAGGCGCGGCTCCTGTTCGAGACCGGCGCCAAGGGCGCCGACCTTCGCGGCTTGCGCGACAAGCTCGGCCTCGATTCCGGCTATCTCAGCCGGCTGTTGCGCTCGCTGCAGAGCCAGGGCCTGATTCAGGTGCGTCAGCAGCGGCAGGACGGACGACGACGACGCGTCCGCCTGACGGCGAAAGGCCGCGCCGAACTCGCCGCGTACGACGAACTCTCCGATGCGCTCGCTCGCTCCGTTCTCGCGCCGCTCGGCCAGGCCGAGCGCGGCCGCCTGCTCGCCGCCATGGCGGAGGTCGAGCGCCTCCTCGAAGCCGGCGCGATCGAGATCGCCGTCGCAGCGCCGGCCAGCGCCGACGCGCGCTGGTGCCTTGAACGCTATTTCACCGAACTCGCGGAAAGGTTCGAGACCGGCTTCGATCCGGCCAAGAGCAATCCGGCGGCGGACGACGACCTGACGCCGCCGGCCGGCTGCTTCGTAATCGCCCGGCTGAACGGACGCCCGATCGGCTGCGGCGCGCTCAAGCTCAGGACCAAGAGGATCGGCGAGGTCAAGCGGATGTGGACCGCGCCCGAGGCGCGCGGCCGAGGGGTCGCGCGCCGCGTGCTGGAGCGGCTCGAAACCGAGGCGCGGCGCCTAGGCCTTAAGACGCTGCGGCTCGAAACCAATCGCGCGCTGAAGGAAGCGCAGGCTCTGTACCGAAAGCAGGGCTATAAAGAAGTCGCGCCGTTCAACGACGAGCCCTACGCGCATCATTGGTTCGAGAAGAGGCTGTAGTAGTAACACGCGTCTGTCGTTCCCGCGAAAGCGCAGGGCTGTCGGGCGCCTCGGTCCGGCGGTTTGGCTTGCTTTCAGCAGCGCGGCGCCACGCCGCCCGATCGCCGTCAACCCGCCATGGCGCCTCGAAGGTACGCGCGAAGCGATCTCCGCCCATGAGGCGCCATGGCGGGTGCTTCGCTGCGCTCCGCCCTTTCCGGGTGACGGCGACCGCTCGGCGTGGCTTATTGGCGACCAAGACGTTTTGCTGACGAAACCGGCCATTCGGCCGTTTTCGGTCAGCAAAACGTCCTGGTTGCAAAAGGCCACCGAGGCGGGCGCGGGTCAAGGCTCGCGAAGCGGAGCGGAGCGACCGGCGAAGCCGGCTCGGCCTTGAGGCGCGCCCGCCTCGATGGCGGCGCTGTATTTCGGATTTGCGTCCTCGAGTCTCGCTCGTCAGAAGCCTGCGAATAAACTCGATCCCTGGACAGCCCTGCGCGCAGGCGGGAATGCAGGACGGCCTATCCGGCAAGCGCGGCGGTTCTGGATTCCCGCTTGCGCGGGAATGACAGGCTCGGCTACTTCCCCTTATACGCCACTCGCCAGATCGCGCCGCCGGCGTCCTCCGTAATCAGCAGCGCGCCGTCATGGGCGACGGCGACATCGACCGGCCGGCCCCAGACCGAATCGGCATTGGCGACGAAGCCGGTCAGGAAGTCCTCGTACTCCCCGGTCGGCTTGCCGTCCTTGAAGGTCAGGCGCACGACCTTATAGCCGGTGCGCTTGGCGCGGTTCCATGAGCCGTGCAGCGCGACGAAGGCGTCGCCCTTGAAGTCGGCGGGAAATTGCCCGCCCTCGTAGAAGATCATGCCGAGCGGCGCCGAGTGCGGCTGGATCAGCACGTCTGGAATCGTGACCTTGCCGGCAAGGTCGGGGCGCTCGTTCGGACGGTTCGGGTCGGGATTGTCGCCGATATACCGCCACGGCCAGCCATAGAAGGCGCCGTCCTTGACGCTCGTCGCGTAGTCCGGCGGCAGATTGTCGCCGAGCATGTCGCGCTCGTTGGTCACGCACCAGAGCGCGCCGGTTTCCGGCTGGATCGTCTCGCCCGAGCAATTGCGCAAGCCGGTCGCATAGATGCGCCGGCCATGGCCGTCTGGATCGAAAGCGAGGACGGCGCCGCGCTCCGCCTCCTCGCCCCACATCGCGCCGAGCGGGTGCGAGCCGGCGAAGCGCTGCAGCGCCGCGCCGCGCAGCGGCTCGACCTCTTCCGCGACATTCGAGGCCGAGCCGACCGAAACGTACACCGTCTTGCCGTCCGGCGAGAAGACGATATCGCGCGTCCAATGGTACTCGCCGCGCGGCAACGGAGCGATCGCCTCGGCTGGGCCGGCGGCGGCTTCGCCGGGGCGGTACGGATAGCGCGCCACCCGATCGCTCGCTGCAATATAGACATAGGTTGGATCAGGCCCGGGCGGATAGAAGGCGATCCCGAAGGGACGATCGAGGCCGGCGGCGAAGATGTGCGAGGCCTCAGCCGCCTCGGCCCCGTCTTTGGCGCGGAAGACGCGCACCCGGCCCGCTCCGCTCTCGGCGACGAAAATGTCGCCGTTCGGCGCGACGCGGATCGCGCGCGGCATGGCGAGGCCCTGCGCGAAGAGCGAAACGGAAAAGCCCGGCGGCGCTTTCGGCCAGGCGCCCTCGGGGCGGGCGACGACGCGCGGCGGCTCAGCGACCGGCTGCGTCGCCATGGGCGGCGGCATATCGGCGGGCGCGATCTTGCGGCGAACGCCCGGCGCATCGCTGCGCCAATCGCCATAGGCTGCGGCGCCGGTCAAAAGCGGCGCTTCGCCCGCGGCGAGGCTTAAAGCGACGCCCGCCGAAAGGAGGAGGACGGCGGCAAGGCCGATTGTCGAGACTCGCATGGCGTCGCGGAGCTCCGGGAGCGTTGGACGATGGTTTGGCGCGGATCATCTTAGATGGTCGCGCCGGACCTCACGAGGCGCGCCGCGCGGGCTTGCGCGGATGTGATCGGCGATGACGAAGCCTTGATCGCGCGTAGCGCGAGTTGGCGCCTTCTTGATTATAAGACATAACAATATACCCTGCGGCGAACGACGCGCCGGCAAGGGAGGAAATCATGAGCAGAACGGGTCGCCTTCTGGCCGGCGTCGCAATGATTGCGCTGACCGCCCAGGCCTCTTCCGCGGCAGGTCCGAGCCCCGACGAAGTCGCCGTCAAAGCCAAGCCGATCGCTTGCGCCGAGTTGACGAGCGAAACGCTCGGCCTCGCCAATGTGACGATCGCCTCTTCGAGCGAAACGCCGGCGGAAAACGGCCTGCCCGCCTCTTGCCTCATTAAAGGCGCGGCCAATCGGCGGACCGGAATCGACGGCAAGCCCTATGCGCTCGCTTTCGAGATGCGGCTGCCGCTCGCCTGGAACGGCCGCTTCCTGCATCAGGTCAATGGCGGCAATGACGGCGAGGTCGTACCCGCCATCGGCGATCCCAAGAATCTCAACGCCTATGGCGGCAAGCCGGCGCTGGCGCGCGGCTTCGCCGTGCTCTCCAGCGACGAAGGCCATAACGGCGCCGATCCGGTCAACGCCGCCTTCGGCCTCGGCGCCGGAGCCGCTTTCGCCGCCGACCCGCAGGCGCGCGACGATTACGGCTATGCGGGCGATGAAACGCTCGGCCCGATCGGCAAGGCGATCATCGCCAAATTCTACGGCGAAAAGCCGGCGCGCTCGTACATGGCCGGCTGCTCCAATGGCGGCCGCCACGCCATGGTCGCGGCGACGCGGATGGGCGATCAATATGACGGCTTCATTGCCGGCGATCCTGGCTTCAACCTGCCGCGCGCCGCGATCCAGCACGCCTGGGACGTTCAAAGCTTCGAGATGATCGATCCCGACGTGAAGAAGAGCTTTTCGCCGTCCGACATGGCGCTGATCGCGCGCAAGGCGCTGGAGGCCTGCGACAAGCTCGACGGCGTCGAGGACGGCCTGGTCGCCGACATCAAAGCCTGTCAGAAGGTCTTCCATCTCGCCGATCTGACCTGCGCCGGCGACAAGACCGACCAATGCCTCTCAAAAGCACAAGTCGAAGCGCTGACCCGCGCCTTTCAAGGCCCGCATAACAGCAAGGGCGAGCAGCTCTATGTCGATTGGCCGTTCGACGGCGGCATGAGCTCGGCCAATTGGCGCTTCTGGAAAGTGTTCAGCGGAATTCCGCCTTGGAACAACAATCCGCTGATCGCGACGATGGGCGCCGCCTCGCTCGCCGCGATCTTCACCACGCCGCCGACTTTCACCAAGGGCGATCCCGATTCGCTGATGGCTTATTTGAGCCATTTCGATTTCGACAAGGACGCGCCGAAAATCTACGCCAAGGGGACATTCACCGTGAACGGCAAGCCGATCGAGTACAAAGAATCGGCCTGGGAGTTCATGACGCCGCCAGACGCCGACGATCCCAAGCTGACCAAGCTCAAGGAGAGCGGCCACAAGATCATCCTGTACCATGGCCAGAGCGACGGCGTCTTCTCCTTCAACGCGAGCGCCAATTGGATGGACAAGCTCGCCGCCAATTCCGGCGGGGACGCCGGCTCTTTCGCGCGCCTCTTCGCCGTTCCCGGCATGAACCATTGCGCAAGCGGGCCCGCGACCGACAATTTCGACATGCTGTCGGCGATAATCGACTGGGCCGAGAACGGCGCAGCGCCGGAGCGGATCATCGCGACAATAAGGGCCGACAATAAGGAAGTCCCCGCCGATTGGAGCCGCGAGCGAACGCGTCCGCTCTGCCCGTGGCCGAAAGTGGCGCGGTACGTCGGCGGGGACACCGAGAAGGCGGAAAGTTTCGAGTGCCGGTGAGACGGGGCGAAATGCGTATCGGGTTCTACAGGGCGCCCGCAAATTGGCCTGTTCTGGCCGTCGAACTCGCGACAGGCGCAAGCCCGCGGCGCGCCATCCAATGCGGCAAACCCAGGAACGCCTGGCGATCGTTGTAGCGCAATGCGCCGAGATTGGGCGGCGAACGGAAATCGTAAGCCTTGGCGAAGCGGTAACGCTCCACGCTCGGGTCGAAACGGTCGAGGGTCTGCTTTTGCGTGCGGAAGAGATCGAACATCGCGCGCTTGCCCGCGATCTCAGCCGGCGAGAGCCGCGCCACGACGCCGTCGTCGCCGTCGCAGAAAGTCTGAAACGTCAGGCCGCTTCGGCCCTGATGATAGAAAGGCATTTCAATGATGGCGGGGGCGCGACCGAGCAACAATCCTGCCGCCAGATGCACGCAATAGGCGACGCCGTCATGGTCCGAATGGCCGCCCTCGAAAGCGTGAGTGAGCACGAATTCGATCCTGCGCTCGCCAAAGAACGCGGCGAGGCGCTGCGTGATCGCCAAATGCAGCGGCCACGCGCCGCCATCTTCAACGCCCAGGGCGCAAACCTGTTCTTCGGCGATGCCGGCCAGAGAGAGCGCCGCTCGCAATTCTTGCCTTCTCGCCCGGGCGTAGTCGGCCGCCGAATCGAAACCCGCCCGGCGGGCATTGGCGAGATCGCGCGGCGCGCCGTCGGTGACGACGATGATATTGACGCCGGGGAGACGCGAAAGCGCCGCGCCGCAGCCGATCGTCTCATCGTCCGGATGCGCGACAACGACCGCGACGCGGGCGCCGTCCGCGGGATTTAGGCGAGCGCCGGCGAGCCAAGGCGGCGCGCCCAGCGGCGAGCGCGCCGGAGAAGGGATCGGAGCTTGTCGAGGACGCCTATCCATCGCAGCCAATTCTCTGAGCGCGTCATGCCGCAAGGCGCCGTCCGACGGCGCCTGCGACGCTTGCGACCTTGATTTCCGGCACCTCGTTGTTGTAGCGCCCGGTGAACAGCTTGCCGATGAGCGCGCGCCGCGTCTCGGCGCTCTCGACGAAGCGCAACGCCATCCCGTCGGGCAGGTTTCGGACCAGCTTGAACGGCGCCTCGACGCCGTCGGCGAAGGCGAGACAGCCCTCGTCATCGGCGCGCAAACGCCCGATGCTGAGCTCGATCTTCGCGCCGCTGAGCGAAATATCTCTGACCAGGCAGGGCGCTTGCATGCCGCTGGCGAGCCGCAACGTCGCGCGCTCATTGGCCGAAAAACGCTCCTCGGCGCGCCGTTTCGGCGATTCGACGCAGGCCGCGCAGGCGACGCTCAGCACCGCAATATTGAAGAGGCTCCAAAACACGTTGGCGTCGTAGCCGTCGGAGCCGTAAAGCGGCGAAAAGCGCGTCGTGTTCACGATGACGCCGGCGAGCGTCGCCAGCGCCATGATGGCGAAGGGAAGCATCAAACTCCATTGAACGGTGACGCGGTCGCTGGCGAGACCTTTCGCAGTGACCTTGAACGGATGACCCCAAGGCTTGACGAGCCCGACCGCGACCGTTCCCATGACGGCGAAACTGGAAAGGAGCTGCGCCACGTCGCTCATGATCGGCAACACGCGGTTGCGGGCGAAGGAATGCATGTGGAGGATCGAAGCCGCGACGCTCGGCGCGAGATAGATCAGCAGATCGCGAAGCGAGCACAACATCACCGGCGTCGCCGTCCACCAATAGACGAGCGGCGCCGCGATCATCATCACTTTGAACGGCCCGCCGCCGATCCAATAGAGGAGCCCGTCGAACATCGACAGCCGATTGAAAAAATCGATTTTCGCTGGCCCGAAAAAGGACCAGCGCGTGTAGATTTGCTGAATTGCGCCGAGGCACCAGCGAGCGCGTTGCGAGACATACGCGCTGAGGCTCTCCGGCGCGAGGCCCATGCTGAGCATTTCGTTGAAATAGATGGTCCGGTAGCCGTGCTCGAGCATTTTAAAGCTGGTGAGCATGTCCTCGGTCACGGTCTCGATCGCCATGCCGCCGGCCGCGATCAGCGCTTCGACGCGAAGGATCGCCGAGGTCCCGCAGCAGAACGCCGCGCCCCAGGCGTCCTTGCCCGAAAGCAGCGTGTTGAAGAAGTAGCGCTGCTCGTCCGGCCAGTGGCGGGCGCAAAGCAAATTGCTCTGGATCGGGTCCGGATTGAAGAAATGCTGCGGCGTCTGCACGACGCCGACGTCCTTCTCCGCGAAAAAGCCCAGCGTGCGCTTGAGGATATTGCGGAAGGCGACGAAGTCGGCGTCGAGCAGGAGGATGAATTCCGGCTTGCGGCCGATCCGCAGCGCGTGTTCGAGGCCGTTGTTCACGTTCCCTGCTTTGGCGTGCTTACCCTTGACGCGTCGCACATATTCGACGCCGAGGTCGCGGGCGAGATCGCGCACCCAGTCGCGCGCGCCGTCGTCGAGCACCCAGACGCGCAAATCGGAATGTTCGATCGCCTTGGCGGCGACGATCGTCCGTTCGAGAATTTGGCAGGGCTCGTTATAGGTCGGGATGAAGACGTCGACCGGCGCGTTCGCGAGCGCTTCGTCGACGCGGAGCGGCGGTTGGCGCTCACGGCTGCGCGACAGATAGACCTGAGTGATGATCGAGGTCAGCAGGCAGCAGGATTCAAAAAAGTAGAAGAGGCTCGCCCAAACCTCCTGGATGGGATTGAGATGAGTCGGAAACGCGCTCGTCGTCCGCCACCACCAGTAGCGCGCGGTGACGAAGATGACCAGCGCCGCGGCGATAACCTTGACCGCGCGCGGGCTGCTTTGCTCGAAAAGGGTCAGCATCGCCAGCGCGCCGACGCAGAGAAGAAGAGGGCCGAGATCGGCGAGTTCGATCATCGCCGTTTACATGAACCGGTTGAGCAGGCGGGCGAAGAAGCCGGGCCCGGTCGAGCGGATAAGAACGCGCGCCGTGCGGCCGACCAGACATTGGCGCTCGCCGGGGTCGAGCGCGATGCGCACGATCGCGGTTTGTCCCTTCTCGGCGAAAGGGATCGCAGCGAGATTGCGGTCGGCGCCGTTGGCGTCGACTTCGCCCTCGACCGAGACGATATGGCCGCTTCGCCGCGCGCTCTCTCCCGACAGCCGGAACTCGGCCTCGCCGCCGACTTCAATATTCGGCACGCGGCTTTGCGGGACGGTCGCGAGGACGAACTGCGAATCGCAATCGACGATCTGAGCGATCTGCTCGCCGACGCCGACGCGTTCGCCCGCCGACGCCTCGAGCTTCCAAATCATTCCCGATGTCGGCGCGCTCATCGAGGCGGCGGCGAGCCTGTCGATTCGAGCCTGCTCGCTCGTCAAGCGCGCCTTCGTCACCTCGATTTCAGCGCTGGCGACCGCAATCTGGCGATCCAATTCGTTCAAGCGGATGGCGACTTCGTCGGCGCGCTGGCGCGAATAGGCGACGTCGTTCGATCCCGGTTCTGACACGACCCCTTGATCGATCGCGACCGCTTGCGCCAAAAGAGAATCGAGCCGGCCGCGCTGCGCTTCGGCCTCGTGCGAAACGGCGCTGAATTCCGCTTGCGCCTTTTCAACGTCGACCGCGGAAGCAACGCCGCTTTGCGCCAATTCCGAGCGGCGGTTCAGGGCGCGCTTGGCGTCCTCGCGGCGATCATAAAGCGCCGCCAGCATATTTTGCGCTTCGACGACCGCCCCCGCCAGGCGCGCTGCGCTGGCCGATACATAAGCCTGTGAACGCGCCCTGAGGGCCTGAAGAAGATTGTCGAGCGATTGCCGCTCCGTCTTCAGAGCGGCGAGATCGGCCTCCAATTCGGCGAGCCGGCCGCGAAGATCGACGAGCCTTTCATCGTCCACCCGGCTATTCGCCAGGCTGGCGAGCGGCGCGCCGCGCGCGACCCGGTCGCCGACGCGCAGCGCGGAAAGATCGACCAGTCCCTCGATCGGCGCGCGCAACGCGACGGAATAGGCCGAAACGACCGCATTGTCGGACGCGATCGCGACTTGATCGGCGAGAACGGCGTAACCGCCGATCGTCAAGACGGCCGCCGCGGCGCCAAGCTTCAGCAACCGCGACCAGGGAATATTGCCTTTAAGGTCGACAACGGCCCGTTCAGGAAGCGCGCCCGCTTGGGCGCGCCGCTCGACGACTGCACTCATATCTACGCCCCCGTCGGCGCTTTGGCGCCGGTGACGCGGGTGTTACTGCGGGGCGAATGAAAACCCTGTAAAGAGACGTGGATAACGGATGTTAGTGTAAAATATGCGTAATGAAGACGCTGTTCAGAAGTTTAATTTCTAGCGCCGGCGTTTAGCGCCGCGAAAAAGAAAGCATTCATTAAATCCGGCCAGTACCGATCGGTCGCAAGCCGATCAGATCAAACCAGATCGCTTCTCCTGGAGCGCTTGGACGAGCCCTTCGAGCGTCGCGACCGCGGCCGCGAGTCTGTGGTGAACGTCGCTCAGTTCGAGCAATTTGTCGAATTCGGCCTCGCGAAAGTCGCTCTCGACCGCCGCGTCGCACTCGGCGCCTTCGCCGACCGCCTTTTCATCGAAAAGCGCGCTCTTCAAGAATGGGTTCGGCATTTGCATCAGGCGCCCCGGCTCGTTGCGAGCCGAGCGAACTTAACCGCATGAGGTTGATAAATGTTGAACAAATTAAGTTTGTTATAAAGAAATCACGCTCGGCGTTCCGTTTTGTTTGGCCTTTGCTAAGCATCGCGCGACGAAAACACGCTCGCGCAAGACGATTTTTTTACTCTCGGTTGGTATTTGCCGACGGCTCAGGGTTCACGTTCTTGTAGGCACGGATCGGCGAAATGACCAAGCTGGCTTCACCGGCGCCAGAGCTTCAATCGGAGGCGGATCGGCGCCGCCACCGGCGCATCGACGTCACGCTGCGCGGCCGCTACATGCGCGCCGATCACAAGGAGTTTCCCTGCGAGACGCTCAACATATCGGCCGGCGGCGTCGCGCTTCAGAGCGCGTTCAGCGGCGCCGCGGGCGAGCGCGTCGTCGCCTATTTAGAGCGGATCGGCAGGATCGAAGGCCGGGTCGTGCGGAGTTTCGATGCAGGATTCGCCATGGAGCTTTCGACGCCGTCGCTCAAACACGAAAAGCTGAATTGGCGCGTCGCCTCGCTGACGCAGAAGGCGGAGCGCGAGCCGGAGCGGCGTCGCGCCGAGCGCGTCGCCTACGAGCAATGGCGCACGATCGTGGTCGACGGCGACGGCCGCCAATACGCCGCCGCGATCGTCGACCTTTCTCCGGGCGGGGCGGCGATTAGAATGGACGCCGCGCCGCCGGTCGGGGCCGAAGTGACCGTGTCGGGTCGGCGCGCTCGGGTCGCCCGGCGCACCGTCGACGGCGTCGCCGTCGAGTTTCTCGACTGAGCTCGCTGATCCATTATCCTGGTACGGAGAGGTTGGCGCGACGCTTCAATAGCCGACCTTCGGAGGAGACGCGATGCCGACCTGTTGCTGTCATCCGATCAGCGCACATGAACGCTTGCGCGTGCCGGATACCTATGTCTCGAGTCTGATGCTCGACCGCGCCCTTGACGCGATCTTGCGTCGCGTCGGAAAATTCGACCGAGAGCATGACGTTCCTTATCTCGCCGGTTACAGCATCGATGGTAAGAAGATTTATATCGACCGTCACTTGCCCAAGAGCTTCACCTATAGAGGCCGGGCAATCGCGGTCGATCGCTATCTCATCCTTCACGAAGAGGTCGAAAAGACCCTGATCGACCAGCTCAGCCTGCACTATCAGCATGCGCATCAGATTGCGACCCGCGCCGAAGAGGCGGCGGTGAGAGCCGATAAAATATCCTGGCGCGCCTACGACCGGTTTATGCAAAAGTACGTTAAGACGATGGGCGACGAGAGACTGACTAAACTTCCGCCCGATCTCGATCTCAAGCCTTATCGCGACGAACACGACTATGACCTGATGCGCCGAATGAAGGCGGCGACGAAAGACCCTTCTCACCCTCTGTCACGACGGCGCGCGCTCGCGCGCGAACTCGACGCCGCGCTCGCAAATGCCGCCGCGAGGTCGGACGCAACCGCGAAGAGAAAGCGTACAAAATAAGAGCCGACGACGTCCGGATCATCGGACGTCATGGCGGCCATGGCGAGGGAAAGGCGCTATAATCGCAGTGAGTTGCAAATCCCGTCGCGCATAGATTCGAAGCATCTTCTTGTAAAAACTTGAGCTGACCGGGCGCGGCGGCGAGCGGCCTAATGAGCAATTGGCGGCGGCGCCACGCCGGCCGATCGCCGTCAACCGGCCATAGCGCCCCGAAACGCTCGCAGAGAAGTACGAGCGTCGACGAGACCTTTGCCCGCGCTCCGCCCTCTTCGAGCGACTGTAAGCGGCCGGCGCGGCGCATCGGCTATCAACCCCCCTTGGCGAAGCGGACACTTCGCCCCAAATGAGAGACTGCGGAGCTCGACAAGGACAAGGCGCCAAGCTGCGCCGCCGCCCGTGCGGGAGTCGCGCAAGAAATCGGTTTGCGCGCGCGTTTCGAAGAGCTATATTGTCGTCGCTATGTCCATGATTCCGATCATTCGTCCTGGCGTCTAATCCGGCGATGCGCGCGAGCGCTGTCCCGGACCTGCTCGCCGTTCTCCGCTTATGGCCATTGCGGCATGGGAGCGCGGCGCTTTTCCCACATTCGCAGAGCCCTGTCCGTCAGTCGCGAACAATATTGCTGCTCGCTGCGCACCTTCAGGTCGATTTGAAGGTAAGCGAGCCAACGGGTCGTGACATGTCCGAGATCGTAAGACGGCAAGCGCAAGGCGAAGCGATCCTTGGCCCATTCGAGATCGAAGTAGCGCCGTCCAATCGAGGAATCGAACCGCTCGAAGCTGCGGGCGGCCAGGCAAGCGTCGCGCATCGATTCGAAGCAGGCGTCGTAAAGATTGGCTAGGAACCGGATCCGACGCGTTGCGAGAGGCCGAGAATGTCGTTCGAGCGGGCGTCGAGGAGATATTGTTTGGCGAACAGATGCGATTGGTAGAAGCGGTAATAATCCGTTTTGATCTCTTCGGGAAGAATCGCCGCGGCCTTCTTGATTTGATTCTCGAAGACGAACAATTCTTCGGGATGCGAAGTCCAGATCGGAAAATAGTCGGGTTCGGCGAGCATCTTCTTGTAATAAAACTTGAGCTGAGCGGGCGCGGTGGCGAGCGCGCTGCTGATCAAATCGAGTCCGACCTCGTGATAGGCGGAATTGAGCAAGTCCTCCCACTGTTCGCGCGGCATCCTCTGCGCGTCGCGAATCTTGAATATCTCGCCGTATTTCGCCGTGACGAAGCCTGTAAACACGGCCCCGACCGCCGCGCCGAGAGCCCCGGCGGCGAGGCTATAGACCCGGTTATCGGCCACGAATTGTGCGACGGCGGCCAGTTCGTCGCTGATCGTCGCCAAGTGGTCGCCCCCTACAAATGCTCCACCGCCACCACGCCCTCGACGCTCTTCAAGCTCCCCGCGATCGCCGCCGACACCGCGAACTTCCCCGGCAGCTTGATCTCCACTTCCCCTTCCGTCTTGCCGAGCATCACGACCAGCGAAACCTCCCCCTCCCCCCGCGCCCGCAGCCGCTCGGCGATCGAGGGCAGCGGCGCCTCGTCGCGCAGGAACACGCGCAGGCCCTTCTGGTTGCGCGACGCCGCCTCGGCCAGCGCCTCGACATGGGTGATCCGCGCTCTGACGTCCTCGCCTTCGACCGCGCCTTGCAAGGTCACCAGCACGTCGGCGCCCTTTTCGAGCAGGTCGCGGTACTGATTGAGCCCTTCCTGGAACAGCACCGCTTCGTACTGGCCGCTCGGATCGGAGAGTTGCACCACGCCCATTTTCGAGCCTGACTTGGTCCGCCGCTCGTAGCGGTCGAGCACGGAGGCGGCGAGCCGCGCCGAGGTCGCGCCGCGGCGGACATTGGCGACGAACTCGCTCCAGCGCTCGACGCGCAGCCGCTTCAAGGCCGCGCCGTAGGATTCGAGCGGATGGCCGGAGAGGAAGAAGCCGACCGCCTCGAATTCCTTGCGCAGCCGATCGGTCGCCGACCAGGGCGGCGCCTTGACGATCAAGGGCGCGGGCTCGGCTTCGCCGAAGAGGCCGTTCTGGCCGGCGGTCCGCTCGTCGAGCGCGCGATGCGCCAGCGCCAAAGCCGGCTCGATCGAGGCGAAAGCGCGGGCGCGGTCGGGCTCGATCTCGTCGAAAGCGCCCGAAGCGGCGAGGCTCTCCAGCGCCTTCTTGTTGACGCTGCGCGGATCGATCCGCCGCGCCATCTCGGCCATCGAGGCGAACGGCCTGTCGCCGCGCGCCGCGACCAGAGCTTCGGCCTGCGCTTCGCCGACGCCCTTGATCGCCGACAAGGCGTAGCGGATCGACAAGGCCCCGCCCGCGCCATGCGCCTCGAAATCGACGCCGGAACGGTTGACGGAAGGCGGCTCGACCCTGACGCCGAGCCGCTCCGCCTCGGCGCGGAATTCGGCGAGCTTGTCGGTGTTCGATTTGTCGAGCGTCATCGCCGCGGCCAGGAACTCGACCGGATAATTGGCCTTGAGCCAGGCCGTCCAATAGGTGATCAGCGCGTAGGCCGCGGCGTGACTCTTGTTGAAGCCGTAATCGGCGAATTTGGCGAGCAGGTCGAAAATCTCGTCCGCCTTGGCGCGGGAGAGGCCGCGCGCCACCGCCCCGTCGACGAATCGGGCGCGCTGCGCGTCCATCTCCTTCTTGATCTTCTTGCCCATGGCGCGGCGCAGCAGATCGGCTTCGCCGAGCGAATAGCCGGAGAGGACCTGGGCGATCTGCATCACCTGCTCTTGATAGATGATGACGCCATGCGTCTCGCGCAGGATCGGCTCGATGCGCGGCTCGATATAATCCGGCTTCTCCTGGCCGAGCTTGCGCGCGCAATAGGTCGGGATGTTCGCCATCGGCCCCGGCCGGTAGAGCGCGACGAGGGCGATGATGTCCTCGAACCGGTCGGCGCGCATCTCGACCAACGCCTTGCGCATGCCGCCCGATTCAACCTGGAACACGCCGACCGTCTCGCCGCGGCCGAGCATCTCGTAGGTTTTCTTGTCGTCCAGCGGGATCATCGACAGGTCGACCTTCGTCCCGCGCCGCGCCAGCAGCGCCGCCGCCTTCTGCAGCACGGTCAGCGTCTTCAGGCCGAGAAAGTCGAATTTCACCAGGCCGGCCGGCTCGACCCATTTCATGTTGAACTGGGTCGCCGGCATCGTCGATTTCGGGTCGCGATAGAGCGGCACGAGCTCGATCAGCGGCCGATCGCCGATGACGATTCCGGCGGCGTGGGTCGAGGCGTTGGAATAGAGCCCTTCCAGCCTCTCGGCGATGTCGAGCAATTTGGCGACGCGCTCGTCCGCCTCGGCCGCTTCGCGCAGGCGCGCCTCGTCGGCGACCGCCTGTTTCAACGTGATCGGCTTGGCAGGGTTCTGCGGCACCAGCTTGGCCAGCCGGTCGACCTGGCCGAGCGGCATTTCGAGCACGCGGCCGACATTGCGCAGCACGCCCCGGGCGAGGAACGAGCCGAACGTGATGATCTGCGCGACCCGGTCATGGCCGTAGCGCTCGCGCACATAGGCGATCACCTCGTCGCGCCGCTCCTGGCAGAAGTCGATGTCGAAATCCGGCATCGACACGCGCTCGGGATTGAGGAAGCGCTCGAACAGCAGGCCGAAGCGGATCGGATCGAGATCGGTGATGGTCAGCGCGTAAGCGACGAGCGAGCCCGCGCCCGAGCCGCGGCCCGGCCCGACCGGAATGTCGTGGCGCTTGGCCCATTGGATGAAGTCGGCGACGATGAGGAAATAGCCGGGGAACTTCATCTTCTCGATCACGTCGAGCTCGAAGGCCAGCCGCTTCTTGTATTCCTCTTCGCCGACGCCCGGGGCGCAGCCATGGGCGGCCAAGCGGCGTTGAAGTCCTGCTTCAGCTTCGGCGCGTAAAATCTCGACTTCGCTCGAGTTCGACCCGTCCGCGGCGGTGAAGCGGGGCAGGATGGGCTTGCGCGTCTGCGGCCGGAAGGCGCAGCGCATCGCGACTTCGACGGTCGCGGCAAGAGCTTCCGGCAAATCTTCGAAAAGCTTCATCATTTCGGCGCGCGTCTTGAACCGGTGCTCGGCCGTGAGCCGGCGCCGGTCGGCGGCGCTCATCAGGGCCCCGTCAGCGATGCTGAGCAGCGCGTCATGCGCCTCGTAATCGGAAGCCGCGCCGAAATAGGGCTCGTTTGTCGCGACCAGCGGCAGGCCGAAACGGTCGGCGAGGCCGATCAGCGCCGGCTCGTTCGCCTCCTCGGCGGCGAGGCCATGGCGCTGCAGCTCGACATAGAGCCGGCCCGGAAAGAGTTCGGCGAGGCGGCCGAGCCGCGTTTCGGCGAGATCGCCAAGGCCGAGGCTCAGCGCCTGGTCGATCGGGCCGGAAGGCCCGCCGGTCAGCGCGATCAGGCCTTCGGCCGGCGCCAAGCCGGCGAAACCGAGCTGCGGTTCGTCGCCGCCTTCCGGCCCGAGCCAGACCTGGCTCACGATGCGCATCAGGTTCAGATAGCCCGCCTCGCTCTGCGCCAGCAGCACGATCGGCGCGCGCGCCCGCGCCTCGCCATGGCGCGCCGCGGCGCCCGCCGGCGCGTCGCCGAAATCGATCGCGACCTGCGCGCCGACGATCGGCTGGATCCCCTCCTTGGCGAGCTTTTCGGAAAATTCCAGCGCGCCGAACAGGCTGTTCGTATCGGTAATGGCGAGGGCCGGCATGTCGTCGGCCTTGGCCCGCTTGGCGAGCTGCTCGATCGTGAGCGCGCCCTCGCGCAGCGAATAGGCCGAGTGCGTGTGCAGATGCACGAAGCCGACGGATTTGACGAGATCGGACAAGGCTGAACCCAAGGACGCGAATCCGGGCCATTGTCGCCGCCGCGCCGGGCGCCGTCGAGGCGGCGGGCTGGGTCGTCAACATCTAAGCCGCGGCCAGCCCCCTCGCCTCACGCGCCGAGCAGCCGCGCCACGATCGCGATCATCGCCAGGAAAGCCGCGAGCGCCGCCATTTCCGCCGCATCGCCGATCAGCCCGAAAGCCCGCTGAAATCCCGCCGCTTGCAACATAGCCGCCTCCATGACCGTGCTATGTGCATGTTATGTTCTCTATATGTTCAGAGTCAAGCGCGGCTTTTCCGGGGTAGTGTCTCAGTTTCAGGAAAAGATCTTATGCTTAACGGCCCTTGGCCGCTTTCTTGCCGATCCGGCGGCGATATTCCCGCGCGTCGATCAGCAAGACAACGTCCTCCGTCGACCAGAGCCGATCGGGCACGCCAGCCGCCATCGCTGGCGTGACCTTGAGGCTCTTGTGAATGCGGATGAAGTTGCAAAACAGGAAGTATAGAGCCAGCGAATGGCAATGGTTCTCGATTTTCTTTGAGAACGCGTTGGTGAGGCGGGTAAACTGGCGCACTTCTTAACCTAGACATTCACTCCCGAATGCTCGACTACGACAAGGGTACCAATTTTTTGCCTTAAAAGGCAACAATTCGAATTGTTCTCTAACAGACGTTGACATGCATGGCAACGCTGGCTACATTGGTTTCCAGTAAGAAGCTGGTTCAAATCGGCGGCGGGCTCGCCAAAGATGAGCAACCAGTGCGACTGTTGTACGCTTACCCGCACGTCATCGAGTGGCTCAATGACACTCTCCCAGCATTGGAACCTTTTGACGCGGATGGGATGCAGTCGCCTCTGGAACAGGTCGATGACCTGTTCCACGATTTCGTGGCAGGCGAAGACTTCTCGTTCTACGAATTGTCCCATTCTATGGAGCCACTAGAAGACGGCGTTTGGGAGCTCAAGACTCCTGATATTCGTCTCTTTGGTTGGTTCTATAAAAAGGGCATCTTCCTTGCCGCCAACATCGACACCATGGAACGAGTTAAGAAGCACAATCTATATGCTGGTTACCGGGACGATGTTGTACGTCGCCGCAATCAGCTCGATTTGGACGCGCCAAAATTCGTAACGGGAGGGTACGCCGATGTCCTATGAGCTGAAAATAGATGAGAAAAGTAGAGCGGCGGGGCGCCTAATAGGATCGGTGCGCAAAGGCCTAATTCTGGCGGCAATCGAAGCCAAGAAAGAGACCGGAATCTCTCAACAAGATGTTGCGTCGCAACTTGGGATTAACAAATCCGTCGTCAATCGTCTTCTGCGCGGCAACGCTAATCTTACCTTGAGAACTATTGCCGAGCTAGCATGGGCGCTTGGATATGAAATTGTATTTAGTATCCGAAAGAAGCAAAACAAAAAAGGCGAGAATATCTTTCGTGAAGACGTTAGGCCACGGCAGATACAATTTGACCCAATCAAGGGCGCTCAAATAAGCAAACGCGCTCCCCAGGCCACCTTTGAATTGGAGAGAGTAGGATAATGGCCGAAGATAAAATAATGTCGGAAGACGCGATTGGCGGATATGTTACTGAAAATGTCCTCGCGTCAGATTTCAAAGCCATTTATTCAAACACCCTTAGGCTGGGGCTCACGCCTTATGATCTTTTTATGGTATTTGGCCGAATTAAAGAATCCAAGCCGGGACAGGCTTTTAATGACGAACAATGCGAAGTGAGAATGTCTCCTCAATTCTTCAAGACGATGGTTCACCAATTAAATGGATTGCTCCGTACATACGAGACCCAATTTGGAGAAGTCAGGATCTCCAACCAAAAATTCGAAGAAGTGTTAGCTTCTGTAAGAAGTTCGGTAAAAACTCAGCCGTGATCTTTACTCCAACGCCTTTGTGCAGCTCTTTTCGCAATTTCTGCACGGCGCTCCGCCGTCATGGACTCCGCACGCTTCTGACCGCCCTTCCGGCCCAGCTCCTAAGCGGCCTTGTTCTTCCCGTGTCGGGCGGCCCGTCCTCGACCTCGCCCGTCGCGATCTTCCCGATCAGGACAGCGTTGGCGTTCGCGTCGGCGGGGCGGCGCTCGCCGTTAGCACCGCGCGGCATTAACCGGCCTCCGAAGGCGTCTTGATCGCCTCCGTCTCATCAAACTCGGGATGGGGAGCACCCGCTTCCTTGAGCGCACGGGCCAATTTGGCGAACAAGTTACGGTGTCCTCTCGCGCTCTTGGGGTTATCGTTCACGGTTGTATGAAACCAGCCTGATCCGGGAATGGTTATGCGGATTTGATCTGTCGGCTGGTCATACCAAATGCCCACTCTCTCCAGATAAACGGTCTTGTCTCCGATCGGAGCCTTATGAATTGGGGTTTTCATGTTTGTCGCGCCTCCCATGCTTTCCGCCAAGCATAGCAGGGAGTTGGGGGCGCGGCGAGCGACCGTCAAAGAGGCGCGAAAATTCAAGCTAAGACACTACCTCCGGCCGGGTGCTGTCCGAACTCCTAGTAGCTCTGCACAGAGGATATGACAGGTTGAAGCCTGGGTAGAATCTCCGGGTCGACACGAAGTTTGATGCTTCGGGGAGCGCCGGGAGTGCGACTGATCAACCCCCGGCCTTCGAGGGTCAGCACCATCTGATGGACGGTCGGCGGGGTGACAGCGAAGAAACGTTGAATATCTGCTTCGGCGGGCGGCTTGCCGATGACAAGGGTATAGGCGTGAATGAAGGCCAGATACTGGCCTTGCTTGTCGGTGAAGCTGGGGGTCACGGAGTCCACGCCACATAGATTGATTC
>Ga0209062_1001343_pt1 | contig 45309 bp, 31 predicted proteins | sample Coa_R2_2_FD_187158 | JGI IMG/M metagenome (GOLD analysis project Ga0209062, IMG submission 187158) | Surface soil microbial communities from Centralia Pennsylvania, which are recovering from an underground coalmine fire - Coalmine... | ecosystem: Environmental > Terrestrial > Soil > Unclassified...
GAACGCACCCAGGAGCTTCGCTCCTGGGTCCACCAGTACAACTGGCACCGGCCTCATGCTAGCTTGGGTCTGTCACCGCCCATCAGCCGTTCCGGCCTTGCACGGAACAACCTATTGCGCCTCCACAGCTAGCGCTTCGCGGACCTCAGCCGCGGCCGTCGCAAGCCTTCGGTCTCCGTTGGCTAACCCCGGACCCCGAGCGTGAGAAACCAGCGGGCCATCAAGAAAAATGCGCCGCAGGTGATCACCACGGCCGCCCATTGCGCCAGCCGCCAGGCTTTGATGCTGGCCTCGGTCAAGGGCGGGTTATCGGAGATGAGATAGCCGAGCGCGATCCCGCCCAGCAGCCCGCCGATGTGCGCGGCGGCGCTGATGCCCGGAATCACGAAGGTCCAGATCAGGGCATAGACGATCCAGCGCCCGGCATAGGCGCGCAACTGCCGGGAAGCGCTGTCGCGCTCGCGCAGGCCATAGGTCACGAGCAGGCCCAGCAAGCCGAACAGCGCGCCGGAAGCGCCGAGCACGCTGCTTTGGGTCAGGCTGGCGGCGATGTTGCCGATCACGCCGGTCGCCAGGTACAACGTGACGTATTTGGAAGTGCCGTACAGGGATTCGCACACCGGGCCAAGATCGTAGAGCGCCCACATGTTGAAGCCGATGTGCAGCCAGCCGGCGTGCAGGAACATCGCCGTGATCCAGCGCCAATATTGGCCGGTGGCGATCATCAGCGGCATCGGCACGCTCACGCCCATCGGTCCCACCACGGCGTCGTTGACCGGGTGCAGGAGCGTGCCCCGGCTCAGCACGTACTCCACCAAGAACATCAGCAAATTCACGCCGATCAAGAGGCCGGTGGCCGGCACGTTGGTCGGCACCAGCCGCGACGCCAGGCGCCCCGCCGGACCGGTGCCCGCGACTTGCAACACCTGGCCGCAATAGGGGCATTGGCGGCTGTGGCGGTCCACCAGCGCCCGGCAGGCCGGGCACATTTTCTGCTCGACAAAGATTTCCTGGCCGGTTTCGCGCGCTTGCTCGCGCACGCGGAACCACTGGTTGCGCCAGCGGTTGATGCGAAAGCGCATCTTGGGAGTGATCAGGCCCATGAGAAATCAACTTGGGTGCGACGCCGATCCGCCGCACGCGAACGCCGCGTCCCCGCGGCCGGCGCGAAAGGAGAGCCGCGCCGCACCTCAGCCGACGCGCTCGATCGTCACCCTTTCGATCGTCACCGCCTCGCGCGGGCGATCGTTGCGGTCACGCGGCACGGCGGCAATGCGCTGGACCACGTCCAGCCCCTCGACCACCTTTCCGAACACCGAGTGCTTGCGGTCGAGCCATGGCGTCGCCGCCACGGTGATGAAAAATTGCGAGCCGTTAGTGTTGGGTCCGGAGTTCGCCATGGACAGCATCCCCGCCTCGCCGTGATTCAAGCTGGCATGAAACTCGTCGGCGAACTGATACCCCGGGCCGCCGACGCCGCTGCCCAAGGGATCGCCGCCCTGGATCATGAAATCCGGAATTACGCGATGGAAGATCAGCCCGTCGTAAAACGGCCGCCGGGTCTTCTGCCGCGTCTTAGGATCGAGGAACTCCTTCGTCCCTTCCGCCAAGCCGACGAAATTCTCGACTGTCTTCGGCGCCTCCGCCGCGAACAACCGCGCCAAGAAATTGCCGTGATTGGTAGTGAAGCGGGCGTAAATGCCCGGCGCCAAGGCCATGCCGTCGTCTCCTAAGCCCTCAAGACGCTAGTGTAGCAGCCCGCTTCGTTTGCCCCCGCTCGGCCACGACCGGCGGGGCTCGCGGGCGCGCATCTTCGCGGGGGAAGCGTCCCGGGCGCCGGCTCTCGCGCGCCGGCCGCGGGGCAGAGACCCCAGAGCGCCGCCCCGCCTCAGCCACTCGGCTAAGATAAGCGGTTCACCATGCAGACGCACAAAGTCGTCATCCTCGGGACCGGCTGCGCCGGCCTGACCGCCGCGCTTTATACCGCGCGCGCCGGATTGCAGCCGCTCGTGATCGAAGGCCACGAGCCGGGCGGCCAACTCAGCTTGACCACGCTGGTGGAAAATTTTCCCGGATTTCCGGAAGGCATTCAGGGCCCCGAACTCATCGACAACATGCGCGCGCAAGCGGCGCGTTTCGGCGCCGAATTCACCGACGGCCAGCTCGAGCGCGCGGACCTTTCCGTGCGGCCGTTCTTGCTGGGCGTGGACAGCCGCCAGCTCCGCGCCGAGACGCTGATCATCGCCAGCGGCGCGCGCGCGCGCTGGCTGGGCCTGGCGTCCGAGCAGGCCTTGATCGGCCATGGCGTCTCCAGTTGCGCCACCTGCGACGGCTTCTTTTTCCGCGGCAAGCCCATTGTGGTGGTCGGCGGCGGCGACTCGGCGATGGAGGAAGCGATGTTCCTCACGCGCTTCGGCAGCAGCGTCGCCATCGTGCACCGCCGGGACGAGTTTCGCGCGTCCAAAATCATGCTGGATCGGGCCCGGGCCAACCCCAAGATCCAATGGGTCACCAACGCGGTGGTGGACGAAATCTTCGACGTCGCCAAGAAGGAGGTGACGGGCGTGCGCCTGCGCGATCCGCGCGACGGTCGCACTTGGGAGATGGCGACCGCCGCCGTGTTCCTCGGCATCGGCCACATTCCCAACTCCAGCCCCTTTGCCGGCCAGCTGGAGATGGATGCCGACGGCTACCTGGTGACCCACGGCACGGTGCTGACCAAGGTGCCGGGCGTGTTCGCCGCCGGCGACGTACAAGACCGCCGCTATCGCCAGGCGGTCACCGCCGCGGGCAGCGGCTGCATGGCGGCGATCGAGGCCGAACGCTTCCTCGAGGAGCACGGCCGCTGATGCCCAACCAGCTCTTGCTGGCGCTCTCGCGCTGCCGCAGCCTCCGCGGTTTCGCCGAGTCCAGCCGGCTGGGCCGCCGCATCTCGCGCCGCTTCGTCGCCGGCCTCACGCTCGAGGACGCCCTCGCCGCAGCCGGCGCCTGCCGCGCGGCCGGCTTCGCGACCACCCTCGATCATCTCGGCGAGAACGTCACCAACGCCGCCGAGGCCCGAGCCGCCGCGCAGAGCGCGGTCGCCAGCCTGGAGGCGCTCGCCGCCCGCGGCCTCGACGCCAATGTCTCGGTCAAACTCACCCAGTTCGGCCTCGCCGTTTCCGAGGGCGGCGAGCAACTCGCCGAGGAGAATCTCGCCGCCGTCGGCCGCCGCGCCCGCGACCTGGGCGGCTTCGTCCGCGTGGACATGGAAGAGTCCCGCTACACCGACGCCACCCTGCGCCTGGTCCTGGCCGCGCACTCGCAAGGCTGGCCGGTCGGCACCGTGCTGCAGGCCTATCTGCACCGCAGCGCCGCCGACCTCGAGCGCCTGGCGGCGCAGGGCGTCCGCGTGCGCCTGGTGAAAGGCGCCTATCACGAACCCGCGCACATCGCCATTCAGAACAAGGCCGAGGTGGACGCGAATTACCTGCGCCTTATGCGCCGTCTGCTCGAAGCCGGCAACTTCCCGGCCTTCGCCACCCACGATCCCAAGATGATCGCCGCCGTCCAAGAGCGCGCCCGCGAGTTGCGGCTCGCGTCCGACCGATTCGAGTTCCAGATGCTCTACGGCATTCGCCGTGATCTGCAACACGAGCTGCGGCGGCATGGCTGGGGCATGCGCGTCTATATCCCCTACGGCACCGAGTGGTACCCGTATTTCATGCGCCGTCTCGCCGAGCGCCCCGCCAACCTGCTGTTCCTTCTGCGCAATCTGCCGCGTTAGCCGCGACCCGCGAGGGGCTTGCCGATTTCCCAGTGATGGCCGAAGGGATCGGCGAGCCGGCCGACGCGCCAGCCGTACTCTTGATCCTCGACCGGCCACACCACCGTCCCGCCCGCGATTACCGCGCGTTCGAAGATGCCATCGGGATCTCCCACGACCAGCACCATGCGCACGGTGCTGCCGCGCAGCGTCTCCGGGCTGAAGTTTTGGTGTTCAGGCGATTCGTCGGCGACCCAGAACTCGCCCTCGCCGGCCTTGAGGCGGACCACGACGGCGCCGTCCGGCGCCTCGACCCTGAACGTTTCCACTGCGCCGAAGGCGGCTTTGTAAAACTCGACCGCCCGCGCTCCGTGCCGCACCGACAACATCGCTTGTACCTTCATGGCCTGGCTCCGTACCGCGCCTGTAAGCATACCGCCGCGCGGCAGGACCGCCGGGTCTCGCCGTGCGAGGCCGCCGGCTCGCCGCGGCCAGCGGCTCAAGGCGGAGCGGGCATTACGGTTGCGGTATGGCGGGGGCGGGCGCGGGCGGCGGCGGAGCAGGCGGCAGGCAGTTGGCCACGCAGGCGACGGCAAACCACACGAGAGGCGGACGGCGGCGCACGAACGCCACGGCGAAACCGCCGGCCGCCCGCCAACGCGCGCCCGCCGCGACCGGCGATTGACCCCAGGCCACGGTGGGCCTATGCTGGGGGCAAGCAGCTTACGTTGTCTGCGGGGGGCTCGGGCCAGCCGGGACGGCGTCATCCTCATGTTGAAGCGTCAGTTCGCCTTCCTTGCCTCGCCCCTGTTAGCGGTCGTTGTCGCTTTGGGGCAGGCTTCGCCGTCGTCTCCGGCCATCTTCCCGCTGAAGGACGTCCACGCCGGTCTGCACGGGGTTGGCGAAACGGTCTTCAACGGCGACCACCCGCAGCCGTTCCAGGTCGAAATCCTGGGCGTGATCAACAACATGGGGCCGAAGCAGGCGGTCATTTTGGCCAAGCTTTCCGGCGGACCGCTGGCCGAGACCGGGGTGCTCGAAGGGATGAGCGGCAGCCCGGTCTATATTGATGGCAAGCTGGTGGGCGCGGTGGCGCTCGGCTTTCCCTTCGCCAAAACCGCCATCGCCGGCATCACCCCGATCGAGCAGATGATCGCGCAGGAGCGCGCCGGCGCCGCCAGCGCCCGCTCCCAGACCAGCCCCTACGCAGCGCTGCAGCTCACCGCCGCGCGGGGCGAGCTCGAGTTGCTCGACCCCAAGCCGCCAGCGCTGCTGCCGACCTTGCCGGCGCCGACGGGGGCCGGCCTGGGCGCCGCCGAACTGCCGCAACTGCACACGCCGCTGGTGCTCTCGGGCTTCACCTCCCGCGCCATCGCCCATTTTCTGCCGCAGTTCGAGGCGCTGGGGCTGACGCCGATGCTGGGAGGGGTCGCAGGCGGCGCGGGCGCCGGCGCCGGCGACGCGCTCGGCAAGCCCAGCGACCTCAAGCCCGGCGACATGATCAGCGTGCAGCTGGTGCGCGGCGACCTCGAAGTCGCGGCGCAGGGCACGGTGACCTACATTGACGGCCGGCACGTGTACGCCTTCGGCCATCGCTTTCTCGGCGCGGGCGATACCGCCCTGCCCTTCACCAAGGCAGACGTGGTGGCGCTGATGCCCGGCGTGATGACATCGTTCAAGATCGCGGTCTCGGGCGAGCGCCTGGGGGTGATCCGGCAAGACCGCTCGCAAGGGGTTTACGGCACCTTCGGCGGCGAAGCGCCGATGATCCCGGTGACCATCCGCGTGCACCAAGGCGCGACGCCGCCGCAGGTGTACCGCTTCCAGATGGTCAACGACAAGTTCCTCTCGCCGCTGCTCTTCAACATGGGCGTGTACGCCACGCTCGACGCCACGGAACGCAGCATCGGCCCGAGCACGCTGAGCTTGCACGGCGCCATCCATCTCGAGGGCGCGCCCGACGTGGCCATCGGCCAGCTCTTCTCCGGCAACGTCAACGGTCCGGCGGCGGCGGCGATGGCGGCGACCACGCCGCTGGCCTTTCTCGATCGCAGCGGCCTCGACTCGATCCACGTGCGCTCGATCGACCTCGATGTGACGGCCTCCGACCAGGAGCGCGTACTGAATCTGGAGGAGGTATGGAGCGACCATCGCGAAGTCGCGCCGGGGCAAGCCTTCACGGTCACCGCCATCTTGCAAGCGCCGGACGGCAGCGAAGTGGCGAAGCGCATTCCGGTGACGCTGCCCGCCAGCCTGCGCGCCGGGGCACTGCATATCATCGTCGGCGACGCCCAGGCACTCGACGCGCTGGAGATGCGCCAGCTCCAGCAAGGCTTCGATGCACGCCAAGTCGGCCAACTGGTGCGCGCCATCAACCATCTCCGCCGCAACGACCGTCTCTACCTGCGGGTTACCGAGCCGACGCTGGCGTTTGCGCTGGCGGGCGAGCAGTTCCCCGCGCCGCCGCCCTCGCTGGCGCGCGCGCTCACCGCCGTACCCTCGGTGGACAGCGACATCGCTCCGGTCTATTCCTCGACCTTGTTCGATTACGCCAGCGACGACCTGCCCTTCGTCGTGCGCGGCGCCAAGGTCATCACCGTGCGCGTCAAGGACGGCGGCTGAGCCGGCGTCCAGTGCGCGGTCCGGCGAAGGGCCCCCCATTGCCATGAAGCGATTTCTCAGTCCTCTTTTTCTCGCCGCGACGGCGCTCGCCATCGCCTTGCCGATCTGGGCGGTTTCGACCGTGTTCTGGCGCACCGCGACCTATACGGCCTTCTCGCGCGGCACCCTCACCAGCCTTTCCATCGCCCAGGACGGCACGCTCTCGCTCGCCCCCGCCTTGCGCGAGGTCTTCGACAGCGGCCAAGCGCTGATTTGGACGGTAGCCGCCGACCCCGCAGGCAACGTTTACGTCGGCACCGGCCATCGCGGCCGCATCTATCGGCTCACGCCCGCGATGCTCGCCGGCACGACCCCGGCGGCGCCGGCGCAAGCGCTGTTTTTCACGGCCCCCGAGCCGGAGATCTTCGCCCTGGCGGTCGGTCCCGACGGCGCGCTTTACGCCGGCACGTCGCCCAACGGCAAGGTCTACCGCATCGCCGAGAACGGGGCGAGCAGCGTCTATTTCGATCCCAAGACGCCCTACATCTGGTCGCTGCTCTTCCAGGGCTCGACGCTTTTTGTCGGCACCGGCGATCGCGGCGAGATCTATAGCGTGACCGGGCCCGGGCAAGGCAAGCCGTTCTACGCCACCGAGCAGCAGCAAGTCATGGCGCTGGCGGCGGACCATGAAGGCAACTTGCTCGCCGGCACCGATCCGGATGGATTGATTTTCCGCATCACGCCCGCGGGCAAAGGCTTCGTTCTGTTCAACTCGCCCTTGCAGGAGATTCATCGCCTCGCCGTGGCCGCCGACGGCTCGATCTATGCCACCGGCCAAGGGCAGGCGGTGCGACGCCTGCCCAACGCCGTGGTCGCCGGCGAAGAAAACGAATTCGGCCCCGCGCCCCGGCCGACCGTCACCGTCGTCGCCGAGACCGCGAACCGCGACGACACCGCCGGCTCGAGCCCGGCCCAGGCCGGCACGGAAGCGCAGGCGCAGCAACCCGCGCCCAACGGTCCGAACGGCTCGGTCACGGTGTCGGCAGGCAGGGCCGTACCGCGCGGCGGCGCGACACCGCTCTTCCGGCCGCCGCTGGCGCCACGCGGGGTGCGCAGCGCGCTCTATCGCATCGCCCCCGACGACTCCGTCGAGACGGTCTGGAGCTCGAACGACGAAGACGCCGACGATGTCTTGCCCGCCGCCGGCGGCTTGCTGTTCTCGACCGACAGCAAAGGGCGCATCTACCGCCTCGGGCCCGACCGCCTCAGCACTCTGCTGGTACAGACCAACCAAGAAGAGACCACGCGCCTGCTGCGCGTCGGCGACTACACCTTCGCCACCACCGGCAACTTCGGCAACCTCTACCGGCTCAGCGCTCAACCCGCCGAGCGCGGCTCCTTCGTCAGCGAAGTCCGCGATGCGCACAGCATCGCCCACTGGGGCGATCTCTCGTGGCAGGCGCGCGTACCCGCCGGCAGCCGGCTCGCCTTCTATACGCGCAGCGGCAACTCCGAGCATCCCGACGCCACTTGGAGCGATTGGTCGCCGGCGCTGGCCGCCTCCGGCTCGCGGATCAGCAGCCCGGCGGCGCGCTTCCTGCAATGGAAGGCCGAGTTCACCGCCGCTCCGTCCGGCGCCAGCCCGGTGCTCGAGGAAGTGACGGTGCCCTACCTGCCCTCCAATCAGGCGCCCGAGATCACCAACATCGAGGCGCGCACGGCGATGAACGAAGGCGAGAGCGAGCCCGGCCCAAACGTGGTGGGCGCGATCAACTACATCACCAACGCGCGCGGCGAGCTCGAAGCCGCGCCGCTGCCCGGCGCGCGCGGGAAGCAAGGCGAGGGGATCGCGCTGAGCTGGCAGGCCCACGATCCCGACCGCGACGCGCTGACCTACGACGTCTATTTCCAGGCGCAAGGGGAAAGCGGCTGGACGCTGCTGCGCCGCAATCTGCGCGCGCCGCATTTGGAGGTGACCGGCGCGCTGCTGCCCGACGGCACCTATAAGTTCAAGGTCGTGGCCAGCGACGCCGACGCCAATCCCCCCGCCTTGGCGAAGACCGCCGAGATCATCAGCGCCCCTGCCACGCTCGACACCACGCCACCAGCAGTGACGGTGGCGGCGAGCGCGCAGACCGGCCCCGGCGCCGCCGAGGCCCGCTTCGCCGCGCGCGACGCCAGCTCGGCGCTGACGCGCGCCGAATACTCGATCGACGCCGGACCCTGGCATCTCATGCTCTCCGACGACGGCATCATCGACTCGCCGGCGGAGTCGTTCACGGTGCACGCCGGCGAGTTGAAACCCGGCCAGCATCTGCTCATGCTGCGCGTCTGGGATTCGGCCGGCAATCGCGGCTCGGCGCAAGCGCTCGTCACCATCCGCTAGCGCGCGGCCGCAGGGTACACTGGTGTGGCGCGGCAGGCCGCGCCATCCGCGTTTTCGATCGTTCCGGAGCCCCCCATGCACTCTCGCCCCAACCTTCGCTTCGTCCTTGCCGCCGCGATCGCCTGCGCCACCCTGGCGGGGGCGCAGCAGCGCCCGGCGCATCCGGTCACGTTGCGCTCCAGCCTGGATCGGCAATTGAGCAGCGTCGAGCACGAATTCGTCGCGCTGGCCGAGGCCATGCCCGCGGACCGATACAGCTACGCTCCCACGCAAGGGCAGTTCCAAGGCGTGCGCACCTTTGCGCAGCAGGTCAAGCACGCCGCCGCCGTCAACTACCTGGTCTTTTCCGCCATGCTCGGGCAGAAGCCGCCGGCCGGCGGCGAGTCCGGTCCCGCCGACCTGACCAGCAAGGATCAGATCGTGGCCTATCTGCGCAAGTCGTTCGCGCTCGGCCACCGCGCCATCGCCGGGATCACCGCGGCCAACGCCGGCGCGGTCATCCGCGGGCCTTTCGGGCCCGATACCCGCCCCGCGCTGGTCGCCATGGATATCGGCCATAACTTCGACCATTACGGCCAGTGCGTGGAGTACTTGCGCGACAACGGCATCGTCCCGCCCGCCAGCCGCCGGTAGCGCGAAAATCGGGACAGGGACTCGCCGCCAGCCGGCCCCCGATTTCCGATCGCCGGTTTTCGCGCCATGCGCGCCGCCTTGCTCCAACTCGAGCCCAGCTTCGGCAGCGTCGAGCGCAATGTCGCCCGCGCCGCCGAGTTGATCGCGTCGCTCGAAGCCGACCTTTTCGTCCTGCCGGAGCTTTTCCCGAGCGGCTATAGTTTCGCGGCGCGGGCCGAAGTCGAGCGGATGGCGGAGCCGGCCGACGACGGGCCCACCTTCGCCGCGCTCGCGGAACAGGCGCGGCGCAAACGCGCTTGGATCTGCTACGGTTTTGCCGAGCGCGCCGCCGGCCGCTATTACAACAGCGCCAACCTGGTCGGGCCGGAGGGCCTGGCCGGCACCTATCGCAAACTGCATTTGTTCGGGCGCGAGACGCTATTTTTCACGCCCGGCGAGGCCGCGGCGCCGGTCTTCGAGCTGCCCATCGGCCGGATCGGGGTGATGATCTGCTTCGACTGGTATTTCCCCGAGGTCGCGCGCTCGCTGGCGCTGCGCGGCGCGCAAGTGATCGTCCATCCCTCCAATCTCGTGCTGCCCCATTGCCCACAGGCGATGCTCACGCGCTCGCTCGAAAACCGCGTCTTCAGCCTCACCTGCGACCGCACCGGCCAGGAACGCAACGGCGCGGTCGAGCATCGCTTCATCGGCATGAGCCAAGCGGTCAACCCGCGCGGCGAGCTGCTGATTCGCCTGGGCGCCGAACACGAGGAGACGGCGGTGGTCGAATTCGACCCCGCCACCGCCGACGACAAACGAGTCACCCAGTACAACGACCTCTTCGGCGACCGCCGCCCTGCCCTCTACTCGCCGGCCACGCTCTAGGAGGCGGACGAAGCGACGCCGGCGAATGTACGCGATGAGACCAGCGGACGGCGAAAAAGTACGCAGGTCTGTCAAACAAGTCATTGTCAATCATTGACTTGGACGGCGCGGGCGAATTGGGAAGCGGAGCGAAAAATGGTCTCCTCCCCGTTTGGGGGGATCGGGCGGACGGGGGAGGGGAGCCGGCTGCCGGACGCCAGCGGCGGTGCGATTGGCAGAACACGAAGGTATCGGCAAAGGGCAATCGGGAGAGCGGGGCGAAGGGCCGCGGGGACACGAAGCTCCCGAGGAGCGGCGTTGCGCACCACGCGATATCCGCCGGGCCACGCGGGGCCTGCGATCTATCCCTGCGCAAGAGAGCGCGCGGGACGCCAGGCACGAGACTTGCGGGGCTTAGGTCGCCCCACTAAGGAGGAGATGCAGGGCGAAGTGGAATGGTTGGCCGTGAGAAGGCGGACGGGGAGCGGCGGCCGGGTGCAGGGCCCCGGGCAAGGGGCGAAGGGAGCGCGCAGAACGAGCACAGGCCGGGTACCATGTTGGGGGAAGGGATGGAACGATGAAGATCGCAAGACGCATGGGGGTGGGCGCGGCGTTGGTGGCCGCATTGGCATGGACGGCATGGCCGCAGAGCGACTGGACGCGCTTCGGCTACAACGCGCAGCGCACCAGCGCCTCGACCGCGCCGACCGGCATCACCGCCGCCAATTTGTCGCGCTTGCAGCGGCAGCAGGTGCAAGTGGCGGGCACCGTGGACGCGTCGGCGATCTTTCTGCACGGCGTCACGATCGAGGGCGCGCGCCACGACGCCTTCTTCGTGACCACCACGTACGGCAAGACCCAGGCGATCGACGCCAAGAGCGGCGCCATTCTGTGGACCTACACGCCGCCCGGCTACGACTCCTGGGCCGGCACCTACCGCATCACCAATGCCACGCCGGTCGCCGATCCCAGCCGCGAGTACCTCTACGCAGCCTCGCCCGACGGTAAGATCCAGAAGCTGGCGGTGCGTGACGGCCATGCGGTCTGGAGCACGGCGATCACGCGGCTGCCGGAGCGGGAGAAGATCGCCTCATCGCTGAACTTTTTCGACGGCCGCGTGATCGCCACCGTCGGCGGGTATGTCGGCGACCAGCCGCCCTATCAGGGGCACGTAGCGATCGTGGATGGCGCGAGCGGGAAGCTGCTGCACGTCTGGAACGCGCTCTGCTCGGACCGGAGCGGGCTGCTCGAGCCGGCGTCCTGTCCGGAGCAGATGGCGGCGATTTGGGGACGCGCGGGGGCGGTAATTCAACCGGACAGCGGCGACATTTTCGTCGCCACCGGCAACGGCAAGTGGGACGGCCGCACCTATTGGGGCGACGCGCTGATCGTGCTGGATCGCGATGCCACACGCATGATCGGCAACTACACGCCCGCGAACACCGCCGAACTGGACGAGACCGACGCCGATCTGGGCTCGACTTCGCCGGTGCTTTTGGGCGGGGATCTCATCGCCCAGGGCGGCAAGGACGGCAAGATTCGCCTGCTCAGCTTGAACGCCATCCGCGGCACGGCACCGCACCAAAACCACGAGCTGCAAATCGTCTCCACGCCGGGCAACACGGACCTTTTCACGGCCCCGGCGGTGTGGCGGCACGAGGGGGCACGGTGGCTCTTCGCCGCCGATAACCGCGGCACCGCGGCATGGAAGCTGAGCGGCGGGCGATTGCAGGCGGCTTGGAACAACGATCGTCCGGGGACCAGCCCGGTGGTCGCCGACGGTTTGCTGTACGTGTACGATCCGCGGAGCGGGGGGCTCTTCGTCTATGACGCCGCCAGCGGCCGGCAGCTCGCGGATCTGGCCTGCGGCGAGGGGCACTGGAACAGCCCCATCGTCGTGGATGGGATGATCGCGCTGCCGGAGGGCAACGCCAACCGGCACCGGACGAGCGACGTGCTCGACATCTGGCGCCTGCCCGCGCATTAGGATTGTGCGGGGAGATCGGAATCAAGCGGCGGGGACCGGGACCGGGGCCGGCGACGCGCAAGATCGGGCGCGGCGCCCGGCCGCGCGGCCAGTGCGGCCGGGCGAAAACGGAGCGCGCCTGGCTCACCGCAGATCAGGATGGGTACTCTTATCTAGGGGAGCCGACAACACTCAAAGGGAGGGAATGAACATGCGGAAATTCGGCTGGGCGGTGGTTTCGGTGGCGCTGGCGCTATGCCTGGCGCCGAACGCACGGAGCCAGCAGACGGCGGCGGGCGCGACCGCGACGGACGCAGCGCAAGCCTCCGCGCAAGGAGGAGCGGCGCCGGCGGTGACGATCGGGACGAGGTTCAAGGCGGAGCTGAAGTCTACTCTGGATGCGCGGAAAGTCCACGCCGGCCAGCAGGTGACGGCGGTGACGACGAGCAACGTGAAAGAAGACGGCCGCGTGGTCCTGCCCAAGGGGACGAAACTGCTGGGACACGTCACCGAAGTCTCGGCCGAGAGTCACGGGCACGCGGGCTCTTCGATCGGGGTGTTGTTCAATGAGGCGGTGACCAAGAAGGGCGAGCACATTCCCATTGCGGCGGCGATCTCCGGGGTATTCCGCGCGAACAGCATGCTCGACGACGACATGGCGATGGGGCCGCCCAACGAGCCGGGGATGCCAATGGGCGGGATGCCGGCGAACGGCGGCGAGCGCGGGGGCGTAATGGGCGGCGTAGCTTCCACGGCGGGCGCTGCGGTGAACGGAGCGGCCGGGGTGGCCGGAGGCTTGCCGGGCGTGGCGAGCGCCAACGGGGCGCTGGGCGCCGGCGCCGGGGCCGCTGGGCGAGTCACGGATAGCAACGGCCGGCCGCTCGGCATTCAAATGCCGAGCATGGCGAACATCGCCGCGGGCACGGTACAACAAGGCAGCGTGCTGACGACCTCTCGCGGCAATCTGCGCGTGAATGCCGGCACCGACGTGCAGTTGCAGGTGATCGGCGCGGGCGTGCAGGGCCAGGCGAACGCATCCTCGAACGCCTCGGTCCACTGAGGCGGCGCACGAAGGAGGAGCGCGGCGTTCGCAGCTCCCACGCGGGCGGACGACGGGGCGGAAGGCAGTTGTGCGGCGCGCGAGCGCGCGGTGCGGCGAACCGCCCCGCCCAGTTCGGGAATGCCGCTTCCCAGAATGGGGCGCAAGCGGGACAGGAACAGGATCGGGGAGCGCGGCGCAAACGCTTCCTGGCGTTCTATTTAGGATCGCGGCGCAAGCCTGACAAAAACGGAAGTGTGATTGCGAGGGGCACCGACGAGCCGGGCGGCGCGGCAGCGCGCGCGGCGAGTGCGAGGTGCCCATGGCAGAGATTCCTTTCGTATTGATCGCGGACGCGCAAGCGCCGGTGCGGGAGGTCGGCATCGGGCTGGCGCAGAGCCTCGGCTACGACGCCGAGGGATGCGGCAACAGCAGCGAGCTGTTTCAAAAGCTGGGGCGGCGGGCGCCGGACTTGCTGGTGCTGGATGCCGATTTGCCCGAGCAGGGCGGGCTGGCGGCGCTGGCGGAGGTGAAGGCGCAATACCCGGCGCTGCCGATTTTAATCGTGACCGCGTCGGCGACGGTGGCGCAGGCGGTGGGGGCGATGAAGGCGGGGGCGGCGGAGTTCTTGGCCAAGCCCTTCGAGGGGGAGGAGTTTCGCTCGCTGCTGAAGAGCCTGATGCGGCCGCCGGCGGCGGGACCGGGGGCGGCGGGCAACAAGCTGGAGATGCGGCGGCGGGCGCAGCATCAATCGCTGGAAGGCGATCTAATCGGCACCGGCGCGGCGATGCAGAAGGTATTCCGGCTGGTGGCGAAGGTGGCGCCCAACCGCTACCCGGTGCTGGTGCTGGGCGAGAGCGGCACGGGCAAGGAGATGGTGGCGCGGGCGATTCATTTCGCCGGTCCCGACCGCGAGCACCCGTTTTTGCCGGTGGACTGCGGCACGCTGGTACCGACGCTGATCGAGAGCGAGCTGTTCGGCTACGTGCGGGGGGCGTTCACGGGCGCCGAGGCGAACCGCGACGGGCTGCTGAAGAGCGCGCAAGGGGGCACGGTCTTTCTCGATGAGATCGCGGAGCTATCGCTAGATTTGCAGATCAAGCTGCTGCGCGCGATCCAGGAGCGCGAATTTCGCCCGGTGGGCGGCACCAAGCGGCTGCGGCTGGAGGCGCGCATCATCGCCGCCACCAACCGCAATCTGGAGGAGGCGGTGCGCGAGGGCACGTTCCGCAAGGATCTGTTTTTCCGGCTGAACGTGGTGAGCATCAAGCTGCCGCCGCTACGCGAGCGCGGCGAGGACATCCCCTACTTGATCGCGCATTTTCTCGACAAGCTGAACGCCGCGGCGGGGAGCAACAAGCGCTTCGACGAGCGCGCCTGGAAGGCGCTGTTGAGCTACACCTGGCCGGGGAACGTGCGCGAGCTGGAGAACTGCATCGAGCGCTGCACCGCGGTCAGCTCGGGGCCGGTGATGACCCTAGCGGATTTGCCGTCGCCGGTGCGGCTGCACGTGGAAGAGAGCCAGGCGGCGGCGACGCAGAACGGGGTGCGGGCGCTGGCGGAGATGGAGCGGGACGCGATCTTCCACGCGCTGTCGGTGTATCACGACGACAAGCTGCTGGCGGCGAAGAAGCTGGGGATCGGCAAGACGACGCTCTACCGCAAGCTGAAGGAATACCAGATGAGCGCCTGAGGAGGCGGGAGGAAACGATGTACAACCATGTGGTGCTGATCTCGAGCGACGCCGCCTTGGGCGAGCGGCTGGGCAAGGCGCTGGCGGCCTCGCCGCTAGGGGTGCGGCTGACGCGGCTGGGGCCGGGGCAGGAGCTGGGCGCCGCCGTGCCGGCCCTGATCCTCTGGGACGACCGAGCGGCGGCGGGGGCGCTGCCGGCGGCGGCGGCGGCGGCGCGGCGGCTGGCGGTGCCGGTGGTACGGCTGGGGGCGGCGGGGGGCGGCCGCGAGCCGCGGCCGGAGGTGGTGGATACGGTGGATCAAGCAGGCTTGAGCAAGCTCGTGTATGTAGTACGGCAGCGGCTGGCGGCGCTGCATCTACGCCGGGCGCGGCAGCAACAAGCCGGCTTGGCGGGGCGCGGGCGGCCGGGGCAACGCGCAATCTCCAACTTGCTCTCGTCGCTTTTGGGCAACGCGGAGCTGGCGCTATGGCAGGCGCAGCGCCTGCCCGCCGAGAGCCGCCGCCGACTGGAGAACGTGATCAGCCTGTCGCTGGCCATGCGCGAGCTGCTGGCGGCGGAAGAATCCGACTCGGCCCGCGCTGCCTAAAGCGGCGACCGCGGCGCGGGCCGGCGACAGGAGCGCGGACGGCGGACAGGCACGGGACCCCGGGGGTCCGGGATCGGGACGGAGCAGGCGGGAAGCGCCGCGGCGGGCGTGCTGGGCAGGGGCGCGCGGGGCGGGAGCGAGAGCGCCGGGGCGAAACCGGGACCGCGCGCGCAATCGGCCGACCAGCCGGCGCTTCCGCCCAGGAGGAACGCTTTTTCCCGGCGCGCGCCGGGCATGACCGGCGGGAGAAGGCGCGCCGCCAATCGCCACACGCCATTGCCCGACGACTGCGGCCAATTCAGGTCCGGAACCGGAAGCAGTCCCAAAACTGTCCGCAAGGCCGTGGCAAAACCGGCAAAATTCCCCGAACATGAGCGACGGTAGGGGAGATTCGGTGGGTCCTCCATGAGTCACCGAAAGAACCCGGTGAAAACGGGAGGATTCACTTGACAAACGTGGATGCAAACGGCACAGTAAGCCAAGCCCGGTCGCTCTGGCCCTCCGCCACCCGGGGCATGGAAATTCAAACCGGCAGTACCGAAGCGGTCGCAGAGGCGCGCGAGGTCATTCGTTGCGTGCACTGCAACCTGGTCCAATTCCGCACGCATAATAATCTTTGCCGGCGTTGCTGGGCGGCACTCGATGTCCCGGTGATCGTGCCGCCGACGGAAGAGCCGGTGGATTACACGCGGGAGGAGTCATTGCCGGACGTGGCAGGAGCGATTCGCTCGCTGCGGCGCAAATTTGGGTTGAGCCAGCGCGAACTGGCGCAGCGCATGCGCGTGCCGCGCACTTACGTGAGCAAGATCGAGAACGACAAGGCGACGCCGACGATCGCGTCGCTGGAGCGGCTGGCGGAAGCCATGGCCACGAGCGTAGCCGACATCCTCACGTGCACCGGCAACGGCGGCGAAGGCGTGCCGAACGTAGCGCGCCGGCCGAGCACGGAAGCGCTGCGAGCGCTGCTCAGCGACACCTTCGTGCAGCAGGTCGCGCCCTACGTCGGGCAACTGGGCACGAGCCAAATGAACCGCGTGCTGGGCCAACTGCGGACACTGGCGGCGGCGCGCGCGCGCCAATAGCACCGGGGTTGGCGCTGCGGCCGGCCGCCGCAGCCGATTCGGGGACGGAAGCGATCGGGCTGAAGCCCGGACCGGCGCGAAATAGCCGCGCGGGGCACCCGCGCTAAGTTCAATAGAGCAGATAGCGATCGCGAATTGCGCCGAACGCGTCATCGCCGGCCTGCCATTGCGCGGCGATGCGGCGCGGATCCTCGCCGGAGCGGATGGCATCCACGACGGCTTGGCTGCCGGCGAGAATGTGCATCTCGCCGCTCTGCCACTGATTGGGATAGAACTTCGACAGCGCCGAGGCCAGCTCGATGCCGAGCTCGGGCGCATCCAGCCGATTGCGCTGCACGAGCTCGATGTAAACGCCCTGGCAGAGCTGGCCGGCATAACGGCTGGAGGCCGGGGTGAAGCGAACGGGAATGAAGCGCACGCCGGGAATGCGGCGAGCGTTGAGATACGCGGCCAGCTGCGAGCCGTCGATCCAGGGCGCGCCGATCCATTCGAAGGGAGTGTCGGTGCCGCGGCCGACGCTGACGTTGGTGCCCTCGATCTCGGCGACGCCGGGATAGAGGATGGCCTCCTCGAGGTTGCGCAGATTCGGCGAGGGATCGACCCAGGGCAGACCGGTTTCATCGAAGTAATCGCCGCGCGACCAGCCCTGCATCTTGACCACGGTGAGATCGGCGCCGATGTGCAGCGTCTGGTTGAACATCTCCGCGAGCTCCCCGACGGTCATGCCGTTGCGCACGGGCATGCCGGGGTAGAAGCCAACGAAGCTGGTTTCGGCGGCGGAAAGGATCGGCCCCTGAACGGAGATGCCGTTGATCGGATCGGGGCGGTCGAGCACGAAGACCGGCAAGTGGCGCTCGGCGGCGGCCTGGAGGGTGTAGCCGAGGGTGGTCTCGAAGGTGTAGAAGCGAACGCCGGCGTCTTGAATGTCGTACACCAGCGTATCCACGAGCGCGAGACCGGCGGCGGGGAGATGGCGGGACTCGGCGCCGGCGCCATAGGCGCTGAAGACGGGCACGCCGGTGGCGTGATCGCGCGTGTTACCGATATTTGTGGTGTCGAGCCGGCCAGACCAGCCGTGCTCGGGACTGAAGGCAGCGGTGACGTGGATGCCGGCGGCGATCATGTCGTCAATATTGCGGTTGCCGCCGCGATCGATGCCGCTAGGATTGGTGATCAGGCCGACTTTGCGGCCTCGCAGGGGAGCGAAGTTTTCCGCCTTAAGGACATCGAGGCCGGTCAGCACTTGGCCGTTGCGGTAGAGCATGCGATGGCGCGCCACCGCGACCTCGGAGTAGCCGGTGATGCGCTCAAGGGCGCGCTCGACGTCGCGGTAATGGCGCTCGGCGGCGGCACTGGGATGGGCGGGCGGGCCGGGCGGGTAGAGGATGGCCGCGACCGCGGTGGCCACTTTCGAGCGCAGCGAGGAGATGGGCGGGCGGCCATCGGGATGGATGGCGTTCGAGAGGATGATGATGTAAGTGTCGGAGTAGGGATCGATCCAGAGCGAGGTGCCGGTGAAGCCGGTGTGTCCGTAGGAGCCGACCGGCAGCAGCTCGCCGCGATTGGAAGAAAACGGCGAATCAATGTCCCAGCCCAAGCCGCGGACGGCGGGGATATTGAAGGGCGTTTGCGGGGTGGTCATCTTGCGGACGGTGAGCGGATTCAGGATGCGGGCGCCGTTGGCGCCGCGGCCGCCATCGAGGAGCATCTGCGCGTACTTGGCGAGATCGGAAGCATCGGAGAACATGCCGGCGTCGCCGCTCACGCCTTCCATGTAACGGGCGGTGGGATCATGCACGACGCCGCGCAGCCACTGGCCGGTTTCCGGGTCGCGCTCGGTGGGAGCGATCCGCCAGCGCCAGGACTTGGGCGGCAAAAAGCGGGTGTGGTCCATACCGAGCGGGCGCCAAACGTGGCGCAGCGCGTATCGATCGAGGCGCTCGCCGGAGAGGACGCGCACGAGTTCGCCAAGAACAATGAAGTTGACGTCGCTGTAGGCGAAGTGGACGCCGGCCGGCCAGGCGGGGACGATCTCTTCGGCGCGGCGGACGCCCTCCGCATAGGAATGCCAGGGCTGGCTGGTGTCGAGATCAGGGGGCAGGCCGGAGTCGTGAGTGAGCAGTTCGCGAATCGTAATGTCCGCCTTGCCGTTGACGGCGAACGCGGGCAAATACTGGGAGACGGGATCGTTGAGACGCAATCGGCCGCGCTCGAACAACTGCATGACCGAGGGCGTGGTGGCCACGACCTTGGTGAGCGAGGCGCAATCGAAGATCGTGCCCAGCGTCATTTTTTCCTTGCGCGGCTCGAGCGCGCGATAGCCGAAGGCGCGGCGATAGACGATGCGACCGTCGTGTCCGATGAGCACGACGGCGCCAGGCAGTTGATTGGCCTTGATCGCCGCTTGCACGATGGCGTCAATGCGCCGCCAGGGCGAGGGCGCGGCATGACGCGCGGGCGGAGCGGCGGCGGGCCCGAGCAAGGCCAAGGACAACACCGCGGCGAAGCCGCGGCCGGAGACGGCGAAAGCGCGGAGCAAAGTTTGCGGCATGGTGTGGATTACGGGCCAGTGTAGCGGATTGGGCGGGCCGGGGGACAGGGGCACGCACGCAAGCTGGTGGAGCGGGGACGCCGGACGGGCGGGATGGGCTAGGTGGGGCGGGGATGCACGACGCCGGGCGCCGGAGACGGAGTCGCCGAGGGACCGGCGGCTAGCGCTGACAGAGGCGAAGACGCCGGACGCTTTTTTGGGGCACCCGGGGGATGGCCGAAGCGGGACGACGAGGGGCGGCGAGACGGGGCGGAGCGGCGACGAACCGTATCCCGCCGCATCCTTGGGCGCGGGGGCGCGGCAAGGCCGGGCGGCGGACCTACAATAGCAGCGATGGAGAGTTCAGACGCCAGCGGCGCCCCGCTCGCGAGCGCGGGGGAGGCCGTCAAGCCGGACGATGCGGCGGCGGTTTCGGAGAAGCGCAAACGCGGACGCCCGCGGAAACCACGTCCGCCGGCGGAGCTGGATGCGCTGATCACGGAGCAAACGAATCCGGCGAGCGAGGATCTCGACCTGCTGCGCACGCGGGAGATCCTCCAGCTCATCAACCGCGAGGATGCGAAGGTGGCGAGGGCGGTACGCAAGGCGATTCCGCAGATCGCCAAGGCGGTGGAGTTCGCGGTCGATTCACTCAGCCGCGGGGGACGGCTGATTTACATCGGCGCGGGGACGAGCGGGCGGCTGGGGGTGCTGGACGCGGTGGAGTGCACGCCGACGTTCAATATCGCGCCGGGGACGATCGTCGGGCTGCTGGCCGGGGGCTATCGGGCGCTGAGCAGCGCGAGCGAGGTTTCCGAGGACAACCCGCGGCACGGCGCGCGGGATCTGCACGAGGCGCGGCTGGACTTGCGCGACACCGTGATCGGCATCGCCGCCAGCGGCCGCACGCCCTACACGCTGGGGGCGCTCAAGTTCGCGCGCACGACGGGCGCGCATACGGTGGCGCTGACGTGCGTGCCGCAGAGCCCGATGGCGGAGGCGGCGGAGGTGGCGATCGCGGCGGTGGTGGGCGCCGAGATCGTGAGCGGCTCGACGCGGATGAAGGCGGGGACGGCGCAGAAGATGATCCTCAACATGATCTCGACCACGACCATGGTGAGGCTGGGGTACGTTTACAGCAATCTGATGGTCAACGTGCGCGCCAACAACGAGAAGTTGCGGGCACGAGCGGAACGGATCTTGCGCCAGGCGACCGGCGTGACGGCGGCGGACGCGCGGCGGCTGCTGGGGCAGGCGCGGGAGGATGTGCGCGTAGCCATCATCATGGCGATGAAGAAGGTCAGCGCGCGCGCCGCGCGCGAGGCGCTCGCGCGCCACGGCTACAGCCTGCGCGGCACGCTCGCCGACGTCTTCTCGCGCGCGTGAACGCTGGGTAGCCCGGGGCCGGAGGCGCGCGGAGGGCTGCGGCGCGTTCGCAGGCGAGCGGGGCGGGCGCGCGCGGTGCGGCGCGCGAATCCCAACGAGCCGAGGCTGTCGCTGGTCATGAGGGTGATCTGCGCCCCTAGAAGTGTCTTGATGCCCACTGGTTCTCAGGGCCGGCCGACGCGATGCGCCTCATCGAGGACTGGCGGCGGGAATACAATGGGAGTCGTCCTCCGCGGGCGCTCGGCGAGCGATCGCCCGACGAATTTATCCGTGAGATCGCGGCTAGCCGCGATCTCACGGCTGCAGTGCCTGCCGGAAACTAACCGGAGAGCTGTATCAGAAAAAGGGGACCGCTCAGGGGCCCGAATGTCGTATTCTCGGTTGAACGGAAAATGGGGGCAGGTCAAGGGGCCGGCGTCTGATTTCCTGGGCTGGAGGGTCTTGCGCAGGCGGTCGGTCTCCTAGCCGTGGGCTTGGAGGCGCCGGGCGAAGGAGGCGTAGAGCTCGGGATCCATGGCGGGGGCACGGCTTAGGATCCAGAGGTAGTCGCGGCTGGGATGGCCGACGATGGCGTACTCGTAGCCGGGGCCGAGGGCGATGATCCAGTAGTCGCCCCAGAAGGGCTAGAAGAAGCTAACCTTGAGCTTGGCGTTGGAGCGGCGATCGACGACGCGGGCTCGGCCGCGAGCCACTTTTTCGGGCCCGTCGAGAGAGGCTTTGCAGCAACGGTTGACGACGGCGATCTGGCCGTCCGGGCGCATGGAGTAGGCGGCCGTGGAAGCAGTGCAGCCGCGCTCGAACGACTGCGGGAAGCTCGCGATCTCTACTGCTGCGCTCCCTTGCGGCGCGAGCAGCATCGTCAGCGTGCCGGTGGCGTGCGGAGCCTAAACGCCCGGTCGACATTGTCGGTAGTCACGCTTGTCCTAATTGCTGAATGATGCGGCTAGTTGCCGCTGGCAGGTTTCGACGGACCACGAGTTCATCGCAAAGCAGCACAGCAACTGAGGGGCGGGATTTCTTGAGTTCTCTTAACGCGGAATCCGAGGGCTCGTCGGGCGTGAGCGGCCCGTGAAGTCCGATGATGAACTCACGTCCGGTTTTGAGCTTCACATATATGGGAGCGGTCACCTGGCCAAATCCAGGAAGGGTCATCGATTGATTTCGTTTGACCGTCACTCCATCCAAGTTTTGTCGGTGAAGATCCTCGAATAGCATCGTCGTAGAAGCTGCAACGCGATCTGAGTCGAGAGTTGGATAACTTCCATAAAGGAGGAATCTCAGAAGACTCGCCCCAAGATGGCGATCCAGAAGGTCATGCTCGAATTTGTTCTTGTAACTTCGCAAACAGCGGTAGCACGATCGATCACAGTTCTCAGGACATGCTTCCAAGATCTGCAGCGCTTCCTCAAAGACCGCCAGCCCTAACTGACCGACACGCTGAGCAAAGCCGGCACCACCAGGTAGCGTGTCATACAAATAGATCTCCGCCTCAAGACCTTTTCTCCCAGCGGCGGTAAGGGCGGACCGGTACTCCGCCTGCAACTCGGTGGCCTCCAGCTCAAGGCGCGCACATGCCGCCTTTGTAAGTGCTTCACTGACACTCCGCAGCGCGGCATCGGTCGGCAACAGGCTCGGGACAAGCGTAAGGGGTGGGTGCACATTGATTGAGACGAGTAGTACATCGCTGATGAAATCGGTCCCGAGCACTATTCCCTTCGTTGCGCCAGCACCCGAGCAGTTGGCATCCGTTGGATCGGGGTACGGCTTACGATGGGCGGCGCCGACGACACCCTTGTGCAGCGCGGTCGGCTCGATGAGGCCGCACTTCGTGCAATATGTGTAACCCTCTTCGCGGGGTCCGCGATTGGTGACGAGAAGGTGCTGGCGCGTGTAGTGCACGCGGATATGGTCATTGAGTCGTGTCCACTTTGACTCGTCTGGCGGCGTGTGCATTGTCAGCTTTGCCCGCGTGGCGTAGCTGCGGGCAGGCTGATCGTCGGGCGACGTCCCCTCCTCCTTGCTCACGGGGTGCGCGAACCCAGGGGGGCGCAGCCAGTACCTGGCTGGCCCGAAGGTTCCGTGACCGCCGCACGCCTCACAGTCCTTTGTCTCCCCGCGTGTCCCTTCGTCGAGGGACGTGGTCATGGTGTAGTGGCAGTACTGACACTCATAGTAGAGGCGCCGCGTCAGCCATGCGCGGTACCGGTCGTGCCGAATCGGCGAGTAGACCGCCCCCGACGTCCACAACTTGTTCCCGATCCAAACCTCCTTGCCGGGTGCGTATTGTGACAGCGCGACCGGCAGACCCTGCGACGGTGTGAAGCGGAACGCTGGCCGATATTGTGTCGAGCGATCCGGGTCGAAGACGTAGAAGGACGCCACGTCTGTCGGAAAAGCGTAGCGTGGTAGGACCCCCTTGTAGAGGAGGCGGTCGAGGAGATTCTCGGACGCCGGATCCCGCCCAGGTCGCTCTTCGCCTTCCTCATCGGGCGCCTCGAGGCTCGTCTCTTCTTCGCCTTCGGCCGTTGCGGGTTCTGCCGCGGGCGACGCGCCCGGGTTACCAGCGACGCCCGGATCGTACTCGATCGCTTCATCAATCGGCTGAAGGGTGCCCTGTATCAGTGACTCCAGGAGCGGTTGGCGATCTGCGGGAGAGATCTCGCTTGGGAGCCAGGCAGCAACGTCAGCTTTCAACGCGTCCTCGTTTGAACGGAGCCACTCCTCGAGGTCCGGGCGGTTGAGCGCCTTTTTTTGGTTCTTAAAGTCCCGTACGGTCCCTAGTACGGCGAACAGGTGGGGCTGCTCCTCGGGCTTGATTTCGGGCAGCTTCGCTTGGTGGTATCGGTGCAGCAGGTACGCCGTCACGTGGCGCCGCGCGATCTCGGGGTTGTCGAGCGTAAGCGTTGGATCATCGACGGCACCGCGTATCATCTGATCGGGGTGGGTGAAGTAGTGCTCGTCGTGGCTGTCGGAGTTGCCGAAAGCGGTTACCGTCGCCACAGCGTTCCCACGTCGTCCGGCGCGGCCCGCCCGTTGCTGATAGTTCGCACGCGCAGGCGGCATGTTGCGAAGTGAAACGCCAGATAGTGTTCCGATGTCGATACCCACCTCCATCGTTGTCGTGCAGGACAGGACGTCGATCGCCGGGCGCTCGCGCCCCGTCTCGTCCGGGCCGAGATCCACGTCCTGAAACAAGAGTTCGTGTTCCTCAGCCTTCGAGAATACTTCGTCAGCCTGCGCGGTGTTGAGTTGGGCGGTATGCTCTGCGGCGATTAGCGCCATCGGAGGCTTGGGAGGCGCCTGAAGCGCTTCAGTCGTGCTGGCCCGGTAGTAGCCCTTCCGAGCCACGAAAACAGGATCCTTGTCAGGATCGATGGGCGTGGCGGTGTCCTGCCCGCATTTCACGCACGTTGTTCGCCCCGGGAAAGGGCGCTGAGCTGTTCGGCAGGACTGGCAGTAGGCCCAGGCCCCCCCGATCTCGAGGGATAGTTCGGCGCCCTTCAGCCGGAACTTACCGGGCGCTGTCGGTTGCGCGAAGAGCTTTAGGAGCCGCGGCACCCACTGCTCGTCGAAACGCGTCCGTGCCGGCTTGTCGCGGAGGAAGCGATGGATGTCGTTGAACTTGCCCGACCCGGGCTGGACTTCGCGGAGCCACCACGCGGGTGGCATGTGGCTTAACCAAAAGCCCGGACGGCTCCAACACCGGAGCCAAGCCCGCGCAAGGGCGATCTTCTCGTCTGATGACTGCGCGTATCCCGGGACGTCGGGAAACTCGTGGATCTTCGAGGCGTGCTCGGGGCGCTCGATGAGCGAAGCGAGCGCGAGCGACTCGAGGCCGTAGTAACGATCTGTGATGGATTTCGTGATCGCCCGGAGCAGCGACTCGGGAGGTGCCGAACTCCTGACTCGTGCTAAGAGGTTTAAAAAGTCCATGTCCCGGGTCAGCGCCCCGCTCCTGATGGCCTCCTCCACGAGGTGCCCGTCTTGGAAGCTCTCCCCCGCTTTCAACTCCGGCCAAAGGCGAACCCCCATCTCCTTTGCGGCGATGAGCACGCCGAGGTAGAGGTCTTCGAGCGAAAGGAGGTTTGCGACGATCGTCGAGTTCGCGAGGCGCGCGTACCCGGAGACGATGAGCGGCCGGAGGGCGTCCTGCGTTGAGTATGTTTGCAGGTTGGGAGCGAGCCGCGCCGCTGTCTGACGCGAGTCTGAGAAGATAAGGACCTTTCTTCCACGCAGGGGGGCGAGCGGCGTCGCGGGTACGGGGCTCGGCGGCTGCACTTGAATCTGCCTCGCGATAAGCGCTTGGAGCGGCTGATCCCCCTTTGTCTGATGATCCTGAACGGAGGATCGCCCAAATGCGGCGCTCTCGCCGCAGACTGCGCAGGGCCGAAACTCGCCCGGTGCGGCGTTGCGAGGTTCGTCATCCGCATCAGGAAGAGCCGAGCGCCCGGCGCGCAGGTAGACCTGCCGGTTTCGCAGCCCGAGCTGGTGCGGGTTCAACCTGCCCGTGATGAGATCGTATTCTGCCGGTTCCACGGCATCGTCGAGCACCGGCTTCTCCAGGAGCAAGTCGACGGGCGCAAGTTCGTCGAACTGCCCCGAGAGCGTGCGGAACGCCCCTCCGGGCTCTGGCCAGAGGAAGTTCGGATCGTCAACGTCGTTTGTGTATGCGCGCGCGTATGCGGTGCCGCAATTGCGGCACGTATAAAGCTCAAGCACCCGGGCTCCGCAGTCACAAGTGTCCCGCGGCTGGCTAAACAGCCTACCTGCGGGTCCGCCACGCTGTTCCGGCGGCAAGCTCGTGCATTGGGCATCCATACAGACCCAGAGCCCAGCGAGACCGCGATAGAACGAATGGACCCTGCAGGGTAGCAGACCCGGCTCTGTCGGGTCTCGCCGCGCAACGCTTCCGAGCGCGATGAGGGCGGTGACAGCCCGGGCAGCTACCTCGGGGGCCACGCTGCTCTCAAACACCTTCTCCCCGAGCACATCCACCGCCTGCGCTTCGCTCATGGTGATATTAATCAAGTGCGCCATCGGCGCGAACGAGACCAAAGCGTCGAAGAGCGCTCTTTGTAAGTCCCATGGGGGGGTAACGTTCCGGTACTCGAGGAATGACGCAATCTGTAGGAGGCGGGCGTCGTCGCTGTCAGCCTCGTAGAACGCCTGAAGATCAATCGCGTCCAGGGTGGCTGCGTCCTGGTTCGTGCCCTTGCCAGCGCCAGGTCGAAGGAGGAGTTCCCCTTGCACCTTCCTGAAGTCTCCTGGGGCCTTACCAGCGAGTTGCGCGCCGAACATCAGGGCGTAGTCGGGATCCTTGAAGCTTGCGCTTGTGCAGATGACCTGCAAACGGTCCGGAGGGATGCCTAGCCGCATACGGAGCCTTCGAATAAGCAGCGCGACCTCGGCGCCTGCGGCTCCTCGGTAGAGGTGGGCCTCGTCGATGACGAGGAGGAAGCGCTCTTTGGGGTTCGCTTCGAGCCAGTCGCGCGTGCGATCGAAGATGGGTCGCTCGAGTGGGCGCATCAACATATACTCGAGCATCGAGTAGTTGGTAACTAGGATGTCGGGCGGTGCGTCGTGGGCCTCGTGTCGCGTGAGGAGTTCGGGATCTCCTGGGAGCGTCACGCACCTCTTGAATTCGCCGCTCTTCGCGTCTCGCCAACGCGACCCCTTCTTTCCGTACCAGCCCATGAGGTCCGGCTTCGCCGGCCACTTCCCGCGCCGTTTCAACTCACGCACGAGCGCGTTGGCGGCGGCCTGCTGGGGGGAAGCCGGGCCCTGGGCAAGCTCCAGGTTCCGGACGTAGTACGTCCCGATGGGGAGCAGCCGGTCCTTATCCTTCTTATCGTCGCGGACACCGGGATAGAGAGTCCGGCTTGTGTACCTCGCGAACCGGGCGGGCCGCCCAGACCAGTCCATGAACTTCTTGACGATCCTCGGATCGCCGAAGAGTAGCCGGAGCCGTCCGAGCTGGTCGTTCACCAGGGCGTTCATCGGATACAGGACCATCGCTCGGACGGCCGGAGTCGCCCCGAACTCCTGACCTTTGCTCTTCGCCTCGCGCGCCAACTTGCCCAGTATCGGCAGGAGAAAGCATTCGGTCTTTCCCGAGCCCGTGCCTGTCATCACGACGAGGCTTCGCCCCTCGATGAGCGACAGCCGGGTCGCTATCGCCTGGTGCTGGTATGGCGGATCATGGATGAGCAGGCCGAGATCGCCTTGCGCCTTCGATACCGCTGAGAAAACCTCGAGCGGGGCCTCGTCGAGGCCAAGATCGCGAAATGCTGAGCCCGTCTTGTACCGGGGCGTGCTCTCCAGGTATGGCCGTTGGTGGATGACGCCCGGTTTCTCCAGTAGCTTTCGCCGCTGTGCCACAAGCATCGGGTGGCTCACGTGATAGGTGGCCTCGATGAAGTCCTGCAGCGCTCGGTGAAGTTGCTGGGTCGTCTCTACGATGGTCGGCGACACCTTGTCACTTTCTCGATGTTCACTCTACCTCCCGATCAGTTCTTGGAGCCAGAGCTCGTCACGAAGAAATCGGATTTCCTCGGCGCATTCCGCCTCCGGAAGCTTGTAGGCGAACAGACATCCCGAGCTTGGAACCAGTTCGCCAACAGCGTCCCATCTGCGTCTTGCCCACATTGGAACAGGGGAGAAAAATTCGATCACGCGCGTCTTGCCGGGGCCTGGAAGCACCTTGAACCTCTGAGGTTCTCCACGCGCTGCGTCGATCGCCATCTGCAAGCGCCATGCTTCGTCGCAGCCGCGCCATCGGCCTCCGGCGACCGGAAAGTCGATCAGGCGCTCTGGATTGCCATTACGCAACTGAACATAGGACCACAATGCCGCACCGTACGCCTGACTGCGGCGTCCCACGAATCTTCCCGTCTGAGACCGCACGTCTACCCAGCGACCGCGGTAGAAACGCACCGAACGAGCTGGATCCAATAAGAACAAGCCGGGCACGTCGCGGGACGGCTGCGCGCGATCCAGGAGATCGTCAGCTCGGGATAGGCATTGGATCGGCGATTCCGCTCGAGGCGCTTTGAGCCATCGGTCGTGCGAGACCTCTGCCAGGCCAAGTTGTCCGAGTTCGGCGCGCAAATTCTCACCACGAAGCGGGCTTAGGCGTCGGACGTGAGCAGCGTACTCGACTCGGTCCTCGAGCTCGTCAGGAAGAGCGGAAAGCTGGTCCGATGTGACGCCGAGAAGGATCACAGCGCCACTCTCTCGCGGCACAAAACTAGCTGGAGCGGCGTATAGCAGCGTCGTCGCCCCACTCCCCGGATCCTCTTCGACATCGCGGTGCTCGAGGATATCGCCGTGAGCAACCATCGCCTCCAGCGTTTCCTCGACGAGACCCCTTACGGCGTCGAGGTCGTCCACCAAGCCTCGAAGTGGACGCACAACACTACGCACGAGCGTCGGTGCTGCACACGGACAAAGAACGCTCGCCATCCTTCGGAGCGCTCCCGCAATCGCCTCAGGTGATGCGAGATCAAGCGCGCTCGAATCGAGTCCCAATTCCGCGACCTTCCGAGCGTGGACCTCCGCGGCGGTTACCTGTCTCATTTCCACTCCCATCCAGCGTAGAGTTCGGCGGGACCAGCTTGCGACTGGCGTTGACGGTCTATCGAGAGCACAAAAAACCGAGCAGCTCTCGCCAGCGTGGGCGACTCCATAAGCCGTGTCAGGCCCGAGCATAGCCGCCCCCGGGCCCATGCTCCCACCCCGCCGACATCGCTTGCAAGCCTGAGCGCGAACTCGGAGAGCCATCGCGCGTCAGATTCCTTCGCCGCTGAGCCGGATGGCAGGAGATGAAACTCCATCCCGAGGGAGGCGAACCGCTCGACGCGATCCGTGCATGTCCTGGTTGCGAAGTCTGCGCAGTCCCGTTCAAGAACTACCCCGATAGCAGCTTCGTCGACACGTCGCGACACCGCCTCCCTCAGCTGTGTCATGCCATCGTCGGACGAGTGATCCTCCGCCCTCGCCCAGTTGTCACCGCAGACCAACCGCATGGAGTGAGCCGTAAGCGCAAGTAGAACAGCGCGCCTCCGTCTCGCTGAGAAGAAGTCGCCCGGCAGCTTGGCGCGACGCCATAGCTCAGCGATGGCAAGAGTGCGAACTACCGATTCCAGCGATCGCGTTTGCACGTCGATGCGTGGGGTACAGCCAATAACTTCCAGTCCCGAAACTCCAGGAGGCACGATGATTGCTGCGGTGAGCAGTGATAGTCGGGCAACGTACATCCCGCCCTCTCGAGGAGCCTCATACTCAGATGCTGGCCCTATGGGCTCTTCAATAGTGGGGTTCTCAAAAGACAGACGCTTCACAGATGGCTGCCCGTCTCCTCCGGTATCGTCGATGAGGCGGACGATGTAGCCGGCATGTTGCCGGCGGAGCGCCCAGCGAAGAGGTGTGAACTCTCGTTCGCACCGGACTGTAAATGTCCCCAATTCATCGGCCGTGAATTCGAGATCGCAGTACCGCGCGGCGTCATAGGCCTCTTCTGCGCACTTCATTTTGCGAAAGTGCTTTTCGAAGTGATTCCGCCAGGCCTCTGGGGAGAGCGGTAGGCGTATCGGCGGGAGTTGCCTTGCGACGGTCGCTGTTTCGCCTTCTCTTTCGAAGAGAGAGATAGTACACGCTACGTCCCGACCGACCGGTCCCCGAATGCTGACCTCGGCACGGCCTTCCCACATCTGCTCTAGGGACGGTGCGGCAGGTTCCATCTGCACGACCAAGGGACCCTGAGGGCTAATACCTGGTGACCAGGGCCGCGCTTCCCGGATGCGCATTACGACGTCCAGGTCACCCAAAGCCTCGGCATCGGTGCGTGGAGTTGTGCGAGCAGAGACGCGAACCCGATGCAGGCCCACGGGCAGTTGCGGAAGTTCGACGAACACGGGCGTACCAGGCGTAATAGGGGTAAGCTCAAGTGGGGGCTCGAGGCCGTCGCCCATGGAGACCAGAAGCGCGTCGATTGGGTGGTCGACGCAAATTGCCAAACATGGCTGCTCGGACGCGAGCCATTCGCCGTGACCCTCTCCGTCCCACACCACGGCAGCCAATCCCGCCGGCCAGACTTCAATTGTCTTCGCTTGTCCGAGACCAAGGCGGCGGAGGGTCTCTTCCCAGTCGGCGGTGAGCGCCGGAGGTAAATCGAGGAGCGTCCCAGTTGCCCCGGCGCATTGCAGGTTGATCGAGCGACCATAATCTGTGGATACGAGCGGCCCACTGGAGCTCACGAGGATGTACCTCTGCCCTGGCCGGACCCGCAGACTCCTTAACTCGTAGGCAAGGCCGTCTGAGGCGATTCTGAACAGCCAGATCGGTCCGGGCCGAAGCAGGCATTCCGTGCGAAGAAGGTACTCGAGCTGCGCGTCAGTTGGCTCGAATTGAAGCAGTACCTCGTCGGCTCTCGGCCAGCGGGCAAGCTTGATTCGCTGAGTGCCATGTAAACACCTGCCCCTAGCAAGTGGCCGGCCGCAGGCACCGGCTACCACGCATCGCGATGCGGTGAGTATCTGCCGAGTCAATGGGAACCGAAGCAGCAGATGTGACAGGTCGGGGATCTCGATTGACGCTTCCCAGGAATCTCCCTGAGGCTCCGTCGGTCTGAGTACAAGGCGCGGTTCGATCCCGAGTGCCGCGGCCTCCGCTCTTGCGTCGTCCGGGCGGCCGGTGGTTGATGTTGTGCTTCGACCGAGAATCCCGAGGCCACGCACCTGCGCACGCTCCTTGGCGAAACGGCGCGCGCATCGGAGCCACTCGCGCGAGCGGCGCTCACGATCAAGGTCCTGGCTAATCCGGCGAAGCGTTGCGGGGTGAATCAGATTGTCCGGGCCAGACTCTCCTTGAAGGAGAAGAGCGGCCGCAATCTGACCCACAAGCTGTGTCTCCTGGGCGAGGTTCTGGAACCGCGACGTGGCGCTCCAGCTTCGCGCAGCGATGACTTCTCCCAGCGCCGTGGGGGATTCCAAGAGGTCGCCCGAAAAGGAGTGTCTCAACTCGTACAGGATTCGCGCGAGTTGTCGTTGCAGGTCCTTTGGGAGAATGGCGTGGGTGATCGGCCAGCAGATGATAGAGAAATGCTCGGCCCATGCACCGGAGGGGAGGGCACCCCCAAACTCCCTCTGGAATTGGCGGTAGCAATCACGAATCCAGTAGCGGTCGCCATTCCGATCCCAACGCGGGGTTTTGAGTTCGAAAGTCTGCCAGTATTCGTCGCCTGAATACCCGTAACCGAGTTCGGATGAGTAGACGATCCAAGCCAGCGCGTGATCTCTCGAAGGAGGGCGATCCACGATGTGCGCGCGCACTGCCGTCATGACCGCTTCAACCTCATGCTGGTCAAGGCCGTGCTCAAGACCGAAAATCGGCCGTTCAGACCCATTAATGCGTCGGCGGGCCCGAAGATCCGTGAAGTGCCGCACGAGGCGCGCGTGCCAGTTCCGAAGGTCGGTGTCCGTCACCATGTTGACCCGGGTCCTGCGTTGAGCAAACAGTCCATAATCCTGCGCCGCGCGAATCTCTTGTAACGCTTGTCGCGGGCCGCTCTAGGCACGATCCATCGGTTCACGCAGAAGTCGGCAATCTCCGAGGCTGGTAGGGTGCAGGAGCGAACGTTCTTGTGTTTCCCTAACAAGATTTCCTGCCAGTTGCTGGCTAGAGGAATGGCATAGACCTCCCTCTCTACGCCGTGCTTGAGAATGGCGTTTCCTTCAATGCCGATTTTCTCCAAAGCTGTCCGAGCAACACGGATTCTCCAATTTGGCCCCATGCCGAAGCGATGCCCGGAAGCGTACGGGTGCCCCGTGGCCTCCAGGAAGTCTCGTAGCGATTCGAAGATCGCCCCTGACAGGTGAAAGTGACCGAATCCCTTTGTGGTACCGATCCTCAGGAAGCGAGGGCCGTTTGGTATGGCAAGCCGGTTGTAGATGGACGAGCGCCCCAAGGCTGAGGTCGTTGTGAGTAGCACTAGGCGAGCACGATTTTTCTTCTTACTGATCACGGCTTCGCGCCCTATGTATTTTCGTTCGTACACCTTCATGACTTCGGAGCTTGCCGTCAAGGCGGCGACGAGCTTGCCACCGATGAGTTGGGAATATGGAGGAACAGCGCCAACCACGTAAGCATCCATGACGTGAACGAGTCGCTCACATCGATCTTCGTGGCTCCACCCGATCCAGCTGTCGCGGGCAGAGAGGTTGAAAACGGGGTCGCCTAGAGCAAAGAGTCCTATTAGGCATCCGTTCTGACGGTCTCGAACTAGAAACCGGAGCCGGCGGCCGAAACCTTGAGAGACGGGCACCGACCACAACAGGCATGCAAGCCTGAAGAGGCGCGACTCTAGGGATTCGGCAGCGACTTCTACAAGTTCCGGATCGATTGATGCTGGATCGACTTGTCTGCCTGTTGCGAAATGACTGGCTAGCCCCAAGCCGTGATCCGCAATGAAGGACCTATTACGCTCCAAAATCTGCCGACGCTGAGCCGCGTGGAGATCACGTATCTTCTGCTTGGTCAGCTCTGCATCGACAAAGTAACCATCGCAGTTCTTAGAGAATCCGAGATCCAGGAGATGTCGGTGAATGGCTCTCCGTAGCGAGGTGGCATCCGGAAGGTCGTTTCGAGAGCGCAAATCCCGAGTTGCCACGGTCAGACGTCCCCCCTTGTCCTTGGCCATGGACTTGCGGCCTGCAGACCTTTTTCCCCTTCTGTTGGCCTTCCAGTTGAACTCGGCGGGGCATCGTCTCCGTCGCCGGACTCCACCCACTCATCCACATCCAAGAGCTTGAAGCGGAGCAACCGACCGACGCGGTGAGCAGGGAAGGCCTTCAAATCGATCCATCGATAGATCGACTCCTTCGCCACCCTTATGTGGGCGGCCACGTCTTCTGCGCCTACCCAGTGCTCTGCAGTTGCCATTCTCGTATCCATCTGGTCATGCGAAGGGCCTCCCCATTCATTAGAGATAATGAAATATAACGAGAGTCTACGAGAGTTAGCACAATTTGTCAACGGGAGGTTCGTGTTTGCCAGATTTAGAACGGTCAGCCCAGGCATGAGGTCGGGGGACACTTATGGCTTGCGGCTTCGCTCTGCCGAAAGAGAGGCCCGGTCAGTTGTGCGACCGGGCCTGGAGAGGGGGGTCAGGCGTTGAGCACGGCGCGCAGGCGGTTAGCCTGCGCGGCACGCTCGCCGACGTCTTCTCGCGCGCGTGAACGCTGAAGCGTTCGTCCCCTCAGCGGCGTAGCCGATCAATGCACATCCAGCCTCTGGCGTTGGCGACGGGGCGGCCCAGTACCGCGTGGCCGAGCTCGCTATGCGCCGTGGACGCCTTGGGCAGGGCTGGGCCTCGAATGGACAAGGCCCTTTTGCGGCACGAGCAGCATCGACACCGCTTCGGTTGCGTGCGGGGCCTTGGGGCTGGAGGGCGAACGCCGGATTCGAAGACGGCTGGTCGCCTTCGTGAAACCGCAAGCGACGGATGGGATGGCGCAGGGCGCCGCAGTTGTTTCGCTCCGATGACGGGCGAATTGGTAGGCCTTCTTGACCCTTATTTGACCTGCGTCAATTTCGCGAATGCGGAGGAAGTTGCTGAAAAGAATGGCTCCTCAGGTAGGACTCGAACCTACAACCCTCCGGTTAACAGCCGGATGCTCTGCCATTGAGCTACTGAGGAATCCTCGAGGGCGGAATGCATTCGTATTTTAACGCAAAGCGGCGGCGAAATTGGCGGCGCGCGCGTTGACGGACGGACAACGGGGCGTTGACGGACGGGCGACGGGACGAGCGGGGCTAGCGCGGCGAACGGCGGCGGTCAGACTTGCGGCGCTCGGGACCGCGATAGCTCGCGTCCTGGCGCTTGCGGCGGTCGGCGCCATGGCGCCGCTCCAGGCGCACGACCGGCTGCGGCAGCGATTGCAGCCACGCGGTGATGGGATGCAAACTGCGGCCGGCACACTGGGGACAGATGCTGCTCTGGCAGATGACTTCGCAGTCCAGACAAAGTCGCGCCTCTTCGATGGGGATCACGCCGGGCACAGGAACCTCCATCACCGCCGTGGCGGAACCACCGTCAAACAACAAACTCGACAATTTGGCGCGTGCCATGTTGGCCCATACGATGCACGTTTGTTTCCAAATGAAACAGGGCTGGATTTGAATCAACTTGCAGGTTCGTAACGGGGGCTCAGGCCCCAGCGCGGGGCACAAATACTCCCGGAATGGACGTTGGCGGACGCGGAGCGAGTGCTGGGAAACAAGGTTGCCAGGGATGGTGACCGGACGAGGGCGGAAGCGGGACGCTGACGGCCCGGCACTCAGGGCAACCCCGCAGGCCGACTTCCGCCGGGCACGGCAAGGTTGCCGCGTTCCCCGTGGAGCCGATTCCCGGGCGGCGGGCGGCGGCCTAAGCGTGACGCCCGCGGCGGAGCCGTGACGGCGGGCCGAGAGCTGGGGTTATTGGCCGCGGGCGAAGGTGCCGACGAGGCGAGCGGTGGCGAGAACATGACCGCGCATGGCCGCTTCGAGTTCGCCGTGGGTCGCGCCGGCGGGCAGCGCCAGCTTGGCATCGAGAGCGTAGAGAGTGAAGACGTAATGATGCGCGGGGCCGGGGGGCGGGCAGGGACCGCCATAGCCGAGGCGGCGAAAGTCGTTGGTGCCCTGGACCGCGCCGTTCGCGAGGCGCGGCTGGGGATCTTGGGCGGGCGGCAAGCCGTCAGCGCCCTGCGGAGGCAAGTTCCAGATCAGCCAATGGAAAAAGGTGCCGTGCGGCGCGTCGGGATCGGAGAGGATGAGGGCGAGCGAAACGGTGCGCGGGGGAAGGTCGCTCCATTGCAAGGGCGGGGAGGCATTGTCGCCGTCGCAACTGAAGCGCGCAGGAATCGGGGCGTTGGCGGCAAAAGCGGGAGAACGCAGCACGAGAGGGTCCATGGAATAGGCCAGGGCCGCGAGGCTCGCGGCGCAAAGCAAAGCCGCGAACGGCTTGGCATTAAGGATTCGCATCCGATGGCTCCAGTTGCCGCAAAGCCCAGCGGGCGTGCTCGCGCAGCACCGCGTCGTCGCTTTCGCTCCAAGCTTGCAGCCGGGGGCGAAAGCGGGCCTGGCGGCTATTGCCCATGGCGAGGGCGAGGTTGCGGCGCAGGCCGGCCCATTTGGCGCGCTTCACCGCCGAGGCGCGGAAGCGCTCGCGATAGGCGGTTTCGTCCATGGCGGCCAGCTCCTCCAGATCGGGATTCACCAAACCGGGACGAGGTTGGAAGGCAGCGAGGTCGGTGACCGGAGCGCGACGATTCCAGGGGCAGACGTCTTGGCAGATGTCGCAGCCGAGCACGTGGCGGCCGACGGCGGGGCGCAAGGCTTCGGGGACGGCGCCGCGCAGTTCGATGGTCAAGTAGGCGATGCAGCGGCGAGCGTCCATTTGATAGGGCTGGAGGGCCTGGGTCGGGCAAGCCTCGAGGCAGCGCGTGCACGAGCCGCAGCGGTCCTCGGGAGCAGAGTCGGCGGCGATGAGGAGCGAGGTCACCAGCGTACCGAGAAAGAATTGCGAACCGTGATGCTGATCGATCAGGCAAGTGTTCTTGCCGATCCAGCCCAAGCCAGCGTGGCGGGCGTAAACGCGCTCGACGATGGGGCCGGTGTCCACGTAGACGCGGTCCTCGCCGGCTTCCTCGCCGGCCGCCGCGCCGGCGGCGGCGCGCAGATGTTCGGCGAGGCGGCGGAGCTTGGCGAGCAGGACTTCGTGGTAGTCGTCGCCCCAGGCATAGCGGGAGATCCAGCCGCGGCCGGGCGGGGCGGGCGCGGTGGATTTCGGCTGGGCGGTGTTGTAAACCAAGCCGCAGCAGACTACTGATCGCGCCCAGGGAAAGACGTGGAGGATGTTTTCGCGCGCGTAGGGGGCATCGGCGCGGGGCGCCTTGCGCTCGAGATAGCGCATTTCGCCGGCCCGGCCGCTCGCGATCCAGGCGGGAAAGGCTTGCAGCTCGGGCAGCGCTTGCGCGGGCGCGATGCCGGCCAATTCGAAGCCGAGCTCGCGGGCGGCAGCGAGAACGGCGCGACGCAATGCGATCGGATCCCGCGACATGCCAGCAGCGCCCGAAGAGCCCCTTAAGGGCCATGTTACGCTGGAATTGCGGTAAGCAGTTCCTTTATCGCGCCAGCGGGCCCGAAGGCAGCCGCCGCGCAGGACGCGGCGCTGGTTTGAGGAGCGGCGGGGCCGCCGATTGCTGGAAGCCGCCGCCGTAAGCCGGGGCGGCGTCCACCGGCGCGCCGCCACGCCGCGGAAAACCGCGGGGGCGGCGGACCGACGGAGGGCAACGCGGCCCGCACCGCTCCGGGCCTCTTCCGGTTGCCGCGAGACGCGGAACCAACGCAGCGCGCCCGGCGGGTCCCACTTGCATCGCCGCGCGGGAGCGGGCAGCCAGACAGCGGAGATCGCAGCGGTGCTCAAGAGCTTTTTGGGCCGACATCCGAAGATTGCCGCCTCGGCGTTCATCGAGGAAAGCGCGCAGGTGATCGGCGACGTGGTGATCGGCGCCGATTCCAGCGTGTGGTTCAACGCGGTGGTGCGCGGGGACGTGCATTTCATTCGCATCGGGCGGGAGACGAACATTCAGGACGGCTGCGTGCTGCACGTGTACAAGGACACGCATCCGCTGATCCTGGGCGACCGGGTGACGGTGGCGCATGCGGTCAGCTTGCATGGCTGCACCATCGAGGACGACTGCCTGATCGGCATCGGCGCCATCGTCCTGAACGGCGTGAGGCTGGGCCGGGGCTCGCTGGTGGCGGCGGGAGCGGTGGTGCCGGAAGGGATGCAGGCGCCGCCACAGTCGCTGCTGATGGGAGTGCCGGCGCGGATCAAGCGGCCGGTAACGCCGGAGGAGACGGCGATGATCGCGCGGCATGCCGCGAACTACGTGCAATACAAGGAGCAGTACCGCACCGCGCGGTAGGGCGGCGGCGGCAAGGCGATGAGCAAGGCCGAGAGCAAAGCCCCGAAGGCGACGGAGATCCGGGCGATCAAAGGCACGCGCGACCTGGTGGCGCCGGAGGTGCTGTTGTTCCAGGAGGTGGAGGCGCAGGCGCGGGAGGTATTCCGGCGCTACGGCTTCGAGGAGATTCGCACGCCGATTCTCGAGCCCACGGAGCTTTTCGCGCGGGCGGTGGGCGAGGAGACGGACATCGTCGGCAAGGAGATGTTCACGTTTCTCGACCGCGACGAGCGGCCGATCTGCCTGCGTCCGGAGGCGACGGCGAGCGTGGCGCGCGCCTACGTCGAGCACCGGCTGTGGGAGCGGCCGGGGACGACGAAGCTGTATTACCAGGGGCCGATGTTCCGGAGGGAGCGTCCGCAGAAGGGCCGCTACCGGCAATTCAGCCAGATCGGGGCGGAGGTGCTGGGGAGCGGCCTGCCGCAGGTCGATTACGAGCTGCTGGAGATGCTGTGGACGCTGCTGCGCGCGTGCGGCTTGGGAGACGCGGAGCTGCTGCTCAACTCGATCGGCTGCGAGGCGGACCGGCGGCGGTACACGGAGGCGCTGCGGGCGGCGCTGCGGCCGGATATCGAGCGCATGTGCGCCGATTGCCGGCGGCGCTACGAGCGGAATCCGCTGCGGGTGCTCGACTGCAAGGTGGAGGCGGACCAGCCGATCATCGCCGCGCTGCCGACGATGCTGGACTACTTGGACGAGCCGTGCCGGGCGCATTTCTCCGCGGTGCGGACGATGCTGGACGAGCAGGGGCTGCCGTACCGGCTGGCGCCGCGGTTGGTGCGCGGTCTGGATTACTACCGGCGCACCGCCTTCGAGTTCGTGCACGGGGCGCTGGGCGCGCAAAACGCGCTGCTGGGCGGCGGGCGCTACGATGGGCTGGCGCAGGCGCTGGGGGCGCCAGCGCAATACTCCGAGGGCATCGGGTTCGCGCTCGGCGAGGACCGCTTCGTGATCGCGATGCAGGCGGCGGGGCGAGCGAGCCCGCCGCGCGGGATCGCGGCCTACATCGCGGCGCTGGGGCCGGAGCTACTGCCCCGCGCCTTGCGGCTCGCCCGCGAACTGCGCGAGGCGGGGCTGGCGGTGGAAGTGGGGGACGCGCAGCGCAAGCTGGCGCGGCAACTGGAGCTGGCGGCGCGGACGGGGGCGCGGAGCGCGGTGATCCTCGGTCCGGACGAAGTGGCGCGCGAGGAGGCGACGCTGCGCGAGCTGGGAACCGGCAACCAGCGCGCGGTGGCGCTCGCCGCGCTGGCCGGCGAACTCGCGCAGCCGGCAAAAGCCAAGCCATGACGACGCCGGCCCATCCCCCGACGAGCGAGGCGGCAAAGCTGCGCAGCGAGTGGCGGAGCTTTCTGCTCGGCAGCCTCATCGTGCTCTGCGTCTGCGTGCTGGCGATCTCGCTGATCCTGGCGGCGGCCTTCGGCCCGGCGGTGGCCAAGCTGGCGCCAAACGGGCATGTGACGGCCCAGGCGCAGGCGGCGCTCTATGAGATGATCGCGACACATCCGCCGCTGTCGTTCGTGCTGGTCTGGCTGGCGGGAGCGGTGGGCCTGTTCGTGTTGAACCAGCGCTTCAGCCGGATTTTGGGCCGGCCGCGGGCGGCGGCGGCGCGCGTGGCCTGGACTTTGGCGAACCTGTTTTGCTCGCTCTTTTTCGTAGACATCCTGCCGGAAGTGGTGATGCTGGTGGTGCTGGGCGGCTGGGCGCGCGAAGCCCGGCGGGCGGCCGCCGGCGCGGCACCGAACCGAGGCTCATGACCGAAAACCTGCAATTGGATCCTTTAGGCACGCTGCGGCGCAGCCACTACTGCGGCGAATTGCGCCGGGCCCATGCCGGGCAGCGCGTGCTGCTGATGGGCTGGGTACACCGGCGGCGCGACCTGGGATCGCTGCTGTTCCTCGACCTGCGCGACCGGAGCGGAATGTGCCAGATCGTCTTCAATCGCGACCGGGCGCCGGCGCTGCACGAACGCGCAGGGGCGCTGCGCTCGGAGTACGTCATCGGGATCGAGGGCGAGGTGGTGGAGCGGAGCGCGCCCACGGTCAATCCGGCGCTGGCGACCGGCGAGGTGGAAGTGGTGGCGAGCGGGCTGCACATTTTCAACGACGCGCGCACGCCGCCGTTCCTGCTGGATGAAGCGCAAGAGGTCGCCGAGGAGGCGCGGCTCAAGTACCGCTACGTGGATCTGCGGCGGCCGGCGATGCAGGCGAACGTGCGGCTGCGGCACGAGGTGACGGCGGCGATCCGGCGCTATTTCGACAGCCGCGGCTTTTTGGAGATCGAGACACCGTTCCTGACGCGGAGCACGCCGGAGGGCGCGCGGGATTATCTGGTACCGAGCCGGCTGCAGCGGGGCAGCTTCTACGCGCTGCCGCAGTCGCCGCAGTTGTTCAAGCAGATCCTGATGATGGGCGGCTGCGACCGGTATTTCCAGATCGTGCGCTGCTTCCGCGACGAGGATTTGCGCGCCGACCGGCAGCCGGAGTTCACGCAGATCGACGTCGAGCTGAGCTTTCCGCAAGAGGAGACGGTATACGAGCTGATCGAAGGCATGCTGGCGGCGGCGTTCGCCGCGGGCGGCAGCGAGATCGCCACGCCCTTTCCGCGCCTGAGCTGGGAAGAGGCGATGGCGCGCTACGGCAGCGACAAGCCGGATTTGCGGCTGCCGGCGATGAGCGACGTGCGCGCGCATTTCGCACCCGAAGAGCTGGAGCAGTTGAAGCTCGCCGCGGAGGAGCCGGTCTTGGCGATTCGGATTCCGCGGGTGGGGGCGCTGTCGCGCTCGCAGCGGGACGAGCTGCGGCCGCTGGCGGAAGGGCGGCCGGTGCGCTTTTTCGAGGATTTCGGCCGCCTGGCCAAGTCGTTCCCGGCGACGACGGAGCGGATCGGGGCGTCGATCGCCGCCGGCGAAGGCGATCTGGTGACGCTGGTGGGCGCGCCGGCCGGAGCGCGGCGGCAACGGCACGAAGTGGCAACGCATGCCGGCGCGCTGCGGCTGGCGCTGGCGCAGCATTTCGCCGAGCGGCACGGGCTGCTCGACGCACGGGACTTTCGGTTTCTTTGGGTGACTTCGTTCCCGATGTTCGAGTGGGACGAGACGGAGAAGCGGTGGGCGGCGGCGCACCATCCCTTCACCTCGCCGCGCGAGGACGACTGGGAGCGCCTGGAGAGCGAGCCGGGTCTGGTGAAGGCACGCGCCTACGACGTGGTGCTCAACGGGACGGAGCTGGGCTCGGGCAGCATTCGCATCCATCGCTCGGATCTGCAGTCGCGAATTTTCCGGCTGCTGGGCATGGACGAGGACGAAGCGCGGCAGCGGTTCGGCTTCTTTTTGGAGGCGCTGCAATACGGCACGCCGCCGCACGGCGGGATCGCGCTCGGGCTGGACCGGCTGGTGATGATTTTGGCGGGGGAGAACTCGATCCGCGAGGTCATTCCCTTCCCCAAGACGGCGCGCGGGGTCGATCTCATGGTGGACGCGCCGACGCCGGTGTCGGCGGCGCAACTGCGGGAACTGGGCGTCCAGGTAACTCTGGACTCCGGGCGCTGAGGGCGCGCCGCCGCAAGGGGCCGGGGGAGGCGCCCGGCGGCGGGCGCACCGCAACCGGCCGGGCCCTCGCCTTTGAACCGAACGGCGCGACGAAGCTGGTCCCTATACAATCGCAGCGATGGGCGTCATCCGCGTATTGCCCGACCGAGTCGCCAACCAGATCGCCGCCGGCGAGGTGGTGGACCGGCCGGCGTCGGTGGTGAAAGAGCTGCTCGAGAACGCGCTGGACGCGGGGGCGCGGCGCATCGAGATCGCGGTGGCGGCCGGCGGCCGGCGGCAGATCCGGGTGGCCGACGATGGCTGCGGCATGGTGCGGGACGATGCGCTGCTGGCGTTCGAGCGGCACGCGACGAGCAAGCTGCGCGCGGCGGAGGACCTGAAATCGGTGGCGACGCTGGGATTCCGCGGCGAGGCGCTGCCCGCGATCGCCGCCGTGTCGCGGCTGACGCTGGAGACGTGCGCGCGGGGGGAAGCGGCGGGGACGAAGGTGGAGATCGCGGGAGGAAAGCTGCTGCGGGTGAGCGAGGCGGGACTGCCGGCGGGGACCGCGGTCACCGCGTCGGACTTGTTTTTCAATTTGCCGGCACGGCGCAAATTCCTCAAGAGCGAGGCCACAGAGCTCGGGCATATCGCCTCGGTGGCGACGCATTATGCCCTGGCGTATCCGGAGATCGCCTTCGCTCTCGAAACCCCGCAACGGCGGATTTTCGCGCTGGCGCCGGCAGCCGGGGCGCGGGAGCGGATGGCGGAGCTTTTCGGCGGCGAGATGCTGGACTCGCTCATTGAATTCGCCGACCAGGTGCTGGCGCCGCAAGATCCAGACGCGGAGGCGGAGCGGAACGAGGCGGCGGGCGGCGCGGGATCGGAGCCGGCGGCGCTCGGCATCTTCGGGTTCCTATCGCGGCCGGAGGTGCAGAAGCTCAACCGCAATTCGGTATTCACGTTCGTGAACCGGCGCCTAGTGCGCGACCGCGTGATTCAACATGCAATTTCGGAAGCCTACCGCAATCTGCTGCCGAGCAACGTCTATCCGGTCGTACTGTTGTTCTTGGAGCTACCGTTTTCCGAGGTAGACGTGAACGTGCATCCGACCAAGGTGGAGGTGCGGTTCCGGCGGCAGGGCTTCATTCACGACGCGGTGCGCGACAGCTTGCGGCGGGCGCTGGGCGGTGCGCGGCCGATCGCCTCGTTCGCGCGGGAACTGCGAGCGCGGCCGACGGCGGCGGCGGCGTGGAAGGTGGAGGCGAGCGCGGTGCGCCCGAGCGGCAGCGACAGCGCGCCGGAGTTCCGCCTGACGCCCGAGCTGCCGCCGCCGCATCCCCAGGTGCTGCCCTTCGCGGACGGCGGGGCGGAGAGCGCGGCGCCACTGCCGAACTCGGCGCTGGGGCATGCGCTGGCGCGGGGCAAATCCCTGACGTGCGAGACACGATCGCTCGGCGGCGAGGCCTGGCTGGCCGGCGAGCCCGAGCCGGCGGCCGACGGCGAGGAGATCGCCACGCTGCGGGCGCTGGGCCAAGTGCAGGACAGCTTCATCGCCGCCGCCGGGCAAAGCGGGCTATGGCTGGTTGATCAGCACGCGGCGCACGAGCGCGTTCTCTTCGAAGGGCTGTGGGAGCAAGTCCAAAGCAAGCAGGTAGCCAGCCAGCCGCTACTGCTGCCGCTAGTGGTGCGGCTGGACCCGGGGCGATGGCTGCGGTTCGCCGCGGGAGCGTCGCTGCTGCAGCGCACGGGCTTCGAGATCGAGCCATTCGGGCAGAACACGCTGGCGGTGAAGGCGGTGCCGAGCGGCTTTCCCGCGGAGCAAGCGGAAGCGCTGCTGGAAGAGACGCTGGGCGAGGTGGAGGAGGAGAGCGAACGCGCGGGCGGCGCCCTGGAGGCGCGGCTCAACCGGCTGGTGGCGACGGTGGCCTGCCATGCCGCGATCAAGATCCATACCCGGCTGGAGCCGGCGAAGATGGAATGGCTGCTGCGAGCGCTCGGCGCAACGCGGTTTCCGATGACATGCCCGCATGGCCGGCCGGTGCTGCTGCGCTATTCGCTGCGCGAGATCCAGGCAGCCTTCAAGCGCACGCGATGACCAGCGCGGAACTGAGACTGGCGCGGCAGGAGCGCTGGGCCGGCTGGCTGAAGGGCGAGGCCTCGGCGGCGGGCCTGCGGACGCTGATCGAGAACGCGGGCTGGCTGCCGGCAGCGGCGAATCCGGAGGCATGGCCTTCGCTCGAGGCGTGGCAGACGGCAAGCACGGTGGCGGCGGCGACGGCGCGGGGCTGGCTGGCGCAGCTTGCCGGCGAGCGGGAGATCGCGGAGGTTCGATTGTGGCCCTCGGGGCCGTATTTCGTGACCGGCGAAATGCTAGCGGACGTTTGCGCTTGGCGGGGCGATCGCAATCCGGCGCGCGACTATCGGCAGGACGTGGCCAAGGGGCGGCTGTCGCCGCTGGCCGGGGAAATCTATTCGATCCTGGAACGCGGCGCGCAGACACCGCAGCGGCTGCGCGACGAACTGGGCGCGCAGCGCACTTCCCTGCCCGCGGTGAGCCGCGCCCTAAACGAACTTGCGGGAACGCTGCGCGCGGTTCGCATCGCCTTCGACGAGGACGAGCCGGTTTGGCAGGCGCTTCATCTCGCGTATCCGAAGGCGACCCGCACGGGGCTGCAACGCAGCCGGCGTTCGGCCGCCGCGACAATGGTGGCGCATTATTTGCAGGTCGCGATCGTCGCCGAGGCCGGCGAAATCGCGCAGTTCCTTTCCCCGGTCATGAACCGGACGGCGACGGAAACGGCGCTGCACGCGCTGGCGACGGCGCGCCAGATCGAAGCTGACTCGCTCGACGGGCGGCCGGCATTTCGCGGACGCTGACCGACTTTGGGTCAGCCGCGTCCGATGGTTGCCGGCCCTAACTCATGACCGCGGACCGGCATTGAGGGCGGCGGGACCAGCCGCCGAGACCCGGCGGTGCCCGGGCGGACGGAGCGAAGAGGCAGCGGGGCGCGATTGGGTCAGGGCGCGAAGCGGAGGGGGCGCCCGTCCATGGCCGCCGGCGGCTTGAGATGCAGCAAGGCCAGGACGGTGGGCGCGATATCCAAGATCGAGGCGCGCCCGAGCACGCGGCGGTTGCTGAACAGGATGCCGCTGGTTTCGGAGGGAACCGAAGCGCAGTGATCGCCGCTCCATTTGCGGGTGTTCAACTCGACGATTCCGGCAGGAATACCGCCCAGCGCAGTTTGCCAGGAAGTGCGATATCCATCGCGGAAGCCGAGTTGAAGGTCGGCGGCCTGGGCGGCGTACGGCCCATGGTAGATACGAGCCGGCTCGCTCACTTCTTCGACGGGATGCTCGCCGGTGTCGGGATCGCGATAGGCGAGCAGCTTGGCGCGAATCTCCTGGCGCAGAGCCTCGGCTTCGGCGCCAGGCGCCACGATGCCGTGGCTCTCGCGCCCGCGCAGGTTGAGATAAATCTGGCCGAGGCCGAGCGCGTAGGCGCGCGTTCGGGACCAATCCACGTTGGGAAAGAAGCTGCCCTGATCGTAGAGATCGCGCAGATTCATCCGCGCGCCGCCGGCAGCAGACTTGAGGACCATGTAGCCTTCGGCGACCAGCCAGGAATTGGTGTTGAAGCCGCGGCGGAAGGCATGGAAGCCATGGTCGGAGACGACGATCAAGGAGTCATTCGGGCTCAGGCGCCGCTCGACCTGGCCGATGATTTCGTCCATGCGGCGATAGACATCCAGGATCGCGTTGCCGTATCGCGCGGCAAGCGCGGGATCGCGCGCCGGGCTGGCGGGATCGAGGAAGCGATAAAACATGTGAGAGACGCTATCGGTGGCGGTGAAGACGGCGACCGTCAGATCTGGGTGGTCGTGATCGAGGACGTCCAAGGTCATGCGCTCGGTCACGGCCATGTTGTTTTCGAGATCGTCGAGGAAGGGGCCTTCGGCGAGGCGATTCTCATTGAGCCCCCAGGTATCATTCCACCAGCCGAGCGTCTTCTCCAGGCCATCGTCTTGGGAGAGCCGGCGCGCGAAGTCGGAGGGATAGGAGAGCGGCACCGCCGGCTTATCGGGATCGAAGCTGAGCGGCGCCATGTACAGGCGCACCTCGGGAGCCGACTCCTCGACGTAAAAGCGCGTGACGGTATGGATGCTCAAGAACGCGGAAGCAGGAAAGGCGAGGTGCACCCAATCGCTCCAGTGACCGGGCGCGGCCAGCACCTGGCGACCGCCCGCCTGGATGCGCAGCTTCCGGCCGTCGCGGGATACTCTCAACGGCAGCGCGATCGGGCGCGAGGGCGAAGCGACGGGATTGTTGGGGCCGAGGATGGAAGCGACATCAACGCCGTCTTGGCGCCGAAGGCGCACGAGTTTGCCGCCAAATTCGGTATCGCCTGCCTGATAGGCGGGCAGATCCGTCGCAAAGTAGAAGAACGTGCCCCAGGTGCCGCGCGCGTCCGGAACGCCTAAGCCGGCGAGCAGCTCGGCATTTCCGATGGGATGGGCGGGGAAGGAGAGCGGCATGCGGATCACAGCGGTTTTCAAACCCGCTTGGCCGGCAATTTCATAGAAGGGCACGCCATGCCGGTTGTTGATCAAGAGCGGCCGGCGGATGGGAAAGCCGAGGAAGAATCGCCCTGGGCGGCGCGAGACGAGAGCGATCTGGGGGAAATAGGTGCGCGGATCGCGTTTCAGGAAATCGAAGATGCCGGTTTTGCCGGGGTTCTCGCCGGTAGCGAACGACGCCCACGCGACAGGGGATTCAGGCGGATTCGTCGTCGCGAGCGATGTGACCGTGCCATAGGAGGCGAGCGCGCGAATGTGGGGAAGCTGATCGAGCCAGCGATCCACCAAACCCGGGTCCACGCCGTCGAATCCGAGGACTACGACCCGATGCGGCGGCGGCATGGGCACAGGCGAAGCGCCGCATCCAGCCAAGAAGAGAAGGCCGGCCATTGCCAGAACGAGGGCTGGCCAGCGCATGCGGGCGGGCAAGAACACGGAAATCCGATCATAGCAGGAGAGCTGGAAGCGTTTCCAAGGCCAGCGCGCTCGGCGCAGGGCCACGGACGGATCGCGGGAGCGGATTGGACTGGGGCAGGGGCAGTTCGCCCCGCGCGGTTGGCGGCTCGGCGCCGCCGGCTAGCTGTGGAGGCGCAATAGGTTGTTCCGTGCAAGGCCGGAACGGCTGATGGGCGGTGACAGACCCAAGCTAGCATGAGGCCGGTGCCAGTTGTACTGGTGGACCCAGGAGCGAAGCTCCTGGGTGCGTTC
>Ga0209062_1001346_pt1 | contig 45240 bp, 51 predicted proteins | sample Coa_R2_2_FD_187158 | JGI IMG/M metagenome (GOLD analysis project Ga0209062, IMG submission 187158) | Surface soil microbial communities from Centralia Pennsylvania, which are recovering from an underground coalmine fire - Coalmine... | ecosystem: Environmental > Terrestrial > Soil > Unclassified...
GCTCGAAAACAGCAAGGAGAAGTGACATGGCCAATATCGGTTCCTTCAAGAAGGTCGGCAGCAGCGAGTTCCAGGGCGAGATCGTCACCCTGAGCGTCCAGACCAAAGGCGTCCGCATCGTCCCCGAAACCAACCGCTCCAATGACAACGCCCCAAGCCACCGCGTCTACGTGGGCCGGGCCGAGATCGGAGCCGCCTGGTCGAAGCGCTCCGAAGAGGGCCGCGACTACCTCTCCCTCAAGCTCGACGATCCCTCCTTCAACGCGCCGATCTACGCGAACCTGTTCAACGATGAGGACGACGAAGGCTACACCCTCATCTGGTCCCGTCCGCGCAAGAACAACGACTGAGGCTATTCCGCCAACGCCCCGTCCGGCTCCGCCGGGCGGGGCTTTCGCGCAGCCGAGCAGCTCAACGGTTCCGCCTTGCACGAGATGACAGCCATGCTGAGAGGAAAGCGAATCCTCGTCGCCGAGGACAATGATTGGATCGCGGCCGCGCTCATCCAGACGATCACTGACTATCGCGGGATCGCCCTTGGCCCCGCGCAAACCAACGTCAGTGCTCTTGCTCTGATCGACGGACATCTCGACGGCGCGATCCTCGACGGCAATCTCCTCGACGGTCCCATCACGCCAGTTGCGCGCGCCCTATGCGACAGGTCCGTTCCGCTGGTGGTGTTCACGGGCCTGGCCTTCCCCCCGATCTGCAACGATCGCACCCGCATATCCCGGTCATTCTCAAGCCATCTCCGTATGAGATCGTCATTCACGCCATTGCAGAGCGTATGCGGTAGCCCCGCCCGAGCGCCCGCGTCGAAAACACGCCGAGACGGGTCTATCCCGCCGCAGATCTAGGTATCGACCACTATCGGACAACCGAATCAGTCGGTTCCCATATCTGCCAGAACGACCCTGCCGACGCCCGATTCAGGGACGTCAGCGCGGTTGAAGCACCGTAGAACGACTATTATAGTCGTTTTTCTGGTGCGCGCAGATCGACTGTCGGAGGTGATCATGGATGATCACCGGCCGACAAGTTCGGGCGGCGCGAGCCTTGCTGAACTGGAAACAGGAAATGCTCGCGGAGAAAGCCCTGGTGGCATTGACCGCCCTCAAACGCCTGGAGTCCGAACGCGGTCTCCCGGTGCATGAGGGTACGCGCGACCAGGTACGCCGAGCGCTAGAAGCCGTCGGCATCCTGTTCGTCGAGTCTGACCGCGGTCGCGGCGTCATGCTCCTGAACGAAGCCCCCGCCAGTTCGGTGCGAAGAGCGTCACGCGCTCGGGCTTGAACGCGGCTACGCTTACAGGACATGAACACCGACCGACCCTCGATGGATTCGCCACTGATGCAAACTCCACCGCTCAATCCACCCGTTGCAGACACGGCGCCGGCGGACCGCGTCCTGACCGGTTATGACGAGCAGCACCTCGTGACGTACCTTCGCCTGTTGGACGCCGAGAAGGACGGTGCGGATTGGCAGGAAGTGGCGAAGTTGGTGCTGCATATCGATCCCATAAGCGAGCCCGTCCGTGCCCGGCGCGCGTGGGAAACGCATCTGGCGCGCGCGCGCTGGATGACAGAGAGCGGCTACCGCCACCTATTACAGGGTGGAGCGCCTCACTGATCATTGCAGACTCGGCAACACGCGTTGCCGAGTGACCCCGTTCCAGCTTGCCACCGCAACGTGCATCTTTCCTGAGCGCCTACACCTGATAACGCTCAGCGGAGACGATGCCCATGAGCCGCACGGATTGGCGTTCGCCGGTAGCCTATGAGGACCTGCGTACGCTCGACGCCCCGGGGTTCGCCTGGGAATTTCTCAGCCGCAACCCCGAATTCGAGCGCGACTGCAAGCGGCTCGAACACGCCGATGACCAGGATCCCCTCAGCGCCGGCGAACTGGACGATTTCGCGCGGCGTTGGGGGGTGCGATTTCGTAAGGCCCGAGCTTCGCGGCCACCCAGCTCTTTGGACGCCGGCGAGCCTGCCGAGCGTGATCCCGATAACCCGCCTTTCACCCGATCTCGCCGACCCGAACCTCAAACGTGATGCCTGGTCGCTCGCCCCGGCCGTTGGGGAGGGCGGAGCCGAACGGCTGATCGAGCGCCGTGGCAGCCTGTTCCGCCTTCACCTCATCGAAGCGCCCGGCGAGGAGACGCCTTGCGTCGTCCTGCCGCTCGACCGGCTCTTCGAGATCCGCGCGGCGGCGGCGCTGCGGCTGTGGCGCGGCTTGATGGGCCGCCCGCTGGGGCGCGACCCGGCGGCGCTGCCCGCCACACGGCGTGAACGCCTCGTGCTCGCGTTGCGCGCCCTCGATGCCCGGCTCGAAAAGGCGAGCTACCGGGATATCGCCGAGGCGCTCTTCGGCGCTGGCCGCTTGCCAGAGCGCGGTTGGAAAACCTACGACCTTCGCGATCGGACCGTGCGGCTGGCGCGCCTAGGCCATGCGATGATGCACGGCGGGTATCGCCGCCTGCTGCTCTATCCCTTCCGCGGCCGGACCTGACCGCCTCCGTTTGACAGGGGTGGCGATCTCACCACCCAGCGACATCACCATCCCCCTCAGCGAAGCCTCTGCGCCACCGTGATCCGCAACGGCCGCCGCCATTCGGTTGCCCCTGACACGATCACGGAGATATCCCATGTCCACCAATCTCGCAGGTCTGCCGCAGCGCTACCTGCGCACGCCGGAGGCCGCGCGCTTCGTTGGCCTTTCCATCCGCACGCTCGAGAAGCACCGCATCTACGGCACCGGCCCACGCTATTCGAAGCTCGGCGGCCGCGTGGTTTACCGCGTCGAGGACCTGCAGACGTGGGTCGATGCCGCGGCCAAGGAGTCGACGTCCGATCCCGGCAAGGTGATCGTTCTACCGGCCAAGCGCCACACGCCGGACCAGCTCGAACAAGCCCGCCAGCCGCGCCGCTGACCTCCCCATGTCGGCGCGCCATCGCACACGATCCGAACGCGAGCAGCTCGAATTGTTTCGGGCCCTGCCAGGCGATCTCGCGCCGCGCGACGCGCAAGACCTCATGGCCTATCCCTTCTTCAGCCTCGCCAAGACGCATCGCACGACGCCGATCGACTACCGGATGAACGACGTCGCCATCCGCGTCGAAGCCGTGCCCGAGCATGGCATGGCGACCATCTGGGACGCCGACGTCTTGATCTGGGCAGCCAGCCAGATCGTCGAGGCACGCGACGCCGGCCTGCGCACATCGCGCCTGATGGCCGCCACCCCATACGAGATTCTCACTTTCATCGGCCGGGGTGTCAGCGCGCGCGACTATCACCGCCTGAAGGCGGCGCTCGACCGTCTGCAATCCACCACGGTCGCCACATCGCTGCGTCAGACGAGCGAGCGGCGCATGCACCGGTTCTCCTGGATCAACGAATGGACCGAACGCGCGGATGCGCATGGCCGCGCCGACGGCATCGATCTCATCGTGCCGGACTGGTTCTATCGCGCCGTCCTCGACGACGCGCTCGTGCTCACCATCGACCGCGAATACTTCAAGCTGACGGGCGGCCTCGAGCGCTGGCTTTATCGCATCGTACGCAAGCACGCTGGCAGGCAGCGTGCAGGTTGGCGGTTCGACTTCCGACACCTTCACTGCAAGTCGGCGAGTCTTTCGCCGTTCAAACGCTTTGCGTTCGAGCTGCGCGATCTGGCACGCCGGCAACCGCTGCCCGGATACCGGCTCGGCGTCGAACGCGACCGGACCGGTCGCGACCTTCTCATCTTCGCCCGCAGCCACTTATCCACAGAAGCCTGTGGACAATCTGTTGACGCCGTCGTGCCTTCAGGAACCCCGGTGCGCGTGCCATCGGGAACCGAAGCCACGTGCCATCAGGAACCCGAAGCGACCTTTTCCGATGGAAATTCCGTCGCTTGCGAGCCGCCTAACTTAGAATCTAACCAACAGGAATCTAACGAGTCTGTTGTTGGCGACGGCGCTCCCCAGTCCAAAACCGGGAGCGGCGCTCGATGATCGTCGCGCTGCTCAACCAGAAAGGCGGCGTCGGCAAGACGACGCTCGCCTTGCATCTCGCCGGCCAATGGGCCCGGCAAGGAAAGCGGATCACCCTGATAGACGCCGATCCGCAAGGCTCGGCGCTCGACTGGTCCGAGCAGCGTGGACGCCGGCGCCATGACCGCCTGTTCGGCGTCATTGGCCTAGCGCGCGATACGCTGCATCGCGAGGCGCCCGAGCTCGCTCGGCATGCCGATCACGTCATCATCGACGGACCGCCGCGCGTCGCCGCCTTGTTGCGTTCGGCACTGCTCGCGGCTGACCTCACGTTGATCCCCGCGCAACCGTCGCCGTTCGACGGTTGGGCATCGGCCGAGATGCTGGCGCTGATCGCCGAAGCGCGTGTCTTTCGCCCCGAGCTCCTGGCCCGCTTCATTCTCAATCGCTGTCCTGCGCGCACCATCATCGCCCGAGAAACGGCGCATAGCCTGGCCGAACATGATCCGCCGGCACTTGCGGCGCGGATCGGCCAGCGCGTCATCTTCGCCGACGCGGCGCGCACCGGCCAACTCGTCTTCGAGCAGGACAATAGCAGCTCGGCCGCGTGCGAGATCGCGGCGCTGGCGGCCGAAGTCGAAAGGCTGGCGCCATGACCGCACGCAGCTCCAACAGCGGCTTCGCCACGCGTCCGCGCAACGCCGAGAGCTGGATCAAGTCGCCCGATCCCACCGCGTCCGGCGCGGCGGCCGCAGACCTCTACACGGCCCGGCTCACCGTCGACATCACACTGGCCTTGCGCGGCCGGATCAAGATCGCCGCCTTCCAGCGCGGCGTCACCGTCGCCGACATGCTGCGCGACCTGTTGGCGCGCGAATTTCCCGATGCCGATGGAGACCGCTCATAAAAGCCGATTTCAACGCCGGCCGCGCGCCGCGGCCCGATGCCGGACCGTTCCTGACGCACGTCGAGCTGACCTGGCTTGAAGGACGCATCGAGCACTGGATCCGCTTCGGCCGCGACGCCGGCGAGACGATCCTCGATCGTCGCCGCCGCGTGCTGAGCTTCGCGCCACGCGACGTCTTCGCCTTCGTGCGCTGGGCGTCCAACGATTTCGGCACGATCGTCTCGCGCATCGACATCGTGCGCGCGATCGACCGCGGCGAACCCTATCAGACGCTGCCTTTCGTCCGTCCAGGCGGCGAGATTCTGCTGCGGATCAGCGGGTGGCCGAAAGTCGAGAGCGTGCTGCAGGCGATAGATGCCGTCGAGGCGCTCGGCATCGATCCTGCCGACGCCGCGCCGGATCACTGGCGTCATCTCCACAATCGCCTCGTCGCCGGCCTACCGTCGCGCCCCTATAGCCGCGAGCAGCATCGCGCCTGGCTGCTACGCCGAAGGCTTGCGCCATGACGCGCTTCGGCTTCGTCCTCACCACCTACGCAACAACGCTCTTCGTCGCGCTGTCGAGCCTCGTTCATCCCGCGCCGAAGCTGCTCTGGAACGCCAGCGCCAGCGTCCCGATCGGCCTCTATGCCGTGCGGCGCGCGCCTCCGCTGCATGTCGACGAACTGGTCGTAGTCCAGCCGCCCGCGCCTCTCGCGCAGCTCTTCGCCGCGCGCCGTTATCTGCCTCTCGGCGTGCCGCTGGTGAAGCGCATCCTGGCGCTTCCCGGTCAGACCGTCTGCCGTACCGCACGGCGCGTCACCGTCGATGGCGCGGCTATGGGCGATGCACTCGAACGCGACCACCTCGGCCGTGCTCTGCCGGACTGGCAGGGCTGCCGCGTGCTCGGGCCGGGCGAAGTCTTCCTCATGAATCGCACGCCGCCGGACTCACTCGACGGCCGGTATTTCGGGCCTCTGCCGACGACCAGCATCGTCGGCCGCGCCGATCCGATCTGGACACACGCGGAGAACTGACCATGCCTCAATCCTTCGCTCGGCCGGCTTTCTCGGTATCGCCCCCGCCTCGCGACTCTTCCTCCTTCCCGGCCATCGCCGCACCTCTCGCTCGCCGTACCGGCTCACATCGATCGCACCAGTTTTGCCATCACCTGTCGCTCGCGATCGTACTGGTGCTGCTGTCGGCGAACGGCGTTGCTCATGCGCAGGCCGGCGACAGACGTGTTTCAGCCGTCACGTCGGAGAGCGGCCGCTTTGCACGGTTCGTGTCGGAAGCCGCGCTGCGCTTCGGCATTCCGACGTCTTGGATCACCGCCGTCATGCAGGCGGAAAGTCGCGGCGTCGTGCGCGCCGTCTCGCCCAAGGGCGCGATGGGGCTGATGCAGATCATGCCCGACACCTGGTCCGGCTTACGGTCGCGATACGGCCTCGGCGCCGATCCATTCGACCCGCACGACAACATCCTGGCGGGCGCCGCGTATCTCCGCGAGTTGCATGACCGCTACGGCGCGATCGGCTTCCTCGCGGCCTACAACGCCGGTCCCGGACGGTATGAGGATCACCTTGCGACCGGGCACCCGTTGCCGACAGAGACGCGGGTCTATGTCGCCGCGCTCGCACCGTTGCTGCGCGACGGCGGATCGGAACCGGGCAATATCATCACCGCGATCATCCGCTCGTGGACCGACGCGCCGTTGTTCTCGGTGCGGCGCAGTGGCGGTTCGACGGTCCCACCACCGTCATCGGATGGCGTGTCGAAACAGCGCGCGACTGCAACGTCGGCTGCCGACTGGACAGGCCTCGCGCCACAGTCAGAGGGACTGTTCGCGCGTCTGTCGGCCCGTGGGCCCAGGCCATGAGCCGCCTTCGGTCTCGTCGGGGTGTGGCGGGCAAGCGGACACGTTCGGCTGTGGGTGCTGGCGAGCGGAGACGACCAACCGTATGCGTCCGGCCGCTGCACGTCGATCAGGTGTTGACGTGATTTTGCCCCTTCCAGGCCCAGGGCAGCAGTTCGTCGAGACGGTTTACGGGATATCCGTCGACCATGCGCGTGAGCACATCCTTGAGATACGCATAGGGCTCGACACCGTTGAGTTTGCAGGTTTCGACCAGGCTGCAGATGATCGCCCATCTGGCGCCGCCGCCGTCGCTTCCGGCGAAGAGGTGGTTCTTCCGGCCGAGCGCGATGGGCCGGATCGCTCGTTCGACCGGATTGGTGTCGAGCTCGACGCGGCCATCGTGCAGGAAGCGCGTCAGCCCATCCCAACGTGCGAGCGCATAGCGTATCGCTTCGGCGAGCTTTCCGCGTCCCGGCAGAAACGGCAGCTCGGCTTCGAGCCATGCCTTCAATGCGTCGACGATCGGCTTGCTGTGAGCGCGCCGGATCGTCATCCGGTGCGCCGGCGCTTTGCCGCGCAACTGCGCTTCGATTGCATAAAGGGCGGCAATCCGGCGCACCGCCTCATGCGCCAGAGGCGTATTCTCCGCTTGTGCTACCTCGTAGAATTTGCGTCGCGTGTGTGCCCAACACGCGGCGAGCACAACATTCCCTGCGCCGGTCAGCCGTTCGAACCCGGCGTAGCCGTCGACGTGCAGTACGCCCTTGAATCGCTCCAGATGTGCCGCCGGCCGCTCGGCTTTCCGGTCAGGCGCAAAGACGTAAACCGCGGCAGGCGGATCGGGTCCGCACCAGCCGCGCTGCTCGCGGGCGTACACCCAGAGCCGCCCCGTCTTGGTCCGTCCCCGGCCCGGATCGAGCACCGGCACCGGCGTATCGTCGGCAAAGAGTTGTTCCGAGGCGAACACGTCCCGGCAAAGCCTGTCGTGCAATGCTTCGAGCCACCAGCACGCGCCGCCGACCCAGCCGGCGAGCGTCGAGCGTTCCAGCTCAACGCCGTGACGGGCAAAGATCTGCGACTGCCGGTAAAGCGGAGTATGGTCGCAGTATCTGCTGATCAGCACCTGGGCGAGCAGCGCCGGCGTGGCCAATCCGCCGGCGATCGGCCGCTCCGGTGCCGCGGCTTGCGCCACCTTATTGCAGATCCGGCAGGCGTATTTCGGCCGCGTGACTCGCAGGACCTGAAGTTGCGCCGGCACCCAGTCGAGCATCTCGCTGACGCTCTCGCCGATACTGTGCATCGCCCCGCCGCAACACGGGCACGCTTCGGCGGCTACGTCGATGATTACTTCCTTGCGGGGCAGATGATCGGGCAGCGCTTTGCGACGCGGTCGAGGGTCGGCCGTCTCGATCGCGGCGGGAAGCCTGGCCTCGACCTGGCCAATATCAGCGTCCAGATCCTCGAGGCCAAGCGCGAGTTGATGGGGATCGAGGCGCTCCGAGCGTCGGCCGAACTGCGCTCGCTGAAGCTGTTTGATGATGCTCTGAAGGCGCTCGATCTCGCCGTCGCGATGCTCGACAACCTCCGCCATGTCGCGCACCAAACGGTGCAGCAAGGTAATGTCGGAGGGCAGATTGTCGAGATCGAGCCGCATGCCCGATTCTACTTTTGTTCGACTCGGCCTCCAAACGTTTTCTCGTTGATCCGCCTGGGATTCGGAGCAGTTTCATCCCACTTTGGCGGGTCTCCAGACGCGTTCGGGCGAGCGCCAGTCAATGCCCTCGATCAGCATGGCGAGCTGCGCCGGCGAGAGCGTCACCGTGCCGCCCGGTTCGACCATCCGCGGCCAGACGAAGCCGCCCTGGTCGATGCGTTTGGTGAACAGGCAAAGCCCGTTTCCATCCCAAAACAGCACCTTCAGCATCGACGCTTTCTTGCCGCGGAAGGCGAACAGATGCCCGGAGAACGGGTCCTTCTTGAGCTGTTCTTGGACGAGCGCCGCCAGCCCGTCCATGCCCTTGCGCATGTCGGTGTAGCCGAGCGCCAAATGCACTTTCACGCCGGCCGGCACGATCATCATGGTGCGGATTCCCGTTCCGCAACATGCCGCCGGACCGCATCTGGATCGGCGCTCATAGGCGCGAAGACGCGGCGTCCATCGGGCAGATCGAACGCCGCCATTCCGTCGGGAGTGGGCAGGAGATCGCGCACAACCAATGCCTCGGTGCGGCGCTCGCCTTGGGCATCGCCGGCTCTAACCGTAGCGAGCTTCACCGGCTCGTTGCGGCCATATCCAAACTGCACACGCCACCGGAATAGCATGCTGGTGACAATGTCATGGCGGCGGCACACCTCGACCGCGATGGCGCCGGGAAGATGCGACTCACGCACGATCGCGAGCTTTTCTTCGTCACTGAACCGGCGGCGGTTGGCGCGCCGGTCGCCCGCGAACCCGACCGCCGGTGCGTCTGTCAAGCCGCTTTCGTGTGCTGGCTCCTTAGCAGCGCTGCTAGCACCGCTGCTTATTTTCGGAAGGGCGCTCGGATGAAGCCGTGCGCGCCAGTCGACTGCTATCTCGCTGGTCTCCAACAGATCGCGCCAGCGTCGCAGGCTGGTCGCCGAGATACCGAGCGCCGCCGCATAATGAGTGGCAGCCTGGCCGCTCCAATTCAGCGCCTCGACATGCATCGCCCAGAACGCCTGAACGGCGCTCGACCGTCTGGACTTCGACAGCGAGGAGTCACCTCGGTGACGTTTTCGCCGCGCCTTGTGTTCCAAGGCTTTGGCATCCCCGATCGCAGTCAACCAGCGCCCAAAAGTGTTCACGTCGAGCCTGTGCTGCCGGCAATACCGCCGACGCGACAGACCGCTACGCCGCCATGCCTCGATGTGAATCGACCACCACTCACGCCGAGCCCGGTTCTGGAAATGTTTCGACCCCACCGGAGATCCTCCCATGTACGAAGGAACCCGATATGGACCGCCAGAGCACGCCCGAAATCAGTGCAGGATCCGGACGGTTACGACCAACCCACGGACGGCAAGGGAAAAGGCCGGCCTTCGGCGCGGCTTATGTGGTTGGGAAGATTGAGGAATTCACCAACGACGCCAACACTCACTGCTGGCGCTTTCTGCAAATTGTGCAAACATTTCAAGGCTTCGAGCGCCGTCGCTCTGAATTGCCGCCGGGCCCAACACCATGACGACGCGCGACGACGACCTGCGGGTCCGGCCCGGGCGCATCCAGCACGGCAACCGTGGTGGCAAGCGACCACAGACCTTCGTCGGCGAGGTGATGCGGGCCGCGAAGAAGGCGGGCCATGTCGGCAACAGCTTCCGTTCGAGCCAGGGCCGCAGCCGGTCGCGCTTCGGACGCGGCCGGCGCGCGGCGGTCTCGATTCGATTGCGCTCGAACGCTCGCCGCGTGGTGATGAAAGCGCGCGTCGTGCGTCACCGGGGAGCGCGGTTCCGCTCGGCGCCGCTGCCCAAGCACATCGCCTACCTCAAGCGCGAGGGTGTAACGCGCGACGGCGAGGATGCGCGGATGTTCGACGCAGCCTCCGACACGGCGGATGAACGCGCCTTCGCCGAGCGCTGCGAGGATGACCGTCATCACTTCCGATTCATCATATCGCCGGAAGACGGCGCCGAGCTCGGCGACCTCAAGACCTTCACGCGCGAGCTGATGCTCGATGTCGAGAAGGACCTCGGCACCAAGCTCGACTGGGTGGCGGTCGACCACTGGAACACTGACAATCCTCACGTCCATGTCCTCATCCGCGGCCGCGCCGATGACGGTCAGGACCTGGTCATCAGCCGCGAATACATCAGCCGGGGTTTTCGCGATCGCGCGGCCGAGCGCGTCACGCTGGAGCTGGGCCCGCGCAGTGAGCGGGAGATCCGCACGGCCCTCGAACGAGAAGTCGGATCGGATCGATGGACGAGCCTCGACCGGGCGCTGCGCGACATCTCTGACGAATGCGGCGGCGTCGCCGACCTGAGGCCCGGGCCTGACGCCGAGGACCCCGAGCTGCGTGGCTTGCTGCTCGGGCGGGCGGCGAAACTCGAACGCCTAGGCCTCGCGGATCCGGTCTGCCCTGCCTGCTGGACGCTCAAGCCAGGGCTTGAACCGGCGCTCCGACAACTCGGCATCCGGGGCGACATCATCAAGACCATGCACCAGGCGATGAGCGACGGCGGGCATGAGCCGGACGTCAGTTCTTTCGCTCTGCACGGAGAGGAGCCATCCGATCCAGTGCTCGGCCGGCTGGTCAAGCGCGGCCTCGACGACGAGCTCAAGGGGACCGCCTACGCGATCGTCGCCGGCGTCGATGGCCGCACCCATCATCTCAAGTTCTCCGATCTCGAGATGACCGGCGATGCGCCGGCGGGGGCGATCGTAGAGGCGCGGAGCTATGACGACTCGAACGGACGGCGCCGCCTGTCGCTCGCCACCCGCTCGGATCTTTCGATCGAGGCGCAAGTGACAGCGTCGGGGGCGACCTGGCTCGATCGCCAACTCCTCGCCAAGGATGCGCCGCTCAGCGGCGGGGGGTTCGGCGCTCAGGTGCGCCGGGCCATGGACGCGCGCGTCGATCATCTCGCACAGGAAGGACTCGCTCACCGGCAGGGGCACAGGGTGATCTTCGCTCGCGATCTCCTCGCCACACTGCGTCGGCGAGAATTGGACGACGCGGCGGCGAAGCTCTCTGCGGAGACGGGGCTCGCTTATCAGCCCGCGGCGGAAGGCGAGCGCGTCTCGGGCGTCTATCGGCAGCGCGTGACGCTCGCCTCCGGCCGGTTCGCGATGATTGACGACGGGCTCGGCTTCCAGCTTGTGCCGTGGCGGGCGGCGCTGGAGAAGGAGCTCGGCCGTGAGGTGCGCGGCGTCATAGCGCCCGGCGGGAGCGTGGACTGGAGTCTCGGCCGGAAACGGGGGCTGGGACTATGAAGATCCCACTGCGAACCGTCCGATTACTGCGCCACCGTGTCCAGCCGCTTGAGCCCTCGCAGTCTGAGCTTGCGTCGACCTTCCGCGAAGCGGCTGATCTGGTCTCGCCATGAACCCGACCAAGATTCTTTGGGTCCAGATTCTTCTCGTCTGCGCTTCCGTGCTCGCCTTCGTGTGGGGGGCGACGGAGTGGACCGCTTGGCAACTCGCCTTCCAACCCCAGCTCGGGCGGCCCTGGTTCACCTTGCTCGGCTGGCCGATATACCAGCCGCCGGCGTTCTTCTGGTGGTGGTTCGCCTACGACGCCTATGCCCATGAGATTTTCGTTACGGGAGGATTCATCGCAGGCGCCGGTGGCATCGCCGCGTTCGTCGTGGCGGTCGCGATGTCGGTGTGGCGGGCGCGCGAAGTGAAGAAGGTGACGACCTATGGGTCCGCGTGCTGGGCCGAGACGCGCGAGATCAAGCGGGCGGGCCTTCTCCATCCCGACGGCGTTCTCCTCGGTCGCTGGCGCGGCGCCTATCTCCGCCACCACGGCCCGGAACATGTGCTGTGCTTCGCGCCGACGCGTTCCGGCAAGGGCGTCGGCCTCGTCGTGCCGACGCTGCTGACCTGGTCTGGCTCGGCGATTGTGCACGACATCAAGGGCGAGAACTGGGGGCTGACCGCCGGCTGGCGAGCGCGGTTCGGCCGCGTGCTGCTGTTCGATCCAACCAACACGCAAAGTGCCGCCTACAATCCCCTGCTCGAGGTCCGTCGCGGGGAGTGGGAGGTGCGCGACGTGCAGAACATCGCTGACGTCCTTGTCGATCCCGAAGGTGCGCTGGAGAAAAGGAACCACTGGGAGAAGACGAGCCATTCGCTACTCGTCGGCACAATCCTGCATGTGCTCTACGCCGAGGCGGACAAGACGCTCGCCGGCGTCGCTAACTTTCTCTCCGATCCGAAGCGCCCGATCGAGACGACGCTACGGGCAATGATGACGACACCGCATCTCGGGGCGAAGGGGGTTCATCCCGTCGTCGCAAGCGCCGCGCGCGAGCTGCTGAACAAGAGCGAGAATGAGCGTTCCGGCGTCTTGTCGACCGCCATGTCGTTCCTCGGTCTCTATCGCGATCCGGTTGTCGCAACCGTCACCCGGCGCTGCGACTGGCGCATCCGTGATCTGGTCGAGGCCGAGCGTCCAGTGACGCTCTACCTCGTCGTCCCGCCATCCGACATCAGCAGGACCAAGCCTCTTGTGCGGCTCATCCTCAATCAGATCGGTCGCCGCCTCACCGAGGAGTTGGACTCGAAGCGCCGCTGGCATCGGCTGCTGCTGATGCTCGATGAGTTTCCGGCGCTCGGCCGTCTCGACTTCTTCGAAAGCGCACTCGCCTTCATGGCCGGTTACGGCCTGAAGAGTTTCCTGATCGCGCAGTCACTGAATCAGATCGAGAAGGCCTACGGCCAAAACAACTCCATCCTCGACAATTGCCATGTGCGAGTGAGCTTCGCGACGAATGACGAACGTACCGCCAAGCGTGTTTCAGACGCGCTCGGCATGGCGACCGAGTTGCGTGCGATGAAGAACTACGCGGGCAGCCGGCTCAGCCCGTGGCTTGGGCATTTGATGATCTCGCGACAGGAAACGGCACGCCCTCTGCTGACACCCGGCGAGGTGATGCAGCTCCCGCCCGACGACGAGCTGGTGCTGATGTCCGGCTGCGCGCCGATCCGCGCGAAGAAGGCGCGTTACTATGAAGACCCGGAATTGAAAGCGCGCATCCTCCAGCCGCCGACGTTGTCCAACCCAAGACCGACGCGACGCGGCGAAACTCCATCACTCCCGCCAGATGGCGATTGGGCCGGTGCGGTTGTGCCGCCACCTGCAGCGACCGCCACGGAAGATCCCGCCAACGCTGGCATCCGGCGCGAACCGGAATTGCCGGAGCATGAGGAAATCGTGCCGGAGCCGAAGGCACCCGTTCAGGAATTCGAGCCGATGGACGAGGAACCCGACGACGAGGTCCAGCGCCAGCGCATCATGCGGCGCACGTTCGGAGCTGTCGCCCGCCAGGTCTCCCTCGATCCCGGCGATGACATGCAGATGTGACGGCCATGCGGACAAAGCACACCTTCCGCCTTCCACCGGACCTCGCGACCCAGCTTGCGGACTATGCCGCCCGCAAGCGCGTGCCGCAGGCCCTCGTCGTCGAAGCAGCGCTTGCCTCGCATCTGTCGCCCGATGGCGCCGACCGCTTGGAGGCCGCGCTCGCGAGACGGCTCGATCGTATGACGCGACAGATGGAAATGATCGAGCGGCACGTCACCATTTCGAACGAGGCGCTGGCCGTGTTCGTGCGCTTCTGGTTGACCAGCACACCGGCCTTGCCGGACACGGCGCTTGCCGCTGCCCAGACCAAGGGGCGCGAGCGCTACGACGGTTTCGTCGAAGCACTGGGCCGAAGGCTGGCGCGTGGCCGCAAGTTGGCGGACGAGGTGGTCCGCGATGTCGCAGAGGGCGGGCCGCAGTGCAACGAAGACCCGCACTCGTAGTCAAAATAATCTTGGCGACCATAACGAAAGCCGTTCATCGAACCCAAATCTGACATTCGCCACTCTTGATGTAATTCTCGGTCCGGGCCGGAAGCGGAACAGCGGGTTCCCGATGTCCGATGCCGGCCCATTGTTCTTCCCGCGCCACACGGCGTAACCTCGGCTAGGATTCTTTAGCTGGGCGAAACGCAGTCGCAGGTTGTGATGCCCAAAGACCAATTCGCGCACGAAGAGCCGCTGGTCGCCCGTCTGCTCGACCGTCTGCGGATCAAGCCCGACGCGCCGCTCACGAATCCGAATCTCGACGGCGAAAGCGGAGCCGATGTGCTCGCAATCGTCTGCGGGAAGCGCATCGGGATTCAGGTGACGCAAATCGACAACGGCTACAGCCTACCGGGCGTGACGGGTGCACCTATCACTGGGCGCGGTGCTGAGAAGCGCCTTGCTCGCGAATGTCACACCTATGCCGGTTTCGCGGAGAACGATTCCGCGAAGGTCGTCGCCAATATCGCGGCAGCTATCCGGCCGAAGGCGCTGCATCGCGTGACGGGCTTCGATGGACTCTGGCTGCTTGTCGCTGTCGGTGTGCCGGAGATCGGAAGCGTGATTTCCACGTTTGTCCTGTCGGCGCATCTTTCGCCCGCCCATCTCGACGCCGCGACGGGGCCCGATTTGGTGCAATCGAGCTACGATCGCGTGTTCCTGCTGCCTGTTCTGGGCGCCGAGCGCGCACTATTCCAATGGGCCAAACCGTCCGGCCCTTGGCATGTGGAGGTCGAGCCCGAGGCGGCACCATCGCTTTCATTCGATGAACTCATGGCACGGGCACACGAGGCCGCGCGGTCGGGCGATCTCGACGCATGGACCGACCGAGAAGTGCAGAAAGTGCTTGCCGAAATGCGCGCCCCAACCATCGAAGGGACGTGACATGATTCAGATCTATCGCATCCCGATCCCGAAGGACTCTTTGCTCAAGCTGCCGAAGAACGAGCGCGTATGCCTGTTGCAGCTTGGGCATATGGCAAATCAGGTGCTGATGTTTGAAAAGCTTCTGATCTTCGCTACCGCGCTCGATTCCAAGAATGAAGTCGAGCAATACACGACCGGCGTGCAAACGCAGATGCTTGTCCGGCTCGCGGTTAGCGCCGTGTTCGAGTCCTTGCTTGTCGTGGAGCGGCTATTCGTAAAGAGCAAGATCGGCAACGACTACAAGGACAAGCTCGACAAAAAGGGCAGCGATGCCCTTGCCTATCTGAAGAAGCTCATGGGCAAATCGGCACTTCTCGCCGCCGTCCGAAACAACTACGGCTTCCACTACCCGAAAGCGGATGAAACCGAGGCGGCGTTTCAAGCTGCGATTGCCGACGCGGATTTCGACGGCATGTGGAAAGTCTACTTCTCGCACCATGGCTTCAATTCCATGTTTCTGTTTTGCGATGTGATTTCGACCAAGGGCATTGCGGCGGAGGCAGGAGTGGCGGACCTCGCGGCTTTGCAAAAGCAGCTAATGACGGAGCTACGCGAAGCCGCCCTCAATCTGGTCGATTTTGCGCACTCGTTCTTCGCAGCGTTATGGGTCCAACACTTCGGCAAGGAGATTGACGCGGAGGGCATTACCGAAGTCACTGGCGCACCGCAGTTCGATGAAGTCTTGATCCCGTTCTTTGTTGAGGTTTAGCCGCCGCGTTAGGAACTAGACCCAGCGCGGCAGGATCGGGAATGCGTGACCGCCGCCATGTCGGTCGTATAGAAATCCATGTGCGTGGTCCAAAGATCGGAATTTGTCCGGGTCCCGCTGTGTCTCCAAGTACGCATGCGCGAGCACGTTCCAGTAGCGTTTGATCGGATAGACGGTCTTGATTTCGAGCGCATCGGAAAGCATCTCGCAAAGTTCCGTCGGACCGGGACTGACGACGAGGATTGCGCCGGGGTAGTGCTTGAACCTCTGGACGAAGCAGGCGAGCGTCACTGCGTCGTCGTAGCCGCTTCCCATCTGAGCGAAGCTATAGCCGACAATTACGACGTGATGCGGGATCTTGCTCATTACCCATGACAAGCGCCGATAGAGGCGCGCGTCGGTCCACGACTCCGGGAGCCCCATGACCAAATTGTCGGGCGCCAACCCGATGTCGAATTCGCGCAGGCTCGAAATCCAAGCGCCGAACTCGGGCGACCCATAGACCGGATGGATTGTCCCGTGCATTTCAACAATCGCGTGCTTCGCGCCGCAAAACTCTTGGGCCAGACCGTCGTGATTGTAGTCGGCGATGACTGACGGGTAGAATGCGCGGAAGATCCTATAGCTGTCCGTAACGGTCCCTTCGGTCCGCGCGAAATACCTTGCGCGAGCAAGGACGTGCTTCAATTGCTCCCGAGCAAAGCCATCGGGCAAGCGCTTCAAAATCTCGTGAAATGGATATTCGTCGGTGCCGGGGCGGAGCTCGCGACCGGGAAAAATGTCTCCGATCTCAATTCCCGAATGGTCAATCATGCGCTGCGTCAGTGGACCCCGTGGCGTCACGACAGCCGGGAAGGAACGCAGGTCGCGGAGATAGTCCAATGGTGACTCGCGCCAGAAATCCCGACCGAGCGGCGACGATCCTGCCGACGCGCCAGCGCCCACGACAAAGAGGCCCATGCGCGTGCACAGGCGTGTGAACATGCGTTCAAGCGTCGGAAGGTCTTGGCGATGACGGATTAGAGTCACCTGGTCGCGGCCCGTGAAATGGAGAAATTCAAATATCGCCCGCCCTGATATACAGTATACCGATGCGCTGTATCTTTTGCTCTGCGGAACGTCCGCCGAGTCTGGAACACATCTTCTCGCTTGCCATCGGCGGCACGATCACCACCGACCGAGTTTGCGCGAGCTGCAATTCCATACTCGGGAGCCGCGTCGATTCCGCCCTCAATAACTTCCTGCCCGTGCACACGCGCCGCGCCGAACTCGGGCTTGCTGGGAATAGCGGCGAGCCGCCCTCGATATTCGAGATGCTCCTTGGCGACCAAAAGCTCATTGGCCCGGAGGCGAACCGCATCCGCACGTCGTTGAACAAGGCGACCGGGAAGCTCGATCATCGCCAACTCTATCACGCCTCCGATGTGGTGACGCCGGACGGCAAGAAGGCTCGCCAAATCACGCTAGACGAGCGCGACAAGAGCCAAATCCCGAAGGTCATTCAGCGCGAGCGGAAGCGGCACGGCTTGCCGCCGCTTTCACCGGAAGAGCTGGCGATCGAGGCGAGCAAATTCACAGTCAAGACCGTCGAGCCGCTATTGGTGCAAGTGAGTATCGACGTAAGCTTCGCGTTTCTGCGACAGGCCATGATGAAGATCGCATATGAACTCGCGTTCCTATGGCTCGGCGAAAGCTATCTAGACGACCCTCTTGCGGTCGAATTGCGCGATGCGATCTTGAAGGATGATATAGCGTCGACCGACTCGCTGGCGGGATATGTGGGCTGGGCGGAGTCGTGTTCGGCTTTCAATTTCTGGACTCCGCACAAGGCGCACCATCTGGCCTTTGCATCGGTCGTGGCAGGGTCCGTGATCGTCGCGGCGCGAGTGTTCGATATTTACGCGGTCGCGATACCTGTGAGTCGTGACGTCAGCCGCTATGTCAGGACTGGCGCCGACGCGATGAAACTCCCATTTCTTGCGATTGATGCAGCGACCGGCAGTACGATCGAGGCGACATTCGGCGAGGAGCAACACAGACTCGCGCGCGAGATGACTAAACATCGACGGACGCCGCCCTTTTCCGATCCGCTATCAGTCGAAAGCACTGGTTCAGAACTTCAATTGGTTTGACAGGCGCTTCGTGGCGCGCGTTGGAAGCATTAAGATGCTATTCACGCAATGTCAGTTTTCGGTCTATTGAGTTTGTTTTCGGAACGACCGCTATTGGGCGCATAGCTGTCGATCACCTGTTCCGCCCCGTCGGCGGCTTCCCGCCCTGAACCGTCGTTTCCCAGGCTGGGTAGTTCGGTAGCCCACAGTCCCTCTCGCCTGTCTTTCTATCCCAGGGCCCTCCTGCCTCATCATCGTTGTTGCGGAGTCCCATTTCCGGCTCTTTCTAATCAACCCCGCTGACATCCGCCTCTGAGTTGAGGCGACCTTGCGGGGCTCATGTGACGACGATCTCCCTCCGGTCTGAAGCTTTCGCCCGCGGCGCGCGCATGCTGCGCACCGCGCTCGGGCCGGCGATCTCCGCCTATCTCGAAGATCCCAGCATCGTCGAGGTGATGCTCAATCCCGATGGTCGGTTGTGGATCGACCGGTTATCGGGCGGCCTCGAGGACACCGGCTGTCGCATCACCCCTGCAGACGCCGAGCGCATCGTGCGGCTCGTTGCGCATCATGTCGGTGTTGAGGTCCATGCGAACAGTCCACGCGTCTCGGCCGAGCTGCCGGAAAGCGGAGAACGGTTCGAGGGCCTGGTGCCTCCGGTGGTCGCGGCGCCATGCTTCGCCATCCGGCGTCCGGCCGTCGCCGTGTTCACGCTCAACGACTATGTCGGCTCCGGGATCATGTCGGCGGCGCAGGCTGAGCTGCTGCGCATCGCGGTGCACGAACGCAAGAACGTGCTCGTCGCCGGCGGCACCTCCACAGGCAAGACCACGCTGGTCAACGCCCTCCTCGCCGAGGTCGCGAAGACCGGCGACCGCGTCGTGCTGATCGAGGACACACGCGAGCTACAATGCGCAGCGCCGAACCTCGTCGCGCTTCGCACCAAAGATGGCGCGGCGTCACTCTCCGATCTCGTCCGTTCGTCGCTGCGTCTCCGCCCGGACCGCATTCCCATCGGCGAGGTGCGCGGCGCGGAGGCGCTCGACCTCTTGAAAGCCTGGGGGACCGGCCATCCCGGCGGCGTCGGGACATTGCACGCCGGATCCGCGATCGGCGCCCTGCGCCGTCTCGAACAGCTCATCCAGGAGGCCGTGGTCACTGTCCCGCGGGCGCTTATCGCCGAAACCATCGATCTCATCGCGGTCCTCGCCGGCCGCGGCTCCGCGCGCCGGCTCGCCGAGCTGGCGGTGGTGAAGGGCCTTGGCCCGACCGGCGACTACGTCCTCACCCCCGCAGAAGACTCGTGATGTTGCTCAATCGTGCTCGCCGTGCGTTCGCCATGGCTTCGGCCTTCCTCTTCGTCTCGCTTGCGACCGCCCCGGCCTACGCCGCCGGCTCCAACATGCCCTGGGAGCAGCCGCTGACCCAGATCCTGGATTCGATCCAGGGCCCCGTCGCCAAGGTCGTTTCGGTGATCATCATCATCGTCACCGGCCTGACCTTGGCCTTCGGTGAGACGTCTGGCGGGTTTCGGCGGCTGATCCAGATCGTCTTCGGTCTCTCGATCGCCTTCGCTGCGTCGAGCTTCTTCCTCACCTTCTTCCAGTTCGGCGGCGGAGCGCTGGTGTGATGGAGCACGATGCGGCCATCCCGGGCTTCTACGCGCCTGTTCATCGCGCGCTGACCGAACCGATCCTGCTCGGCGGCGCGCCGCGCGCCGTCGCGATCGTCAACGGCACGCTCGCGGCAGCCGTTGGCCTCGGCCTTCGTCTGTGGATCGTCGGCTGCGCGATCTGGTTGCTGGGCCATCTCGCCGCCGTGTGGGCCGCAAAGCGCGATCCCGCCTTCGTCGACGTGGTGCGCCGCCATCTGCGCTACCCGCAGCATCTAGTCGCGTGAGGGTCGATCGATGATGAACCTCGCCGAGTATCGCCGCCGCAGCCAGAGCCTGACCGACTTCCTGCCTTGGGCAGCACTGGTCGAGAAGGGCGTCATTCTCAACAAGGACGGGTCCTTCCAGCGCTCGGCGCGCTTTCGTGGGCCTGATCTCGACTCCTCTACGCCGGCCGAGCTCGTCGCCATCACATCACGCCTCAACAACGCGCTGCGCCGCCTCGGCTCCGGCTGGGCTGTATTCATTGAAGCCCAGCGCGTGCAGGCGCATTGGTATCCCGTCGGCCAGTTTCCCGATGCGACGTCGGCTCTCGTCGATGCCGAACGGCGCGCTCAGTTTCAGGAAGAGGGCGCGCACTTCGAGAGCCGCTATTTCCTGACGCTGCTTTGGCTGCCGCCGGCTGACGATGCCGCGCGGGCAGAGGCCTGGCTCTACGAGAATCGCGCGCAAGGCGCCGCTGACTGGCGCGCCGCGCTGGAAGGCTTCATCGACCGCACCGATCGCGTGCTCGCCCTGGTCGAAGGCTTCATGCCCGAAGCCGATTGGCTCGATGACGGCGAGACTCTCAGCTACCTGCATTCGTGCGTCTCGACACGCCGCCAGCGCGTGCGCGTGCCCGAGACGCCGATGTATCTCGACGCCATCCTGGTGGACGAGGATCTCACCGGCGGCCTCGAGCCCAAGCTCGGCCGCGCCCATCTGCGCACGCTCACCATCATGGGCTTTCCGTCGCAGACCTGGCCCGGGCTGCTCGATGATCTGAATCGGCTCGCCTTTCCCTATCGCTGGGCGACACGTGCGGTCTGTCTCGACAAGACCGACGCGACCAGGCTGCTCGCGAAGATCCGTCGCCAATGGTTCGCCAAACGCAAGTCGATCATGGCGATCTTGAAGGAGGTGATGACCAACGAGGCGTCGGTGCTGATGGATTCCGACGCCGCCAACAAGGCACTCGACGCGGACGCGGCTCTGCAGGAGCTCGGCACGGACCTGGTCGGCGAGGCCTACATCACCGCCACGGTGACGGTTTGGGACGAGGACTCCCGCGTCGCCGACGAGCGCTTGCGTCTGGTCGAGAAGACCATTCAGGGCCGCGACTTCACCTGCATGCGCGAAGGCGTCAACGCGATCGAGGCCTGGCTCGGATCGCTCCCCGGCCACGTGTACGCCAATGTGCGCCAACCGCCTGTCTCGACGCTGAACCTGGCGCACATGATGCCGTTCTCGGCGGTCTGGGCTGGGCCGGAACGGGATGAGCATTTTCAGGCGCCCCCGCTGTTCTTCGCCAAGACCGAGGGCTCGACGCCGTTCCGATTCTGCCTCCATGTCGGCGATGTCGGTCACACGCTGATCGTCGGCCCGACCGGCGCCGGCAAGAGCGTCCTGCTCGCGCTGATGGCGTTGCAGTTCCGGCGTTATGCCGGCGCCCAGGTCTTTGCCTTCGATTTCGGCGGCTCGATCCGCGCCGCTGCGCTGGCGATGGGCGGCGACTGGCACGATCTCGGTGGCGCGCTGGCCGACGACGCAAGCGCGCCTGTCGCCCTGCAGCCGCTTGCACGCATCGATGATGCCGGCGAGCGCGCTTGGGCGGCGGGATGGATCGCGGCGCTGCTAGCCCGTGAGTCTGTCACCGTCACTCCAGAGCTGAAGGAGCACTTATGGTCCGCTCTGACCTCGCTCGCCTCCGCGCCGGTTTCGGAGCGGACAATTACTGGCCTCTCGGTGCTCTTGCAGTCCAATGCGCTCAAGCAGGCGCTCCAGCCGTATACGGTCGCCGGACCTTGGGGCCGGCTGCTCGACGCGGAGACCGAACGCCTTGGCGAGGCGGAAGTGCAGGCCTTCGAGACCGAAGGTCTGATCGGTGCCGGCGCGGCGCCCGCCGTGCTGTCCTACCTGTTTCATCGGATCGAAGATCGCTTCGACGGCCGGCCGACCTTGCTCATTGTCGACGAGGGGTGGCTCGCGCTCGACGATCCCGGCTTCGCCGGGCAGCTTCGCGAGTGGTTGAAGACGCTGCGGAAGAAGAACGCCTCCGTCATCTTCGCCACGCAATCGCTCGCCGACATCGATGGCAGCGCCATCGCACCCGCGATCATCGAGAGCTGCCCAACACGGATTCTGCTGCCCAACGAGCGCGCGCTCGAGCCGCAGATCGCGACGATCTACCGGCGCTTCGGTCTCAATGACCGCCAGATCGAGATTCTGAGCCGGGCAACACCCAAGCGCGAATACTACTGCCAGTCGCGCCGGGGCAACCGCCTGTTCGAGCTCGGGCTCTCCGAAGTCGCGCTCGCTTTCACCGCCGCATCCTCAAAGACCGACCAGACCGCTATCGATCAGATCCTCGCCGCGCACGGCCGCGAAGACTTCGCCACCGCGTGGCTGCGCCGCACGAACCTCGACTGGGCGGCCGACATGCTCACCCGCAACCAGGAGGTTTCCCTATGATCGCCCGTCGCCTGCGCGCCGGTCTCGTCGCCGGCGTCGCTGCCTTGTCGATTGTCACCCTCAGCGTTCCAGCGCGCGCCCAGTGGATCGTGTTCGATCCGACCAACTATGCGCAGAACATCCTGACCGCCGCGCGCGAGCTTCAGCAGGTCAACAATGAAATCCAGATGCTGGAGAACCAGGCGACATCGCTGATCAATCAGGCGCGCAATCTCGCAAGCCTTCCGTACTCCTCGCTTGCCACACTCGAACAGTCGATCGCGCAGACACAGCAGCTTCTCATCCAGGCGCAGCGCATCGCCTACAGCGTCAGCACGATCGACCAGGCGTTCACGCAACAATATCCGCAAGCCTATTCGAGCGGGACTTCATCGCAGCAGCTTCTCGCCGACGCGCAGTCACGCTGGCAGAACGCACGCGCCGGATTCCAGGACACCATGCGCGTGCAGGCCGGCGTCGTGCAGAACCTCGACTCGACGCGCACCCAGATCGACGCGTTGGTGACGGCGAGCCAAGGCGCTACCGGCGCGCTCCAAGCCGCGCAGTCCGGCAATCAACTCGTCGCCATTCAGACCAAGCAGCTCGCCGACCTCACCGCTGTCATGGCCTCAATCGCGCGCGCCCAGAGTCTGGACGCCGCCCGCCAACTCGAGACTCAGGCCCAGGCGCAAGCACAGATGCAGATCTTCCTCAATTACGGTTCCGGCTATCAGCCCGGCAACGCGCAGATGTTCCACTGATGCGCGGCCGTCTCCTCAATCTTCCCGCCATCGCGCGCGCCGTCGGCTTCGCCCTGGTCGCTATCGCAATTATCGCCGCCACGCTGCACTTCCGTGAGGCTCCATTTCGCTCGCCGGACCACGCTTCAAGTTCCGCGGCGACCTCCGATCCGCTCTCTGACGAATTGAAGAGGTGCCAGGTGCTCGCCGCGCAGGCCAAGGATGATGCTGATTGCGAAGCTGCCTGGGCCGAGAGCCGCCGCCGCTTCTTCACCTATCAGCCGCCCAGCACGACAGCGCCGCCCGCGGCATCAGCCAAATCTCCCGACAGGTAAACACAATGGGCGGCACCGGCGTCATCGACAATTTCCTGGGGACGTTCACCCAATACATCGATTCCGGATTTGGATTGGTCCAAGGCGATGTGCGCTGGCTCGCCGGCGTTCTCATCGCCATCGACATCACGCTCGCCGGTCTCTTTTGGGCGATGGCGCCAGACGAGGACGTGCTCGCACGCCTCATCAAGAAGACGCTCTATATCGGCATCTTCGCCTTCATCATCGGCAACTACAACAACCTCGCGCAGATCATCTACAACAGCTTCGCCGGGCTCGGCATCGAAGCGGGCGGCGGCACCATCAGCGCCTCGCAGCTTCTTCAGCCCGGCAAGATCGCAGAGGTCGGGATCGACGCCGGCAAGCCGATCCTGACCGCCATCTCCGGGATGATGGGTTTCACCAGCGTCTTCGCGAACCTGGTGCAAATCATCATCCTGCTCGTTGCCTGGCTGATCGTCATCATCAGCTTCTTCGTGATGGCGATTCAGCTTTTCGTCAGCCTGATCGAGTTCAAGCTGACGACCCTCGCCGGCTTTGTGCTTGTGCCGTTCGGTCTCTTCGGCCGTACCGCGTTTCTGGCCGAGCGCGTGCTCGGCAACGTGGTCTCGTCCGGCATCAAGATCCTGGTGCTCGCCGTCATCATCGGCATCGGCTCGACGATCTTCAATCAGTTCACCAGCGGCTTCAACAATCCACCGACGATTTCCGACGCTCTGACTCTCATCCTCGCGGCGCTTTCGTTGCTCGGCCTCACGATCTTCGGCCCCGGCATCGCCAACGGTTTGATTGCCGGTGGACCGCAGCTCGGCGCCGGCGCCGCCGTCGGTACGGGTCTCGCGGCCGCGGGGATCGGCGCGGCTGGCATTGCTGCTACAGCCGGTGGCCTTGCCGCCGCGGGCGGCGCAATTGCCGGCACGGCGCGTGCGGGCGCGTCCGTAGCAGGCGGTGCGACGGCCGCCTATCGCGCGGGAGGCGCTGCCGGCGTCGTTCAGGCAGCAGGATCTGCCGCGATCAGCCCGCTTCGCCGCGCGGCGGCCAGCCTGAAAGAGAGCTTCGCATCGGGCGAGCGCGCCGTCATGCGCGGCGGTGCGTCCCAAGGCGGCGCCCGTGCAACGGCTCCTTCAGGTGCGTCCGGCGGCGGCTCCGATGGCGCGCCAGCTTGGGCCCAGCGCATGAAGCGCAGCCAGACCATCAGCCGCGGCGTGTCCGCCGCCGACCACGCCATCCGCTCCGGCGACCGGGCGGGCGGCGGTCACCAGATCGACCTCTCGGAGGGGGATTAGCCCATGTTCAAACGATCCACCGTGCGCTACGGCAAGACGCCCGAGCCGGAGACACCCTATCAAAAGGCCGGCCAGGTCTGGGACGAGCGTATCGGTTCCGCCCGGATGCAGGCGAAGAATTGGCGGCTCGCTTTCTTCGGAGCATTGGCGCTAAGCGGCGGCCTCGCTGGCGGGCTGGTCTGGCAATCGGCCCGCGGGACCATCACGCCGTGGGTGGTGCAGGTCGACAGGCTGGGCCAGGCGCAGGCCATTGCATCGGCGGTCGCCGACTTTCAGCCAACCGATCCGCAGATCGCCTGGCATCTCGCTCGGTTCATCGATGAGGTGCGCAGCATTCCCGCTGACCCCGTGGTGCTGCGGCAAGACTGGCTCGACGCCTACAACTACGTCACCGACAAGGGCGCGTTGGCCCTCAACGATTACGCCCGCACCAACGATCCATTCTCGAAGGTCGGGAAGACGCAGGTGTCCGTCGAGGTGGCGAGCGTGATCCGCGCCTCCGACAGCAGCTTCCGCGTCGAATGGGTCGAGCGCCGCTACGTTGACGATGCGCTCGCCGCCACGGAGCGCTGGAGCGCCATCCTCACCATCGTTGTGCAGACGCCGACCGACGCCGATCGGCTGAAGAAAAATCCGCTCGGCGTCTACGTCCACGCCCTCAACTGGTCAAAGGAGCTCGGCTGATGCGCTCGCTGCCCCTCGCAACCCTTCTGCTTGTTTCGATGTCCCTGGCAGCGTGCTCGACGTGGAAGCCGCCCGAGATCACCTACGACGACACGCCGAAGCAAGCTGTGCTTCAGCCCGATCCACCCAAGCCCGTGCAGATCGTCGAGCTGCCCAAGCCGCTACCTCTGCCCGGCCAGCTCAAACAGCTTCCCGGATCGACGAAAGCGCCACCCGAACCCGCGGATCCGCACGCGCGCGTCGACCAGGCGAATGGCGCCGCACGCATTCAGCCAACGCGGGCCGGCTATCTCAACGCCATCCAGGTCTATCCCTTCTCCGACGGCGCCCTCTATCAGGTCTATGCCGCGCCCGGCGAAATCACGGACATCGCGCTCGAGCCGGGCGAGCAGCTTGTCGGCTCCGGCCCCGTCGCGGCCGGCGACACCGTACGCTGGATCATCGGCGACACGGAGAGCGGCGCCGGCGCGGCCAAGCGCATCCACATTCTCGTCAAGCCGACGCGCGCCGATCTCATCAGCAACCTCGTCATCAACACCGATCGGCGGACCTATCACCTCGAACTGCATTCCGACGAGAAAACCTACATGGCGTCGGTCTCCTGGGCCTATGCGCAAGACCAGCTCATCGCCCTTCGCCAGCAAAACGCGGCGGCCGATGCTGCGATGCCTGTGGCGACCGGCGTCGACATCAACGCGCTGAATTTCCGCTATCGCATCGAAGGCGACAACCCCGCGTGGCGACCACTGCGCGCGTTCGATGACGGCCGGCAGGTGTTCATCGAGTTTCCGAACGGCATCAGCCAGGGCGAGTTGCCGCCGCTCTGGGTCATCGGCGCCGAGGGCGACGGCCAGCTCGTCAACTACCGCGTCAAAGGCAATCACATGATCGTCGATCGGCTGTTCGCCGCAGCCGAGCTCAAGCTCGGCGGCAAACATCAGCAGCTCGTGCGGATTGTCCGCACAGACGGGAGGCCGCAGTCGTGACGGATGGAGCCCGTGAAGAAGGCAGGTCGACTGAAGGCAGTCGCCCGGCCGAGGAGATGCGGCTGCGATCGAGCCGACCGCCGGTCACCCGTCTGTCGCGCAGAGTGCTTCTCGGCTTAGGCACGGCAGCGGCGCTCGGCATCGGCGGCGCATTGTTCTTCGCTCTAAAGCCGCAGCATCAGACCACGGGCTCCGAACTCTACAACACCAACAATCGCAACACGCCCGATGGCCTGGCGAATCTTCCCCGGGATTACACGGGGCTGCCCAAGCCCGCGCCGCAGCTCGGGCCGCCGCTTCCCGGCGATCTCGGCCGGCCGATCCTCAATAGCGGAGCCCCAGCCCCCGGCATGCCGGCCGGCACCGATCCCGAACAGCAGCGGATCGCGCAAGAGCAAGAGGCCGCGCGCACGAGCCGTCTCTTCACGACGGCGAATGTCCGCCAAACTGCGCCAACAGGCTCGGCTGCAACTCCGGCCGGCGCGACGCCTGGCGTCGCGGCCGTCGGTTCAAGCGACCTGACCTCGCAGGATCACAAGCTCGCGTTTCTCAACGGCGCCGTGGACCGCCGCACCACGAGCCCGGACCGCGTCCAGCCCGCCGCCAGCAAATACATTCTGCAAGCGGGCGCGGTGATCCCTGCAGCGTTGATCACCGGCCTGCGCTCAGACCTTCCCGGTCAGGTTACCGCTCAGGTGACGGAAGACGTCTATGACAGCCCGACGGGAAAGATCCTTCTCATCCCCCAAGGCGCGCGCCTGGTCGGGCAGTACGATGCGCAGATCGCCTTTGGGCAGACGCGCGCGCTCCTCGTCTGGAATCGCCTGATCATGCCAAATGGCCACTCGATCGTCCTGGAACGTCAGCCGGGCGCCGACACCGAGGGCTATGCCGGCCTCGAGGACGAGGTCGACAACCATTGGGGCATGCTGTTCAAGGCGGCGATTCTCTCCACGCTCTTGAGCGTCGGCTCCGAAGCGGGCACGAGCAACAGCGAGAACAATCTGGCGCAGGCGATCCGACAGGGCGCATCGCAGAGCTTCAGCCAGGTCGGCGAGCAAGTCGTCGGGCGCTCTCTCAACATTCAGCCGACCATCACCATCAGGCCGGGCTTCCCCGTGCGCGTGATGGTCACCCACGATCTCGTCCTCGAACCCTACGGCGCATGAGGAACCAACATGGCAAAGCTGAAGCTCGGGACGATTCCGGACGACAAGCCGGTCAAGCTCACGATCGAATTGCCGGCCACCATTCATCGCGACCTCGTGGCCTATGGCAATGCGCTCGGCCGTGAAACTGGCCAGGGAGTGGTGGAGCCAGCAAAGCTGATCGGTCCCATGTTGGTGCGGTTCATGGCGACCGACCGCGCCTTCGCCAAGCTGCGCCGCACGGAATCCCCGCCGCAGCGTCCACATTCTGAAAAATCCGGCTCAGAAAAGCTGACGTGAGCGCGCCTCATCGCGCATGAAGGCGACGAACCGTCCGACGGCCGGGTCTTCGGCATCCGGGCACCACACGAGCTCGACCTGCACCCAAGCGTTCTCCTCGCGGATCGGCCGATAGACGACGCCCGGGAACACGACTTCCGCCTGGCTGGTCGTGGCGAGGGTAATCCCGAACCCGGCTGCGACCAGCGCGAACACGCACTGCTTGCTGCTGGCGTGCGACTCGAACCTGACCCCGCAGCCCATAAACGAGGCGTAGAACTCGCGGGCGGAATGACTGTTATCCCAGCCTTGAACAAGGATGGTTTCCCTCCGCAATCTTTTCCAGTTGACCGCCTCGCACTTCGAGAGTGGATGTTCGTATGGGATCGCCGCGACGATCCGCTCGCGGTAGAGCGGCGCCGTCACGGCGTCGGGCCACAACGTGTGGCTCGTCATCAAAGCAACGTCGATCCGACGCTCCCGCACGGCCCTCTGGGTCTCCCACTCGTTCATTTCCGCGATCGAAAGGACGACCTCTGGATGTCTTTCTCGCCATCCGGACAAGAGGTCCCGCAGCGGTTCGCCGACCGGCGGCATCCGCACCGCGAGCCGAACCTCGCCGACGATCCCGTTGCCGTTCTGATCACCGGCTTGACGAATGGCCTCAAGCTCGGCCAAGGCGCGGCGGATGTGCGGCAGCACCGCCTTGCCGCCCGTCGTCAGCCGAACGCCCGCGTGGCCACGTTCAAAGACCGCGAGACCGAGTTCGTCCTCAAAACGCCCCACGCGACGGCTGATCGTCGAGGTGTTAATTCCGAGAACCCTGGCGGCATGCGTGAAGTTGCCTGCGGCCGCCGACGCCTCGAGATACATGAGATCACGAATCTCCATGTCCGACAGGCTTTGCAAGTTTACTCTGCGCCTCCGATGCAGGAATCGGCAGCAAGGGTGTGGCAAGCGGCGGGTCGACGGACCGAGCGAACAAAGTCGCTTGCGGCGGCGGCGCTCGCCGGCGCCGGCTTCCACCGGCTGCCGATCGAGGACTTACGCGACCGCCTTCTCCGCCGCTTCGCGTGGAGTGAACCGTCCGATTCGGACTCCCCCATCAAAGATCGCTGGCGCGCTGAGACCTCCGGCTTCTCGAACACTCCGCAGCCGCTCGCGCGAGACTTCGAGGTAGCCCGCGATGGCGACCGTTTTCCCGATCGGCCGCGGCGTGCCGAGACGCTTCAAAGGCCATCGGGCGCGGCAAAGAATCCGTTCCATCCGGGCGTCCGTCACAGTGACGATGTCGGTGAGCTGCCGCGTCAAGCCGAACTCGATCATGCCGGCGAAGAGTTCGTAGGTCGCTCGTGCGATGCTGCCCGCCGTCTTCGCCTCTCTGGTGCACAGATCGACGCCGAAGCGGCTGCTTTCCCAGATGGCGTCAGATGCCGGCGCAGCGTCTCCGTCCAGGAGCGACGGGAAGGTATCGCGAAGCATGGTGGGGCCGGTCGTCGGCAAGAGCCGGACGCAGCCTTGAACTCGACCGTCAGCGTCCCGCTGCAGGAGATAGACTGGCCGACACGCATCGAATTCATCGACTTCCATGTCGCCGCTGACCTGGACGTCCCAGCCGAGCCGTTCCTTGAAAATGCGATAGCGAAGCCGATGCATTTCGGCGAGGTCGCCGACGAACTCGCCGTAACGATCGGGGGTGATGAGTTGGAGCATATTCGCCTCCTGGCAGGGGTGGACCTGCGCGATAGAAGGCGATCAGCTGAGGTTTTCGCATCCTGTGCAGTTGCACAGGGGCCGGAAGGGGGAACCTATTTAGCGGCGGCCAATTTCGCGACGGCCTGGCAGATAGTGCGGACGCCGAATTTCGTTTTGGCATTGTCGAGATGAAATGCCGCTGTGCGGCGTGAAACGTTCAGAAGACGTCCGATCTCCCACGCAGACTTTCCTTGTGCCGCCCATTCGAGACATTGCAGCTCTCGCGGAGATAGCACGACACCATCGACAACGCGGCCCGGTGTGAGTCTACGGCGCGCATGCGCATGAAAGTACATTGCCATGAGCTGGACGACGTGCTGGTGTTGCTCGATGCATCGCCGAAAATTCGCACGGCGCTCGTCGGTAGCGAATGTGACCGCCGCGATTGGGCCGCGCGGATCGTGAATTGGCACAGTGAATACCGAACTGTGCCGCCTCATCTAGCAATGCTTGTTGTGGCTTCGATAGAGACTTCAAAGAAAATTCGTGTCCCCACTCGAATGGCTCGGGAGTTGCCAATGCCTCAATGATGACCGGATCGACTCGTTCGTAGCGTTGATGGAGATAGTGGTCGGTCCATTCTACCGGGTAGTTCGAAATAAGCAGGGGATCGTTCGAGCGAAGAGTTGGTAGAGATAGATACGCAAAGCAGCTCAGATCGAGTGCGGTGCTGGCCTCGGCAAGAACGGCTCGGAGACCTTCAGCATCGGCATTCGCCACGAGGCCGTCGATGAAACGTTGAAACACACGATGCATTTAGTTACGGGCATTAGCGCTAAGCCGTGACTTCGAAAGCTCCGCAATCGTCCAAACCTTCGTGAGTCTCTCCTAGCGCTCTCCTATTAGGGATGGTGATGATGTTCATTGTGTTCGCCGTGCTGGGGATGACTGTGCTGCATCGGGTGCCACCGATTGAGCCAGAAAAAATAGACCGCCAACGCACCAAAAATCAGGTTGAGCCAGAATGTGTAATTGAGACTGAAATTCGTGATCTCGGCGCGGATGTTCGGGTCCGGCGGCGGCACCAAGCCAAGCGCGGTGAAGGCTACATCCATCAGAAGACCGGCCAGCACCATGGTCGCGTAAAAGATTGCGAAAATGTAACTCGCCATGCGCCATCCGTAATAACGCCGATAGACATCAAGCAGCGGAATGACAATCAGATCGGCATAGAGAAACGCGAGTACGCCGCCAAAGCTGATGCCGGAACCCCATAGCACCGCCGCCATGGGCACGTTGCCAATCGAGCAGACAAAGGTGACGACCGCGATCAGCGGGCCGAGCAGGGCATTGACGGGAACGTGAACCCAAGGCGACGTGTCTTTAAGGAACAGCGCCTCCCACAGACCATTGGGCACGAAGGCGGCCAGCACACCCGCGATCAGGAAGCCGGCGAACAGGTCCTTCCACAGCATCGTTGCATCCATGGCAAAGTTTTGGGCAATCGCGATGCGCGTTTCGGGCTTGCGCAATTTCTGCCAAAGATTCCCGCCCTCCAGGGTCATGGCCTCGTGCGTATGGCCGCCTGTGGTTTCGGGGTGATCACGCGCCTCTTCGACGAGATGCGCAGGATAGGTAAGGCGTACGAGCATCGTCATGATGACCACCAGTACGACTCCCCCAATCCATTCGGCGGCGGTAAATTGCCAGCCCATCAGCAGGTAGAGGATGATGCCGAGCTCGATGACGAGATTGGTGGACGCAAACAGGAACGCGAGCGATGGGATCAGCGCCGCACCCTTTTTGAACAGCGAGCGGCTGATCGCAGCCGAGGCGTAGGAACAGCTCGAGCTCACGGCGCCGGCGGCTGTCGCCAGCGCGATCGCGCGCGCGTCGTCGCGGCCGAAAGCGCGCCGCATCGCCTCGGTCGAGACGAAGGCCTGAATGGCCGCCGAGATAGTGAAGCCTAGCACCAGGCTCCAGCCGACATCCCAGAACATGCCGGCGGCCATAAACAGTGCCTCGCCGAGTTGGGCCCAAATGGTGTGATCATGCATTGCGCATCCGGGATGCTTTTCGCCCCGGCCTCCTTGGTCGATTGATCGACGCCCGCCTCATAACGCCGTACCAGACAAGCGGACCGCGCTCGTCATTGTGCCGAGGGCGCCGTGGCAGGCCTCATCCAGATGCGCCATTTCCGCAGGGCTATCGACCGCCTGACGCAGCGGTCCGCGGGCGGTGGCGCCGAATTCGCCGGTAAACGCCCCGAGCACCCTAAGCAAATCGACCTCAAAAGACGCTTTCGCAGAGGCTTCATCGGGCGCCGGGCGCTGGCGGGCCATCTCGATCACGCGCGCAAGCTGCGCCCGATGCTGCTCCATGAAATCAAGCGCTGCGCGATCCATGACCCGATCATGCACAGCTTCATGGGCGAGCAACGCCGCGCGGATGCACGGCACGGCCGCCGCTTCGGGAACCATGTACACGTCGCGGCGCACGATACCGAAGCTCACCACGATAACCTTGGGCGCATCACAGTAGCCGCCTGCGGTCGGCAGCACCCGGTGGACGGTGCGAATGTGGCTATCCAGCGCATAGGCCATCGCCATCAGCGGATGAGGCGGCGGCTTGCCGGGTGCGCCCGATAGCCGCGCGACCTCTTCCGCCGGAACCGTGTGCTCGATCACCTCGGTCGCCGTCGGCCGCTCAAATTGCAGAACTGATGGCGGCAAATCTGCGCAGCCCTGTGCCTCGGCGGGGAGCCGCGACAGGTTGAGCAGGACCAGGCCGAACAGAATCAGACGTAACGGAAAGTGCATGGCGGTCATGGCAATGTCCTCAATGCTGGTGCAACGCTGCCGCCCTCGGCGTGACCGCGACGTACTCCCAGATAGGGCGCCGGCGCCGCGATAGTTGCTGCACGCCGTGCACCATGTTGCCTTTGACGAGATCGCTGTATTCAGCCTCGCTCAGGGTCTACCAATCTCCAGCACCACCACGCCTCTCTAAAAGCCGGCTGGCGCTGGCATTCGATTGCACTGGTCGCAGCCAGTTCCCAATCAACACATTTCATCGCCGCGCCACCGCACGCCAACCCACAAGGAAAGTCGAGCATTCGCTCAGAACCATGATCGAATTCCAAAAACGAAGCGAACGCCGTTGACACTCTCTCCGTTACGTCGCGCGAAGCCTGCGGTACCGCCAAATTTCTCTTGATAGGCGACGCCGATGTATGGAGCGAACTTGCGCGAAATCTCGTAGCGCAGGCGTAGACCGGTATCGAGATCGGACAGACCTGGTCCAATGCCACGCCCCGGATCGGACTTGCTGTAGAGATTCAGTTCGGCCTCGGGTTGCAGGATCAGCCGCTGCGTGATTAGGAGGTCATAGGAGACCTTGAGGCGCCCCGCGAAATGGCCGGAATCGCTCGCATAAGCCGTCGCTTCAACGTCAAAGAATTGCGGGGCCAAGCCCTGGATGCCGAACGCAGCCCAACCGCGTGATGGACCGGAATCGATATCGTAGCGAATGCCGCCCTGTAAATCGAAATACGTGCTGATCGGGCGATCATAAAGGGCCTCGTGGGTACCGTCTTCGACTTTGCCATTGCCGTTTGCAAAGCCTTCGCTTTTGAACCAGAGGCGATTTGTATCGGTACCGACCCAAGCTTGTCCGTCCCAGCGAAAGCTGTTGTCGCCACCGACCCGCCCTTCAAACTGATCGAGTAGGCCGTGCACGTAAATCCGCTGATCTCCCACCGGGGAGACACCAAATGGTGCCGCAGCATTCATATCTGCGGCAGTGGTTTGCGCATTTGCCGCACCCGCCACGATTACGAGGCCCGCCGTCAAGGCAGCCGCAAACCAGCGCGCGCTCATGCGACTAACACGGTGCGGAACATGCCGGCTTCCATGTGGAACAGCAGATGGCAGTGAAAGGCCCAGTGCCCAGGCGTATCGGCGGTAAAAACGAAGCTCATGCGCTCACCGGGCTTTACATTGATCGTGTGCTTCATCGGCAGGCGATCGCCTTGACCGTTCTCCACGGCAAAGAGGAACCCGTGAAGATGCATCGGGTGCTCCATCATCGTGTCGTTAATCAGCACGAAGCGTACGCGCTCGCCGAGCTTCACACGCACTGGCCCAGCTTCGGAGAATTTCTTCCCGTCGAAGCCCCAGGTGAAACGCTCCATATTGCCGGTGAGATGGAACTCGATCTCGCGTTGCACCGGAGGGGCGTAGCCGGTGGGCAGAAGATTTTTGAGCTGCGCATAGGTGAGGACGCGACGCCCGTTGCCATCCAGCCCGTCGCCGGCTTCCGCCAGGCGATTCTTCGGTGACATGGCGACGTTATCGACCTCGGGGTTTGCCGCCAAAGTATTGGGGTCAACGCCATCGGCATTGACAGTCGGCGGCGCGGCGCCGGGCATCTTCATATCGCCCATACTCGGCATGCTCATGTCCATCCCGCCCGAAGAAGAGGACATTGAGCCGTCGCTCATCCCAGGCATGCCAGGCATTCTCATATCCATTCCAGGCATGTTCATCCCTGGCATCGCGCCCATTCCGCCACGTGGCGGAGATGCGGCTTTCGGCGCTGGTGTGTCATGCTCCATGCCGGGCATTCCTTCCATGCCCGGCATGCCTTTCATTCCCCCCATATCCATGCCGGCCATATCGCCCATCCCCATGTCGGTCATGGTGCGCATCGGCCGCGGATCCATTGGGGGGATCACACCGCTCATGCCGGGCCGGGGTGCCAACGTGGCGCGGGCGTAGCCGCTGCGGTCTTCAGACTGCGCGAAGATGGTGTAAGCTTGCGCCTTTCGCGGCTCGATGATGACATCGTAGGTCTCCGCCACACCGATCCGGAACTCGTCGACCTCCACCGGCTCGATATCGGTGCCATCCGCCTGCACGATCCGGAGCGGGAGGTCAGGGATGCGCACGTCGAAGGTCGACATCGATGCGCTGTTGATAAAGCGAAGGCGCACCTTCTCGCCCGGCTTGAACAGCGCCGTCCAGTTCGCCGCGGGCGGCTGTCCGTTGATGAGGAAGGTATAGGTGGCTCCGGTAACATCCATGATGTCGGTCGGGCTCATACGCATGCCGCCCCACATCAATCGATCCGAGACCGTCGGGCCAAGCCCATGCTTTCGCACATCCGCGATGAACGTGCCGACCGTCCTCCGATGAAAATTGTAGTAATCACTTTGCTGCTTCAGATTGGACGCGATCGTCATCGGATCTTCATCGGTCCAATCCGACAGCACGACCACATACTCCCGGTCGTAGGCGTACGGCTCCCTCGCCCGAGGCTCCATGATCACCGGGCCATAAAGCCCCGTCTGTTCCTGCATCCCGCTGTGGCTGTGATACCAATAGGTGCCGCTCTGCACGATGGGAAAGCGGTAGGTAAAGGTTTCTGCCGGACGAATCCCTGGAAAGGTCAGCCCTGGAACGCCGTCCATGGCCGCCGGCAATCGAAAGCCGTGCCAATGAATCGAAGTGTCTTCGGAAAGACGATTGGTGACATTGATGGTGACGGTATCACCCTCCCGAAAGCGGAGGATCGGCGCCGGTACGGAGCCGTTGACCGCCGTCGCCAACCTGGGTCGTCCCGTTATATTGACCTGGGCTTCTTCGATAACGAGATCAAAGCGGTCGCCGGTCAGCACGGCCTGTTCGGCGCGCGCACGCATAGCGTGGGCAGGCCGACCAAACGCCGCCACCACTCCGGCTGTCGCAATACCTTGGACGAAGCGGCGCCGGCTGAGTCTGAACCGACCTTCCGGCCGCAAGAAAGCTTCCACTTTAGGCATTCTTCGGCCTCCCGCAAATTGCCGAGCGAACGCTTCGCCTCGTCGAAATGCTCAGCGCGCTTCAGTTGATGTTATTTCGTTTGTCCCATTCCAGATCCGCTCTGCTGACGACCCATCATCTTGTCCATTTGGTCGCACTGGGTCATCATCTTGCGCATGTCATCTGAAACCGACGCCGATGGGTTCTGCTGCATTTGACGCCGCATCTGGGCGCATTGGTTAGCCATCGCGTGCATGTCCATTCCCGACTGCCCATGGCCGTCCATGCCTTGGCTCATATTGGATGTGGAAGGGGAATGATTGCCTTGTTGGGCAAGCGCCGGCGTCCCACCTGTCGCAAGTGAAACAAGGGCAAAGGCAATGTATGCGGTGTACCGCATGGCGGTGACTCTCCTGTACCAATACGTTTCGCTGTCGACTGAACGATAATTCTGACTGTGCCTTCGGAGCGATGTGCGAGTGTCAGCCACCGCCTTGAAACTCGGCGCGACTTCGCTAGTGCCCGTGCGGTTTTTCTTCATCCGTGGTCGGCATGTCTTTGTCCATCATAGGCATATCCTTCATCATCTCATCGTGATCCGCGGGTGCGCTCGCCACCGTGGCCTTGTAATCTTGCGGAGACATGGCAGGCAGTCTGTCGATGAATGCGACCATGTCCCAGATCAGTGTGTCGTTGTGGGTTTTGCCCCACGCGGGCATCGCACTGAGTTTCACCCCGTGTTTTATGATCCAAAACTGTTGCGCCGGGGTGAGATCGCTCCCCTTGGCAAGTTCCGGAGCCTGGGGATAGAGGCCTTGGCTCAGTTCCGATTTTTCAACGCCAGGTCCGAGATGGCAGCCACTACACATCTCCGAATACAACCCGGCACCCGTGGATATCCGCTGCGAGTCGGCCAGATCCGCCGGCACCACGATGCTGCGCGCACGAACAGCTATCGATCGGTCGCGTAACGTCTGAAGAAAAACATAGACCGGGCGAATGTGTGGAGAGTCCGCCGCAATGTCATAGGTGCCGAAGTAAACGAAACCTGTGACGATCAAGAACAACAAGACGAGCGTCGCCGCGACAAACGGCCAACTCGGGAGGTGATGCTGCAAGCTACCGTTAAGCCTACCTTTCATGGCGTGGTCCGCTATGGTGACCAGAAGCCATTTTCGTTAAATGAAATGTCTGACCGTGACCTGTTATCATGCACACCCCGCCATCGGCGCATTACGATCACAGCGCCTAGAGCAACTTTGGCGGATGATTTTTGCTGGCGTGTGTAGGCTTTACGACAAAGTGTGATCGCCGCGTGGACAAATCGCGACCTCTTGGTCAAGGCGATCCATCTGTCGACGCCACATGAGAGACCGAGGCCGCGCGCACGCCAGAAGGCGGTGAAACCCGATTAGCCGAAGCCATCGAGGCGGATGTGAGAGGAATGCTTACCTCGACTCTCAGTCCGCCACCTGGCTGGTTCAGCAGGCGAACGGTTCCGGCTTCTTGGAGGATGATTTGGCGAGCCGTTGTGAGTCCCAATCCTACACCTCCGGTCCGGCGGCTGCGGGATGCTTCAAGACGGCAAAAGGGCTCGAACACGCGCTGCAATGCTTCTTCAGGAATTCCCGGACCATCGTCGTCTACGGTGACCTCTATGATCGATTCCGTCATCCTGACACCTACACGCGCAGCTCCCCCATAGGTCAATGCGTTATCGATCAGGTTCGCAAAGGCGCGTTTCAGTGCGATCGGACGAGTCAGTAAAAATACGTGACGCGGTCCGGAAAAAGTCGCGCAGAGTCCACCGTCGGAGGCCGCGTCGACCAAGGTCAAAAGAAGGGCGGACAGGTCGATCATGCGGGGCTCCTCCGTTTCTATGTCGCCCCGCAGATATGCCAACGTCGCGTCGATCATTGCCTCCATCTCGTCCAAGTCGGCATCAATGGCTGCTTGGCCGCTCGCGTCTACGAAACCGGCGCGCAATCGCAGTCGAGTAATGGGCGTTCTGAGATCATGAGATACTGCCGCCAATGCCTGGGTCCGATCTGCAATCAGCGCTTTGATACGCGCTTGCATCGCGTTGAAGGCTTTGGCGAGATGACGGATTTCATCGGATCCATCTTCGCCGACTTTGACCTCAGGTCCATGACCAATGGCCTCGACCGCATTTGCCAAAGCCCGAAGCGGTTTCGTCAACGTCCGCAAAAGGAGAAGTGCAACCACGGCGACCCCGATTGCCATGATCGACGTCGATAGCAATGCGCCATGAAAGGCTGGTTCGGGGCCGACCAGAAGCGGCACGCTGAAATTGAGATATGACCCGTCCGGCAACGCAACAGCGCCGAGAATGGCGTGCGCTTCCGAGGGAGGTAGGCGATCACGGTATTCTAAGCGAAGACCGTGCTCATCCACGCCAGGCATGATTGAAGTTAGTTGCAACCGCAGCATTCGCAGGTTTGCGTCTTGGCCGCTTACATCATCGACCAAAGGAAGCTCGTTCCAATGCAGCGTCAGGCTTGCGGACGACATCTTATGGGCTTCAGCGTCACGGCTTCCGGCCGGACTACTCGAAATGGCCGATTGTGCTTCGCCAATCCGCTCCGCAATTAGTCTCGAATGCGCTCGATTGGCCGCATCGAACGTCGACGCAGCATAAAAATACATGCTCCCTAGATGGACGACGACGACCGCAGCAACAAGAATCACCATGGCGCGAGCATTAAGACTTCTAGGCCAGAGCGATCCGCGCATTAGAGTCGCTCGACTTTAGGGACAAACATGTAGCCGGCACCGCGAACCGTCTTGATCAAGCCTTGGGTTTCGTTTTCGGGTTCGATCTTTCGCCGCAACCGGCTGACCAGAACATCGACGCTGCGATCGAACACGTCTCCAATTCGGCTGCGCGACAGCTCAAGAATCTGGTCGCGCGACAGGACGCGCTGCGGGTGCTCCACAAAAGCCAGCAATACCTCGTATTCGGCACCGGATAGGTCGACGTTTGCGCCCTCGGGGGTGTGCAACTCGCGACGGGTCGTATCCACTGTCCAACCCAGGAATGCGAAGCCACGTCGACCTATGGAAGCCTGTTCCCTGACCGGGCTCGCGCCGCGCCGGAGAACAGCGCGAATACGCGCCAGCAGTTCTGCTCGACTAAAGGGTTTCGCAATATAATCGTCGGCACCGAGTTCCAGGCCAAGAACGCGGTCCGTCTCCGATCCCCGCGCCGTAAGCATTATGATCGGCACGTCGCTTTTCTGTCGCAACGCACGGCAGAGATCCAGTCCTTGGGTACCCGGCAACATCACATCCAGAATGACCAAATCAATCGGGGCCTGATCCACCGCCTCCCACATTTCGCGGCCATCCCGCACGCCCGTTGCATGCAAGCCATTTTCACGCAAGAGGCGCGTGAGTAGGACACGAGTCTCTGAGTCGTCTTCTACAATGAGGACCCGTGAGGAAGGAGGCGGATCGCGATGAGGCATGGCCCGGTCCCCGAACTCAAAGGGGGAGCCAATCGGTTTCACGCCAGCCATCCGAGGCGCACGAAACTCGCAAAATCACAGACCGAACACGAAAAGTGAATTCGCACCTGACCACTCGATTGGCAATTGCCGGCGAAGCGCTTCCCGAGAGATTGGCGGTCGGGAAGACAGAACTATCTCGAATTCGCCCTAATGACATTTGAGTGTTTCCGCAGTTTGGCCGGCTCATATCAAATTGTGTCAGCGCATGCCTCCACCGAAGCGTTGGCATGAAATCCAGAATAATTCAATGAGACCGGAACGGTCGTCGGGTGGAAGAGTAGGTGGTTTGTTGCACAAGCATCGGATCGTTCGGTAGTAGCTACGTAGTAGAAGGCGAGCCCTACGATGGCGGCGATCAGCAGCGGCTCCGCACGAGCGGCCCGCACCTCTATTTCACCGGCTAATCCATCGAGTTGCGTCCGCTCAGCCCCCTCAGCATTGATGCTTGATGAAGGGCGTGATTTCGTCGGGAGACGCAAAGAACACTGAAGCACGGTCACCCATCATGCCTGCGGGGAGGATGACGGGTTTTCCGGCCAGCGGGCCGGTGTCGCTCGAATCGGTCTTGAAGCGGAGATTTGGTTCCCAGAAATCAGCCGTTTTGCCATCGGCCATCGCCACGACATAGCTGTCGTGGCAGACTCGGATGGAGGTCACCTGTTTGTCGGGACCGACTTTTTTGAGGTCTGTGAATTGGGGAGACATCGCTCCCATCATTCCTTGCCCTATGCCGCCCTGCCTCGCAGAGGGAGTCCGTCCGGCACTGGCCTCTTTAAGGAAGGCGATCAGCTCAGTGCGCTGGCGCGCATCAGGGATGCCGGCAAACGTCATGTGGTTGCCGGGAATGAAGCGCGCGGGTGATCGGAGCCATGCATCGAGCGTCTTTTCGTCCCAGGCCACGTCGGAGGCCCTCAGCGCAGGTGAGTAGCGTTCGAAGCTCTTGAGGCTTCCCGCCTTCCGTCCCCATACGCCCGCGAGGCTTGGCCCGGTCATATTCCGGTCGGGAGTGAGCGAATGGCATGCAGCGCAGGCGCGATAGAGCTGCGCACCTTCACTCGCATCTCGAGGCCGCGCCTGCGCCTTGGCGCCGACAACATTGAGCAGCAGAATGATCACGATGATTAGTGGGACGAGTTTTTGGGTTCTTTGCCTTGCATGGAATGATGCGGCTCTTTCAGCACAGATACTCCAGGGTTTCCGGAGCCGCCGGCCGCCGCTCCGCAATGAGAATAGCGCTCCACCGAAGGCGTTAATCGCCGTCATCATCTCGGCCTCGCATGTCCCTGGTAAAAGTACGTGTGCGTTCGGGGGCCGGGGATTCGGGCGTTATCGAGGGCCTCAATCCGAAATCCGCTGCCGCTGATCAGATCGTCCATCTTTCGATTGAGATGGCAGCCGCCGGTGAGACGCGACCACAGCGGATCGAGCCGGTCCTGCCAGCACGCGACACCCGGCTCGGGCGCGCGCCCGTGCTCGACGAAAAGCAGCGCACCGCTCGGTCGCAGCACACGTCGCATCTCGGCGAGCGCCCGGGCCGCATTTGGAATTGTGCACAAGGTCCAAGTCGTGACGACGGTATCAATGCTCCCGCTGTCGAGCGGCATCGTCTCTGCTGATGCGTCGAGCAGTGTAATGGGCGTGGCTGCGGCTTCCGCGCGCGGACGGGCCATGCGCAGTAGCTCGGGGGACGGTTCCAGTCCGATCACCGAGGTGACCGCAGCGCCATACAGCGAGAAGTTTAGTCCCGAACCGATGCCGATCTCGAGTACCCGGCCCTCGGCGGCGCCGATCACCCGCTGCCGGAAGGGCAGAAGCTGCTTCTGACCCATCGCCATATGGGTGAGGCGCGGGATGACGTAGCGCTGATAGAAGCTCATTCGCGTACTTCCTCTTTGCCGCCTGCGGCCGCGCGGGCGAACGCGTCCATCACCACTCCCGAGGTGAGCAACTCGGGGAGCGGAATGCCTTGCGGCGCGCCGGGCCCGTACACCACATCGAGCGGCACGCCATAGCGGCCGAAGCTTTGCAGAAACGCCGTGATGAGTGGGTCGGCGCGGGTCCAATCCGCCCGCATCGCGACGACGTGCGGATCACGGAGCCGATCGGCAACCGGCGACCGATCCAGCACCGTGAGCTCATTCGCCTTGCAGGTCAGGCACCAAGCCGCCGTGACATCGACGAGGACGATCTTTCCCGACGCAACCATCCCGTGGAGCGAGACTTCATCAAACGGTTGCCATTGTCCGACTTGAACTTGCGAGCGAATCGCCTTCGGCGACACGGCTTCGCCGCGCAGCGAGGGAACGAGCACAACAAGCGCCGCAACGCCCAAGGCGACCGCACCGAAGGAACGCCTCGCGAGCGCATCGGGCCGGCGCCGACGCCAGGCAAGCACCGCCAACAACAGCGCCAGCAATCCACCTGCAACGAGGGCGGATTCCATTCCTGCTTCGAGTGCCAGCACGGCGAGCAACCACGCGGCTGTGCCAACTAAAGCCAGCCCGAGTACGCGCTCGAGCCAGATCATCCATCGTCCCGGCCGCGGAAGGTACGCAATGAACCCCGGGAAAGCGGCGGCGACGAGAAGCGGCACCGCCATGCCAAGGCCGAGCGCGCCGAACACGAGAGCGATGTCCATCGGACCACGCGCCAGCGCGAAACCGATGGCCGTACCGACGAACGGCGCTGAACAGGACGTGGCAAGCAGTGTCGCAAAGCCGCCCATCAGAAACGCATTGGTGAAGCGGCCGCGGCCGCGCACCGATCCGATCGCGTCTGCGATGCCGGTCGGCAGGACGATCGGCGCCCAACCCCAAAGGCTCGCCGCGAACAAGGTCGTGACCAGCGCCATGCCTGCAAGGAACCAGGGCTGCTGAAACTGAATGCCCCACCCGATCGCACTACCGGTCGCTTTCAACAGGATCAATGACCCTGCCAAAAGACCGAACGAGACGATGACACCCGCCGCGGTCGCCATCAGGCCAAAACGCGCCGCGCGCCGCGCCGCGCCGGCATAGCCGGCTAGCGCCAGCAATTTCAGCGAGAGCACCGGCAGGACGCAGGGCATCAAGTTGAGGATCAACCCACCGAGCAGCGCCAAGCCGAGAACTGCCACGCGGCCTGCGTCCGCCGCGAGCGGCGGCAGGCTGCCGAGAATCGGCGTGATCTCGGTTTCGGCGGCGCGCGCGCCGTCGACAACGGTCACCTTCAAATTCTTGCCGGCTATCGCCATAGCGGGCTCGCCGGCAATGGGCACGCGCAGCGTTATCGTCTTTCCGGCATCAGAGAGCGTCGTTTCCGGGCGTCCAGGCGCGCCGTTCTGCAGCCCCTCAATGAACAGATCCGGGGACGAAAACGGAACCCCAGTACTCGCCAATCTCACTGAAAGGACGGCATTTCCCGATCTGGATTCGACCGCCGCTCCGAGCATATCCAATTGGGCCGCCGACAGGTCAGCCGGGACGCGGGCGTGGGCTTCAGCAAGAAGCGGTGCTTCCGCCCCCGGACGCGCGAGGCCGGAAGGCAGCGCAAGGTCGAGACCGGCGCGATAAGGAATGCAGATATCTTTGCAGGACGCGTAGTCGACTTCGGCATGAAGACGCAGCGGCGCGCCGGGCTGTGCGACGCGGACCGCGATTGGCAGCACCACGCCATCTTCGTAACCCACCGTCTCCAGTCCGCCGACCGATGGCAGACGTGTCGGCGCCGGCCAGGCGATCTCCGCGCCGGCGAAGTTTTTTGAGCCTTCCCAGTCGATCGCAGGCGGAATGCCTGCATCGCCCGGAGTGCGCCAATAGGTGTGCCAGCCCGGGGTCAAACGGAGCTGTAGGGCCACGTCGATTTGTGTACTCGATCCGGTCGCTTCGACGGCCGAAACCAGGCGCGCCGCCCCATGCTGATCGGTGGCCCAGTTGCTCGTCGCTGCGAATGCGGGCGAGCCTGAGCCAGTCAACAGAAGCGATGCGACCGAAAGAGCGCGCGCGCGGACGCGCAGGCATTTCAGCCAAGATTCCCCGCGACCAGTACATTCTCTCCCAGTTTGCTCGCCGGCCGGATCGCGCATGGGATTTAGCTGCCTTTAATCGGATTCCGGCCTGCGCTGCTTCTGCCACTGGCTATTGGGTTTGCCGTTACCGCCGTTGTTCATCGACTGCCTCATGTCGGCACAGCTGGCCATCATGCTTCCGGACATCATGCCGCCACCTTTCATACGTCGATCCACATGCCCCATGCTCATGCCGTGATCGGGCTGGTTTGGTATGCCGCTTGAGCCGTTCTGCGCGAAAGCGGGAGCCATCAGAGCAGCGAACGCGGCGGCGAGAACTGCAATGGTGACCTTGTTTCCAACGGTCATCTTAATGTCTCCTGCTCAGGTGACGAGTTTTGTGAAGTGCTGTTTGGTACCGCAGTTCCAGTGCGGCTGCACATGCGATGCATGCAGAGACCAAGGCCGCACATCACGACGCACGGCGCCGCGCTGACAAGCAACGGAGCCACACCTAACGCGACCAGCCAGCTCCATTGCCAGGCGAGCCCCGCGCCAATCAGCGCCAACGCAAAACCGCCAAGCAACAATCGCTTGCGGCCCAGCCATTTGAAATGCGTCTGCGCGCTGATCGAAGCGCGCGAACTGGGAAGTGTCGTTTCCATTTGCATTGCCTAATCTCCTTACACAGTCGCGAAGACTTTTGGCGGCTTGCCGTCTTTCGTGACGGCATAGATGGTCCAGGTCTCCGTTTTCGAGCCGGTCATCCCCGGGGAGCCCGAGGGCATGCCAGGCAAGGTGATTCCGGCGATGGCAGGCTCCTCCGCCAACAATTTGCGAATGAATTCGACCGGCACGTGGCCATCGACGACATAACCGCCCACGAACATCGTGTGGCAGCCCTCGAGGTTTTCCGGAACGCCAGCCTTTTGGCTGATTTCGGCGAGATCGTTGGTCGGCTTCACAGTGACCTTGAAGCCGTTTTTCTCGAGGTATTGAGCATAACCTTCGCAGCAAGTGCACGACGGGTTCTTGTAGAGCATCGCCGAAATCGGCGATGCCGCGTGTGTCGTTTGCGAGGTGAAGAGTGCCGACGTCGAAACAGCGGTCGAGGCGAGCAGAATGAAGAGTATTCGTCGTGTCATGAGGACGCTCCTTTTCTGTGAAGTTGCAGACATTCAAGTCACCCGGATGATCGTCATGAGCCCACCGACCTGATGCTCCATGACGTGGCAATGCAGCATCCAGTCGCCGGGATTGTCCGCGACGAACGCGACTCGCACCCGCTCGCGCGGACGGACGAGCACGGTGTCGCCCCATACGCCATGCCGCTCGGGCCGGTCGTCGCGATCGAGCACCTGAAAGCTGTGACCGTGGAGGTGCATCGGGTGCCACCAGGCGGTGTCGTTGCGCATGTCGAGAATGCAGCTCCGGCCGCGCGCAATCTCGAAGAGCGGCGGCATGCCGGGATTGCCATCGCCGGTCATCGATTGACCATTGATTGCCCAGGCGGCGTTGCCGCCCATGCCCATCATGCCGCCACCCATTCCCGTGCCGCCCATCATCCCGCCCTGAAGCTGCACTTCATGAACGGACGCCGTCTTCAGATTGGGGCGCGGCACCGGGTTGGACGGCAGTCGCAGCGACGCGTCGGAAGGATGCAGGCGAGCGGGCGCTGCCTTGTCATATTCAAGGCGGACGAGCGTGTAAGCGAGTCGGTCGTAGAAATCGTCGACCACTTGGTACCAGCGTCCCGGCTCGCCTTGCATATCGAGTATCACATCGGCCCGCATCGCAGGGCCGAGCAGGATGCGCCCGTCAACCGGTTCGTGCGGCTCGCAGGGCTGACCATCGAGCGCGACGGTTGTCGGCCGGTGTCCCTCGAAGCGCAGCGCCATGATCCGTGCGATCGCCGCGTTGAGTAGGCGAAGGCGGATGCGCTCGCCGGCACGAACGTTTACAGTGTCGGGAACACGACCGTTGATCGTGACCGTATTGCCGACCCGGCCATCCATCGCGGCTTCCATGCGATTGTTGAAGCCGGGGGCGATCTGTGCGTCGTCCGTCAGTCGCCAGTCCTGGATGGTCCAGAGCAACTCCCGGTCCACCGCGGGCGGTTCGGCCTCCTCGACGATCAGCGCGCCCGCGAGGCCGCGCCCCATCTGAACGAGGCTGTCGTCATGCGAGTGGTACCAGAAGGTGCCGGCGTCAGGCGGCGTGAAGGCGTACTCGAAGCGCTCGCCCGGCTTGATCGGCTTTTGCGTGAGGTACGGCACGCCATCCATCGCGTTTGGCAGACGAATGCCGTGCCAGTGAACTGTTGTGTGCTCTGTGAGTCCGTTCTCGACGGTCGCTCGGAAGGGTGTCCCTTGCCGGACACGCAGGACCGGACCCGGCTCAGCGCCGTTGTAGGCCCACACCTCGGTCTGCGGAGAGCCATCACCGACCATGCGGA
>Ga0209062_1001347_pt1 | contig 45179 bp, 50 predicted proteins | sample Coa_R2_2_FD_187158 | JGI IMG/M metagenome (GOLD analysis project Ga0209062, IMG submission 187158) | Surface soil microbial communities from Centralia Pennsylvania, which are recovering from an underground coalmine fire - Coalmine... | ecosystem: Environmental > Terrestrial > Soil > Unclassified...
AACCAGCATGGACAGGATCCTGTTCGCCGTCTTCACCCACGAAAACAAGTCACAGGGCGTCAGTACCCCTTTCCTCCTGACACAGAACAATTGACGTTACCCGGATGAGCCGGTGCTGTTCCCACGCCCGCTGCTCCCGAACATCTTCGCCACGGCGCCGGCCGCCGCGACGATCTCCGACGGCATCAGCACGATGGTCGTCGTGTTGTTTTCGGCGCCGATCTCAGAAACCATCTGCATGCGGCGCAGTTCGAGCGCAGCGGGGTTTTCGGCGATGAGCTTGGCGGCGGCGGCGAGCTTCTGCGCGGCTTCCGACTCGGCATCCGCCTTGATGAGGCGGGCGCGTTTCTCGCGCATCGCTTCGGCCTCACGCGCCATGGCGCGCTGCATCGATTCCGGGATCTCGACATCCTTCATCTCGACCATCTCGATATTGACGCCCCAGGCGGCGGTCGCCTCGTCGACGATGGTGCGCAAGGTCTCGTTGATGGTGTTGCGCTCCTTCAAGACCTCGTCGAGCACATGCTGGCCGATGATGTTGCGCAGGCTGGTGAGCGCCACCTGATAGACGGCGGCACCGTAATTCTGCACGAAGACGATCGCCTTCTCGGGGTTGAAGACGCGGTACCATAGCACGGCATTGACCTTGATCGTCACGCTGTCGCGCGTGATCGTCTCCTGCTGTTCGACCGTGACGGTGCGCGTGCGCATATCGACCTTCTGCTGACGATCGATGAAGGGCACGAGCCAGTAGAGGCCGGGACCTCTGATGCCGACAAATCGGCCGAGGCGAAAGACGACGCCGCGCTCATATTCCTGGGCGACGCGGAACCCGCTGAGGATGATCGCCACGACGATGATTGCCACGATCAGGAACGGCATGATGCGCTCCTCTCGAACATTCCCCGCGGGAATCTGGGGATCGCGCCCGGGCGCGTCCACCACTCAGCCTTCAATGAACCTGCATCTTCTTGAGCATCTCGCCCATCTGCTGGTTCATCATGGCTTCGCCCTGGCGCAGGATTTCCGGCTGATATGCCTCCCAGGCACCGAATCGCGATTTTCGCACGAAGGCGGCGCTGACATCGCCTTTGCCGGAATCGTGCCAGGTCACGGTATTGCCGGGCTTGTGACAGGTCGCGGCAAACTTGGCGTAGACGGGCCAGCCGCCCATCGCGCGATCGAACGCACCGACCCGTGTCACCGCGAGCTGATCGAGCGTGACGCTCGCCGAGCAGTATTGCCGTTGATGGGCGACGAGATAGGCTTCGAGCGCCGGCTTCACATCGGCCGCCGTCGGCGGCGGCCCGCCCACGGGCTCGCCGCAGCCACAAACACCGACCAGCATGCCGAGCCCCAAGGCAACCGCACCGCGTCGCATCGCCGCTTCTCCGGCCTGCGCGGCATCGGCCGCGCGGATGGTCCAGCTCGCCAGTATCGCGGCCGAGGGTTGTCTTTTCGTGAACGCGCTTGCGCCCTCACAATTTGTCGCTGGGCTTGCCCGTGAGCTCGCCGCGGGCTTTCGCATAAAGCGCGAAGAGCCGCTTTTCGAAATACTGGATCTCCATGGTTTTGATCGAGCCGCCGAAGCGCTTGGTTACGCGGATCTCGCTCGACCCTCCCGTCCAAACCGCCACCATGTTCGAGCGCCGGCGCCCCGACGGCGTCTCGACGGGCGCCGCCGCGGTGAGGCTCGCGGGCTTGCCGAAACGCTCGGTATAGGCGCTCACCATCGCGTCGAACCGGTTCGAGTCCCCCTCCATGACGATGAGCATGAGCCGATAGGTGCCGCCGCGCTCGGGATCGGGGTAGAAGACGAAATCCGCCGGCGCGACGATGGCGCCGAGCTGCACCTTTTGCAGGAAATAGCTGGGCTTCAGATATTGAAGCTTGGTCACGGTGTAGTAGCTGCACCGCTTCACGCCCAGCGTCGCATCGGCGCCGAAGACTTCGAGCCAGACATTGGTCACGCGATCGACCTCGCCGGTGCAAAAGACTTGAGCGCCGGCGATCTGGTCGGGATGCGGCAGGCGGCGGAACTCGTCGAGCGTGATGCCGAGCGGAATGCCGCGAAAGCTGTACTCGGCCGCGCCGGCACCGCCCGCCACGGCGACGAGCGCGGCCAGCACGGCACCCGCCATGATGCTTGCTCTTGCCATCCTTCCTCCCGCCGCTCGCGCGATACGCGAAGATGCCTCGAACCGGTTCTATCTACCACAAAGGATGGCAAGAGTGCGATTGTCTTGGAGCCCTTTCCTCCTCGCTTAGGCCGGGACAACCCTGCGATAGAGATGCCAAGTGGCATGGCCCAGGATCGGCAGGACGATGACGAGGCCGAGAAAGGCCGGGATCGAGCCGATGACGAGGCCGGCCGCGACGATGAGGCCCCAGAGCGCCATCGGCACCGGATTCTCCTTCACCGCGCGCACCGAGGTCCAGACCGCCGTCACCAGCGACACGTCGCGATCGATCAGCAGCGGAAAGGAGACGACGCTGATCATCAGCACGAAAGCGGCGAAGAAGAAGCCGACGCCGATGCCGACGATGGCGAGCGTCCAGCCCGCCGGCGTCGTCACGACGTCGCGTGCGAAGGCCGTGAAGGATTGCGGCGGCTCGAGCCCGAAGGTCGCGAAATATATGGCTTGCGCGACCGCGAGCCAGATCAGGAACACCGCCACCAGAATGGCGCCCAGCACCACGATCTTGGCGATGGCGGGCGAGCGGGCGACGCTGAAGGCATCGGGCCAGGCGACGGAGAGCCCGGCCTCGCGCCGCCGGCTCATCTCGTAAAGGCCGACCGCGGCGAAGGGGCCGATCAGCGCGAAGCCCGAGGCCAGCGGGAAGAGCAGCGGCACCATGTCATAGCCCGATGCGAGCCGGACGATGACCAAGCCCATGAGCGGGAAGATGGCGCAGAGGAAGACGACATCGGTGCGATACGCCATGAAGTCGTCGACGCCGCGCTTCAGCGATTCCTCGAGATCGGCGAGACCGACGCGGTTGACCGGCAGCGGCGCGGCCCGCCCCTCGCCCTCGCCCGCATGCAACGCGTCGCCCGCCGCGCCCATGGCGACCGCTGCGAGCCTGAACTGATCCAAACTCCATTCGATGGGATTTCGGATGGTCATGACGATACCTCCGACTTCGCCGTTGGGGGAGGCCGCGACCTCGATGGCAAGGCGGTCCTGGGGACCGCCGGTCACGAGCACGCCGCGACCCGCCGTTCGGTAAGTATATACCGACGCGCCCTGGGCGTCGCGCGGGCATCTCGCAGGCGCGAAGGCCGCGAAATTTTGCAGGGATTCCGCGAAAATCCGCGGCGAAACGCCTTGTTCCACCAGCGCGCCGCGCGCATCATCGCGCATCAAGCATGCGTCAGGGGCGATCATGACAGAGATCGCGGCGTGGCCCACCGCGGGCGAAGGCTATCGGCTTCTTCTCGTGCATATCGGGCAATTCTTCCGCCTCGCCGCAGGATGGATCGCCTGCCTTCTGGGCTGCGCCTTCGCCAAGATGCTGCCGCTACCGACCGCCATGCTCGCGCTTCTCGATGTCACGACGCTCGTCGTCGCGGCGATCGCGGCGGCAAGCTTCTGCGTGAGCTGGTACCGCGCCATTCTCGAGGACGAGACCTCGCCCGGCCGAATACCGATGACGCTGGGGCCGCGCGAGCTGCGTTTCCTCGGCCATCAAACGGCGATCATGCTGGTTCCCGGCTTGCCCGCCGTCCTGCTCGCCTTGCTGATCGGCGCCGATCGTTGGTGGAATGCCGCCTTCGCCGTCTTTCACGGCGCCCCGGCCGAGCCGCTCACGCTGCTGCGCTTGGCGGGCGGCCTGATCGTGCTGGTGCCGATGTGCATCGCCGGATTGGTGATCAGCCCGCGCCTCATGCTCGTGCTGCCGCTCGTCGCCACTGACGAGCCCGGCCCGCTCCTCGCCGCGGTGTGGCAGATCGGCAAGGGCAACACCATGGCGCTTTTCAAGGGCTGGCTCGGCTCTATCCTGCCGCCCGTGCTGCTTTGGGCGCTGCTGTGGTTCGAGCTCGCGGGTGCGGTTGGACCGATCGCCATGCCGGCGGTCGAAGTGGCGGGCGACCTCTTCTTCTTCATCGCGCTCGCGGCGAGCACCGGCTTCTTCTCCTTCGCCTACGCCCAGCTCGCCGAGGGCAGCCGCGCAAGGGAGAGCGTCCCGCGCTTCGCCATGCCGGCGGAGTAGCGCCGGGTTCAGCTCCTTCCCGGCACCGCGCCCGCTTCCATCGCCATCGCGGTCGAGCTCAGCCCGCCGCCCCAAAGCGACCAGCCGCCATCGCAGGGGATGAGCGCGCCGGTGATGTAGCTCGCCCAAGGCGAAGCGAGGAACAAGGCGAGCTCGGCCACGTCGTCGAGCGTGCCGAGCCGACCCAAGGGGATGCGCTTTGCCATGCTTTGGCGCACTGCCTCGCTGCCGCTGAGCCGCGCCACGCCCTCGGTGCCGGCGATCGGGCCGGGCGCGATCGAATTGACGCGGATGCCGTCGGGGCCCCATTCCATCGCGAGGACGCGCATCACCTGATCGAGCCCCGCCTTGGCGGCGCAGGCATGCGCCTGGAGCGGCATCGGGTTATAGGATTGCGGCGCCGAGATGTTGATGATCGAGGCGCCCGGCTTGGTCAGATATTGATGCGCCGCGCGCAGCACGTTGAAGGTGCCGAGCAGATCGATATCGACCACGACCTTGAAGGCGTTGGCGGACATGCCGAGGGCCGGCGCCGGAAAATTGCCGGCGGCGCCCGAGACCAGCACGTCGATCTCGCCGAAGGCTTCATGCGCCGCGGCAAGCGCCGCCGCGATCGCGGCGAAATCGCGGACATCGGCGCTGCGGCCCAGCACCTCGCGGCCATGACGCCGCAATTCCTCGCAAGCGCGATCGACGCGCTCCTGCGAGCGGCTCGCGATCGCGACCTTGGCGCCCGAAGCGGCGAAGGCATTGGCGATGCCGAGATTGATGCCGCTGCTTCCGCCCGCGACGAAGACCGACTTGCCGGAAAAATCGAATGGGTTGGTCATGCTGTTCCTCCTGCGCCGGGATGACGCATCCTATAGCAGCACCTACCGCCGCGCCGAATTCGGCGCTTTGCCGCCGCGCGGCGCAGTTGTAAGGTGACCCGATCAGCCGCGGCGCGTGCGCCGCCAAGAACAAATCTCCGCGCCTCATGGATATCTACCTGCCCATCGCCGCGATCTCGCTGGACGTCTTCGTCCTTTTGGCGCTTGGCGGGGTGGTGGGTTTTCTCTCGGGCGTGTTCGGCGTCGGCGGCGGCTTTCTGCTCACGCCCTTTCTCATCTTCATCGGCGTGCCGCACGCCGTCGCGGTCGCCTCCTCGGCAAATCAGCTCGTCGGCGCCTCGGTCTCGGGGGCGCTTGCGCATTGGCGGCGCGGCCATGTCGATCTCCAGATGGGCCTCGTGCTGCTCGTCGGCGGCTTTGCCGGCTCCGCCGTCGGCGTCTGGCTCTTCGCGCTCCTGCGCCGCATCGGACAGATCGACCTGACGATCAGCCTCGCCTATACGCTGCTGCTCGGCACGTTGGGCGCCCTCATGCTGGTGGAGAGCTCGCGCGCCTGGATGCGCGACCGCCGCGCCGGCAGCCTGCGCCGTAAGCTGCATCAGCATATGTGGCTCCACGGCCTCCCCTTCAAAATGCGTTTCCGCCGTTCGAAGCTCTATATCAGCGCGCTTTTGCCGCTGGGCCTCGGATTCTCGGTCGGCGTGCTCTCGGCGATCATGGGCGTCGGCGGTGGCTTCGTCATGGTGCCGGCGATGATCTATATCCTCGGCATGCCGACGGCGATGGTGCCAGGCACCTCGCTCTTCCAGATCATTTTCGTCGCCGCCGGCGTCACCATCCTGCAAGCGGTCGAGAACGGCACGGTCGACATCGTCCTCGTGCTCGTGCTGCTGATCGGCGGCGTCCTCGGCGCGCAGATCGGCACGCGGTTCGGACAAAGGCTGCGCGGCGAGCAGCTCCGCGCGCTGCTTGCGCTCATCGTACTGGCCGTCGCGGCGAAGCTCGCCTTCGACCTCACCGCGACACCGACCGACCTCTTCTCGCTGAGCATGCTCGGCGGATGAGACGCTTCCGGTGGATCGTCATCGCCGCGCTCTTCTGCGCGAGCGCCGGCGCCGCAGCGGCCGAGCCGCTCGTCGCCGACCTCACCAGCCATCTCATCGCGATCACCACGGGCTTCACCGGAACCAATGTCGTGCTGTTCGGCGCCACCGAAGGTCACGGCGACGTCATCGTCGTCGTCCGCGGTCCCGAACGTGACGCGGTGGTGCGGCGCAAGAGCCGCGTCGCTGGCATCTGGATCAACACGCTCGACGTCGCCTTTCCCGGCACGCCCAGCTACTACGCCGTATTCAGCAACCGGCCGCTCGACGAGATCGCGCCGCCCCAGCTCCTCGCGCTGCATCAGATCGGCATTACCAATCTCCGCCTGCGCGTTCTGGAGAAGAACCGCTCGCCCGAGGAAATCGCCGCCTTCCGCGCGGCGCTCATCCGCGAGCAGCAGCAGCTCGGGCTCTTCGCCGAAGAGGTCGGCAAGGTCAGCTTTCTCGGCGACAGGCTGTTCCGTGCCACCATCGCCTTTCCCGCCAATGTGCCGACGGGGACATATCTCGTGGAGGTCTTTCTGGTGCGGGACCAGAAGATCGTGAGCGGCCAGACCACGCCGCTCGTCGTCTCCCAGGTCGGCGTCGATGCCGAGGTCAACGAGTTCGCCGAGCGCCGCGCGCTGCTTTACGGCGTCATTGCCGTGGCCGGGGCGGCGATGGCAGGATGGCTCGCCAGCCTGCCGTTCCGCAACGCATGAGCCGTGCGATGAACGACCCACAGAACCCGCCCGCCACCCAGCCACGCGTCTTTCTCGTGGTCGTCGACGAGACCGAGGAGATGCGGGTGGCCTTGCGCTATGCCGCGCTGCGCGCGCGCCACACCGGCGGGAGGGTGGCTCTCCTCTACGTCATCGAGCCCAGCCATCTCCAGCAATGGATGGCGGTCGAGACCTTGATGCGCGAGGAGCGGCGCGAGGAGGCCGAGGCGCTGTTGCAGAAGCTCTCCGCCGAAGTCAGCGACACCTGCGGCACGCTTCCGGTCGTCTATATCCGCGAGGGCCGGCGGCGGGACGAGCTGCTGGCGCTCCTCGACGAGGAGCCGAGCATCTCGATCCTCGTGCTCGCCGCCGGCACCGGCGCGGAGGGCCCTGGTCCTCTGGTCACCGCACTCGTCGGCAAGATGTCGGGCCGCATGCGCGTGCCGGTCACCGTCGTGCCGGGCAGCCTCAGCGACGAGCAGATCAACATGCTGGCGTGAGCGGCGGCCGCGCAGGAGCAAGGCGCCGGGCGAAGAAGGACAGGATCTCGTCACGAGCGGCGATGGTCGGCTGGCCCGCTTCATCGATCAGATGAACGGTGACGACGCTGTGCGGGCACGCGACGCGCGCGGCGAAGAAGGGCGGCACATCCCTATTTGCGGCGCTGTCGGGAAGCACGCGGCCGACGAAGCGGTCGCCCAGCGCAGCGGCGTAAGCGGCGAAGCGATAGGCCAGCACCGTGAGATCCTCGCGCTCCATCCGCTCGCGCACGGCGGCGATCTCTTCGGGTGCGATTTCGAGTCCGGCGGGGTCATCGAGCGGCAAGGAGGGCTGGGAGAGGACGGGCGCCAGCATTGCCGGCTCCAGCATCATGCTGAGCGCGAAGTTGCCGGTGAAGCACATGCCGATCGCGCCCACGCCGAGGTCGCCGCATTTCCGATGCGCAAGCCGCGCCAACGCCCGGAGCCAGTGCGTCACCGGGCTCGATTGGTTGGCGGCGAAGGCGCGGAACTCGGCGCTGACACAGGCGCGCTGGAAGACCGCCACGCCTTCCTGGTCCCCGGGCACGGCACCGTCGCGGCCGAAAAGCGAGGGCATGTAAACCGTGAACCCGGCGTCGCGGACCCAGCGGGCAAAGCGCGCCACATGCGGGCTGATTCCGGGCATTTCCGCCATGACGATCACCGCGGGTCCCGAGCCTGCGACGTACACGCTCTTCGCCACGCCGTCGAGCGTGATCGCGCGACAGGCAAAATCTTCGAGCGGATCGTCCGCGTTCAAGCTGCGCTCTGCCATGGTCCTCTCACCCGCTTGCCGTTAACATCGTATCGAGCTTTTCTTTAATCCCTACGATCGAAAGGGTTGACTTGGCCGCCGCCCGCCCCAAGGTAGAGCCCAGCCGACACGCCACCGCCTTCAGAGGACGCGATGTTCATCCAGACGGAAACGACGCCCAATCCCGCGACGCTCAAATTCCTGCCGGGCCGCGCCGTCATGGAGCGCGGCACCGCCAACTTCACCGATGCCGCGGCCGCCGCACGCTCGCCCCTGGCCGAGCGGCTCTTCGCGCTTCCCGGGGTGACCGGCGTCTTTCTCGGCACCGATTTCATCACGGTGAGCAAGGACGAATCGACCGATTGGTACCAGCTCAAGCCCTCGGTGCTCGGCATCATCATGGAGCAGTTCACCTCCGGACAGCCGGTCATTCTCGGCATGACGGCGGAGGCCGCCGAGGCGGCGGAGGAGGAAGACGAGATCGTCGGCCAGATCAAGGAGCTGCTCGAGACGCGGGTGCGGCCGGCGGTCGCTCAGGATGGCGGCGATATCATCTTCGACCATTACCAGGACGGCGTCGTCTATCTCCACATGCAAGGCTCCTGCTCGGGCTGTCCCAGCTCGACGGCGACGCTCAAGGCCGGCATCGAGAACATGCTGAGGCATTATGTGCCGGAGGTGCAGGAAGTCCGCGCCGTCTGACGAGACTATCCCTGTCGGGGCCGGTCAGTCCGCACCGGCCTTCTCATCCGCCGCCTACATCATCGGCACGGCGAGATCGGCATCGCTCAGCAGCGCATATTGCCGCGCGTTGAAGAGCTGGTAATGCCACCATTCATTGCCATAGAAATCCCACCCCGCCGCGCTCATCAATCCGAGTAGAAGGAAGCGGTTGCGCTGCGCTTCGACCGCGATGTCGGTATTGCCGTGATGCGACAGGGGCGTGAAGGCGTCGAAGGGCGTACCCATGTCGAGCTCGCGCCCGGCCTGGTCGATCAGCGTGAGATCGATGGCGACGCCGCGCGAATGGGGTGAGCCGCGCCGGGGGTCGGCGAGAAAATTGGGATCGGGGCGGGCATTCCACAGGACCCATTGCGCCTCGGACGGACGGAAGGCGTCGAAGATCTTGAGCGTCAGCCCCAGCGGCTTCGCCAGCTCGATGGCGCGCTCCAGCTTCGCCGCGGCATCGCTATGGAGGTGACATGCCGCCCGCTTGTAGACTGGCCGGCCCGTGATGTTGCGCGATGTCGCATAGGCGAGATCGATGATCACGGGATGGCTGTGCGGCGTGATCTCGACGAGAGGACTGGGCGAAGACGTCATGGGCGAGGCGCGATGATGGCGGTCGGGAGACCTTCTCCTATCACGTTGCGGGCCCGGCGCCAGCCCAAAAGGTGGTGCCCATGGTGAGCGTGCTCGCCTTCGACAGCACCGGCAGCGGCTGCTCCGCCGCTCTGCTGCGCGACGGGCGCATTCTCGCCCACCGCTTTGCCGCGATGGCGCGCGGCCAGACCGAGAGGCTGATGCCGATGATCGCGGAGGTGGTCGAGGAGGCCCGGACGCCGATCGAGACACTGGACCTGATCGGCGTCACGGTCGGACCCGGCGCGTTCACCGGCCTGCGCATCGGCCTTGCCGCCGCGCATGGCCTGAGCCTGGCGAGCGGCGTCCCCGCCATCGGGATCACCAGCTTTGCCGCCGTCGCCGCGCAAATTGCCCCCGAGGAGCGCAGGGACCGCCGCTTGGTGGTGGCGCTCGACAGCAAGCGGGCGGAGCTCTACCTCCAGGCTTTCGGCACCGATGGTGCGGCGCAAGGCCGCGGCGCGTTGGTCGGGCCGGCCGATTTCGCCGCCTGGGTTCCGCCCGGCCCTTTGCTCCTGGCCGGCGACGGCGCCGCGCGGCTCGCCCAGGCGATCACGGATCGGCGGCCGGTGATCGCCCCCGGCCTCGGCATTCCCGATGCCGCCGATGTGGCGCGGCTCGCCGCCGCCTCCTGGCGGCGCGGCCAAACGCCGCCGCGGCCGCGTCCCCTCTATCTGCGTCCGCCCGACACGACGATGCCGTCGCGCCCGGGGCAAGGCGCCGAGAAGCGCGCGGCAGAAGCCGGTCGATGACGCATCGCCTCAGAGAAGTCGAGCTCGGCGATCTCTCGCGGCTGGCGCGGCTCCACGCGCAGTGCTTTCCCGAGGATCGCTGGGACGCCCGTGCGCTTGCCGAGCTCTTGGCGATGTCGGGAGCGAGCGGCCATCTCGTGGAGGAATCTGGCGAAACCCTGCCGCTGGGCCTCATCCTCGATCTCATGGCCGGCGATACCGCGGAAATCCTGACGCTGGGCGTGGCGCCATCGTCCCGCCGGCAAGGGATCGCGCGGATGCTGCTCGACGATCTCGCGGCGCGCGCGAGAACCGCGGGCGCGAAGCAGGTCACGCTCGAAGTCGCGGCCGACAATCTGCCGGCACGGCGGCTTTACGAGCGGGGCGGGTTTGTCGAGACCGGGCGCCGCCCCGGCTATTACCGGCGCGGGCCGCGGACAATCGATGCGCTGCTCTTCCGCCGAACACTGCTTGGATAAGCCGCAACCGCAACTTGCCCGCCCCTACCTTTGATTGCTCGGAATGGCCGGTCAACTTGCGACTAACCCGTAGGAGCAAGTTGGTGAATACCGATGAGGGGCGTGATTTACAACAGCCCGGTAGTTCATCACTTCGTCAAAAAAAGTAATCTTATTTGCCGCTATACTCATTGCTTACTGTCAGGAAAACACATATATCGATGTCAATGACTGCCTAGAGGAATTGTAGGCGATGACTGAAAATACCGGTGCAGACGACCTGTTGGCGTTGACGACTGAAATCGTCGCTGCCCATGTTTCAAACAATACCGTGTCCGTTGGCGACTTGCCCCAGCTCATCCATCAGGTTTATCAATCGCTCGCGGGCATCGGCAAGGCGCCGCCCGTGGCGGCCGAGCGGCCGCAGCCGGCGGTCAATGTCAAGCGGTCGGTGCACCCCGATTACATCATCTGCCTCGAGGACGGCAAAAAGCTCAAAATGCTCAAGCGGCATCTCAAAACGGCCTACAACATGACGCCGGACGAGTATCGCGAGCGCTGGAATCTGCCGCCCGATTATCCCATGGTGGCGCCCAACTACGCACGGCAGCGCAGCAAGCTCGCCAAAGAGATCGGCCTCGGCACGCGCGGCCGGCGCAACAACGCGGCCTGACCCGGCGCGCGAGGAGCCTTCGCCGCCGGACCGGCCGTATAGGCACGCCTGGGGCTTTACGGTATATTGATGTGTTGGCGCCCGGCGCCGCGAATGATCTGACAGGTGGGGATGCCCTCCCGGCTTGAGCAAATCTGCATCGAGAAGGGTCTCAAGATGACGGAGCAGCGTCGCGTCATCGCTCGCGTGCTCTCCGATTCCGCCGATCACCCCGATGTCGAGGCCGTGCATCGCCGCGCGACCGAAATCGACCCCAAGATCAGCATCGCGACGGTCTATCGCACCGTGCGGCTGTTCGAGGAGGCCAACATCCTGGCGCGCCATGATTTCGGCGATGGCCGGGCGCGCTATGAGGAAATGCCGTCCGAGCATCACGATCACCTCATCGACGTGCAATCCGGCCGCGTCATCGAGTTCCGCAACGAGCAGATCGAGAAGTTGCAGCGCGAAGTGGCGGAAAGGCTGGGCTATCGCCTCATCGAACATCGGCTCGAACTCTTCGCCGTGCCCTTGAAAACCGGCAAGGCCGACGAATGATCGAACCGCAACGCCATTTGGCGGAGCCGGAGATATCGGCACCGATCGTCGATGTCCGCTCCGGCGCGCTCCAGGTGCGCCTCGCCGAGACGATCGCCGATATCGACGCTGCCCAGGCGCTGCGCTATCGCGTCTTCTATGAAGAGATGGGGGCGCGGCCGACCGTCGAGATGGCGCGGGTGCAGCGCGATTTCGACCGCTATGACGGCATCTGCGATCATCTTCTGGTGATCGATCACAATCGCGGCAGCGGTCCGGCGGGCGTCGTCGGCACCTATCGCCTCATTCGCCGGCCCATGGTAGCGCATCGCGGCGGGTTTTATTCCGCCGCCGAATACGATCTCGGCGAGATCGTGGCCTATCCCGGCGAGATCCTTGAACTCGGACGCTCCTGCGTCGATGCCGCTGCGCGCAACCGGCCGACCATGCAGCTCCTCTGGCGTGGCATCGCGGCCTATGTCTTTCATCACGACATCGCGTTGATGTTCGGCTGCGCGAGCCTGCCGGGCATCGATCCGGATGCCCTCGCCCTTCCCCTCTCCTACCTCCACCACCACCATCTGGCGCCCGCGGGCCTCCGGCCGCGCGCCTTGCCCGAGCGTTACACGAATATGAAGCGGCTCGCGCCCGAGGCGGTCGACCCGGTGAGCGCGCTTGCCGAGCTGCCGCCGCTCCTCAAAGGCTATCTCCGGCTCGGCGGCTTCGTCGGCGACGGCGCCGTCATCGATCATCAGTTCAACACCACCGATGTCTGCGTCGTGGTGAAGACCGACCTGGTCACCGATAAATATTATCGGCACTATGAGCGTCAGGCCCGCGACAGCTCGGCGGCTTGATGCGATGAGCGCCACGCTGCTTCGTCTCGTCCGCATCCTGCTTTATCTCGGCCTGACCCTGCCGCTCATGCCGGTGCAATGGGCGGCCGTCGCCTTGCGCAGCCCGCTCGCCAACCGCCTGCCGCGGGTCTATCACCGCTGGAGCTGCCGCATTCTCGGTCTGCGCGTCAAAGTGAAGGGCGAGATCTCGCCGCAGCGTCCCGCGCTGTTCGTCGCCAACCATACCTCCTATCTCGACATCGAGATCCTGGGCTCGCTCATCGACGGCTCCTTCATCGCCAAGACCGAGGTAGCGCAATGGCCGCTCTTCGGCTGGCTCGCCAAGCTTCAGCGTTCGGTCTTCATCGATCGCCGCGCGCGCCACGCGGCCCATCACCGCGATAGCATCCGCGGGCGGCTCGACAGCGGCGACCGCCTCATCCTGTTTCCCGAGGGCACCAGCGGCGATGGCAATCGCGTCCTGCCGTTCAAGAGTGCGTTGTTCAGCGTCGCCGAATATGAGGGATCGGCAGGACCCTTGACGGTCCAGCCCGTCTCGGTCGCCTATGCCCGGCTCGATGGCATTCCGCTCGGCCGCTCCTATCGGCCTTTCTTCGCCTGGTATGGCGATATGGCGCTGGCATCCCATCTTTGGGCCATGCTGGGTCTGGGAACCGCCGGTATCGACGTCGTCTTTCACCCGCCGGTGACGCTGGCGCAATTCGGCTCGCGCAAGGCGCTGTCGGAACATTGCTACCGGACGATCTCGGCCGGCCTCGCCAGCGCACTTGCCGGCCGGGCCCAGGTCTTGACGCCGCCGCCACCGCCGGCGCCGGCGGTGGCGCCGCGGATGGCGGTCGGCGCGCAATGACCAGCGCGGCGGCACCGGAACCGGCCATGCGGGATCGTCGAGCGGCCAAGAAGCTCTTCATCAAGACCTATGGCTGCCAGATGAATGTCTATGATTCCGCGCGCATGGCGGACGTCCTGGCACCGCTCGGCTACATGTCGGTCGCGACGCCTGACGAGGCGGACATGATCATCCTCAACACCTGCCATATCCGCGAGAAGGCGGCGGAGAAGGTGTTCTCGGAACTGGGCCGGCTTCGTCCGCTGAAGACGCGCAAGGAAGCGGCGGGCGATCGCCTGATCCTCGCGGTGGCGGGCTGCGTGGCGCAGGCGGAGGGTGCCGAGATCCTGGCCCGCGCGCCTTATGTCGATCTCGTGCTGGGGCCGCAGACCTATCATCGCCTGCCCGAAATGGTGGCGCGCGCGGCGCGGTCGGCCGGCGGCGTTCTCGACACGGAATTCCCCGCCGAAACCAAGTTCGATTTCCTGCCCGAATCCTCGGCACCGCAAGGGGTCGCCGCCTTCCTCTCGATCCAGGAAGGCTGCGACAAATTCTGCACCTTCTGCGTCGTGCCCTATACCCGCGGCGCCGAGTTCTCGCGCCCGGCGGATTCGGTCATCGCCGAGGCGCGCCGGCTCGTCGCGCAGGGTGCACGCGACATCACCTTGCTTGGACAGAACGTCAACGCCTATCGCGGCCCCGCCCCGGCGGGCGGCGTCTGGGGCCTGGGCCGGCTCATCGAGGCGCTGGCCGGTATCCCTGGTCTTGCCCGGCTGCGCTACACCACCTCGCACCCGCTCGATGTCGATGACGAGCTCATCGCCGCCCATCGCGACGTGCCGCAGCTCATGCCCTTTCTGCACCTTCCCGTGCAATCGGGCTCGGACCGCGTGCTCGCCGCGATGAACCGCCGCCATACCGCGGATGATTACCGCGCCACCATCGACCGCTTGCGCAAGGCACGGGCCGATATCGCCTTCTCCTCGGACTTCATCGTCGGATTTCCCGGCGAGACCGAGGAGGATTTCGCCGCGACGCTCGGCCTGGCGCGCGAGATCGGCTATGCCCAGGCCTATTCCTTCAAATACAGCCCCCGCCCCGGCACGCCGGCCGCGATGGCGGACGGCCAGGTGCCGGACGGGGTGAAGGCCGAACGCCTCGCCATTCTTCAGGACCTCCTGAGCGAGCAGCAGCGCGCCTTCAACGCGGCGTCGCTCGGCCGCGTCACCCCTGTGCTCTTCGAAAAGCCTGGCAGGCATCGCGGGCAGCTCGTCGGCCGCACGCCTCATGCGCAGGCCGTTCATGCGCCGGCGCCCGAACGGCTCCTGGGCGCGGTCGTGCCGGTGCGGCTCGTCGAGCTCGGCGCCTACAGCCTCGCCGGCGAAATGGCGGCCGCGCCGGAAGACGCCACGGCATGAGCAGCCATTCCGCCAGTCCGGGCGACCAGAGCGCCGGCCGCGTGCAGCTTCAATTCGACGACAATTCACTCTTGCCGCAGCTTTTCGGCGAGCGGGACGAGAATCTCGACCGCATCGAGCGGCAGCTCGGCGTCTCCGTCGTCTCGCGCGGCAATCAATTGGCGATCTCGGGGCCCGCGGCGCGCATCAATGCGGCGCGCACGGCGCTCGAGGCGCTTTATAAGCGGCTGGCCCGCGGCTTGGAGGTGGATGGCGCCGCGGTCGATGCCGCCCTCAGGCTCGCGATGAGCCGGCCGGGCCAGCCTGCCGCGGAATTATGGGGCGAGAGCGACGAGATCCGCACGCGAAAGCGCCGCATCTCGGCGCGCAGCGCCAATCAGGCGGCCTATATCCGCGCGCTGCGCGAGCATGAGCTCGTATTCGGGCTCGGGCCCGCGGGCACCGGCAAGACCTATCTCGCGGTCGCCACGGCGGTCGATATGATGATGAGCGGCGCGGTCGAGCGCATCGTCCTGTCGCGGCCTGCGGTCGAAGCGGGCGAGCGGCTGGGATTCCTGCCGGGCGATCTGCGCGAGAAGGTCGATCCCTATCTGCGACCCCTTTACGACGCGCTGCACGACATGCTGCCGGGCGAGCAGGTGATGAAACGGCTTTCTACCGGCGATATCGAGATCGCGCCGCTCGCCTTCATGCGCGGGCGCACGCTCGCCAACGCCTTCGTCATCCTCGACGAGGCGCAGAACACCACGCCCGTGCAGATGAAGATGTTCCTGACGCGGCTCGGCGAGAATGCGCGCATGGCGGTGACCGGCGATCTCTCGCAAATCGATCTGCCGCCTGGGGCGCATTCGGGATTGCGCGACGCGCTCGACACGCTCATCGGTGTCCAAGGCATTGCCGTCGTCGAATTTACCGACGCCGATGTGGTGCGCCACCCGTTGGTATCACGCATCGTGCGCGCCTACGATCGACGCGACCGCGACAAGAACGCCGCAAGCGAGCGGGTGAAGCGCGTCGCGAGCTCGGCGGCCTCAAGAACCAAGAGAAGCGATGTACGACGATCCTGAAGCCGAGCGCCTGCCTCACGGCCCGATCGAGATCGCGATCGCCGAGCCTTGCGCGCTTTGGCGCCGCGGCGTGGCGGATCTCGAGCATTGCTGCGAGGCGGCCGCGCGCGCGGCGCTCGCCGCGGCGGATGCGCGGTTCGCCGGCGGCGCCGAACTCTCGATCGTCTTGGGCGACGACGCCATGCTGCGCGCGCTCAACCGGCAATGGCGCGGCCGGGACAAACCCACCAACGTGCTGTCCTTTGCGACGGGGGAGGGGGAGCGGCCCGCCGGCGCGCCATGTCTTCTGGGCGATGTGGTGCTCGCCTTCGAAACCGTGGCGGCGGAAGCGCGCGCCCAGGGCAAGCCGATGGCGCACCATCTCTGCCATCTCGTGGTCCATGGCGTGCTGCATCTCCTCGGCTTCGATCACGAGCATGAAGCGGATGCCGAGCGCATGGAGGCGCTCGAGACGGAGATCCTTGCCGGACTCGGGGTCGCCGATCCCTACGAGCCCGCCGATCCGGCATCGCGGGTGGAGACGGCCGATGGCTGATGCTTCTCTGGGCCGCGGCCGGCCGGGCGAGGGGGAAGGCCCCCTCCATGGTTTGCGCAATTGGCTCCGCCAGTTGCGGCGGCCGCGCAACGGCGAGACGAGCCTGCGCGAATCGCTCGAGGAGCTGATCGAGGAGCATCAGGAAGAGGAGCCGATCGATCCGCATGAGCGGACGCTCCTCACCAACATCCTCAAGCTGCACGAGCTCAACGCCGCGGACATCATGGTGCCGCGCATCGACATCATCGCCATCGAGGTCGAGACGCCCTTCGCCGAGGCGGTGAAGCAGATGGTCGAGCACGGCCATTCGCGCGTGCCGCTCTATCGCGAGACCTTGGACGATGTGATCGGTATCGCCCACATCAAGGACATGCTGCCCTATGCGGCGGATGGCCGCTCGGTGCCGCTCGCCAAGATCGCGCGCAAGGTGCTGTTCGCCGCGCCGTCGATGCCCGTGCTCGACCTCTTGCTGCAAATGCGGCTGTCGCGCGTCCATATGGCGCTCGTCGTCGACGAGTTCGGCGGCATCGACGGGCTCGTCACCATCGAGGACGTCATCGAGGAGATCGTCGGCGAAATCGAGGACGAGCATGACGATGCGGATCAGCCGAAGCTGATCGAGCGGCCGGACGGCACGCTCATCGCCGATGCGCGCACGCCGATCGAGGCGTTGCAGGTGCGCGTTGCCGCGCCGCTGCTCGAGCCCGATCAGGAGGAGAGCATCGGCACGCTGGGCGGCCTCGTCGGCGCGCTGGCCGGGCGCGTGCCGAACCGCGGCGATGTGCTGCGGCATCCCGCCGGCATCGAATTCGAGGTGCTTGATGCCGATCCGCGCCGTGTCAAGCGCCTCAGGGTGCGCGGGCTCGCGCCGGCGGTGACGCCGCCTGCGGCCGATGGCTGATGCGCCGACCGGATTGGCGCTGCGCGCCACCGGGCCGATGGCGCCACTCCAACGCGCGGCGTCATGGACCGGCGGACTCGTCGGCTGGCGCCGCTACAGCGTCGCCGTCCTCTTGGGCGCGCTGGCCGATGCGGCGCTGTCGCCGGTCGATCTGACGCCGGTTCTGATCGTCTCTTTCAGCGGTCTCGTCTGGCTTCTCGACGGCACCTCCGGCCGGCGCGACGCGCTGGCGCTGGGCTGGTGCTTCGGCTTCGGCTTTTTCGTCGCCGGGCTCTATTGGATCGCGGCCGCCCTCTTCGTCGACATCGCCGCCTTCTGGTGGCTGGTGCCCTTCGCGGTGATCGGCCTGCCCCTGGGACTTGCCGTCTTCACGGCGCTGGCACTCCTCGCCACTTACGAAGCCTGCCGCCGCTTCGATCTCGGCGGCAGCGCCCGCATCCTCGTGCTGGCGGTCGCCTGGGTGGCCGCGGAATGGCTGCGCGGCCATGTCCTAACGGGGTTCCCGTGGAACCTCGTCGGCTATGCCTGGGCCGGCGCCTTTCCCGGCGCGCTCGCCGTGCTGCAATCGACGGCGCTCTTCGGCATCTATGGGCTGAGCCTCGTCACGGTCGCGGCGGCCGCGCTGCCCGCGCGTCTGGGCGATTTCGGCCGCGGCCGCTATGGGGCGGTGCTCGCGGCGGCCCTCCTCATCGCCGTGCCGGCCGCTGGCGGCGCCTTTCGCCTCGCGGACGCGCCGCGCGCGACGGTGCCCGGCGTGACGCTGCGCCTCGTGCAGCCTTCGATCCCGCAGACCCTCAAGAACGATCCGCGCGCGGAGGCGCAGAATTTCCAGCGCCTCATGGCGCTGAGCGCGTCCACGGGCATCGAGCAGGTCAAGGCCGTCATCTGGCCGGAAGCCGGAGCGCCGCCCTTGCTCGAGCGGGAGCCGCAGTTGCGCGCGGCGATGGCGCAGATCCTGCCGCCCGGAGCGCTCTTTCTCGTCGGCGACGAGCGCGCCGAGCCGCTCTCGGGGCGGATCTCGCGCGTATGGAACAGCCTCATCGTGCTCGACGGCAAGGGCGACATCATCGGCACCTACGACAAGGCGCATCTCGTGCCCTTCGGCGAGTATGTGCCGCTGCGGGGCGTCCTGCCGATCGACAAGATCACGCCGGGAACGCTCGATTTCTCCCGGGGTCCGGGGCCCCGCACCTTGACCCTGCCAGGGCTCCCTCCCGTAGGCCCGCTGATCTGCTACGAGGCGATCTTTCCCGGCGAGGTGATCGACCCCGCCCATCGCCCGAACTGGCTCCTCAACATCACCAACGACGCCTGGTACGGCGTCACCTCCGGGCCCTTCCAGCATCTTGCGATCGCCCGCGTCCGCGCGGTCGAAGAGGGGCTGCCGCTGGTGCGCGACGCCAATAACGGCGTCTCCGCGGTGATCGACGGCTATGGCCGCGTCGTCGCTCGACTCGACCTCAACGCCATCGGCGTTCTCGATGTGGACCTGCCCGAGGCGCTTCCGCCGACGCCCTTCGAGCATCTCCGCGAAGCCGGATGGGTCTTGGGCGCGCTCCTATTGCTGGCGCTCTCGGCGGGGCTTTCCCGAATTTCGGGGAAATTCGGGACGCGAAATTGAATTTTTCTTTCGCCACCCTGTGACGCACGTCACATGTGTTGACCGCATACGATTGCATGAATTATCTAGGCCCTCGACCCCAGAGCGTCGAAGGCAATAATGAATTCCAAGACATCGGGCGGACGACGGCGTCGTCGCAAATCAGAGGGACCCAATCCGATCGACGTTCATGTGGGCGCTCGGGTGCGTTTGCGCCGGACGCTATTGGGCATGAGCCAGGAAAAGCTCGGCGACGCCATCGGCTTGACGTTTCAGCAGGTGCAGAAATACGAGCGCGGCGCCAACCGGGTGGGTGCCAGCCGCCTTTACGATCTGAGCCGCGTCCTTGATGTACCCGTATCGTTCTTCTTCGATGACATCGACCCCGGCATCGCCCGGGCGGCGGAGAGCGAGCCCGGCGGCATGGAAGAGAGCGCGATCGGCCGCTATGAGCCCGATCCCATGATGCGGCGCGAGACGCTCGAGCTCGTCCGCGCCTATTACCGGATTCCCGACATTCAGATCCGCCGGCGGCTCTTCGATCTCACGAAAGCGATCGCCAACGCCTGCGCCAGCGAGGGCTGATCGGCCGCTGCGGTAACGCGGCCGCGCGAAATCCCTTGACGGGCGGGGCAGCGCTTTGCCACATGTCGCTGCCTTTGCGGCCACCCGGAGAGGTCCGGAACGGCCCTGCCGGAAAGGCGTTCGCCGGCTGCGGCGTCAACCGCAGGTGATGCGGATCAACACCCGTTTGTCAGCACAGGAAGAGGTCGACCGTGGCTAAGCGCGATTATGTTTTTGCCAGCGAATCCGTTTCCGAAGGCCATCCCGACAAGGTCTGCGACCGCATCTCCGATGCGGTGGTCGACACCTTCCTGGCCGCCGAGCCGCATGCCCGCGTCGCCTGCGAGACGCTGGCGACGACCAATCGCGTCGTGCTCGCGGGCGAGGTTCGCGGTCCCGATTCCATCAGCAAGGACCTGCTAATCGAGGTCGCGCGCCACGCCATCAAGGATATCGGCTACGAGCAGGAAGGCTTCCATTGGAAGCATGCCGAGATCGCCTGCCATTTGCACAAGCAATCCTCCGATATTGCGCAGGGCGTCGATGCCGCGGGCAACAAGGACGAGGGCGCCGGCGACCAGGGCATCATGTTCGGCTATGCCTGCCGCGAGACGGCGGAACTCATGCCGGCGCCGATCCAGTATTCGCATTCGATCCTGCGCTCGCTGGCGGAGGCGCGGCATTCGGGTGCCGCGCCGCTCCTCGGTCCCGACGCCAAGAGCCAGGTGAGCCTGCAATACGTCAACGGCATGCCGGTACGCGCCACCTCCGTCGTCGTCTCGACGCAGCACAGCCCGACGATCGATCAGGACGAGGTACGCGAGATCGTCCGGCCGCATGTGATGAATGTGCTGCCCGAGGGCTGGATGTGCGACGAGGCGCATTTCTACGTCAACCCGACCGGCCGCTTCGTCATTGGCGGCCCCGACGGCGATTGCGGCCTGACCGGCCGCAAGATCATCGTCGATACCTATGGCGGCGCGGCACCCCATGGCGGCGGCGCCTTCTCCGGCAAGGACCCGACCAAGGTCGACCGCTCCGCGGCTTACGCGGCCCGCTATCTCGCCAAGAATGTCGTGGCGGCAGGGCTCGCGGATCGCTGCGTCATCCAGCTCTCCTACGCGATCGGCGTGGCAAAGCCGCTCTCCGTCTACATCAACACCGACGGCACGGGCCGCGTTGATGAGGAGAAGCTGTCGCGCGTCCTGCAAGAGCTGCTGGATCTTTCGCCGCGCGGCATCCGCACGCATCTGGGCCTCAACAAGCCGATCTATGCGCGGACGGCGGCTTACGGCCATTTCGGCCGGGCGCCCGACGCCGATGGCGGCTTCTCCTGGGAGCGGCTCGACCTCGTGCCGGAGCTGAAATCGGCCTTCTGACCGCGGCTTCCTCCGCCGGCGAGCCGCCGCGGCGGCTGCTCTATGGCCGGCGCCGCGGCCGCAAGCTGCGCCAGGCGCAACGGGAACTGCTCGGGGAATTGCTGCCGGCGCTCCGGATTGAGCTGCCGGAAGCCGGGAGCTTCGACCCGCGCGGCCTTTTCGGACCCGACCTCGATGCCGTCTGGCTGGAGGTGGGCTTCGGCGCGGGCGAGCATCTCGCGGCGCAGGCGGCGGCCGATCCACGGCGCGGCGTCATTGGCTGCGAGGTCTTCGAGAACGGCATCGTCAAGCTGCTCGCCGAGATCAGCCGGCGCGGCCTCGGCAATATCAGGCTCTTCATCGATGATGCCCGCCTCCTCATCGCCGCGCTCCCCGAGGCGAGCCTCGATCGTGCCTTCATCCTCTTCCCCGACCCCTGGCCGAAGCTGCGCCATCACAAGCGCCGCATCGTCTCGGCCGCGACGCTCGACGGACTCGCGCGAGCGCTGCGCGACGGCGCTGAGCTGCGCCTTGCTACCGATGACCGCGACTATCTCCGCTGGATGCTGGAGCACGCGACGGCTCACCCGGCCTTCGAATGGCTCGCGCGGCGGCCGCAGGATTGGCGCGAGCGGCCCGCGGACTGGCCGCCGACCCGCTATGAGCAGAAGGCGCTTGCCGCGGGGCGACAGCCGGTCTTTCTTCGCTTCCGGCGGCGGCCGCGCGTTTGAGCCTTGCAGCACGCGCAAAAACCACTATATTCCGCAAAAAAGTCCCATAGCCCGATCGGTTGGATCGGGTAGTCTAACGGGTGGGCCGGCGGCCCACTTTTTATTTTCGGCATTGCTTTTGATTGAGCGAATTGCGGAAGGCCAGAGCGGAGACGTGGTGGATACCGGCAAGATCGAGGCGATGATCGCACCGTCGCTCGACGCGATGGGCTATCGCATCGTGCGCGTCGCCGTCACCGGCGGCGGGCGCCCGACGCTGCAGATCATGGCGGAGCGGCACGACGAGGCGGCGATGACGGTGGATGATTGCGCCGATATCAGCCGTACGGTCTCGGCGCTGCTCGACGTCGCCGATCCCATCGATACCGCCTATCACCTCGAGGTGAGCTCGCCCGGGATCGATCGGCCCTTGGTGCGGCGCGAGGATTTCACCCGCTTCGCCGGCTTCGAGGCCAAGGTCGAATTGAGCGCGCCGCTCGACGGCCGGAAGCGCTTTCGCGGCCGGCTCTTGGGCGTCGAAGGCGATCAGGTGCGGCTTCTCGTCGATGGCGCGTCCGTCGCCCTGCCGCTTGCCGCGGTGGCGCGGGCCAAGCTCGTGCTGACCGACGACCTGCTCGCCGCCAACCAGCCGCAATCGCGTTCCTGAGTTCGCCAACACCGCAGCGAGACTGCCGAGAGAGACGGTTAAGATCATGCAAACCAGCGCCAGCTATCCCAGGCCCGAACTGCTGCAAGTCGCCGACACGGTCGCCCGCGACAAGGGCATCGACCGCGACGAAGTGCTGCAAGCGATGGAGCAGGCGATCCAGAAGGCCGGCCGCTCCAAATACGGTCAGGAATACGACATTCGCGCCGAGATCGACCGCAAGAATGGCGAGATCCGGTTGATGCGCTTCCGCGAGGTCGCCGATCCCATCGAGAACGAGGCAACGCAGATCCCGCTGGCCGAAGCACGGCGTCACAATCCCGAGGCCGAGATCGGCGATTTCATCACCGATCCCCTGCCGCCCATCGATTTCGGCCGCATCGCCGCGCAGACGGCGAAGCAGGTGATCGTGCAGAAAGTGCGCGACGCCGAGCGCCAGCGGCAATTCAACGAGTACAAGGACCGCGTCGGCGAGATCGTCAACGGCTTGGTGAAGCGCGTCGAGTTCGGCAATGTCATCGTCGATCTGGGCCGCGCCGAGGCGATCCTGCGCCGCGACGAGCTCCTGCCGCGCGAGAGCTTCCGCCAGGGCGAGCGCGTCAGGGCATATATCTATGACGTGCGCCAGGAGGCGCGGGGACCGCAGATCTTCCTCTCGCGCACGCATCCGCAATTCATGGCCAAGCTCTTTGCGCAGGAAGTGCCGGAGATCTATGACGGCATCATCGAGATCCGCGCCGTCGCGCGCGATCCAGGCAGCCGCGCCAAGATCGGCGTCATCTCCAACGACAGCGGTATCGATCCCGTCGGCGCCTGCGTCGGCATGCGCGGCAGCCGCGTCCAGGCGGTGGTGGCGGAGCTCCAGGGCGAGAAGATCGACATCATCCCCTGGTCGCAGGACCCCGCGACTTTCGTCGTGAACGCGCTCGCGCCCGCCGAGGTCGCCAAGGTGGTGATGGATGAGGAGCAGCGGCGCATCGAGGTGGTGGTGCCCGACGATCAGTTGAGCCTTGCCATCGGCCGGCGCGGCCAGAATGTGCGTCTCGCCTCGCAGCTCACCGGCTGGGACATCGACATCCTGACCGAGGCCGAGGAGAGCGAGCGGCGGACCGAGGAGTTCCGCTCGCGCAGCAAGATGTTCATCGACGCCCTCGATGTCGACGACGTGATCGCGCATCTCCTGGTGACGGAAGGCTTCACGTCGGTCGAGGAGGTGGCCTTCGTGCCGATCGGCGAGCTCGCCGGCATCGAGGGATTCGACGAGGATGTCGCGGGCGAGTTGCAGCAGCGGGCGCGGACTTTCATCGAGGAGCAAAACGTCAAGCTCGAGGCGCGCCGCCGCGAACTCGGCGTCAGCGACGAGATCGCCGCGATCGACGGCGTGACGCCGGCGCTGCTCGTCGCGGTCGGCGAGAAGGGCGTCAAGACGCTCGACGATCTCGCCGATCTCGCGGCCGATGAGCTCATCGAGATGGCGCCGCCCGCCCTGAAGCTCGATCAGGATCAGGCCAATGCCATCATCATGGCGGCACGCGCCCACTGGTTCGCCGAGGAAGGCGCGAATGGCGCCGTGGCCGGGGAGTAGCGCCACGCGAGCTGAAGCGGATGACGGCGAGGTGGAGCTGCCGGCGGAAGGACCGCTGCGGCGCTGCATCGCCACTGGCGACGTGCGCCCGAAGGAGGAGCTGCTTCGCTTCGTCGTGGCGCCCGATGGCGGCGTCGTGCCGGATGTTGCGGGCCGCCTGCCGGGGCGGGGTTTGTGGTTGACGGCGCGCCGCGATATAGTGACGGCCGCGGCGAGCAAGCGGCTCTTCGCCCGAGCGGCGCGGCGGCCGGTTGTCGTCGAAGATGGCCTGGCCGATCGAGTCGAAGCGTTGTTGGCGCAGCGCTGCCGCGATCATATCGGGCTGGCGCGCCGTGCCGGTCAGGCGGTGATGGGCTTTACCAAAGTCCATGCGGCCTTGGCCGCCGGCAAGGTGGCTGTTTTGGCAGCGGCGGCGGATGGCGCGGCCGATGGACGCGGCAAGCTCAGGGCGCTGGCGCCGGGATTGCCGCTGATCGACCGCTTGACGAGCGCCGAGCTCGCCGCGGCCTTTGGCCGCGAGCATGTCGTGCATGCGGCGCTCGCGCCGGGTCGTCTTGCCCGCGCGTTTCTCGCCGATGCGGGACGGCTCGCCGGCTTTCGGCCGAGCGCGGTCGAACCTGTTGGAGAGGCTTCGGAGGCGGCCCCTGCCGCCTCCCAGGAAAAGAGTGACGGTACCGGATCACGATGACCGAAAATAGCGATCAAGACACGAAGAGGCCGCTGAGCCTCGGACGCGGCGGCGGACGGCTCGAGCTGCGCAAGCCGATCGAGACGGGTCAGGTGCGGCAAAGCTTCCCGCATGGCCGCTCGAAGACCGTGACGGTCGAGGTGCGCAAGAAGCGCGCCGTGACGCCGGGCCAGATCGAGCAGCCGGCGGCGCCAGCCGCGGACGAGGCGGCGAAGCCCGCGCAAGGGGCGCCGGCCGCCCAGCCGGTGCGTCGCCCCGTCGTCCTGCCGCGCGGCCTCACCGCCGAGGAGCGCGCCGGGCGCGCCCGCGCGCTGCAAGGGGCGATCCGGGCCGATGAGGATGCGCGCAAGCAGGCGGTGATCGAGCGCGAGGAGGAGGCCCGGCGCCAACAAGAGGAGAACCGCCGCCGCGCCGAGGAGGAGGCCCGACGCAAGGCCGAGGAAGCGGCGGCCAAGCGCAAGGCCGAGGAAGAGGCCAAGCGCAAGACGGAAGAGGATTCCAAGCGCAAGGCCGAGGAAGAATCGCGCCGCCAGATGGCAGAACGCGCGGGCAAGGCCGCGGCCGACAAGGTCGCGGCGCTCACCGCGGCCGGCAAGGTCAAGGTCGTCGAAGAAGAGGTCGATGACGAGGCGCCCGTCAAGCGCGGCCCGCGCGCGGAAGTCAAGAAGGCGCCGACACCGACGCGCCGCGACGAGCCGCGCCGGCGCACCGGCAAGCTCACCATCACCAAAGTCCTCAACGAGGAGGATGGCGAGCGCATGCGCAGCCTCGCCTCGGTGCGCCGCGCCCGCGAACGCGAGCGGCAGCGTCTCCACCAGTCCGCGCAAGAGCAGACCAAGATCGTGCGCGACGTGGTGGTGCCCGAGACCATCACCGTCCAGGAGCTTGCCAACCGCATGGCCGAGCGCGGCGCCGACGTCATCAAGGCGCTGATGCGCATGGGGGTGATGGCGACGATCAACCAGGTGATCGATGCCGATACGGCGGAACTCCTCGTCAGCGAGTTCGGGCACAAGCTGAAGCGCGTCTCCGAATCCGATGTCGAGATCGGCCTCAAGGGCGACGAGGATACCGAAGGAAATCTGGTTCCGCGTCCGCCGATCGTCACCATCATGGGCCATGTCGATCACGGCAAGACGTCGCTTCTCGACGCGCTGCGCCATACCGACGTGGCGAGCGGCGAAGCCGGCGGCATCACGCAGCATATCGGCGCCTATCAGGTCGTCCTAGAGAGCGGCGAGCGCATCACCTTCATCGACACGCCGGGCCACCAGGCCTTCACCGCGATGCGCGCCCGCGGCGCCAATGCCACCGACATCGTCGTCCTGGTCGTCGCCGCCGATGACGGCATCAAGGAGCAGACGGTCGAGGCGATCCGCCACGCCAAGGCCGCGGAAGTGCCGATGATCGTCGCCATCAACAAGACGGACAAGCCCGACGCCAAGCCCGACCGCGTGCGCCAGGAACTGCTTCAGCACGAGATCGTCGTCGAGAAGATGGGCGGCGAGGTGCTCGACGTCGAAGTCTCCGCCCTCAAGAAGACGGGCCTCGACAAGCTCGAGGAAGCGATCCTGCTGCAAGCCGAGATCCTCGACCTCAAGGCCAATCCCGATCGCGCCGCCGAGGGCGTCATCATCGAAGCAAAGCTCGAGCGCGGACGCGGGCCGGTGGCGACCGTGCTCATCAAGCGCGGCACGCTGCATGTCGGCGACATCTTCGTCGCCGGCAGCGAGTGGGGGCGCGTTCGCGCGCTCATCGACGATCGCGGCGCGAGCCTCAAGGAGGCGGGACCCTCGACGCCGGTCGAGGTATTGGGCCTCAACGGCACGCCGCTCGCGGGCGATGATTTCATCGTCGCGGAGAACGAGGGCAAGGCGCGCGACATCGCCGATTACCGCCAGCGCCGCCGGCGCGAACAGCAGGCGGCCGCCGGCGCGCGCGGCACGCTCGAGCAGATGTTCTCGCAGATCGCGGCGGGCGTCGCCAAGGAACTCGCCGTCGTCGTCAAGGCCGATGTGCAAGGCTCGCTCGAGGCGATCACCGCGTCGCTCGAGAAGCTTTCCACCAACGAGGTCGCGACCCGCGTGCTCCACGCCGCGGTCGGCGGGATCAACGAGAGCGACATCATCCTGGCGAAGGCGTCGAATGCCGTCATCATCGGCTTCAATGTCCGCGCCAATCCCCAGGCCCGCGACCTCGCGCGGCGCGACAATGTCGAGATCCGCTATTACTCGATCATCTATGACGTGATCGACGATATGAAGGCGGCGCTCTCCGGCATGCTGGCGCCAAGCCTGCGCGAGCGCTTCCTCGGCAACGCGGCGATCCGCGAGGTCTTCACCATTTCGAAGGTCGGCAAGGTCGCGGGCTGCATGGTCACGGAGGGCGTGGTGCGCCGCGGCGCCAAGGTGCGATTGCTGCGTGACAACGTCGTCATCCATGAGGGCAGCCTCAAGACGCTGAAGCGCTTCAAGGACGAGGTGCGCGAGGTGCGCGAGGGCTTCGAATGCGGCATGGCCTTCGAGAATTATCAGGACATCCAGGTCGGCGACGTCATCGAGTGCTTCGAGATGGAAGAGGTCGCGCGCGCGCTTTAGCAACGTCCCTCTCCGCCCCCGAGGGCGGAGAGGAGTAGAAAGAATGCGCGTTATTCGAATCCGTTATTCGAAACCACATGCCCAAACGCTCCTCCCCGAAACACGACCGCGCCCGCGAGCCGAGCCAGCGCCAGCTTCGCGTCGGCGAGGAGCTGCGCCACGTGCTGGCGCAGGTGTTGCAGCGGGGCGAGTTGCGCGATCCCGCCTTGCAGGACGCGACCGTCACGGTGACGGAAGTCCGGGTCAGTCCCGACCTCAAGAACGCGACCGTCTATGTCATGCCGCTGGGGGGCCGTCATTCGGCCGAGGTGGTCGCGGGACTGACGCGGAGTGCCGGATATCTGCGCGGTCACGTGGCGCGCGAGGTGCCGCTGCGCTCGACGCCGACGCTCACCTTCGCGCTCGACACCTCCTTCGATCACGCGAGCCGCATCAACGAGCTGCTGCACCGTCCGGAGGTCGAGCGCGACCTGGCGCAGGATGAGGCGCCGGAGGAACCGGGCGATGCGTAAGCGTCCGGGCCGCGCCGTCCATGGCTGGCTCGTTCTCGACAAGCCGCAAGGCATGACGTCGAGCCGCGCCTTGCAGATGGCGCGGCGCTTGCTCGACGCCGCCAAGGCAGGACATGGCGGGACGCTCGATCCGCTGGCGACGGGCGTGTTGCCGGTCGCCTTGGGCGAGGCCACCAAGACCGTCGCCTGGGCGATGGCGGGGCAGAAGACCTATCGCTTCACGCTGCGCTGGGGCGAGGCGCGCGACACCGACGATGCCGAGGGCGAGGTCGTAGCAAGAAGCGCGGTGCGTCCGGCGCAGAGCGCCATCGAAGCGGTATTGCCGCGCTTTATCGGCTCCATCCTTCAGCGCCCGCCGGCCTTCTCGGCGCTCAAAGTGGCGGGCGCACGCGCCTATGATCTGGCGCGCGAGGGCGAGGCGGTCGATCTCGCGCCGCGGCCCGTCGAGATCGCGGCGCTGCGTCTCGTTGCCTCTTCCGATCCCGACCATGCCGAGTTCGAGGCGCGGGTCGGCAAGGGAACCTATATTCGAGCACTCGCCCGCGACCTGGGCGAAGCGCTCGGCACCTCGGCGCATGTCACCGCGCTGCGCCGCCTCGCCGTCGGTCGCTTCGGCCTGGAACAGGCGATTTCCCTGGAAAAACTGGCGGCTCTGGGGCATAGTGCCGCCGCTTCCGAGCACCTCCTTCCGATCGAGACCGCGCTGGACGACATCCCGGCTCTGGCCCTGACGGAAGCCGAGGCCCACCGGCTGCGTTGCGGCCAAGCCGTGACGCCGTTGCGCCCGAGCGATCGGGCGTGCATCGATCAATTCGGCATCGGCGCGACGATCCGCGCCACCACCAACGGCAAGCTGGTGGCTCTCGCCGAAATCGTCGCGGGCGGGCTCCGGCCGGTGCGTGTCATGAATCTGTGAGAAGAGGAGATATCGATGTCGATTACGCCCGCGCGCAAGCAGGAGCTCGTGCAGGAATATGCCCGCAAAGAGGGCGACACCGGCTCGCCCGAGGTCCAGATCGCCATTCTGAGCGAGCGCATCCGCAATCTCACCGAGCACCTCGCGACCCACAAGAAGGATTTCCACTCGCGGCGCGGTCTGCTCGTCATGGTCGGACAGCGGCGCAGCCTGCTCGATTACCTGAAACGCGCCGATGCGGCGCGCTACGAAGAGGTGATCGGGCGTTTGGGGTTGCGGCGCTGAGCACGCTCGGCGTGCAGCGACGCGGTTTGCCGCGGATGCGCGGCGCCGCCGCAGGCGGCGCGTTTGGTCACTGCCGTTCACTCATTGAAAAGGCGCGCTTGCAGCGGCCGTCCCGGGGACGGCCGCGCCGCTACTGGTTTCTGAAGAAGGAAGAGAGAGATGTTCGAAGTATTCCGCAAAGAGCTGATGTGGGGCGGCCGCCGCCTCGTGCTCGAGACGGGCAAGGTCGCCCGCCAGGCCGATGGCGCCGTGATGGCGACATATGGCGAGACGACGGTGCTCTGCACCGCGGTTGCCGCCAAGCAGGCGAAGCCGGGGCAGGATTTCTTCCCGCTCACGGTCAATTATCAGGAGAAGACCTTCGCCGCCGGCAAGATCCCGGGCGGCTTCTTCAAGCGCGAGGGGCGCCCCTCGGAGAAGGAGGTGTTGACCTCGCGCCTCATCGATCGCCCGATCCGGCCGCTTTTCGCGCCGAGCTTCCGCAACGAGACGCAAGTCGTCTGCACGGTGCTCTCGCATGATCTCGAGAACGATCCCGATGTCGTCGCGATGATTGGCGCGTCCGCCGCGCTGACGCTCTCCGGCATTCCGTTTCTCGGACCGATCGGCGGCGCGCGGGTCGGCTATGTCAACGGCAATTATGTCCTGAACCCGCGACTCGACGAGATCCCCAACTCCGATCTCGATCTCTTTGTCGCCGGCACACAGGAAGGCGTGCTGATGGTCGAGTCGGAAGCCAAGGAGCTTTCCGAGGAGATCATGCTCGGCGCCGTCATGTTCGGCCACAAGCAGTTCCAGCCGGTGATCCAGGCGATCATCGAACTCGCCGAGACGGCAGCCAAGGACCCGTGGTCGCTGCCGGAGCCCTCGCCCGAGGCCGAGCAGATCGAGGCGAAGCTGCGCGCGTCGATCGGGCCCGAACTGGCCGCGGCTTACGCGACGCAACAGAAGCAGGAGCGCTCGAACCGCCTCGACGCCGCCAAGGCGAAGATCGACGACCTCTTCGCCGAGGAGGCGGAGCGCCAGACGGCAGGCAAGATCTTCAAGGATCTCGAGAAGGAGATCGTGCGCGGCGCGATCTTGAAGGGCGAGCGCCGCATCGACGGGCGCGACACCAAGACGGTCCGGCCGATCGTCTGCGAGGTGGGCGTGCTGCCGCGCGCCCATGGCTCGGCGCTCTTCACCCGCGGCGAGACGCAAGCGCTCGTCGTCACGACGCTCGGCACCGGCCAGGACGAGCAGATCATCGATGCGCTCGAAGGCGAGTATCGCTCGCATTTCATGCTGCACTACAATTTCCCGCCTTATTCGACCGGCGAGGCGGGCCGCATGGGATCGCCGGGCCGGCGCGAGATCGGTCACGGCAAGCTCGCCTGGCGCGCGGTCCATCCCTTGCTGCCGCAGAAGGAGAGCTTCCCCTACACGATCCGCGTCGTCTCCGAGATCACGGAATCGAACGGCTCGTCGTCGATGGCCTCGGTGTGCGGCTCGTCCTTGTCGCTGATGGATGCGGGCGTGCCGCTGAAGCGTCCGGTGGCGGGCATCGCCATGGGCCTCATCAAGGAAGGCAGCGACTTCGCCGTGCTCTCCGACATCCTCGGCGACGAGGACCATCTCGGCGACATGGATTTCAAGGTCGCCGGCACCCAGGGCGGGATCACGGCGCTCCAGATGGACATCAAGATCACCTCGATCACCGAGGAGATCATGAAGATCGCGCTGGCCCAGGCCAAGGAGGGCCGCGTCCACATCCTCGGCGAGATGGCGAAGGCGCTCGATGCCGCGCGCGACGCGGTCAGCACCAACGCGCCGCGCATCACCACCATCACCATTCCCAAGGACAAGATCCGCGAAGTCATCGGCTCCGGCGGCAAGGTGATCCGCGAGATCACCGAGGTCACCGGCGCCAAGATCGACATCGAGGATGACGGCACGATCAAGGTGGCGGCCGTCGACGAGGCCGCCTCCAAAGCGGCGATCGATTGGATCCGCGGCATCGTCGCCGAACCGGAGGTGGGCGTCATCTACAACGGCAAGGTGGTGAAGACCGTCGATTTCGGCGCCTTCGTCAATTTCCTCGGCGCGCGCGACGGGCTCGTCCATATCAGCGAATTGGCGCCGCAGCGCGTCGGCAAGGTCACCGATGTCGTCAATGTCGGCGATCAGGTGAAGGTCAAGGTGCTGGGATTCGACGATCGCGGCAAGGTGAAGCTCAGCATGAAGCAGGTGGATCAGGCCACCGGCGAGGATATCGGCGCGAGGAAGGCCGAGGCCGCCAAGGCGGCACCCTGACGCGCCGGGCACGGCGTTGCCGTCATGAGCGCGTCACCAGCCGCCGAGCGGCGTTGGCCGCGCATCATCGGCCATCGCGGCGCCGCGCTGTCGGCCCCCGAGAACACGCTCGCCGGCATCTGCATGGCGGCCGCGCGCGACGTCACCTGGGTCGAATTCGATGTGCGGCTGACGCGCGACAAGCGTTGCATCCTGCTTCATGACGACACGCTCGACCGCACGACGACGGGAGAGGGGCCGGCCGCAGCGCTCGACTATGACCAGATCCGCCGGCTCGATGCCGGCGGCTGGTTCGGCCCCGATTTCATCGGCCAGCGCGTGCCGAGCCTGGAGGAGGCGATCGATCTTCTGGGTGAGCTCGGGCTCGGCGCCGTCATCGAGCTCAAGCCCGCGCCGGGTTTCGAGGCGGCCACGGGGGACGCCGTCGCCGCCATTCTCGATGCGCGCTGGCCCGATCATTTGCCGCCGCCGCTCGTCTCGAGCTTCAAGACGGCGGCCCTTGCCGCGGCACGCGAAAGGGCGCCGCATATCGCACGGGCATTGCTGGTGGGCGCGCCCGGCCGCGATTGGCGCCGACAGGCCGAGGCGCTGGGCTGCGTCATGCTTCACGCCGATCAGCGCCGGCTCGATCGGCCGATCGTCGAGGCGGTGCGTGCCACCGGCCTGCCGCTGTTCGCCTATACCGTCAATGTCGCGGGGCGGGCGCGCGAGCTGTTCTCCTGGGGCGTCGATGCCGTCTTCAGCGATTGCCCGGGACAGCTCGCCGAGGCGCTCGGCGACCACGCCATTTGATTATCGGCTATGCAATCAATACATAACAGGGGCGCCGGCGCCGTCATGAAGCGCCGGAGCGCGAGGCAGGGGACGTGAAGGCGCTGAAATCGCTGGTCATTTCCGGCCGTGAGGTGCTGCCGCTCGTCGAGGGCGGCAAGGGCATCTCCGTATCCAACGGCGAGAGCTCGGGCGCCTGGGCGGCGAGCGGCGGTGTCGGCACCTTCTCCGGCGTCAATGCCGATGCCTATGACGCCGATGGCGTCCACATTCCGCAGATCTATCGCGGCCGCACCCGGCGCGACCGGCATGAAGAGCTGATCGGCTATGCGATCGCCGGCGGCATCCAGCAGGCGCGCATCGCGCATGAGCGGTCGAACGGATCGGGCCGCATCCATATGAATGTCCTCTGGGAGATGGCGGCCGCCGAGCGCATTCTGCATGGCGTGCTCGAAGGCGCGCGCGGCCTCATCCACGGCGTCACCTGCGGCGCCGGGATGCCCTACAAGATCGCCGAGATCTGCGCGAGCTATGGCGTCCACTATTACCCCATCGTCTCCTCGGGCCGCGCCTTCCGCGCCTTGTGGAAGCGCGCCTATCACAAGTTCCGCGACTGGCTCGGCGGCGTCGTCTATGAGGATCCCTGGCTTGCCGGCGGGCATAACGGGCTCTCCAACAGCGAGGACCCCGAAAAGCCCGAGCCGCCTTTCCCGCGCGTCCTCGAACTTCGCCAGCTCATGCGGGAATATGGCCTCGCCGCCACGCCGATCTTCATGGCGGGCGGCGTCTGGCGGCTCAATGAATGGGCGGATTGGGTCGACAATCCCGAGCTCGGACCGATGGCCTTTCAATTCGGCACCCGGCCGCTCCTCACCAAGGAGAGCCCGATCTCCGATGCCTGGAAGCGCAAGCTGCTGACCTTGCGCGAAGGCGATGTCTATCTCAACCGCTTCAGCCCCACGGGCTTCTATTCCTCGGCCGTGCGCAACCAATTCCTCAACGAGCTGCAAGGCCGCTCGGAGCGGCAGGTCGCCTATTCGGTCGAGCCGGTGGGCGATCATCTGGCACCCCTTGAAGTGGGTGCGCGCAAGCGCGTCGTCTATTTGACGCCGCATGACCGCGAGCGTGCGCTCACCTGGATCGCCCAGGGCTTCGGCGAGGCACTGCGCACGCCCGATTCGACCCTGATCTTCGTCACCGCGGCAAAGGCCTTGGAGATCCGCGAGGATCAGGTCAACTGCATGGGCTGCCTCAGCGCCTGCCAATTCTCGAACTGGGCGCAGAACGAGGAAGGCACGACCGGCAAGAAGGCGGACCCGCGCAGCTTCTGCATCCAGAAGACCTTGCAGCGCATCAGCCATTCCGACGATGTCGAATTCCAGCTCATGTTCGCCGGCCACAACGCCTACCGCTTCGCCAGCGACCCCTATTACGCCAACGGCTTCATCCCGACGGTGCGCGAACTGGTGGAGCGGTTGCAGACCGGAGATTGAGGCTTTGATCCTCCTGCGATCCTAAGCTACGATCTCCGCTTCTATTCGTGGGAAAGCTTGCCCATATGGGGACCATGAGCGTGTCACGTCCGTTCGCCAACGCTCTCGAGCTGCTGCGCGCCACGGGCTTGCGTCCGACGCGGCAGCGTCTCGCCTTGGCCCGGCTCCTCTTCGACAAGGGCGACCGCCATGTCACCGCCGAGCAGCTTCATGGCGAGGCGGTCCAGGCCGCGGTGCCGGTATCGCTCGCCACCGTCTACAACACGCTTCATCAATTCGTCGCCGCCCATCTCTTGCGCGAGGTGGTGGTGAGCCCCGGCCGCTCCTATTTCGACACCAATGTGAGCGACCACCATCATTTCTTCTTCGAGAATAGCGGCGAGCTCCTCGACATCCCGGGCGACCGCATCGGCGTCACCGACCTGCCGTCGCCGCCCGCGGGAAGCGCCATTCGCCGCGTCGATGTCATCATCCGCGTCGCGCCGGTGAAGTGATCGCGCCGCCGCGGCGGGTCTTTCCCAAAAAAGCTACATTAAAACCATTCTAATCTATTGACAGCCCCCGCGGCCGGGTACATAACCCAATGAGCCGCGTTCTTTGGGACATCTGGACCTGCGGTTCAACGCGAGGAGGGAGCTCATGGCATCTCTGAAAGGTTCGAAGACGGAAGACAATCTCAAGGCTGCGTTCGCCGGCGAGAGCCAGGCCAACCGCCGCTATCTCTATTTCGCGCAAAAGGCCGATGTCGAAGGCTTCAACGATGTCGCCGCCGTCTTCCGCTCGACCGCGGAAGGCGAGACCGGGCACGCCCATGGTCATCTCGAATTTCTCGAGGCGGTCGGCGATCCGGCGACGGGCAAGCCGATCGGGCCGACCGGCGACAATCTCAAGGCGGCGATCGCCGGCGAGACCCACGAATACACCGATATGTATCCCGGCATGGCGCGCACCGCGCGCAATGAAGGCTTCGACGAGATCGCCGACTGGTTCGAGACGCTCGCCAAGGCCGAGAAGTCGCATGCCGGCCGCTTCCAGAAGGCGCTCGATCAGCTCTGATCGGCCTCTTCCGCCGCGATATGACCGAGGGAAGGGGCGTCGCGAGGCGCCCCTTCATGCTTTCAACGAGAGAAGAGGTCTGACCGCCGATGCGAGAAGGCAGCCTCGAGGCGCCGACGCGCCACACCCTCCCATGGCAGGATCCCGAATTTTACGACCGCGCGAAGATCGATGCGGAGATGCATCGCGTCTTCGACATCTGCCATGGCTGCCGGCGCTGCTTCAATCTTTGCGACAGTTTCCCGCGGCTCTTCGATCTCGTCGACAACTCCGCGACCGGCGAGTTGGACGCGGTCGACAAGAAGGATTACGCCAAGGTCGTCGAAGCCTGCACGCTTTGCGACATGTGCTTCATGACGAAATGCCCTTATGTGCCGCCGCACGCGTTCAACGTCGATTTCCCCCATCTCATGCTGCGCTATCGCGCCGCCGATTTCCGCGAGGGCAAGGCATCCTGGTCGCAGCGCCAGCTCGTCGAGACCGATCGCAACGGCAAGCTCGCCGGCAGCGTCGCGCCGCTCGCCAATTGGGCGACGCGGACGGAGAACAAGCTGACGCGGCCGGTCATGGAGAAGGTCGCGCATATCGATCGCCGCGCCGATCTTCCGAAGTTTTATGGCCGCACCTTCGCAATGCGCGCCAAGGCGGCGCCGCCCGAGATGAATAAAAGCGCACCGGCCCACGGCCGCAAGGCCGTGCTCTACGCCACCTGCTTCGTCAATTACAACAACCCGCGCATCGGCGAGGCGACGCAGGCGGTCCTCGCCCGAAACGGCGTTGCGACCGAAGTCGCATATCCCGGCTGCTGCGGCATGCCGCATCTGGAGCAGGGCGATTTGGCCCGCGTCGCGGCGGCCGCGCGCAAGACGGCCGAGGCGCTCGGCCCCTACATCGACAAGGGCTATGACGTGGTGGCGCTGGTGCCGTCCTGCGCGCTCATGCTCAAATTCGAATGGCCGCTTATCCTGCCCGGCGATGCCGCGGTGAAGCGGCTCGCGCAAGCCACTTTCGATGCGAGCGAGTACATCGTCGATATCGCGCGCAAGGAAGGATTGGCGCCGGGGCTTCGAGCGCTGCCGGGCGGCGTGACGCTTCATCTCGCCTGCCATGCACGGGCGCAGAATATGGGTCAGAAGGCGGCGGAGATGCTGCGCCTCGTGCCGGAAGCCGATATCGCCGTCATCGAGCGCTGCTCCGGCCATGGCGGTTCCTGGGGCGTGCTCAAAGAGAATTTCGAGGTCGCGGTCAAGGTCGGCAAGCCCGTGGCGCGGCAGGCCGCGAAGAACAACAAGGCCTTCGTCGCCTCGGAATGTCCGCTCGCCGCCAGTCACATCGTGCAAGGCATGCATCTGCTCGAAGACGGCGCGCGCGCGCCTACGGAATCGTTCCACCCCATCGAGCTCTTCGCCCGCGCCTACGGGCTCTCGCCCTCCTGAGGAGCGTATCCATGGCCGCGAAACGTCAATTGACCCGCGCCGATATTCTGCCGATCGAGCAGTACGCCCGCGATCGGCGCGAGCAGCGCCGCCGCATCAGCGAGTTGAAGCGCATCCGCCGCGTCGAGGTCGGACCGTTTGCGACCTTTTATTTCGAGAGCTTCGACACGATGTGGCATCAGGTCCATGAGATGCTCTACATCGAGCGCGGCGGCGAGGCGCAGATCGCCAACGAGCTCGCGGCCTACAATCCGCTGATCCCGCAGGGCGACGAGCTCGTCGCCACGGTGATGTTCGAGATCGACGATCCCGTGCAGCGGCAAAAGGCGCTGGCGCGGCTGGGCGGCGTCGAGCACCGCATGTTCATCGCGCTGGGCGGCGAGCGCATCTTCGGCATCGCCGATCCCACACGCGAGAATTCGACGCCCGACGGCAAGGCATCCTCCGTGCAGTTCCTGCGCTTTCCCTTCACCGCCGCGCAGAAAAAGCTCTTCCGCGAACCCGGCGCCCAGGTGATGGTCGGCATCGACCATCCCAATTACGGCCACATGGCGGTAATGCCGGAGACGGTGCGCGCGGCGCTGGCGCAGGATTTCGGCGACTGAAGAATAGGCGCTGCAAGACGGCCGCGCCTTGGCCCTACGGCACCGTCTCGTCGGGATAGACGCCCCAGAGCTCGCCGCGCTTGAGCCAGCCCTTGATGCCCTGCGCCTCGACGCGGCACCACGGGCCGCGGCATTCGAGGAGATGCGCGATGACGCCCGCCTCGGCGCGGGCGACCGGCCGCGACGCGGGATCGGGATCGGTGTGGAGCGTGCGGAGCTGGCCGGTGATGACCACGTTGCGATTGCCGGTGATCATGCGCTCATGCACCCAGCCTTCGCTGCCCTCGGGATCACGGATCTTCCGCCACACATCGTATTCGGCGAGCACTTCGACGGGCAGTCCCTTTCTCGTCAGCACCCAGTCGATCGGATAGCGCTCGCCGGGCCCGGTGCGCAGATTGACCTCGTCCGCGCGCAAGGTGACGAAACGCGGCACCGGCAGGCCCTTTTCCGCCGCAACGGCGCTCGCTGCCAGAAGCGCCATGACGAGAGCCGCAGCGAATCGATGAGCCCAACGGCGAGATATCGAAAATTGCGGAGAGATGCCGACCACGATGCGATCCTCTAATCCCGGGGACTTCCGGGGTCAAGCGGCGCTACAATGGGCGGACGGAATGGCGCATGGGCTGGACACCCGGAGCGCCGCTTGGTATGGCCTGCGGGAAACCGGCCGATCCTAGGACCGGCCAGGACCGGATGAGGGAGCCATGGCGCCGAAGAAGCCTCTCGTCATCGTCACGCGCAAGCTGCCCGACGTGATCGAGACGCGCATGATGGAGCTGTTCGACGCGCGGCTCAACCTCGACGATACGCCCTTGACCCAGGCGCAGCTCGTCGCCGCGGCGCAGCAGGCCGATGTCCTGGTTCCGACCATCACCGACCGCATCGACGCCGCCGTGTTGGCGCAAGCCGGGCCGCGGCTCAAGCTCATCGCCTCCTTCGGCACTGGCGTCGATCATATCGACATCGCCACGGCGCGGGCGCGCGGCATCACGGTGACGAACACGCCGGCGGTGCTGACCGAGGACACGGCCGACATGACGATGGCGCTCATCCTCGCGGCGTCGCGCCGGCTCAGCGAGGGCGAGCGGCTGGTGCGCGAGGGCAAATGGCAGGGCTGGGGCCCGACCTTCATGCTCGGCCACCGCCTCTGGGGTAAGCGGCTCGGCATCGTCGGCATGGGCCGCATCGGCCAGGCGGTGGCGCGCCGCGGCCGCGGCTTCGGCTTGTCGATCCATTATCACAATCGCCGCCGCGTGCCCGACGACGTGGCGCAAGAGCTCGAGGCCACATATTGGGAGAGCCTCGACCAGATGCTGGCGCGCGTCGACATCGTCTCGGTCAATTGCCCGCATACGCCGGCGACATATCACCTGCTCTCCGCGCGGCGGCTCAAGCTCATGCGGCCGCACGCGGTCATCGTCAACACCGCGCGCGGCGAGGTGATCGACGAGGACGCGCTCACCCGCATGCTGATCAACCGCGAGATCGCCGGCGCGGGGCTCGACGTCTTCGAGCATGAACCCGCGGTGAGCCCGAAGCTCCTGAAGCTCGACAATGTCGTGCTGCTGCCGCATATGGGCTCGGCGACCATCGAGGGCCGCATCGATATGGGCGAGAAGGTCATCATCAACATCAAGACCTTCGCCGACGGCCACCGCCCGCCCGACCGGGTGCTGGAAACGATGCTTTAACCGGCGTCGCTTAGGGTAAAGCCGGGAGCTTCATCCTCGCTTTAAGGCGCGCAGACCGATATGGCGGGCAGCAAACGATCGGCCATCGTCTGGCTGAGCCTCATCGGCGCCTATATCGGCGTCAGCTACTGCGTCGGCAGCTACAAGCGCAACGACGCCGTCGCGGCCGATCTCTTCACGAGCCCGCAGGAATGCGCGGCGAGCGGCCGCTATGACCGCACGCAATGCGACAACGCCTATGCCGAGGCCGCACGTCTCAACCAGCAATCGGCGCCCCGCTACAACAGCCTCGCCGATTGCGAGGCGGATTTCTCACCCGGCGCCTGCGATCGCGTCCCTCCCGCCTCGGCCGTCTCGACGGCGCCCGCCGCCACCCTCTTCGCGCCGGCGATGGCAGGCTTCGTCATCGGCGCCGCCGCGGCGGCGCTCGCCACGCCCTCGGCCCAGCCAGTCTACCGTTCCTGCGCCGGCCAGCAGGATCCCCGCAACTGCTCCTCTGGGAGCGGGGGCGCCGGAAGCAGCGGCGGAAGATTCTTTACGAGCTCCGGCTACAGCGTGACCTCCACCGGCTCCGGCTCCTCGGTCTCGATCTCGCGTTCGGCCTTTTCGGCCTCTGCGCCCTCGGCCACGCTCTCTCGCGGCGGCTTCGGCGCGCGCGCCGCGTCGATCAGCGCGCGCGCCTGAGCGCGGCGATGGAGCGTTTGGCCGGCATCGAGCGCGCGGATTGGCGGCGGCAAGCTGCGAGCGTCGGCTTCGATTTCGCCTTCGCGGACAGCCCGCCCTATTGGAACGAATCCGCCTATTACCGCTTCACGCTCGCCGAGATCGAGCGCGACATCGAGGCGGCGACCGCGGAGCTTCTGCGCCTCTGCTATCAGGCCGTCGGCTACACGCTCGACCGCCCGGCGCTCTTGAGGCAGCTCGCGATTCCCGAATGGGCCTGGGACTATGTCAAAGAAAGCTGGCGGCGGCAGGACAAGGATCTCTATGGCCGCTTCGACCTCCATTATGACGGCGCGGCGCCGCCCAAGCTCTTCGAGTTCAACGCCGACACGCCGACGGCGCTCTTCGAGGCGGCGGTGTTCCAATGGCAATGGCTCGAAGAGAACATCGCTCAAGGCGTCTTTCCCACGGGCGCCGATCAGTTCAACTCGATTCATGAGAAGCTGATCGCCGGCTTCGCGAATTTCGGCCTCGGCCGCCGCACGCTTCACGTCGCCTGCCTCAGCGAGCACCCCGAGGATCTCCTGACGGCCGAGTACATCCGGGATTGCGCGCACCAGGCCGGCATCAGAACCAAGCCGCTCGCCATCGCCGATATCGGCATCACCGCCGATCGGCGCTTCACCGATCTCGAAGACGAGATCATCACCGATCTCTTCAAGCTCTATCCCTGGGAATGGATGCTTGCCGACGAATTCGGCCGCGCGCTGCCGCAGGATAGGATGCGGCTCATCGAGCCCGCCTGGAAGATGATGCTTTCGAACAAGGGCCTGCTCGCGATCCTCTGGGAGATGTTTCCGGGACACGACCTCCTGCTGCCCGCCTATTTCGAGGATGACCCGCGCGCCGCGACGAGCGCCGGCCCCCATATCCGCAAGCCGCTCCTCGGACGCGAAGGCAGCAACATCGAGATCGTGCGCGGAAAGCCGGTGCCGGTGGTGGACGGGCCGTACGGCGCCGAGGGCTATGTCGTTCAAGAACTGCGCGAGCTTCCGAGCTTTTCCGGCAATCGGCCGGTCATCGGCTCATGGGTGGTCGCGGGACAGGCCTGCGGCATGGGCATCCGCGAGGAGGCGGCGCTCGTCACCAGCAATGCCGCGCGCTTCGTGCCGCACATCATCCTGGATTGAGGAGCACGGCACCGGCCGTAGGAGGGCATCATGGAGAATGTCGTAAGCAGCGCCGGCGGCAGCCTCGCGGGCCTGCCGCAATTTCTCGCTTATCTCGTCGCGAGCCTCGCCTTGATCGCGATCTTTGTCGTCTTGTACTCGCTCTTGACGCCGCAGCGCGACCTCGCGCTCATTCGGCGGGGCAATGCCGCCGCTGCCGTCAATCTCGGCGGCGCGCTCCTGGGTTTCGCGATCCCGCTGAGCAAGAGCGTGAGCCAGAGCCATGACCTCGTCGATATGGTGATCTGGTCCTCGGTCGCGCTCGTCGTGCAGCTCGCGATCTTCTTCCTTAGCGGCCTGGTCATCGCGCATGAATCGCGCAAGATCGCCGAGGGCGACATGGCGGCCGCCGCCTTCCTCGCTTTCGCCGCCGTCGCCGGCGGCTTCGTCACCAGCGCCTGTATGACCTATTCGCCCTGAGCCGCGGCCGTCCCGCAGGTCGGGCAGTCCGGATCGCGCGGCAGCTTGACCTTGTGGAAGCCTGTCCGGAGCGCGTCATACATGAGGAGCGTGCCGCTCAGAGAATCTCCGAGGCCCAGGATCTCCTTCAGCACCTCGGTCGCCTGGAGCGTGCCGATGACGCCGGCGACGGCGCCGAGGATTCCCGCGGTCTCGCAGCGCGGCACGAGATCGGGCGGCGGCGGCTCGCGGAAGAGGCAGCGATAGCAGGGGTGCGGCGGCCCGAGATAGGGCTTGAAGGTTGAGAGCTGCCCGTCGAAGGGCGAGAGCGCCGCGCCCACCAGCGTTCGCCGCTCGGCAAAGCAGACATCGTTGAGGAGGTAGCGGGTCGCGAAATTGTCGCTGCCGTCGGCGACGATGTCGAAGCGCCGGACGAGCGTGGTGGCGTTCGACGCGTCGAGGCGGAGCGCATGCGTCTCCACCACCACCTCGGGATTGATCGCCGCGACCGTCTCGCGCGCGCTTTCGACTTTGGCCGCGCCGATGCGCGCCGTCGGATGAACGATCTGGCGTTGCAGATTCGAGAGATCGACGCTGTCGTCATCGACGATGCCGAGCGTGCCGATGCCGGCCGCGGCAAGATAAAGAAGGAGCGGCGAGCCGAGTCCGCCGGCGCCCACCACGAGGACGCGCGAGGCCATGAGCTTCGCCTGCCCCTCCTCGCCGACCTCGTCGAGGATGAGGTGGCGGGCATAGCGCTCGAACTGCGCCTCGGTGAGAGCCATCGGCGCGCTCACAGCCCGTCGAAGAGCGGGGTCGAGAGATAGCGCTCGGCAAAGCTCGGCAGGATGACGACGATCATCTTATCCGCCATCTCGGGCCGCGCGCCCAATTCGAGCGCGGCCGCGACCGCCGCACCCGCGGAGATGCCGATGGGAATGCCTTCGATACGCGCCACTTCGCGCGCGGTGCGGAACGCCGTCTCATTGGCGATGCGCAGGACCTCGTCGATGAGCGCGGTGTCGAGGATCGCCGGGATGAAGCCCGCGCCGATGCCTTGGATCTTGTGCGGACCGGGCGGCCCGCCCGAGAGCACGGCGCTGTCCTCGGGCTCGACCGCGATCATCTTGACGCTGGGCTTGCGTGATTTCAGCACCTCGCCGCTCCCCGTCAGCGTGCCGCCGGTGCCGACGCCCGAGACCACCGCATCGACTTGGCCGCCCGTATCCTTCCAGATCTCCTCGGCCGTGGTGCGGCGGTGGATCTCGGGATTGGCGGGATTATCGAATTGCTGCGGCATATAGGCATCGGGGAGCGCGCGCACCAGCTCTTCGGCCCGCGCGATCGAGCCCTTCACGCCCTGCGCCGCAGGCGTCAATTCGAGCTCCGCACCCAGGAGCTTCAGCATCTTGCGGCGCTCCACCGACATGCTGTCGGGCATGGTGAGGATGCAGCGATAACCCTTGGCGGCGGCGACGAAGGCGAGCGCGATGCCGGTATTTCCCGAGGTCGGCTCGATCAGCACCGTCTTGCCCGGCGTGATCCGCCCTTGAGCTTCCGCCGCCTCGATCATCGCAAGCCCGATGCGGTCTTTCACCGAGCCGAGCGGATTGAAGAACTCGCATTTGCCGAGGATGTCGGCCGTGACGCCGTAATGCCTGGCGATCCGCGACATCCGCACCAGCGGCGTCGCACCGATCGTCTCGACGATGCTGTCATAGATCCGGCCGCGAAACTCGCCCGTCGCGGAAAAACCGGCCGGCTCCCGCTTCTTTGCCTGCGCCATCGCGCCTCCCAAGGATCTCGCGGTCCGCCCCACCTCACCCTCCCGCTGCGCGGGTCCCTCCCTCTCCGCCCCTCAGGGGCGGAGAGGTTAGGTGACGTGGGGCGAGGGTCATTGAAATACGATAGCGGCTATCGCGCATCTTCGCGAGGGGCGCAACAACGGACGCAGGCGGCAGCGCAAAAGGTCAAATCGTATAATCGAACCGCGCCGCATACTCGCCGGCGACGCCGGCCTTGTGGGCGCGCAGGCAGAGATCCTCGATGGTCACGCTGTCGAGGCGCCGCATCATCTCCTCGCGCAGCTCGGCCCAGAGCGGGCGCACCACGCGGCGGCCGAGCTCGGCGCCCGCTTCCTCCTCCATCGCGTCCTCGGCGCTTTCGAGCGAGCGGACGACGCGGACGATCTCGCCGACCGTGATGCGGCGGCGCTCGCGCGCCAGGCGGTAACCGCCGCGAGGGCCGCGCACGCCGGAGAGCACGCCGGCGCGCACCAATTGTTGCAACACCTGCTCCAGATAGCGACGCGGGATGCCTTGGCGGCGGGTGATCTCGCTCGACTGCACCGGGAGCGTGCCGGCATTGTAGGCGATGTCGAGCACGGCCTCGATCGCGAAGAGCAGCTTCTTGCTGAGACGGAGCATCGGCCGATCAGCGCCCCGTCGAGCCAAAGCCGCCCGCGCCCCGCGCACTTGCCGGCAGCTCGGCGACGCGTTCCCAGGCGACGCGGCTTATGGGCGAGATCACGAGTTGGGCGATGCGTTGTCCCCGCGCGATGGTAACCGTCTCCTGGCCGAGATTGGCGAGGATGACGCTGAGCTCGCCGCGGTAATCGGCATCGATCGTGCCGGGGCTGTTGAGCACGGTCACGCCATGCCGCAAGGCGAGACCCGAGCGCGGACGGAGCTGCGCCTCGTATCCCTCGGGCAAAGCGAGCGCGATGCCGGTCGGCACCGCCGCGCGCGCGCCCGGCGCCAGCATCAACGGCTCGTCGATGGCGGCGGCGAGGTCGACGCCCGCACTCCCCGCCGTCGCATAGGACGGAAGCGGCAGCCCGTCGCCATGAGGCAGCACCCGGAGCGCGACGGGAATCGCGCTCATTCTGCGGCCTTCTGTGCGAAATGGCGGGCAATGCGCTGCGCCAGCCGCTCCGCCACCTCGCGCTTCGTGAGCGTGGGCCAATCCTCGATGCCGGCCTCGTCGATGAGGTGGACGGTGTTGGCGTCGCCGCCGAAGGTGCCGGTGGCAGGCGACACGTCATTCGCCACCATCCAGTCACAGCCCTTGCGTGCGCGCTTCTCGCGGCCGTTGGCGACGACATTCTCGGTCTCGGCGGCGAAGCCCACGACGAGCCGCGGCCGGCGGTTTCCGGCCTGGCTCAAGGTCGCGAGGATGTCCGGGTTCTCGACGAGGCGCAGCGCCGGCGGCGCGCCGCCCTTCTTCTTGAGCTTTTGCGGCGCGGCCTCGGCGCGCCAATCGGCGACGGCTGCGGCGCAGATTGCGATGTCGGCGGGAAGTGCCGCCTCGCAGGCGGCGAGCATGTCGCGCGCCGATTGGACGCGCACCACGCGGACGCCTGGAGGGTCGGGCTCGACCGTGGGACCCGAGACGAGCACCGTCTCGGCGCCGAGCCGCGCCAATGCCGAGGCGATCGCATGGCCCTGCTTGCCCGAGGAGCGGTTGGCGATGTAGCGCACGGGATCGATCGCCTCATGCGTCGGCCCGCTCGTCACCAGCGCGCGGCGTCCACGGAGCGCGCCGCCTCTGAGCAGCGCTTCGACCGCGGCGACGATCTCCAAGGGCTCGGCCATGCGGCCCATGCCCGTTTCGCCTTCGGCAAGCGCGCCCGCATTGGGGCCGATGCGATGAATGCCGCGGCTTTCGAGCATCGCGAGATTGGCGCGCGTCGCCGCGTTCTGCCACATCCGCGTGTTCATCGCGGGCGCGATCAGGATCGGCTTGTCGGTCGCGAGCAACGTCGCGGCGGCAAGATCATCGGCGAGCCCTGCCGCCATCCTCGCCAGGAGATCGGCCGTGGCCGGCGCGACCACGACGAGATCGGCCTCGGCGGCAAGCCGGAGATGACCCATCTCGCTCTCCTCGGTGAGCGAGAAGAGGTCGGTATAGACCGTCTCGGCGCTGAGCGACGCCGCCGAAAGCGGCGTGACGAAGTGCTGCGCGCCCTTGGTGAGGATGCAGCGCACCGAAGCGCCGCGCTCGCGCAGCCGGCGGATGAGGTCAAGGCTCTTATAGGCGGCGATACCGCCGGCGATGACCAACAGGATGCGCCGGCCTTCGAGCGGCACAATGACCTCCGACAGGCAGTAGCCTTGCGTCGCTTCACCCTATAAGGCCGGCGGCAAGGGCGCAAGTCAGCCTCTGCTACCACAGCGCGATCGCCAGCGCCACCAGCGCCAGTGCGATGATCCAGAGCGGCAGGCCCAGCAATTCGACGGCGCCGCGCCGGGCGATGGCGCCTACTGTGTCGGGGTGGAGCGGCAGGCCGCCATCTTCGAGGATCGTGCCGGCGAGCTTCTCGACGTCGCGGATGAGGCTCGGCAGGCGCTCGAGCACGGCGATGGTGTCGGTCGCCGCATCGCGCAAGCGCGCTTCGGGCCCGCGATTCTCGCGCATCCAATCCTCGATGAGCGGCCGCGCCAGGCTCCACATATTGACGGTGGGATCGAGGATGCGCCCGACGCCCTCGGCCAGCACCATGGTCTTTTGCAGCAGGAGGAGTTGCGGCTGCGTCTCCATCTGGAATTGCTCGGTGACCTGGAAGAGCTGGGCGAGGAGCCGGCCGAGC